>Ga0180431_10007018_pt1 | contig 13242 bp, 11 predicted proteins | sample SS_ome_11_FD_132459 | JGI IMG/M metagenome (GOLD analysis project Ga0180431, IMG submission 132459) | Hypersaline lake sediment archaeal communities from the Salton Sea, California, USA - SS_1_MS_1 metaG | ecosystem: Environmental > Aquatic > Non-marine Saline and Alkaline > Hypersaline >... | reverse complement strand
CGGTTAATCTCATCCGACAGAATCAGGTTAGAGAAAATAGGTCCCTGACGCACTGAGAATTCACAAGTGCTTGGATTGTAAATCTGCGTACCAATGAGGTCAGCAGGCAACAAGTCAGGAGTAAACTGAATTCGCTGGAAACCCGCCTGAATAGCTTCGGAGAGCGTCTTAACTGCCAGTGTTTTGGCTAATCCGGGTACTCCTTCAATAAGGATATGCCCATCGGCCAGAAGCCCAATCAGCAAACGTTGAATGAGGCGCTCCTGCCCAACAATTACCTTGTTAATCTCCGCCAGCAAATCCTGGACAAAGACAGCTTCCTGCCTGACTTTTTCATTTATCTCCTGAATTGTGCCTTCCATTTTTCCTCCTTTGGAATCAATTGATTAAGGTTCGGTAAACACATTGCAGTCTAAAGATTTTCCACTGACTCCGACGGCAACCAGCCCTGAAGATTTCCCGGAAGAGCGATTCGCACCCAGTTATCACGATGCTCCACTGTGCGAACTTCGGCACCAGCGTGCAAGGTAAACTCTGTCAGATAGTCATCTCCGGGACCACTGCGAGCTTCAACACTTTGCGATGTAACAACCGCCGAATCATCATGTGAATCAGATATACGGATGCCGAAAGATATCACACTTATCAGAACTATCACAGCTACTATGGCGATGGCATAGCGCAGAACCTGACGTCCACGAGGCCAGAGGATCGTCGTAATAACCAGGGCGCACAGCAAGAGCCATATCCCCAGCATGATTCCTGCCGCCTCATTCAAGGTTGTCCACTCTATTAAAATATGCCGCATTGAATCGATCACTGAATCGCTGTCGCTTTTCAGTTGATCAATGGTCTGGTCACGTGCCAGCTGCAGATTTGTTTCCACATCAGAATCGCGCGGGAGAATGAGTTGGGCTCGCCGATAGTTGAGGATCGCCCGGCCAAGATCACCCGATTTGTAATATGCGTTGCCAAGGTTATAATAGAGCGTTCCATCATCTGCCCCTGAGTCTACCAGTGACTGATAAACAGCAGCAGCCTCTCCGAATTGACCTGCCTCATACAGTTGATTGGCTTGGGCCATCTGAGTGCCGGAAATCCTCTCCGGAGCACAGGCAGCCGAACCTGTTAACAGGATCAGGAATACTATAATCGCCAATCTTTTCATTATCTTCATTTCACGCTATTCTTTCTTCCAGTTCCGTGATAATGCCTTCCGCTTCATCAATCAAACCTGCCAAATCTCTTCCGGCAGCCGCAGGAGCAAAACGCCCGGAATCGGCCCAGTCAAGACAATCCAGTAAACGGTCAATTTCATTTTCGGGTACTGAATTTGTTGCCAATGCCTGACGGGTGGTATCCCGAGTCAACCCCGCCGCTGACAGATTGAACTTGTCACCAAGGTATGAAGTTATAGCACTGGCAACTGCTGCATACGCGGCATCCTGATTATTTTGAGCTATTTTTCGAGCCTCTGACAATTTCTTACGGGCCACGCCTCTGGCACGCTGCGAACGAGCATAACCTAGATTGCTTTCCAGATGCCGGCGGCGGCGGTCCCACCACAAAACACCAAATACTCCCAACAGACCCATTATCCATCCTACCCAGTAGATGGGCTGGCAAAGAACGGATGCATGACTGGTTACAATGGCAGTCGGCGCAGGTTTAATATGCCGTATATCACCACCCAGTGCCACAACATCCTGTTTACCCACGCCATTAATGCCTGGAGTTTGCGGGTCGCCCAGCGCTACACTAACCGTTAATGGCGAAGTCTCCACACGTTGATACTCACCAGCAACCGGATCGAAGAAACTCAAGGAGAACGAAGGGATCGTCAATTCCCCATCTGTTTTGGGCACCAATGGGAACTCGAACACTTTTTCACCCTGAATAGTGGTTCCATTCTGGCCAACATTCGTAGTGACCTGAGGATCAAAAATCCGCCAGCTAGCCAGAGAAGTTTCCATGTCTTCGGCAGGATCAGGAAGCAGACTCACATTTCCAGTCCCGTTAATACGCACGGTGAGGGCAACGGGCTCGTTAACGCGGCTTTCGGAAGGTTCCACTTCAGCGCTGATTTCGAATTGCCCTACAGTTCCGGCGAAATCATCCGGCGCTCCTGAGGGTAATGACTGCACATCAACTTTTACGGAGGCGGTCTGCAATTCAACTCCCCGACTGAAGAAGTCACCCGGAACAGTCAATATGGCTGGTGTAATAGTCACCTCACCGGTTGCAGTGGGAAACAATGCCTTGCGCACCTCGGTAACCAGATATTGTCTTCCGGCAGCCTGCTGATAATACTGGTTGTTGGGAGACAGATCATAGTGCAGGAAACCGGCAAAGCCCGGCCAATCCAGGCTCGGCTGGGTGAATAGATTGATTGCCTGATAGAAACGAAAACGATAAATGATTTGCTGACCGACCATCGGCGATTGATTGTCTACATCAGCCTCGACATAGAAATCCTGCCCGGTTAGCTGATCTGGGATGCTGGTATCTGCCGGTGTTTGTGTTCCGGGTTGTGTTGAGGCAGGGGCGTTTCCCGGGGTGACTTTGACGTTGATAGAATTGGTATTACAGGTTTGTCCGTTTGCCTGTGTGGAAATGGAGGGAATGGTCAGGTCGCCTGTTTTTGTAGCCCGGAGACGATAGGTAAAAGTCATTTGAGATGAAACCTTGCCGTTGACAAAGCTGAACTGACTGGACTGGCTGGTACTGGTAACAGTGAAACCATCCAATGGCGGAAGCTGCGGCTGGCTGGAACCACTGAAATTTCCTGAAAGTGTCAACTGTAGGGTCAGCAAATCGTCGGAGGAGATGGTGGTCCGATCGACCGACGCGGTGAAGCTAATATCATCCTGAGCGAATGCCCGTTCAATCACACCCGGTAATGACCCAATTACAATTAACAAAGTTAGAACAGGTAATATGAACCGCAATGCTTTATTCATAGCTGATTACCAGTCCTCTCCTGATGTTGGCCCCGGCGCTTGATATATCTCCTGCAGCCGTTCCTGCAGGGTTTGGCTGTCTCCGAGCAACGCTTGCAGCAATTGGGCTGCCTGTTCTTCAGTCATACCCTCGGTCTCTTCGGATTGTTGAGTCGATTTAGCCTCCTGCTCTTCAGATGAAGCTGATTCACTTTCAGATTCCCGATCTTCTTCTCCGGGTTCACTTTGTTCAGATTGACCTTCCTGCCCCTCTTGTTCCTGCTGCTCCTCCTCAGATTGCTCCTGCTGTTGTTGCTGTTCGGCCTGCTGCATATTCTGTAATGCCAGTTCAAGATTGACCTTGGCATCCAAATCACCCGGTTCAAGTCGCAACGCATCCTGATAAGCTTCCACAGCCTGAGGCCATTGCTCAGCATCGAAATAGGAATTACCCAGGTTATACCACGCCTTTGAAGCCAGATCGGATTCGGCAGTCTTGACAGCCTGCTTTGTTTGAGTCAATACATCTTCAGGTTGATTCATACGATTATAAGCATTTGCCGCATTGTAGTATGGTTCGGCAGCATCGGGCTCATCTACCTTTGCCAACTGATACTCAGCAATAGCATCCTCGAAATAGCTTCCCTCGAAATGCTCATTGCCCTTCTGGTTGTATTTCTCAGCTTCAGGGGAACAAGCGTAAAATCCGAATGAAACCATGAGCGCAATCACTAACCAGAATATTATTTTTAAACCAGCAATGAAGGAAGCCATGTCATTACGGCCTCCGAGCCGGAATCCACTACCCCAACTTCCCTCTGGATTCCCGCTTTCGCGGGAATGACATGGTGAAGTGATTATTTCCTCTTTTTGTTGCCTGATTGATATCATATATGGAATGTTATCTGCTTTCATTTTCTTTACACAAATGATCCCAGCTTCCCACGTCTGCGGTCACCTATGAGCATTTCGGCAGTTAAGAAAAGAAGGGCAGCACCAGCAAACCACTCAAAACGCTCCATGCCCTTCATCTCAAATTGCTCCTCTTTTTCACCCGTTTCCAGTGCAGCAATACTGTCAACTATGGTGTCGATCTCTTCACCTGAAGCGCTGGCCCGAAAGTAGTATCCGCCGGTCTCATCGGTAATCTTTCGGAGCGTGGCCTCATCGAGGCGTGAGAGCACCATCTCGCCGTCAGCATCCTTTTTGTAACCGGTCAGGTTGCTATTGCTATCACGGATGGGGATTGGTTCACCTTCCGGGGAACCGAAACCAATGGCATGAATCACGACTTCCTTTTTGGCTGCTTCCTTTGCCGCAGTCAACGGATCGCCCTCATGCCCCTCTCCGTCAGTGAGCAAGAGAATCACTCGACTTGTATTACGGTCTTTGTAGAATCCCTCCAATGCAACCATGATGGCTTTATCCAGAGACGTACCATCGGTTGAAATTGACCACGGACCGGCCCCATCCAGAAAAGAGCGTGCGGTATAAAAATCGGAAGTCAAAGGAAACTGGACGAACGCTGCACTGGAAAATATCACCAGGCCGATATCATTCCCTCCAAGATTTTCCATTAATTCCTCAATGGTTAACTTGGCTCTTGCCAGACGATTGGGCTTGATATCTTCGGCAAACATACTGGAGGAAACATCCAGCGCGACCATTACTTGGACCCCTTCCTGTGTTTTGACCGTCACCTGATTACCCCAGACAGGACGTGCCAGAGCCAAAACTAGAAAAATGAATGCCACAAACCACAGAGTTATTTTCCATCGACGTTTGAGGTAACTCGTGTTACTGCCAAGCGTGGCAATTAAAGGTGGAGCACCTAATCTGGATATTGCAGCCCGTCTTTGTGAGGCAGACCAAATCAGGAAGATAGTTATCAGCGGGACTACGCCTAATAAATAAAGGTACTTTGATTCTGCAAAATCCATCGCGCAATTTCCTGTATATTACGTATGAATTTAATTACTAATTATATAATACATATCAAACTGAAGGCGACAAGTCAAACGGTCTGAATACGAAATTCATTTCGGATAATATCACATCAACATGAACACAAGATGAAAAATCGCCTGCTAAGACAGCATTGCAGCATTTGTTTCCCAATTAAAAGCGCCACCCTTTAGAAAAAGGATGGCGCAAAACGTTCGGCTGAAGTATGAACCTAGAGTCCCTTAAATTCAGGTTTCCTCTTTTCCAGGAAGGAATTGATACCTTCTTTGAAATCGTCGGTGAAGGCATGCTGTGCCGAGGCAGCCATCTCCATTCGTAATGCCGTGGTCTTATCGGCACTGATACCGTGATTCACCGCCCATTTGATCGCCTTTGAGGTCATCGGGCTCTGCTTGCAGAGCTTGGCAGCAATCTGGTTGACCTTCTCTTCAAGCTGATCTTCAGGCACGCAGTGATTGATAAAGCCATAACGGTAAGCATCCTCCGCGCTCATCCATTCACCGGTTAACAGGATTTCCTTGGCCTTGCGGAAGCTCATCTGACGAGGCAGTCTCTGCGTGCTGCCACCACCAGGTAATAATCCGAGTGCACTGTGCTGGTCACCAATGCGGGCTGTATCGGCAGCAACAATGATATCGCACGATTCGATCAGCTCTATACCGCCAGCCAGGCACATGCCGTGCACTTGAGCAATAGTCGGCTTGTTCAACGCTTCAACCCGATTGTAAGTCCTGTGAACCATCTCCAAGTATTTATACGTCAGGCTTGATTTCTCCAGACTGGGCTGCATGGCTTTGAGATCCGCGCCAGCACAGAATGCCTTTCCTGCACCCTTGAAAATCACAACGCGCACATCATCATCCGCATCGACAATCTCCATGACATCATAGATCTCGTGGTAGACCTCCGGACTCATGGCGTTTAACGTATCCGGCCGATTCAGGGTTATGGTCACCACCATATCTTTTTTCTCAAAAATTATGGTTTCGTAGTTGCTCAACTTATTCCTCCAAAAATTTTTTGTCGTGTGAATTGTAGCACGAGAACATTCGACAATCAAATTGGTCCGTGGTCAGTTATTAGTTGTCAGGAGAGTTATAACCCCTTTTGCAAAGAGGGATCGGGGGTTCATCTTCAATTTTAACTTGCTTGAGCATCTGGTATAATCGTTGCGGTTTGGAAAACAACCCTTCAAAAGTGGAGGCATCATGAGAGCGATTTTGAGCGTTTCCGATAAGACCGGGCTGGTTGATTTTGCCAGAGAACTGGCTGGAATGGGTATTGAGATTTTCAGCACGGGAGGCACGAAAAAGGCACTTTCTGCTGAAAACGTGCCGATTAAAAGTATAAGCGAGCTAACCGGATTTCCGGAGATTCTGGACGGGCGCGTGAAAACGCTCCATCCCGTGGTCCACGGCGGAATACTCTGCCGCCGTGATATTCCCGCCCACATGGAAGAAATGGAAAAGCAGGGAATGGGCACCATCGATATGGTGGTGGTCAATCTCTATCCCTTCGTCCAGACGGTTTCCAAACCCGGCGTCGAACTTCAGGAAGCGCTGGAAAATATTGATATCGGCGGACCCACCATGATCCGGGCTTCGGCCAAGAATTTCCCGCATGTGCTGGTGGTAGTTGATCCGTCAGACTACCCTAGAATGCTGGAATTGCTGAAGGCTGGAGAAGTCAATCTTGAGGAACGTCAGAAGCTGGCCCAGAAAGCCTTTCAGCATGTGGCTATGTACGATACTGCCATCTCCCAGTACCTGCTCGAAAAAGAGAACGGCTTCGCCCTGCCGGAGAACATGACCATCGCCCTTAAAAAAATCTCCGACATGAGATATGGCGAGAACCCGCATCAGTCGGCGGCTTTTTACAAAGAAGAGCGAGTTGGCGATGTCACCCGCAAGAACACCGTAGCCGAAGCTAAACAACTCTGGGGCAAGGAGCTTTCGTTTAATAATATTTTGGATGCCGATGCTGCCTGGAACGCAGCCACCGAATTTGGCGAACAGACCGTGTCAATTATCAAACACACCAATCCCTGCGGACTGGCCTCGCACAGCGATATGGTTGAAGCTTACCGGCAGGCTCTCTCCGGCGATCCTGTCTCCGCATTCGGAGGGATCGTGGCCATCAACAGACCGATGACGGTAGCCACAGCCGAAGAGATCGTCAAAACTTTCTACGAAATCGTTATCGCACCGCAATACGAACCGGGTGCGATTGAAATCCTCAAAACCAAAAAGGACCTCAGAATTCTGGATATGGGCCTGCCCAAAGAAGAGGCTTCCACCATGCACTACGATTACCGTCGAGTCGGAGGTGGAGTGCTGGTTCAAATGGGCGACATGATCGAAGAAGCCCCTGGAACCTGGCGGCTGGTAACCAAACGTTCCCCCACTGCCGATGAGATGGATGGTCTCATATTCGCCTGGAAAGTGGCCAAACATGTGAAGTCAAATGCCATTGTACTGGCTAAGGGCACCACATTGCTGGGAATGGGAGCCGGACAGCCCAGCCGAGTGGACAGCGTAGAGATAGCTCTCAAAAAAGCCGGTGAGGAAGCCAGCGGAAGCGTGCTCGCCTCCGATGCCATGTTCCCCTTTCCGGATGGGATCGAGGCTGCTGCCGCAGGCGGCGTGACTGCTGTGGTGCATCCCGGCGGTTCGGTTCGCGATGAACTGGTAATCGAAGCGGCGGACAGACTCAACCTGGCGATGCTGTTTACGGGAATCAGGCATTTCAAGCATTAAGCTCCGGTCAGCTTGACCGATGCCGGGCAAGATACCCATCAATGCTAAACCGAAATTGAGGTGACAATATGGACCCAATACTTGAAACCAACCTAGCGGGGTTGCTCTACAAAGGCAAGGTGAGAGATACCTATGAACTGACTTCAACAGAGTTACTGTTCGTGGCCACCGACCGGGTTTCCGCTTTTGATGTCGTGCTGCCGAACGGGGTCCCGGACAAAGGAAAGGTGCTCTCTCAGCTTTCCGCCTTCTGGTTCGAAAAAGTCAGTCACCTTATTCCCAATCACATGATAACTCTGGTAAACGATGTTAAAACTCTCGACGCATACGCAAATCAGGGCAAATCCAGTTTTCCTGATTACCTTGCGGGACGATCAATGATAGTGAAAAAAGCTGAGCGAATCGATGTGGAATGCATCGCCAGAGGGTACATCTCCGGTTCGGCCTGGGCGGAATACGCTAAATCCGGGACCGTTTCGGGACAGGCTATGCCTTCCGGCCTGAAAGAGAGCGACAAGCTGCCCGAACCGCTCTTCACTCCCACTACAAAGGCAGATGAGGGACATGACGAATCGATTACCGTAGAGCAGATGGCCAGCTTCGTCGGGGCTGATCTGACAAGACAGATTCAGGAAAAGACTCTCGAAATCTACGATTTTGCTGAAAAATATGCCCGCGATAAGGGCATCATCATCGCCGATACCAAAATGGAGTTTGGGATAATCGATGGCCAGCTTTGCCTGATCGACGAGCTTTTAACCCCCGATTCCTCCCGCTTCTGGGATATGGCCAGGTACAGCCCCGGAGGTGCCCAGCCTAGCTTCGATAAGCAGCCGCTAAGGGACTGGCTTACCAGTACTGGATGGGATAAGGAACCACCGGGGCCGGAACTCCCGCCGGATATTGTGGAAGCTTCCGCTGAACGCTACCAAACTGCTTATCAATGGCTGACGGGGAAAGCATTGGGGCAGGTTTGAAACCTGCCCCTAAGTAATAACCCCTTTGGTGCTGGGGATTTGATCGGCAATCCGACCATCCGGTCTGGTGGCATCGTCCAACGCTCTGGCTAATGCCTTGAACATTGACTCGGCCTTGTGGTGATCGATCTCGCCAGCGAGCAGCTTGGCGTGCAGATTAAACCGGCCCTCAATGGCAAAGGATTCGAAAAAGTGCTTTATTAAATCGGTGGGAAGCTCGTTAATGTATTCCTTATCGAACGCAACTTCAACTTCAGCGTAACCGCGCCCGGAGAGATCCACTGCTGCCAGCGCCAGAGCCTCATCCATCGGGACTACGGCATGCCCCATCCTCACAATTCCCCTGCGCTCACCCAGAGCCTTGGCAAATGCCTGACCCAGCACAACCCCTACGTCCTCAATGGTGTGATGCTCATCAACGTGCAGGTCGCCCTTTGCTTGTACCTTCAAATCGAACCGCCCATGCCTGGCAATCTGTTCCAGCATGTGATCGAACATCCCTACTCCCGTTGCTATTTCGCAGACCCCGGTGCCGTCGATATTCAATTCAATCGTTATCTGAGTTTCCCTGGTTTCCCTTGTGATGGCAGCAGTTCGCATAACTCCTCCCACATTGCGTTTCATAAATTGTCACTCTGTTTTTTCCAAGTATAACCGAATCTGAAAAAATTGACCATCCCCTTGTGATGCCCTTTCCACGCTCGCCGCGGACCTGTATACTAGGAAGAAACCCGGGAGACTTTAATTAGATAGATGTCACTCAACTGGTTCAGGGAATGGCCAAACATTTGCGCGCTCTTTCTGGCCCTTGTGGTACTGATTCTGCATCTGGTCATAATAACCGATGTTGAATCTAAAATTCTCGATGAACAGCACTACGTCCCGGAAGCCAATGCCCTCCTCGCTGGAGATGACCTGACCGACGCCAAGTACAACCCCGAACACCCTCCGCTGGGCAAACTGCTCATTGCGGGTGGTATTAAGGCCTTTGGAGATGATGCCCTGGGCTGGCGAATCTTCTCTGTACTGTTCGGGGTAGCATCAATCATCCTGTTTTACCTTATCTGCCAGAAACTCAGTTCAAGAAGATGGCTCGCGTTGATAGCTACCTTTCTCTTTGCTTTCGAGAATATGTGTTTTGTAATGTCGAGCGTGGCTATGCTGGATGTTTTCTCCGTCACCTTCATGCTGGCAGCGTTCCTGCTGTATCTGCATTCCAAATACCTGCCAGCAGGGATCGCCGTAGCCCTGAGCGCTCTGGTCAAATTGAACGGGGCCTTTGCCGGAGGGATCATCCTGCTGCACTGGCTTTTGGTGAGAAGGAAGCCGAAACTGGATGGTGTCAAGTTCCTGTTCGCTGCTCCGGCAGCCTTTTTTGCCCTTATGCCATTGTTCGATCGGCTTGCCATGAGTAAGTGGATTGCTCCCTGGGACAGGATAGATATGATGTTGAACACCAGCAAGACCCTCACTTTTGCCTCGGTTGACCATCCGGCTGAAGCCCGTCCCTGGGACTGGCTCTTTTCCCCCGACCCGATGTGGTTCTGGTATTCCCCAACCTACCAGGCAAATCTCAACTGGACGCTCTGGGCACTGATAATACCAGCCATGTGTTTCGCTCTATACGGGGTGGTGAAGCGAAGCTCCCTTTGCACTTTTGCCATTTCCTGGTTTATCGGCACGTATTTGATCTGGATTCCCATCGTGATTTTCACGGATCGCGTAATGTTCAAGTTCTATCTGTATCCGGCAATTGGAACAGTATGCCTGATGCTCGGTCTGGCGATACATGAAATACTAACAGCTTCTTCACGGATAGAAAACAAGGCAATCAGGTGGCTAATACGAACCCCAATAATGGCATTTCTCATTGGGCATCTGGCGGTGTTCATAATGCTTTCGCCGTATTGCGGGTGGCCAGAGGCCAGCTACTAATTTTATGTTACCACTGAAATGTCGTAATTGCGCATCTCACTATCTGGAATCGGGTAGAGTTGACCGACATCGTGCAACCTGCCCCGGTCTTGGGTAGTTTGGAGCATCTGCTCCAAACGCCGAGAGCGGATGCTCTCGGCTACCCCAAATCGAGGAGTGACAAAGCACTAACCAACAAACATCTCAACCCTGGCCTTAGTATCGATCTGGTTGAGTTCCGTGGTGAAGGCAGCCCAATCCAAACTGCCGCGCCGCCGATACTGATAATGAAGGGTAACCCGATCCTCCAGTGCGGACATGCTTTCTAGCTTTAGCCCGCCCACTCGGCTCCTTAAGAAAGCAGTTAGCTTGGGTTCGAATCCTCCAAACGAAGGCTGGTCCACAACAATCATCAGGTGTCCCCGGCTGAATATAGAAAATCGGTTCCGGGTAAACCATTGAATTCCGAGCGATATAAAAACGATGGCATAGAGGATCATTACTATCAGATAGTTCTCCGTCGCGGCTCCGATGGAGGAAGCAACAAGTAAAAGGAGGAACCCGATCTCTGCCGGGTCTTTCACCGGGGTTCGAAAGCGCACAAACGAAAGCGCACCCAGCAAGCCAAGTGAAAGCGGAATGGAAGTTTGAATTCCGAGGAACAGCATCGTAATCGCCGGTCCTCCGATAATGAATGTGCGGTGCACGCCGGCCCCGATGTGAGCTGCCCCATAAAAAGCCTGGTACATTAAATAGGCGATTACGGCAGCTATCAGTGAAAAAACCATCGCTGTAACGGCTTCTTCCCAGCTTACCGGGGTTTGCAGGTCCTTGATATGATCTACTAATGAATCCATGTGTTTTCCTCCTTAACTTACACGTCAAGCGTTTTGCCGGAAGGCCACAATCGGGCTACCGTTCCCGGGGCTTCCAGATGCGCGTCAATACAATGGCTGTATTTGGAAAAACGACTCCAATCTGTATTCAACAACTTTATCCGCCGCAGCGTTCGCGGCAATTCCATGCTTGGGCCCTTGACTTCGATCACGCCTCCCCTCAAAGGCAACTCCCCTTCCCCGTAACCGAATTCGCGTGCTATAAAAACAGACCGGATGTTATGATCCAGCGCTACCCGAAAACCATCCAGCATATCGGTGAAACGATATCTCCAGTACGAAATTAGAATGACGGGTCGAAGCGGCTCCGAGGGGAAATGCCCGAATCCTGCTATTGTAGCCACCAGTTTCTTTCGATCAATAATCCCGGCGCTCAGATTATCCGGCTGCAACATTTCCCGTGAGATCAGAAAACGCTCCCTCCGCTTGCTGCTGGCAAAACCCCGTCTCGATTTGAGTTCTAAAAAAACGGGCACCGTCTCCGGCAGGTCTTCAGTTTTCCCATACCAGCGAATGCGGACCTTATCCTTTTTGAACTCGCCAGATGCCGAACGCTCGTGCTGTTCAAGATTGGTGGTATCGAAATAGAGGCTGTTGACCTGTCCTTTCGGATATTCGCTGTCCTGCCGGCAAACCTGTCTCAAGAGAGCACCGGCAAAACCGATCTCCGGTGGCTTCACGAAGAACTTCCGTTCAATTCTCTGACGGAACTGTCCCTCAACTGATCGTTGCGTCATTGCTTGTATCGATTTCATCATTCAACCAGATATTAACTCATTGCCGGGGTGGCAGGCCACCGGGCCGCCCATTTGCCGGACCGGGCGGTTGCCAATCAACATCAGTGTTCTTCTCTGTGCAAGTGTAGGGGAATTCCCCTTCAAGCTGCTTCCTAATCGATTCACTTCTCTCAACCACAAATGTCTTCAACCCGATTAAAGTTGCTCCTGATGTGGGCCCGGCCTGCTTGGGACTGTGCCCCAGAAATGTTGCCATTTCCTCGCGGGTCAAACACGATTTCAGTTTATCCAGTTCATCAGCTGTGGGTCTGCGGGTGCGAAGTTCTTCCAGTGTGGTTTCATCGAAAGCGTTCTGGATACACCCCAGTTTTTGAGGGGGAATCTTTGGGTAGGAAAAGGAATCTTCCTGGGGCTGTTTTTCCTCATGCCAGCGAGGAATATCTTCATACAACCCGCGCTCGAAATATTCGATGGGATAGAATTTGAGTTCGTCAGCTTGCACATAAGGGAGAACAAGATCGGCAGCTTCTTCAATCTGAGCTGTCATTGTTTCAACCGAAAATGGCCCATTCAGCAATTCCTCAAGATACTGATAGTATTGTTTCAAATAAGGTTCATGGGCCAGCAGCCGATTGACCAGCGGGTATCTATCCGCGCTCCTGCAGGCTGGTTGATCGATACACAAATTGATGATTTCATCACGGGTCATACCGCAGGTAAACGACCCGAATGCGCCATTCAGGTCCCACGGAAGCAGGGTAAATTTGCCATCGACTTCGTACAGGTAGTAGTTATGCCCCATCCCTAAATAGCTATCGAAATACCCAATCGTTCCCGCCACCGCAAAAACCCGAAGGGCGCTATCAACATCCAGCACCTTTTCGATCTTCTCAGGAAAGGTTTCATCCGGTTCGTTGTTCAGGATTTCCAGCAAGTTCAAAATAGCGGTATGATCGGGATAAGTCTCATTTGTCTTCAGTCCCATTTGATCGATGTAGTCCCTCGCACCGATTGCGTAGTTTCTATTGTACGGAGCAGCGCCCATTCCCAGCCCTTCG
>Ga0180431_10007017_pt1 | contig 13244 bp, 8 predicted proteins | sample SS_ome_11_FD_132459 | JGI IMG/M metagenome (GOLD analysis project Ga0180431, IMG submission 132459) | Hypersaline lake sediment archaeal communities from the Salton Sea, California, USA - SS_1_MS_1 metaG | ecosystem: Environmental > Aquatic > Non-marine Saline and Alkaline > Hypersaline >... | reverse complement strand
TGACATTCGGGGCCTGCGGCTTTTCTCGACCGGTTCGGGATCGGGGCAATGCGGAGGACGATGACGCGATGGACAGGATCAAGTATTACCGGCGGCGACAGTTCGTTCTTGGTCCGCGCGCGGTGAATCCCGGCGGGTGGGAAGAGCACGACCTTGAAGGTCTTGGTTTCCTTGTCGTGCATCCGGATCTGGCGGTCACCACTGTCCGCATCCCGGCCGGTCTGCTGGTCCTTCTTGGCGATGTTCTCGATTCGCGATCCCCGGCAAGCGGGAACCGCGGGATTCTCGAAGAGGCCGCGGCACGGGTCACGAACGCGGACCAACTCCCCGCGGTGCTCGAACCTCTCTCCGGCCGCTTTGTTCTGCTGGCGGCGCTGAACGGCACGCGTCGCCTGTATCATGACGCGGTTGGTCTCCGGCAAGTGACCTACTGCCGGGATGGGGACGGGGCAGTCTGGTGTGCGTCGCAGGCCGAGACGCTGGCCGAGGTCCTCCGTTACGGACACGATCCCGAGGTGCTGTCTTACCGGAACCTGCCGATGTATCAACGGGACCGCGGCGAGTTCTGGCTGTTGCACGACCGGACTCCGTACCGGGCGGTCCGCCACCTTCTGCCGAACCACTGCCTTGACCTCGATACGGGCCGGGCGTCCCGTTATTGGCCGGTACCCGGCGCCATTCCGCAGCTTTCGATCGCGGACAGCATCGAGCAATGCACGCCGATTCTTGAGGGATCGATCGCCGCCGCGGCGTCCCGCTTCGACCTCTGCCTTGGGATGTCGGCGGGCATGGACAGCCGCAAGACGCTTGCGGCCGCGCGGGAGGTGCGGGACCGCATTCGCTACTTCTCGCACGCGCCCGGCCACGACCGGCTGGACGTGCACGATATCCGTGTCCCGGCGCGTCTTTTGCCGCGGCTCGGTCTCAGGCACGAAAGCCTCGGCTGGAACCCGATGTCTTCCGATTTTCGGGAAATCTACGAGGCCAGCGCCACGTGGGCGCGCGAGAAGAAGGGGCACATCGCGCATACCCTCTTTCGGCATTTCGGGCCGGACACGGTCATCATGAACTCCAACATCAGCGAGGTGGCGCAGTGCGTCTACTGGCTGCCGGCCCGCCACCTCGACGGCGAAGGCCTCGCCATTCTGAGCGGGCTCAACCATCCCTTCGCGGTCCGGTCGTTTCAGGCGTGGGTGGACGGCGCCGCTCCCGCCTGCGAGGCGGCCGGCATGGAACTCCTCGACCTGTTTTTCCTCGAGCAGCGAATGGGGCGATGGACGGTGGCCGCCTTTTCGGAGTACGACGTGGCACATGACACCTTCAACCCCTACAACAACCGTCTCCTGCACCGGATGATGCTCGCCATCCACCCGAGGCACCGGCGCGACCGGCGCTGGGACGTGCCGATCAGGCAAATCCGGGCCATGTGGCCGGATGTGCTTTGCGAACCCGTCAACCCCCAGGACTCGCTGCACGAGCAGCTTCAGCAGACGTTGCGGCGTTTCGTCGTCCATCGGACCATCACGCCGTGGCTGCCGGTCTACCAGTACCTCCGCTTTCTCAAGAAGCGGCGGCGATACATCGCGCAGGGCGCGGAGAACGCCGCCGGGGCCTCCCAATGATTGTTCGCCTCATCACGCGGTTTCTTGGCGGGCCATGGCGCCTTCGGGAGCGATGCCTTTCGGCGCCGCAGGGACCGGGGCGTCGTCTGCTGGTGGCGCTCTACAAGGCCCGCCTCCAGCTCGACGGGGCATGGATCTCGCTCGAAGCGGATATCGCATCGGCGCCCTGCTTTCCCCACGGAATGGCGGGGGTCTTCATCTCCGGCGGGGTGACCATCGGCCACAACAGCGTCATCTTCCAGCAAGTCACGATCGGCTCCAACACGCTGGCTGATGCGACGCGATTGGGCGCACCCCTGATCGGCGATTGCTGCTACATCGGCGCCGGCGCGAAGATCATCGGGGGCATTGCGATCGGTCATCACGTCCGGATCGGCGCCAACGCCGTCGTGCACCGCGACACCCCCGACAACTGCGTCGTCACGAACGGGCCTCAGCAGACCCGCGAACTCGGGGCGCCGCCCGACAACCGCTTCATCCACCGCTACCACGGACGCTGGGTCTGCCACGCCGACGGCCGGCGCATGCCGATCGAAGACGCCTCCCTGCTCCGGCGGCTGGACGCAGGATTCACCATGGACCGCACCGCGGGGGGCTCCCGCCCGCCGCAATCCGACGCGCGATGACCCGGCCGCAGGGCTCCTCCGGCACTGGTCTCCCGGCGGACGCAGGGAGGGTTGGCGCTCGATCAGCCGGTCGCATCGCAGAGGCGGAGGGAGGGGTCTTCCCGGTTGCAGGGCGATTGATAGTAACAAGAGCTTGAAATTCCTTGAGAATCAGGTTCAATGCGCGGCAGAGAACGCGTTTGGGGGAGATTCAATGAAAACGAACACGAGAAAGGCAATCCGCTGGCAGCAGGCCGGGGTGATCCCGGCGATCTTGTCCGGCCTCATGGCAATCGGTCTGATGGGGGGCTGCAGCCAGGATCAATACGGTCCCGGAGCGACGATTCCGGATGACGCCCGAGTGAGCAAGGCCCCGGGGGTGCTGGGTCCCGGAGACGTTCTGAGCTTTGTGTTTTCGGGGGCGCCCGAGATGAACTTTGCTCAGAAGGTGCGCGCCAACGGGTACGTCAGCCTTCCGATGGTCGGGGACGTCCGGGCGTCGGGCAAGAGCCTGAGCAGTTTTCAGAGCGAGTTGACCCGGCGCTACAAGCCGCACCTGCAGGATCCGAACGTGCTGGTGGCCCTCCAGGAGGCGGCGGCCGCGGTCTACGTTTCGGGCGCGGTGCTTCAACCCGCCAAGATTCCGTTTGACCGGCCGATGACGGCCCTCGAGGCCGTCATGGAAGCCGGAGGATTCGCCCCGACCGCGAACCTCAGGAAGGTGTCGGTGGTGCGAACCGAAAAGGGACGGCACAAGCGGTTCGACCTCGACATGACGGCGGTGTTGAGCGGCGCGGCCGGCGCATTCTACCTGAAGCCCTACGATGTGGTCTACGTTGCGGAGCGGCTCTGGTAGCAGGGCGGCCCGAGCGGCCGTCCCGAAGACAAGGACTCGCCCCGGTGACATGTGGCCAGAGCCGACCGCGCCGGAACGGGTGAGTCGGCCGTCAGGGCGAACGCGGGGCGGGGCCGGGGGGATGCCTCGCCGGGAAGCGGTCTTTTTCCCGATGTTGGAAAACCTCGACAAGGGCGGGTCTCCACTGCGATCCTCGGAAGGGTTGAAAGAATGAAGCGATGCCGTTACTCCTTGTGCCGCGCCCACCTTGCCGGCGCCCTCCTCCTCGCTCTCCTGCTGCTGCTGGGGCGTGGCGCGAACCCGGGCCATGCACAGACGGTGGTGGAGGATTCGCCCGCGCCGCAGTTGGGCGCCGAGGCGCCCCTCGGTGAGAAAGAGACCGAGGAAGCCGCGCCTGAGGAAGAATTCGGGGACCTGCCGGAGGGTTCCGGCGAAGGGGCCCCGTCCGGACAGGGATTGTTTCCGGATGGTGGAGGACTCGTGGGGGCAACTCCCGTCCTCTTGCCGGTTGCTCCGGCGCCGTGGGAGCCCTCGGAAGAATTGGAAGGGCCGGGGGGGAGGGAACCGGATGCCTTCGTCAGTCTCGGCGCGCCGGAACCGGCGCACGTCGGGGTGGTGGGAATCCCGGATTACGCATACGAGCCCTACGAGGCGGACGTCGTGCGCACCGAACTCCTGCCCCGGACGTTCGCGGGCCCGCTGGACCGGGAGGGATTTCGCTTCGCGGTGGGAGGGCAACTCAACTATGACTCGAACATATTCCTCGAAGAGAGCGGCGGCGTCTCCGACCTGTTTTTCGTGCTCGCCCCGGCGGTCGAGTATCGGTCGGCGCCGGACGGCGTGCCGGGCGTCGTGGACGCCTTCTATCGCCCCTTCGTCCGGCTCTACCTCGACGAATCCTCGCTGAACACGATCGACCACTCCGCCGGACTCGACATCGCGTTCGAAAGCCGCCGGACTGCGCTCAACGCCGGGGTGCGCTACGGCCGCTTCACCCGCTCGGATCGCTTCGTGAGAGAGGTCCTCGAATCCGAAAACCTCCTCGCGTTCGCAAGGGGCGAATACAACCTGACGGAGAAGACCTCGATCGAGGCCGGATGGCGGGGAAACCGCATCGAAAACCTCGAAACCGGAGGAACCCGCAGCACCACCTCGCGGTTCGAACTCACCGGTTGGTGGCAAACCACGGTAAAGACCCGGGTCGGGCCTTCGGTGCGTTATACCGACAGCACCTCGGACACCACCGGCGATCGCGAAGCCATCGCGGTCATGGCGGTGGTCGACAGCTCGCCGCGTCAGGAACTCAACCTCAGCGCGGGGCTGGGAGTGGAGAGAGTCAGGGGCGACCGCGTCGGCGGGGGGTCCGATACCTCGCCCACCGGCAGGCTGGCGGTCGATTACCGCCCCAGCGAGAAAGTCTCGTTGTTCGGGGACCTCCGCTACGAGGCCATTTCCCGACGGAGCGCGGTGCGCTTCGACCGCGGCGGGGGCGGCGAGCCGGCGCTGACCGGCCAGCTGGTGGCGATCTACCGGCCCAACCGGGCCTGGGCCTTCCGGGCCGAGGCCCGGGCCGAGACCTTTCCCTCGCAAGACACGGCCGGATATTCGATCGCCGACCAGGTTTACTCGCTCGTCGTGACGCGCTTCCTGCCCGCCGGAGCTCTCTCGCTGGAGGGTGATCTCAGCTTCGCCGACTATGAGCAAGTGGGCGATGTCGCGGAGAACCGCCGGAACCAGGAGACCTACGGCTTGGCAGTCCGCTACACTCATTGGCTCCTCGCGGAGCGCACCGCGCTCGACTCGGTCATGCGCTGGTCCACCAACCGCGGCAATGGCGACTGGGACAGGTTCCAAGCCTCCCTGGGCTTGAATTACCAGTTCTAAACAGTCACTCGGGCCGCGTCGTCCAGGTGCGCCGCCCGTAGCCCTCCCACCGCCGCATCAGGCGAAAGGCCTCTTCAACCGGCGAAGTGCAGGGCTTCACGGCCCGCTGCGCCGGAGGGCCCGTCGTTTCGCGATTCAAATGGCGGGCGCGAAGGCGCGATACGGGAGGGAACAGGATCACGGAGCTTCTGGACATGGAAAATCGTGGAAAATGTCAAAGGTTTGTTGATTGACAATATCGCCATGTTTTCAAAAGTCAACAATAATACGGAGTGCCCTACTATAATGCGGATTCGAATAGGTATTTTGCGTGAAAATCGGCTTGACGGGGGGTGCCGCGCTTATTTAAGAAGTGTTGACTTTAATGAGAACCAAGTTTTCAATAATCCTGGTGGTGGTGGTGGCGATGGTGGCGGGCATGGCACGGGGGGACGAGGCGATGGTGAAGGCGATGTATGTGAATGGTTTCGTCTTCAGTTCCAATCAGTTGTTGAGTCTGGACGGGACTCCGCTGACGGCGGGGACTCTCGGGACCGGGGACGGGGCGATTATCCAGATCGGGTATTTCAAGGATGTGCCCGTGGAGATGGATCCCTTCTCTGATTACGGGGCCCTTGAGTGGTCGCGGTTTCAGCCCCTGACGGGGGTGGGTTCGCCGAACGAGGCGCGGCACCTGACGTCGATCGGCGACTACGGAAGCCCGTTTTCGGGTCCGTTTGGATTTTTCTATTATGAGTCGGCGCCGATCACATTCGACGACACGCTTGACGAGGGATTGCCGGGCGACTACCCGGTTCGGATGGGGATCAGGTTTTACGACGGGACGACGCTGGAGGGTTCGAGCGGATACAACACCGTGTCGAGCGGCGATGATTTGTGGTTGCTGGAGATTCCGCAGAGCGGGCCGGACTCCACGTTTCTGAACATGGACGAGCACGTTCTCGCCTGGGAGTCGGGCCCAAGCGGGGCGTTCCGGACTTCCCTGGCGGTGGTTCCGGAGCCCCGCACGACGTGTTTTCTTCTGGCGGGGATGCTTTGTCTTCTGCGGTTCGCGAGGAGGCGGCTCTGAGCGGCGGGACGCGATGAAGCGGGAGCGGCGCGGCGCGGTCCGGCTCCGGGTGGGTCCGGCCCGCGGCGGGGGGACGGACTCAGGCCTCCAGTTGCGGCCGGCGCGGGTCCTGCCAGTCGAGGTGGAAGAACTTTCCGGGTTCCCGGTCGGTGCGCTCGTAGGTGTGGGCGCCGAAGTAGTCGCGCTGGGCCTGCAGGAGGTTGGCCGGGAGGCGCTCACTACGATATCCGTCGTAGTATGCGAGGGCCGCGGCGAAGGTCGGGACGGGGACGCCGTGGAGGGCGGCGGCCGAGACCACCCGGCGCCAGTTCTGCTGGCAGCGGCCGATTTCGCTTTTGAAGTAGGGGTCGAGGAGGAGGTTGGGGAGGGCGGGGTCGCGCTGGCAGGCCTCGAAGATCTTCTGGAGGAAGCGGGCCCGGATGATGCAGCCGCCGCGCCAGATCATGGCGATCTCCCCGAAGCGGAGGCCCCACCCGTATTCCTTCCGGGCGGCGGCCATGAGCTGGAAGCCCTGGGCGTAGGAGCAGATCTTCGAGCAGTAGAGGGCGTCGTGGATGGCGTCGACGAACGTCTCCCGTCCGGCCCGGAACGGCTCGACGGCGGGGCTCAGGACCTTCGAGGCCGCGACCCGTTCCGTCCTGGCGGCGCTCATGAAGCGCGCGAAGACGGCCTCCGCGATGCAGGGCGCCGGGATGCCCATGTCGAGGGCGTTGACGGAGGTCCATTTGCCGGTTCCCTTCTGGCCGGCGGTGTCGAGAACCACCTCGACGAACGGGCGGCCGGTTTCGGGGTCCGCCTGCCGCAGGATGTCGGCCGTGATCTCGATGAGGAAGGAGTCAAGGACCCCCTCGTTCCACCTTCCGAAGACCTCTCCCATCTCGGGGCACGGCATGCCGAGGAGGTTGGCCATGAGGGCGTAGGCCTCGCAGATCATCTGCATGTCGCCGTATTCGATGCCGTTGTGCACCATCTTGACGTAGTGGCCGGCGCCGTCGGGGCCGATGTAGGCCGCGCAGGGGACGCCGCCCGCGACCGGTTTGCCGGGGGCGCCGCCCGGGAGGGGCCGGCCGGTCTCCGGGTCGACCTTGGCCGCGATCGCCTCCCACACGGGTTTGAGTTCCGCCCATGCCGATTCATCGCCGCCAGGCATCAGGGAGGGGCCGAAGCGGGCGCCCTCTTCGCCTCCGGACACCCCCGAGCCGATGAACCGGAGCCCCATGGCGGCGAGATCCGCTTCGCGGCGGATGGTGTCGGTCCAGCGGGCGTTGCCGCCGTCGACGATGATGTCGCCGGGGTCCAGCAGTGGGAGGAGGGCCTCGATGACGGCATCGGTGGGGCTTCCGGCCTGCACGAGGATGATGATCTTGCGGGGGCGTTCGAGGGACCGGACGAATTCTTCGAGGGTGGGGGCGCCCACCAGCCCCCCCGGCGTGTCGGGGTGAGCGGCAAGAAAGGCGTCCGTGCGCGAAGTGGTTCGATTATACACCGAGACGCGGAAGCCATGGTCGGCCATGTTGAGGGCGAGGTTCTGCCCCATGACGGCGAGGCCGATGAGACCGATATCGGAAGAACGAGTCGACATGCCGGAGCGGTCCATAGCGGCCCCCGCCGGTCTCAGCAAGCCCCGGGCCGTCCGACGGGGAGGGCTGAAATATGGCACAACTGGAAGTCAATCGGTACAATATGTTGTATGCCGCGGGTTCTTTTCTTGCCTCCGGCGCCATCACTCCTTAACTTTACGGGCAGAGCCACCCATCTGGATAGCTGATGCATCTCAAATCCTTGGAACTTCACGGCTTCAAATCGTTTGCCGACCGCACCTCGTTCGAGTTTCACGAGGGAGTGACGGCGATCGTGGGGCCGAACGGTTGCGGCAAGTCGAACGTGGTGGATGCGGTGCGCTGGGTCCTCGGCGAGACCTCGGCGAAGGCGCTCCGGGGAGGGGAGATGGCGGACGTGATCTTCAGCGGAACGGACAAGCGCAAGCCGACCGGGATGGCGGAAGTCACCCTGAACCTTGCGGGTGCGAGGACGCCCTGAAGACGGAGTTCAGCGAGGTGGCCATCACGCGCCGGGTCTTTCGGGACGGCAAGTCGGAATATCGGATCAACGGCACCCTCTGCCGTTTGCGCGACATTCACGATCTGTTTCTGGATACGGGTATCGGGCGGTCGGCCTACTCGATCATGGAACAGGGCAAGATCGACATGCTTCTGAGCGCCCGCCCCGAGGACCGGCGGCAGGTGTTCGAGGAGGCGGCGGGAATCTCGAAATTCAAGAAGGAAAAGCGGGAGGCGCTGCGCAAGCTCGAATACACGGAGGCCAATCTCCTGCGGGTGAACGACGTTCTCGAGGAACAGGAGCGGCGCATCAATTCCCTCAAGCGGCAGGTGGCGAAGGCCCGGCGCTACAAGGCCTTTGCCCAGGATCTCAAGGTTCTGGACACCCACCTGTCTCATCGGCGATTTGTGGAGTGCGAGGCGGAGCGGGAGGAATTGCGGACCTCCCTGCGAGCCTTGGAATCCCGCCGGCGCGACCTTGATGCGGCGCTGCCGGAGCGCGAGAAGGCCGCCGTGGAGGCCCGGGACCGGGCTCAGAATCTCGAAGGCGAACTCTCGGAGCTGCGTCAACGCCGGTCCCATCACCAGAACGCCGCGCATGCCGCCCAGAGCCGCATCCACTTCAATGAGGAACGCTGCGCGGAGTTGCAGGAACGCATAGCCTCGAATCGCAACGACCTTGGCGAGGTCGAGGAGAAGCTGGCGCAGCAGGAGTTCGACTTCAACCAGTCCCGGGAGGAACTGGACGCCCTTCTCGAGCGCATCTCGGCCCGGGAGCAGGTCGCGGAGCGCAAAGGCCGGGAGGTGGAATCGTTGGCGAAGAAGCGCCACGAAACCGCCCGGCACCTGCACGAGGCGCGGGAGGAATCCCGAAGGTGCGAGGCCGCCCTCGCATCGTGCGAGGCGAGAATCGAGAGCGTTGAAGAATCGTCGAGAAGCAGCCGCGGCCGCCTTCGCCATCTCGTCGATGAAGAGGAGGTCCTCCGCATCGAGTTGGCGGAACTGCAGACCACCGAACAGGAGCTGGCCCGTGGCATCACGGAAGCGCGGCAGCAGACCGCGCGCATCGAAGACCAGCAGCAGGGCGCCGAACGCCAGTTTCAGCACGCCCGCGGCGACTTGGACGCCGCCCGGGCCCGCCGGCTGGAGCTGGATCGCGATCTGACGGCCCGGCAGTCGCGGCTCGACCTGCTCAAGCAATTGCTGGAGCGGGGCGAAGGGTTGCGGGAGGGCACCCAGAGCGTGTTGGCCGGGCTTGACGATCCGGACCTGATTCAGCCCGGTTTGCAGGGGGTGCTGGGCAACCGGTTGCGGGTGCGGCCGGGGTTTGAGCAGGCGGTGGAGGCGGCGCTTGGAGCGAATCTCGAGACGATCCTGGTCCGGGACGGCGAACTGGCGGGAGCGATTCTCGACCGGTTGACGGAATCGGCGCAGGGGGAGGCCTCCCTGATTGCGCTTGAATGGATCGGCGGACCGGGCGGGCGCCAGATGCAGACCACTCCGGACGGGGCGGAATGCTGGGTGGCGGATTGCGTGGAGGTTGACGAGATGGTGGCGCCGGTGGTGATGCAGCTTCTGGAGAACGTGCTGGTGGTCAGCGACCGCGAGACGGCCTTTCGGCTCAGGGAGCAGGATGGGCGCTGGTCGTTCGTCACGACGTCCGGAGAGGTATTGCATCCGGAGGGCATCATGCGCGGGGGGCGCCCCGGGGGGGGCGCGGAGGATTCGCTCCTGCAGCGTCAGAACGAGGTGGCGGGTCTCGAAGAAGAGAGCGCGAGGCTGCGCGGCTTGCTGGAGGCGGCGGCGCGCGAGGAGGCGGCTGCCGGATCGCGCGCCGAGGAGTTGCAGGCGCTCTCCGAGCAGTCGCGGGACCGGCTGCAGCGGCAACGGGTGGACCTCTCGACCCTCGAAGGGCAACACACCCTCGCGGAGCGCGAAGTGAAGGCGTTCGAAAGCAAGCTGGCCAATGTCGGGCGCGAACAGCAGTTGCTGCGGGAAGGCGAGGAGGAGACAAACCGCGTCCGGAACGCCCTCGAAAACGAGTTGCAGGAGGCCCGAAGGCAGACCGAGACGCTCGAGGGGGAAATCCGCCGCCTCGCGGAGGAGACGGAGGAACTCGGGCGCCGCGAAGCGGGCGAACGCGAGGAATTCGGCAACCTGCAAACCGCCCTCGCGGTTGAACGCCGCGCCCGCGAGGCCGCCGAGCAGCAGCAGGAACCGATCCGTTCCAGGATCGACGAACTGCGCGAACTGAACGCCCGCCGGATGACCGAGATCGAAGACTTCGAGCGGCGCATCGCAACGGCGCGGTCCGAGGACGAATCCCTGCGGGCCGAAGTGAAACAACATCAGGAGAAAGCGTCGGAACTCGAAGCCCGCCTCGAAGAGACCGGCGGACGGCGGGGCGAGCTTCGACAAGCCATCGCCGCCGCGGAGGACGCCCTGACCGGCATCCGCCACCGCATCGATGAACTCGGCGAACAACGGGGACGGGAGGAAGTCGCCCTCGCCAAGGTCGAGATGCGGACCGAGAAGCTCGTCGAAACCGCCATGGAGCGCTATCAAACCGACCTTGGCGCCTTCGAACCCGACACCCACGTCCTGCTGGCGACCATGAACGAGCAGCGCAAGACGATGCGGGCGATCGAGAGGCGGCGCGCCACGCTCGCAGCAAGGGCGGCGGAGGAGGAAGACGGGGAACCGGCCGGCGCGGGAGAAGACGATGCGGCGCCGCCCGCGGCGACCGCCACCGCCGGGCGGGAACTGGAAGACATGGAACTCGAGGACGGGCCGGACTGGGAGTTCATTGAGAACGCCGTGACGGAACTGCGGCGAAAGATCGACTCCATGGGGCCGGTGAATGTCGACTCGATCGAGGAATACGAGGAACTCGAAGAGCGGCACCGCTTCGTGCGGGGCCAACACGACGATCTGGTGAGTTCCAAGGAGGAACTCCTCGGCGTCATCGCGCGCATCAACGAGGAAACCACCAAGCTCTTCGCGGAGACCTTCGAACAGGTGCGGACCAATTTCCGCGAGATGTTCAGGGAACTCTTCACGTCGAACGGCAAGGAGGGCAAGGCGGACCTCATTCTGCTCGACGACGAGGATCCCCTCGAAAGCGGGATCGAGGTCATCGCGAAGCCGCCGGGCAAGAAGCTGCAATCGATTTCGCTGCTCTCCGGCGGGGAGCGTTCGATGACCGCGGTGGCGCTGCTTTTCTCGATCTACATGGTGAAGCCGAGCCCCTTCTGCATCCTTGACGAACTCGACGCCCCGCTCGACGAAGCGAACATCGGACGCTTCCTGCGGGTCCTTGACCGCTTCATCGAGCAAAGCCAGTTCATCATCGTCACCCACAACAAGCGCACCATGAATCGCGCCGACGTCCTCTACGGCGTGACGATGGAGGAATTCGGGGTGTCGAAGCTGGTCGGCATGCGGCTCACCGGCGCCGAAGGGACGGCCGGGGAGGCGCGGACCGCCGCCGCCAAGGCGGCCGCCAGCCTTGGCTCGTGAGGCGGCCGGGCTACGGCGCGATGCGTTGTTCGAACCCGAGATCCGGTTCGGCCCCGTTGCGCCGGGCGGTGCGGTAGAGTTTCCACGCCTCGGAGTTGTTCTTGCGGTTGGCCTCGAGGAGGGCGAGGTTGAAAAACGGCTCGGTGAGGGTGGAGTCGATGCGGATCGCCTCGCGCCAGTGACGCTCGGCCTGCCCGGGCTGGTCATTGCGGGCGCAGACGTTGCCGAGGAAGACGTGCGCGCTGGCGTTGCGGGGGTCGAGATCGACGGCGCGGAGAAGGTTGCTCCGAGCTTCGTTGTAGTCTTCGAGCCGGTAGTGTGAGACGCCCAGCATGAAATGCGCGTAGGGCAGGGGGCCGCGGATCAGGAGCGCGTCCTTGAAGAAGCCGATCGCGCGCTCCGGTTCGTCGAGGCGGAGATGCACGATTCCGAGGTTGAGGAGTGTCGGAACATGACCCGGATGTTCGTCGAGGATCGAGGTGTAGACCTCGCGGCAGGCGAGGTAGCGCCGGTTCGAATACGCGCGGCGCGCCAGTTCCTGCTTCACGCCGACGTTGCGCTGTAGAATCTGCTCCGAGCGGGCCAGCTCCTCGGGGCTGGGGCGGTCGCTGAAGATGAACTCGTCATCCACCTTGAAGTCCTTGATCAGCTCGCCTTCCTCGGGGGTGAGCTTGAGTTCGTGCTGCGCGAAGAGCTGAAAGGCCTCGTCGAAGGCCTCGTCCCTGATGCCGAGCCGCCGGACTTCGTCCACCAGGATGTCCCGTGCCTGGCGGCGCCGCTCCTGGACCCGGAGTTGACGGCCGATCAGGTCGCGCAGCATTTCCATTTCCCGCCGGGCCGGCGGGGAGAGGCCTTCATTCGCAAGGTTTTCGCGGATCTCGCGGCTGGCGTCGCGGAGTTGCTCTTCGAGGCCGGCGAGCCGCTGTTTCTGTGACTCGTTCTCGCGGCGGAGTTCGATGATGCGGGCCTTGGCGACGGCGAGATCGCGCTTGGCGACGTTCAGTTCGTCCTTGGTGTGGCTGTTGTCGGAGAAGATCTGCTGCACGCGGTCCCGGGCGTGTTTCAGGGCGCGGCCGAGCTGCATGTTCTGCTCGATGAGGCGCTGCACGCGTTCGGACTCGTTGATCCGGAGGAGGGCCGCCATCTGGTCGCGTTCCTTGAGCAGCGAGTCGCGGTCCTCCCGCAGGTCGGTGATCTGTTCCCGGGCTTCTTCGAGCTGGCGGGTGAGTTGTTCGGCGCGGACGTTGGCGGCGGGGAGGAGTTTGTCCTTTTCCTTGTGGGACTCGCGGAGTTCGCGGATCTGGCGCCGCAGGCCGGCCACCACCTGGTTGGCCGATTTCTGCTGGACATCCAGTAGTTTCTGGAGTTCCCGGGCGCGTTGTTTGGCGGCTTCGGTGTCGGACTGGAGTTTTTCGAGGTCGGCGAGGGCGCGTTGATGTTCGGCGCGGCTCTCGCGCAGGGCGACGGCCATGGCGTCGCGCTCGCGTTCGAGTTTTTCGATGCGGGTTTCCAGTTCCTGCATGCGGTTTGCGACGGGGGCGCGCGCCATCTCGTTGCGACGCTGCTCGAGTTCCTCGAGGGCGCGTTTCAGGCGGGCGGCGTTGAGGTCGCGGTGGTTGCGGGCGCGTT
>Ga0180431_10007016_pt1 | contig 13247 bp, 13 predicted proteins | sample SS_ome_11_FD_132459 | JGI IMG/M metagenome (GOLD analysis project Ga0180431, IMG submission 132459) | Hypersaline lake sediment archaeal communities from the Salton Sea, California, USA - SS_1_MS_1 metaG | ecosystem: Environmental > Aquatic > Non-marine Saline and Alkaline > Hypersaline >... | reverse complement strand
CGTGACGATGGCCATATCGAACTCGTCCACGAGCACAATCAGCTGTCCTCCGTGTCCCCAGGCAAAGTTGACGTCATGCTCGCCCGCATTGGCGGACCACCACTGATATCCATACCCGATATCGCGAAAACGGCCCACCCTTTTCACAAAAGCTTCATTCACCGAGTAGGTTTGAAGCGAATCACGCACCCAATCCGCTGGAACGATCTGATTCCCCTTGTACACACCATCGTTGAGATATAACAGGCCGAATTTGGCTGCATCGCGTGCCGCCAGGTGCAGGTCGCCACAGCCGTTGTTATGACCTTCCGCGTCCTGGCCCCATTCACCTGGCGTCACGTCAAGCGGAGAAAAAAGATGTTCCTCAGCGTACGCCTTGAGATTCATCCCGCACGCCCTGTCGACAATGATCCCCAGCCAGTTGGACGTCAGATTGCTGTAATGGAACCTGGTTCCCGGATCACTTACGAGAGGAAATCCTTCTATGAGAGGCGGATAGTGGCCGGATAAAAGGCCATCCCATAGAGCCTGATCACTCTCCTCCCGTGGGTATCCGGCGCGCATCTCTAGCATGTTCCGTATCGTGATCTGCTCTTTCCTCGGGTCGCTAATCCTGCCGGCTACTTCTGGGAAGAAATCCAGCATCTTTTGATCCACGCTCGACAGGCAGCCCTGCTCGAGCGCAATCCCGACCAGTGCCGAGGTATAGCTCTTTGTCGCCGACTGCAGCCTGTCCTTCTGATCAACCGAACCCTCGTTAAAGTAATCTTCCGCTATCAAATAGCCGTTCTTGATAACCAGCAGGCTGTAGATGGTCTCCAATTCAGCCGCATTGTGATACATCTCGGCCACCAGCATCGGGTCCAGCCCCTGCGCTTCGGGCGTCGATTCCTCCCAATCATCCCCGGGCAGCGGTGTGTAGTCGACCGCTTCGAGATCCTTAGTCGCAGGACCGCATCCGACCAGGCCTGATGACATCAGGATGGATAGGATCAGGATCACGCTGGTGATCAAGAGGAAAGAGTGCCGACGCCGCTTGGAATGGGACAATAGGCAGCGCACGATGTGTTTCGCCAGATCTAGCCTCAGCGTGTCGTCGTCTTTGCACGTGGTGTACATAATGCCTCCTTTGGTACGGGCGTGTTCGAAGCGCAGTGGCACCAGGAGCATGTCCCGGCCCCCGCCCTAGCGCCCCCGATTCAGAAACCCTGGCTATGCGCTGGTGACGAGAACCACCTTGCCCGCGTATCCGCCGCGCTCGAGCAACTCGTGAGCGCGAGCGGCCTCGGCCAACGGGATGCGCTCCGCCACGACCGGCTTGATCTTGCCCGCCGCCAGCAAGTCGAGGAGTCCCGTCAGCGTTTCGCGGTACCAGGCGTTGTCCTTGCTGAGATCCGGAGTCAAAGGCGCCCGCTTGCCGTCCGGAATGAGCGCCAGCAGAGTCCGCATCAGCAAGGTGAGGGGAATGATCCGCAGCCCCTCCTTCTTCGTCGCAGCCACACCGAACCACACCAACCGCCCGCCTTTGCGCAGGGCCCGGTACGAGCGCCAGATGTGCCTTGCGCCGCCGATGGGGTCGAACACGGCATCCACCCCATCGCCGGTGAGACTATAGATACGCTCTACAAAGTCCTCGGCGCGGTAGTCGATCGGCGTGGCTCCGAGTGCGGACACGAGTTCGTGGTTGTACCTGGACGCCGTGCCGTACATCTCCAGCCCGGCCCGCTTGCCAAGCTCGAGCAGGGCGGTCCTCACGCCTCCCGCCGCACCGTGGACGAGGATGCGCTCGCCGCTCCGGACGTTGGCGGTCCGGTGCATGGCCATGTGCGCGGTGAGATAGTTCACCACCAGGCAGACGGCATCGGCAGGATCCACGCCCGAGGGGACGGGCACCAGCTCGCTGGCGGGCAGGCAGATGAACTCTGCGTAGCCGCCACCGACGCCAAGACAAAAGGTCGCGCCGGCAACCGCCTGCCCCGGCTCGACGGTCGACACCCCCTCGCCCAGCTTGTCCACCACGCCGACGACGTCCTCGCCCAGGGTGAACGGCACGCGCGGAGACCCGGGGAAAGAACCTGAACGCCGGAACATGAGATCGTAGGCGGAGATTCCGGCGGCCAGGACCTTAACCCGGACCTCGCCGGCCCGGGGCTCGGGGAGATCCTCCTCCACCACCTGCAACACGTCCGGCCCGCCATGCCGCGTCACGACGACGCGACGATGTTTCACACCCGGTGAGCCGTGCTCGTCCTGGACGATCGCCTTCATAGGTATCCCTCCTGATTCACCTTGAATTGCCGTTCATATCCATCTACGCGGGCTCGGAAGCGATTGCGGACGGATTGAATCATTCCGAGATTGATGAAATCTCACGCTACCATCATACCCGCACGATGGTATTAGTGTCATCACCCGAACGTGGTATTCAGGGGGTTAAATGTAGGCCTGGAGCATTGAGTGATATCTCGTCGTTCGAGGAGGTTCACCGATGACAGAGGATGACGTCACCCAAACGGAGGCCAGCGTTGAACAGCATTCGCTGGTGCAGTCGGTTGTGCTGCATCTGCTACCCGGCGCGGGACGCAAAGCGCTCCGCGCTGGCGGCCGTTTCCTTAACTATGATGGTTCCCAAGTTGATTCGTGTTTCTTGCCAGTGCTCTTTCACGTCACCGGTCTGGGTTTGAGCGGGCCGAATGCATAGCAGCAAGTAGCTTGTACTACAACTCAGCCCACCTTCTCCACGATGAGCAAAAAGTCCACATAGGTGGCAGGCACGGGAGTGACGTTCGGGATGATGGCCACGATTTCGCCCTCCAAGCTGTTCAGGAATTGCTCCAGTTTGCTCTGATCCCGCGTCATCCTGATGTCGAATCGGTGAACTCTGTATCTCATTTTCTTATCTCCTATCTCGAGATTCTGCCCTCATAGCAGCGCCGCTTCTCCTGACACCATCGTGTGCAGAAAACCATTCACAACTCTCGCTTCGTTCGGCTGAGGGTTTCGACGCAGGGCAGGTTTCCATACCTGCCGCCACAGGGCCGGTGAGAAACCGCTCCAGGCGAGTCCGCGACTCGCCGCCGCGGCAAGCCGGTCGCGGACCGGCTGGGAGCGGTCTTTTCATCCCTCTCACCAGCACCAACCTACCCGCCGAGAACAGGACGACGACGGCGTCGAACGACTCGACCACCCGGGCCTGGCCAAGCCTCGCCCCACCCATTCTTCCCAAAAGTCGTTCGCCCTTCCCTCACCCAAAAGTTGATCGAGTTCACCGGTTCTCCTTGTGGTTTGGGTGATGTTCCACCTTTCGGCGGAACGTGAGGGATCGCACCCTGCTGGAGCGCGGCTGGGCGAAAGTGAGCGAGCGGGCGGGGGGCACCCGCCTGTGGCTGTGCTGGTGGTTGACAAAAAGTTTGTGACGATCAAGACGCGTCGACAATTGCAGCCAACTCATCAACCCCCTCAACTTGAACCTCATAGACATCGCTCATCAGCCCGGCGAGTGCGTTCAGATGCTCGACGATCGACCTGCGCTGATAGTTTATTTGGTTCACCGTGACAAGGGGGGCAAATTCCTCACCGCCGTAGTGAGCTGCCTGCTGCGACAGAGTCTGGAGGTTACCCACATACTTTTTGATCAGCTTCATCTCGTGATCTACCTGTTCCTCCAGGAGATCAAGTTTGAACTTGTCCAGGTCACGCTTGACACGTGGCGGGGAAGGAGTCTGCACGCCCTTGCCTGCCGCGTCGGGGGCGGGTTCCGGCCCAGGTGGCAGGGGTGCCGGGTCATCAGCATCGACCTGGCCTCGCCGCATCTTTAAAAAGTGTTCGGCCGCTGACCACACCCAATTGACGCCTTTGGCGACGGTCTCCGGGTGGGCCAGCAACTGCTTTGCCAGCGGTGTGATCACTGAACTCAGTATTACTCCAATAGCGACAGGATCCATGAATCATCCTCCTCCAGGCAGTACACACCCAGACTTGTCAAGTCTCCTTCATACACGTAATCTGTGCCTCTATCTCTTGTGCCTCGGCTTCCGTCTCCCGCACTTTCTCTCTGGCTTCCTCCAACAGCGCCTTGTACGCTACGATTTGATTTTCGATATCCACACTAACGTCAATACCTTTTTGTGCCTTTTTCTGCTCAACGATGGCGAGATCATGGGCATATTGAACACAGATATCCTGGCATATTTCCAACGTTTGCCTGAGCATCTCCAGACGTCCCCGGACGCTCCCCAACGGCCTCACCCGCCCCGTGGCCCTGGTAATTGCCCGATCGAGCATCTTGCTATCCAGCCTGTCTTTTGAGACATAGTAATCGAGGTCATCCTCATCCCTCAAATCGAGGATTTCGTGTGCGGGCACCCCGGATCCACTGACCATGATACACGCCACGTAGGGATACGCGGACTTGATATACCGCAAGATCTCCCTGCCCAGCGGGCTAAACGTCTGCCCCTCTCCCACTTTGAACCGCATGTCTATGGTCGCCACCGAGAACGGGGCCCCTTCCTCTTTCGCTTGTCGTAGCTCCGCATCGACCTCCGCGTAACTCCTGGCCACCTTTGACTCATAACCCAGCAACTTGGCAAATAGCCGGATATTTGTGCGCCAAATCTCTTCATCGTCAATGATGAGGACCTTGTGCGGCCTGGCCGTACGATCCATCATAGCGACACCTGCCTTGTCGAGCGAATTCTCGGCGTCTTTCTACGTCCGCGTAGAGCCCAGGGTATCAAGCAGTTGATGCAGATCCGCGAACTTGGGCTCCGAAGCGCTCATCCAGACCTTGGTCCCAAGCGCAAGGGCTAACTTTTGATCTCCAAACGCAGAGGCAAACCTCGGAGCCTGTTCTGCAAACTGTCGCTTTATGTCCTCTGTCCAGCGGTCCACGTCCGCTGCGCGGCAAAGGCCCGCCTGACCTGGGAGGACCACAAAGGGAGCATCCTTGCGATACCCAAGATGGCCTATGAAAAGCTCACCATCATCGAACACTTGGCGTGCTCCTTTGAGTAGCCCAGCCACAAAGGTGAGAACAGGTTCTTCTTGTGATGGATATACGCGGATGAATTCATCAAGTCCCTGGATTGTCACACGGATGAGCACCCAATCCTGACTGCCCAAGACCGACTGCCTGAGTTTCTCGCCGGTCCAACGATCCATTGGTAATCCAGTCACAGAATGAGTTCGATTCTCACGCGTGAGTTTGATCCGGTATCCGATAGACTCTGGAAAGTCCCGCTCCCTGAGTCCAGCAAGCTCGGCTGTCTCCAAAGCATCGTGCCATCTCTCTTCAGCACGCTCGATATCGAGCTCTGTCTCTGGCTTGGCGATCAACTCAGCCGCATCCCAATAGCACAAGGCAGCCTTAACCGCATTTTTATATTCCCCAGTTACGTTAAAGCTGCCTTTCTTAAAGTAGGTCAGAACACCATACCTTTTCCATGCATCAAGAACATAGGCATCTACTTCTTCCCCAGTCACGATGATAGAGATTGGCTGCTCTTTATACTCTTGCAGTTCTCTCAGGAGGGCCATGCCCCCAGGCTCTATGGTCTCTCGTGCCTTCTCAGTCAGCCCTTCCTCTTCCTTGGTGAGCGCTATGTCAATGGAGATGAAATCCACAGCATATTCGTCGAGGATGGCCCTAGCTTCAGAGAGACTAGATGCCTGCTTGACAGCGTCCTTGGCAACTTTTGCGGTAAACCCCAGCTCTTGTAGAGCCAACCGGCAACTCATTCTGTACTGCAGATTGAGGTTTCTATCGTCTTCTACGACCAGCAGAGTCCTATTCTTGGGCGTCATCTTTCAGAACTCCTATGATTTGATGTTCAGGCTAAGATCGCGATCCATCCGACTCCTTGTGGGCTGCGGGAAGGCGAACGTGGAAGGTTGTCCCTTTTTCCCAAACGCTTTCCACTTCTATGCTTCCCCCCAGTCCCTCTATATAGTCTTTTGTCCAAAATAGCCCAAATCCCATTCCCTTCCCGCCCTTTGTGCTCCATCTCATTTCAAACACCTTGCTCAGATGCTCGGGTCTGATGCCAGTTCCACTGTCACAAACAAGTATTTCTACGATCTGATCATCAGCCTCACCCAAACGGCTCTCGACTCGCAACTCTCCACGCTGCGAATTTCCCCCTCTCCCTTTTTCCCGGATTGCTTCCACGGCGTTCTTTATCAGTACTTTGAACGCTTCCGTAAGCATAGCGGAGGAGGTTATGACCAAGGGTAAGCCCGCGAACAAATCGGATGTGACCTCAATCCCTTCCGTGGTCCGAATTGCGTCTCGATCTGGTACGACTTTGCGGAGCGCCCGCGCCAAACAGGCATTGATATCCGTCGGCTGGTCCGGGACGTAACGCCATGGCTCGTGAAGGCTGTCTAGGATCTCTGCCGCTTTGTCCAGACGGGCAGTTATGCTGGCGTTTAGAGCAAGGATTTCCTGGCGATCCTCGGCGGATAACTCGTCCATCAACTGCAGCAACTGGAAATGTCCCCGGAAAGCACCAATGTGGTTCCTGAGATCGTGCACATAGGCCGATGCGCTGAAAGCCATTTTCCCGAAGGTCTGTGCGATCTGTCGCAGCTCTTCTGACCTGCGGTATAGCCGAGCGTTTCGAATCCCAGCAGCAGCCTGCTGACCGAACATCTTTAGCAACTCGATTTGTCCACTGCTAAATGCCCTTGATCGGGTGGCTGCAAAGAGATTGCCGACAATCTCTCTTGTTGGCTGACCATCAACCAACGTCTCTATAAAGAAAGGGACTGCGATGAGCTTTTGAATACCCAGAGCCTCCTGAATCCCTTTGATGAATGGCCTTGAGGCAGGTGGAGCGATCGGTGTGCAGAGATCGTAGAGCTCGTCAGTCATGACAGGGCCACCTGCTTTGTAGGCCCGAACACTGAGGTTGTCCTTGTACTCGTCCTGATGCAGGAAAACCCTCGCAATATCAGGATCGCTGATGCTCAACGGACGCCCAACAATCTCAGAGACCTCCTCCTCCCATCTGCGTACCTGTTCCTCAGTTGCAAGATCTGGGTCAACATAAAAGGCACGCACTGGGAGTGACCCGTCCCGTTCGTACGTAGCCACCACAACCCCTGCATAGCTGAGGTCAGAGACCACCCATGCCGCGATTCTTTCAAGAATGTGAACCTCGTCCTGAATACTAGACTGCACTTCAAAGACAATTCTCTGCGCCACTTGGACTTGGAAGTGACGACGCTCACTCTCAATCGTAGCCGCTGCCTGCCGACCAAAGGCTGTCAAGGTACGCTTGTCCCGCTCTGAGATCTCGCTCTGTTTGGCTGCAAAGAGATTGCCGACAATCTCTCTTGTTGGCCGACCATCAACCAACGTCTCTATGAAAAAGGGGACTGCTATGAGCTCTTGAATACCCAGAGCCTCCTGAATGCCTTTGATGAATGGCCTTGAGACAGGTGGAGCGATCGGTGTGCAGAGATCGTACAACTCGTCAGTCATGATAGGGCCACCTGCCTTGTAGGCCCGAACACTGAGGTTGTCCTTGTACTCATCCTGATGCAGGAAAACCATCGCAATGTCAGGATCGCTGATGCTCAACGGATGCCCAAAAATCTCAGAGGCCTCCTCCTCCCATCTGTGTACCTGTTCCTCAGTTGCACGATCTGGGTCAACATAAAAGGCACGCACTGGGAGTGACCCATCCTGTTCGTACGTAGCCACCATAGCCCCTGTGTAGCCCAACACACTTACTACATCATCGACGATTTGTTGCAGAGTAGCCTCCAGACCCACCCTAGTCACTTGTTCAACGGGTGAACCTGCGGCACGGGTCCCTCTGATTCGACGTTCGACCACGGTACGGGAAATGACACGCAACACCCAGGCAACCGGGGGGAGATTGACAAACCAGCCAACTAGGCGTGAGTCAGCAAGCGGCGCTACACGCTTCATCACGTGCGCAGCAAGGGATTTCTCAGTGCTAGGACTCTTGGGCATTTCGCCCTCCTGGGCTTCAAAGCCTTTCATCGCCGCACAATCTCATTATTACACCATACTGTCATTGAGATGATGGAAGGGGAAAGAGGTATGACTAGAAATGCCAGTGAACTTGTGACGACAGGAGCGGGGATCTGCTGCCAGAGTCGACAGAAGCAACTGCCGCCCAGCATAGTGTCATGGTGGTGGAAGTAGCTGCTCCACATACCCTGCCTTCTCCTGCTCTAACACCACATCCCAGTGCGACAGCTTGTTCCCCACATTGTCACTGGCACGAGGGTAGGGTGTGTCGCTTAGCCTGTTTTCGGCACCATCAAGGTGTCAAAGACAGATTTGGATCAACTGCATTGCCTTTGGAGACTATGTCAACTGAAATTATATATGGGTGTGGCCGAAAGTCAAATGGTCAAATCCAGGGAAATCGAAACCCGCCACATTCGATCAAAAGGTCCGCTTCTGCAACAGCAAATATAGCACCCACCTTGAACTTGAGATGAACTGTGCTAGAATGTCACGTTGGAGGTTCCCTTGCACCCTATCGACAAACCCAACGCAATCCCCCTCGGCTGGCAGCGGCTGGCCACCGAATACGCATTCACCCACCACATGTTCCGGGTGCGGCAGGACCAGGTGCGCTGGCCCGATGGGCACGTCGGCCCCTACGCCTACATCGAGGCCAGTGGCGCAGTGTGGGTCGTGCCCGTGACCACCGAGGGGCAGGTGGTCCTCATCCGCCAGTTCCGCTACACGGTCGATGACTGGTGCTGGGAGGTGCCCGCCGGCGGGTTCCACGACTTTGATGGCAGCCCCATCGATCTGGCCAAACGAGAGCTGGCCGAGGAGGGCGGGGGTCACAGCGACGACTGGGTGCACGTCGGGCGGTACCGCCCCGGCGTCGGCGTCATCGACGAGATCTGTCACATCGTGCTCGCCCGCAACGTGCGGCTCGATACCAGCCCTCACCCCGAGCCCGGCGAGATCATCGAGGTACACCTGGTGCCACCTGAGCGGGCGCTGGAGATGGCCCGCAACGGCGAGATAGTCGATGGTCACAGCGCGCTGGCGGTCCTGCGCTGCGAGAGATATCTGGTGGACGGTAGCCGGTAGACGGTAAACAGTAGACGGTAGACAGTAGACAGTAGACAGAGGGAGGGGGGAGGCATGACACGGCACGCACACCTGGATCCATCACCGTTTCTCCTGGAGGGTGGACCGGTCGGCGTTCTGCTGATCCACGGCTTTACCGGGTCGCCGCCAGAGATGCGGCTGATCGGGGATTACCTGCATCAGCAGGGCTGCACCGTCTCTGGCCCGCTGCTGCCCGGCCACGGGACGACGGTCGAGGACATGAACCGCCGCCAGTGGATCGAGTGGACCGGCCACGTCGAGGGGGCGTTAGCCGAGTTGCAGGTTCGCTGCGAGACGGTCTTTGTGGGCGGGCTCTCGATGGGCTCGGTGCTCGCGCTGTACCTGGCTGCCCACCACGCTGAACTGGCCGGCGCGGTCGCCTACTCACCCGCCGTCTGGCCGGCCGACCGGCTGATCTACCTGACCCCGGCCCTCAAGTACCTGATCCGCGTCAAGCCCAAGGGGGATGGGAGCGACCTGAGCGATCCCGAGGCCGACCGGCGGTTGTGGAGCTATGAGGATGACCCCGCCTTCGCCGCCCACGAACTCTTGAAACTGATCCACCATGTCCGGCGACTGCTGCCCCGGATCACCTGCCCCGTGCTCCTCGTCCACAGCACCGGCGACACGGCCATCCATCCCGCCAGCGCCCGCCGCACTCACCAGCGGATCGGCTCGCCCGACAAGGAGCTGGTCACGCTCCACAACTCGGGCCACTGCATCACGGTGGATAGCGAGTGGGAGACCGTGGCGGCAAAGACCTGGGAATTCATCCTTGCGAACTCTTTCCGTAAGTGATACAATTGAACGGTGTGACCAAACTTTCCGGCAGTTCCGACCGCTGGCGCATCCGTGTGGGCGACTACCGCGTCATCTACCGTATTGATGATGCAGCACGCGAGGTCAGTGTGCTGCGTATTGCACACCGTCGCCAGGCTTAGCGGTGACACCTCCGGGTATCAATGAATCTATTCGACGTTCTACCTGCCCTCCGCCGCCATCCGCTGTTGACCGACAAGCTCGTCGCCCTCGTCGGCGTGTCGACGATTGTGCACGACGATGCCGCCTACTACTTTGAGATCGGCAAGCCCAAATATTGGCAGCGCTCGGGTGAGAATGGCGACGAGACCACGGTCGTCGGCATCGGCGGCATCGGCGGGACGATCGAGCGGGGCGAGACCGTCCCGGCCTGCCTGCACCGCGAGGTCGCGGAAGAGCTCGGCGTGCGGGTGCGGCTGGAGATGCCCGAGCAGACCTTTATGATCCGCGATTGGCAGATCGTGGACCAGATCCAGCTCGCGCCGTCCAAAAAGCGCCCCACCCCCCTGATGGTGATCCTGGTCCCGCCTCGCCTGGGCGGCCCGGGAATGCCCGACCACCTGGCGATCACCGCCTTCCGCACCCGCCTCCGCGGTGCGCCCACCCCCGGCGATCTCTTTGGCCTGCTGCGCGTCGAGGATCACGCGCTGGCCGGTTTCTTTGCTCGGGACGAGTGGCCACTGGACGAGGCCCAGGCCCTCCCCGGCGTGGGAATCACGCTCAACGGCGAGCTGCCGCCCGGCCCCATCCTGCGCCCCGTCCTGACCGCGCGCGCCTTCCAGCTCCTCCTCCGCGCGGGCTACGCCTGAGCCCAAACTTGCGAAGGTTGCGCATCGCCCTTGCAATTGAGATGGCCACCGGTGGGCTGGGGTTTTTCTGACCTACGACCCATTAACTAACCTTCGCAAGGTTGCCGCCGCGCACCCGTAGGGCATCCGTCAGGCAAGCACCCATTCCCCACCACCCACGCGCCGCACACCCGCACCCTTCCCATCCAGCAACGCCCCCCGCTCTGTGGTATCCTGCGTGCGCCGGTGAGAACCGGCTCCCAGGGACACTCCAGCGCCTAGCTTGACGCTTGCACAGAGCGGCAAAGCCGAATGGCCCGGGCGCAGGGCGACCACGCGAGTGGCCTGGGGAGCAAGGCAAGGGGCGCAAATGGCGCTGTCGCCCTGAAACCACCGTCCGGGCCATTCCATCGGGCCGCCTGGAGACCCCAGGCAGGGCCGACATTGCGGGAGGGCAAAAAGATGACAGACAGGGCGAACAGGGGATCAACAAGAACGGCGACGCGTCATCTCATCCGTCTGACAGGGATCATCATCACGGTGACGGTACTGCTGGCCGTGGTCGCGGGCACGGCCCAGGCCAGCCACGTCAGATCCGAGCGTAGCTCATCCCCATCCATCGACGACCACAAAGGGGCGGAGGATGCCACGGCGATCTGCCTGGCGCTCGTCGGCGGCACGGCGCTCCTGGCCGGGGGTGTATGGGCGGCCAAACTGCGCAACCCACTCCGCTGACATTGTAGGACAAGATGGCATCTTGTCCCACCCCCACCCCGCCGACGTTGTAGGACCAGATGCCATCTTGTCCCCACAACCCATCTGTAACAAAACCGTAACCCACAGTCCAGCTCGTGTGTGATATCATTGCACCGTTCTCCGAAGAGATCCATTCAACGAAGAACGGAGGCCGGGGACCCCCAGCGCTCCCCGGCTTTGTCATCATGGCAGATGGAGGAGAGATCGTGACAAGTCGGCGCATGACCTGGGAGGAGATGCAGCACCTGACGCTGTGGGTGACAGATCAGCTCCTGGGCTCGTTAGAGACAAAGATCCGGCTGGAGCGCACCCCGGACACGCTGCAGCTCATCCGTGAGCGGTTCAAGTTGCTCTGCCAGCACACCAACATCAACCTGCCCGAAGCGGAGAGCGGGCAGCTACTTGAGGGAGTCCTGAGCGAATTGGTGGGCTTTGGCCCTATCGACCCGCTGCTGGAGGATGATTCGGTCACCGAGGTCATGGTCAACGGCGCGGGTCAGGTGTACGTCGAGCGCGAGGGCAAAGTCACGCTGGCGGATGCCCGGTTCCTCAACGATGCACACGTGATGAGGACCATCAACAAGATCATCGAGCCGTTGGGGCGCAAGGTGGGCCGGGGATGGCCCATGGTGGATGCCCGCCTCCCCGATGGATCGCGTGTCAACGCCATCATCCCCCCCTGCTCGATAGACGGTCCCTCGATCACCATCCGCAAGTTCAGCAAAGAACGCTTCACCGTGGACGATCTCGTCAGTTTCGGCACGCTGACGAGCGAGATCGCCGACTTTTTGAGAGCGTGCGTCATCTCCCGGCTGAACGTCCTGATCTCTGGTGGCACCGGCTCCGGCAAGACGACGCTGCTCAACGTCCTCTCCAGCTTTATCCCGGACGACGAGCGCATCGTGACGATCGAGGATGCGGCGGAGCTGCAGCTCGCCCAGAGCCACGTGGTGCGGCTGGAGACCGCCCCAGCCGAGCCGGACGGCACGGGGCGGGTGCACATCCGGGACCTGGTCATCAACGCGTTGCGCATGCGCCCGGAGCGGATCATCGTCGGCGAGTGTCGAGGCGGCGAGGCGCTGGACATGCTCCAGGCGATGAACACCGGTCACGACGGCAGCCTGACGACGGTCCACGCCAACTCGCCCCGCGATACGCTCTCCCGCCTGGAGACGCTGGTGCTGATGGCGGGCATGGACCTGCCGCTCAGCGTCGTGCGCAGACAGATTGTGTCAGCGATCGACCTGATCGTGCAGCAGGCCCGCCTGCGCGATGGCTCACGCAAGGTCACCCACATCACAGAGGTCCAGGGGCTGGAGGGGGATATCGTCGTCATGCAGGACGTCTTCCGCTTCGAGGAACAGGGCGAGGAGGATGGCAAGGTGATCGGCCGCCTGAAACCGGTCGGCATCCGCCCGAACTTTACGAACCGGCTGGCGGTGTACGGCTTCGAGCTGCCCCCGACCATGTTCATGGACACGGAAAAGACAGCGGCCCCCCTGGACACCAACAGAAGGGGAAAAAGGGGCAGGGGGTAGCCGTCCTGAGCATCCTGAGCCGGTCGAAGGATGCGGCTTTGCAGACGCGTCATCCTTCGACAAGCTCAGGCCAGGTCCCTTCGACAAGCTCAGGCCAGGTCCCTTCGGCAAGCTCAGATTGTGCCAATTGGCGGGTAGTGGGAGAAAACAAGCAACGAGTTGATGGAACCACTTGCTCAATCCGCCACCTTGAGGTAAACTGTAATATACCCCAAAGGGAAGGCGGGAGCAAGT
>Ga0180431_10007015_pt1 | contig 13247 bp, 14 predicted proteins | sample SS_ome_11_FD_132459 | JGI IMG/M metagenome (GOLD analysis project Ga0180431, IMG submission 132459) | Hypersaline lake sediment archaeal communities from the Salton Sea, California, USA - SS_1_MS_1 metaG | ecosystem: Environmental > Aquatic > Non-marine Saline and Alkaline > Hypersaline >... | reverse complement strand
GGGCAGCGACGACGCCAAGTAACCAGTCCAAGTACGTACGACGGGAGGTCGAATCATGAGTGATTCGACCACCCGTCTTCGTTTGTTGATCGCGTACGACGGCACGGAATTCCACGGCTGGGCCCAACAGCGCGACCTACGAACTGTCGAGGGTGAACTCTCCCGGGTTCTAGGTCAACTGATCTCCGAACCGATCGAACTCACCTGCGCGGGCCGAACCGATGCCGGGGTGCACGCTCGAGGTCAAGTCGCGCACTTCGATAGCAAGGTGCGCGTCGACCTGAGCGCAGGGCGCATCAATCGAGCGCTGCCCACTGACATCCGGATCCTGGACTTGACACCGGTTTCCGGTGACTTCGACGCTCGCTTCTCTGCACTCTGGCGGCGCTACTCCTACTCGGTGTGCGATGACCACCGTGGCCCCGATCCATTGCAGCGTCGATACCAGCTCAATCGGCCTGGAGAACTCGACATATCTGCGATGAACGAGGCCGCGCAGGCACTCGTCGGTGAACACGATTTCACCAGCTATTGCAAGCTCAAAGAACACGGAACCACTGTGCGGGAGATCCTCGACCTGTACTGGGAGCGCGTTGTTGATCCGCGGACACGCATCGCTACTGCCGTCATGCATGTGACCGCAGATGCCTTCTGCCACTCGATGGTGCGCAGCCTCGCCGGAGCTCTCATCCCTGTGGGCGAGCACCGAAAGCCGGTCGAGTATCCGCGGGTTGCACTCGAGAGTAAGGCGCGCGAAGCAGGAGTAACCGTCATGCCCGCTCATCCACTCGTCCTCGAGGAAGTGGGCTATCCGCCCGAGTCACTGTGGAAGGGTCGTCAGGAGACGACCCGCACTCTGCGTCGCCCGGGTGGATAGGCGGCGCCATGATGTGCGGCCTACGCTGCGAGCGTGATTCGCTCCTTCGATGCCACCAAGGCTCCGCTCGAGCATTCCCCACTCGACGCCGCGCGCAATGTCAGCGGGGATGTCAACACGGCCGTCCGGTCTGAGGCCACCCTGGGCGACATGGAGGTGGGGGTCTGGGAACACTCGGTGGGGACGTCCACGGACGTGGAGGTCGAGGAGGTGTTCGTGGTCCTCGAAGGGCGGGGAACGGTCACCTGCGACCAAGGCGGCCGCATCGAGCTCGCCCCGGGCGTAGTTGGCTTGCTGCCGATTGGGGCGAGGACTACCTGGACCGTCACCGAGCCGTTGCGCAAGGTGTGGATCACCCTCGCGTAGGGATCAATTCCGCCTCCGGTAGCCTTTGCCGTTGCTGCCGACTTCCCCATGGAGAGGCAGCCTGGACGCCCGGAAGGCGGCCAGTACGGCTCCTTCCGCCCGAGGGAGTGCAGAAACCAGTCCCGACGAGAAAGAAGGCGGCGTCCTGTGCGCACCTACAGCCCCAAAGCCGGCGAGATCACTCGCAACTGGCATGTCATCGACGCGACCGATGTAGTTCTCGGTCGCCTCGCCACCCACGCCGCCCATCTGTTGCGCGGCAAGCACAAGCCCACGTTCGCGCCCCATGTGGACACTGGTGACTTCGTGGTCATCGTCAATGCGGACAAGGTGGCTCTCACCGGATCCAAGCGTGAGCAGAAGATGGACCATCGCCACTCTGGATACCCCGGTGGTCTGAAGTCCACGTCTTACGAGGACCTGCTCACCACTAATTCCGAACGCGCCATCGAGAAGGCCGTCAAGGGAATGCTCCCGCACAACAAGTTGGGGCGTCAGCAGCTCAAGAAGCTGAAGGTCTACGCCGGAGCCGAGCATCCACACTCTGCGCAAAATCCCCAGCCGTTCGAGATCTCCCAGGTCGCGCAGTAGCCGCGCGGGTTTTGATAGAAACGAAAGAAGAGGAAACCGTGTCTGAGGCAACTGTCGATATCGAGGACGTCGAGGAGATCGACGCTCCTTCGGAATACACCAGCGAGACCCCTTCCGCTGCTCCCACGCCGCGTGAGATCACCGAGGCCCCCGGGGCTGCAACCGGTCGACGCAAGCAAGCAATCGCGCGCGTCCGGCTCGTCCCCGGGACCGGCCAGTGGACGATCAACGGTCGGACCCTGGATGGGTACTTCCCGAACAAGGTCCACCAGCAGGAAGTCAAAGAGCCGTTCGTCACCCTTGGAGCCGAAGGGCGCTTCGATGTGATCGCCCGTATCAACGGTGGTGGAACCTCCGGCCAGGCAGGAGCTCTTCGCCTCGGCATCGCCCGGGCGTTGAGCGCAATCGATGAAGAGAACAATCGCTCCTCGCTGAAGAAGGCGGGCTTCCTCACACGCGACCCGCGCGCCAAGGAACGCAAGAAGTACGGCTTGAAGAAGGCCCGCAAGGCGCCGCAGTACAGCAAGCGCTAGGCACGTGGGCCGGCTATTCGGCACCGACGGAGTTCGGGGGCTGGCCAACGCCGAGGTTACGGCGGAACTCGCCCTCGACCTTTCGGTCGCGGCGGCTCGTGTCCTGACCGAAGCCGGTATTTTCGCCGGTCACCGGCCCATGGCCGTGGTCGGCCGGGATCCGCGGGCTAGCGGGGAGTTCCTTGAATCGGCCGTCGTCGCCGGCCTTGCCAGCGCCGGAGTGGACGTACGCGTGGTGGGGGTGGTGCCTACCCCGGCGGTTGCCTGGCTGACGGCCGAGTGGGGTGCCGATCTCGGGGTAATGCTGTCCGCCTCGCACAATCCGATGCCGGATAACGGCATCAAGTTCTTCGCCCGGGGCGGTGTGAAACTCGCAGACGATCTCGAGGACGCCATCGAAGCTCGGCTCGCAGAAGAGTGGCGGCGTCCCACGGGTCGGGAAGTGGGACGGGTGGACCGCCGGGACGACGCCGAGTTGCTATACGCCGAATTCCTCCTTGGCACGGTGCCGGATGACGCACCTCTGGCCGGCCTGCGCGTGGTGGTGGACTGCGCCAATGGCGCCGCGTCCGAAATCGCACCTCGGGTACTCGAGCGCGCGGGCGCGCAGGTGATTGCCATCCACGATCAGCCCGACGGCTGGAACATCAATGACGCCTGCGGATCGACCCACCTCGAAGACCTGATCGCTGAGGTATTGCGCACAGGAGCAGATGCCGGAATCGCACACGATGGTGATGCGGACCGGTGCCTAGCGGTGGATGCGCACGGTTCGGTCGTCGATGGTGATCACATTCTCGCCATCTTGGCCACCGCCTTGCGTGATGGCCAACGATTGGTCGAGAACACTGTTGTGACGACTGTGATGGCGAACATGGGGTTCAAGATCGCGATGGAGTCTGCTGGGATCGTGGTCGCTGAAACGGCGGTCGGCGACCGCTATGTTCTGGAAGAGATGCGCGATCGCGGCTTCGTTCTCGGGGGAGAGCAAAGCGGACACATCGTTCTCAGCGAGTTCGCCACCACAGGCGACGGTGTCCTTACCGCGTTGCAGTTGCTAGCGCAGGTCGCTAGGTCCGGACGCACGCTCACCGAGCTGGCCTCCGCTGTCGAGAAGTTACCCCAGGTCTTGGTGAACGTCGGTGGTGTCGACAAATCGGCGATCTCGACCAGTGCCGCGGTGCAGCGCGCGGTGCTGGATGCGGAGAAAGAGTTGGCTGGCTACGGACGGGTGCTGCTGCGTCCGTCGGGTACCGAGCCGGTAATTCGTGTGATGGTCGAAGCTGCTACGAGTGATGACGCGGAGCGACTAGCCGGCGCCATAGCCGCCGTGGTGAGCGCTGAGCTAGCTCTCGACTAGTCCGTTCGCTCATTCGCTGGCGAATCACCAAGGTGGCCCAGCCAGCCAGCGCCATCCCGGTGATGTTGATCGCCAGTTGCAGTGCGCTGCCGAGCACCTGATTCCACTGCGCGAAGACCAAGCCAACCGCGATGTTGCCCGCCGCTGGGATGGTGGTGACGGAGATGAAGACACCGATAATCCCGGTCGATTGTGATGTGGTCAGGGCAAGGACTCCGGCAGCCGCCGCGATCACCGCGACTATCAGCGACCAGGCATTCGGCGAATAGATGAAGGACACACCCGGGCGCTCGGAGCTGACATCCGCGACCGTTGCGAGTCCGATGCCGCGGGCGATCGCCACGAAGCCGACCGTGGCGGCAATCGAGAAGGCGAAGCCGACCACCAGGGTCCGCGCTGCTTGGCTCAATAAGGCTCGCCGTTTGCGAACCAAAGCCAGCCCCATCGCGATCACGGACATGAATTCCGGACCGAGGACCATCGCTCCCACGACGAGGATTGGTGAATCGGTGATGACGGCTACCGCGGCCAGCAGGGTCGCCATGGTCATGAAGGCGAGGAAGACAGGGGTGACCTTGGACTGTTCGTACGCCTGTTCGATGACCTGCGCCCAGACCACGTTGTCGGAATCCGGTGAAGTCTCCTCTGCGTGCAACGCCCGTTGCGACACCCACGCTTGCGGTTGGTCGATCTGGATCGAACCGCTTTGCGGGATTCCGAGTTCGGTCAGGGCGTGGACGAGGTCATTGACCGCATCTCGCTCGACCTGAGCTTCGAATACATCCCCCTTCGGATCGACACCGGCATCGCGGTAGATCGATAGCCCGGTCAGGCTCGGTGTCGCCTGGAGAATCTCTTCGCAGCGCTGACTGAGATCGGCGCTGCAAGCGACCCGCACGGTGAGCACAGCCCTACCTTCCCATCCCGGGCGTAGTCTTGCGGGCATGTGCGGAATCGTCGGCTACGTAGGCGAGAAGCAGGCCCTCGAAGTGATCGTGTCCGGCCTGCGTCGCTTGGAGTACCGCGGCTACGACTCCGCGGGCGTGGCCGTTATCAGTGAGGGCCGTCTCGAGGTGCGCAAGAAGGCCGGCAAACTCGCGAATTTGGAGACCCTCATCGGTCAGGATCCGTTGCCGCAATCCACGACCGGTATCGGGCATACCCGCTGGGCGACGCACGGTGGACCGACCGATCACAACGCGCATCCACACGTGAGCGAAGACGGACGAATCGCGGTCATTCACAACGGCATCATCGAGAACTTTGCCGAACTGCGCGCAGAACTAGAAGGTCGGGGAGTCGTTCTCACCTCGGAGACCGACACCGAGGTGGTAGCCCATCTGCTCGCCGAAGTAATGCCCGACTCCGATCTCACGACTGCGATGCAAGTCGTATGTCATCGACTCGAGGGAGCCTTCACGCTCGTTGCGATGGACCCGCACGATCCGACAACAGTCGTCGGGGCGCGTCGGAGCTCGCCTCTCGTGGTCGGACTCGGAGAAGGGGAGAACTTCCTGGCTAGCGATGTTGCTGCCTTCGTCGAACACACACGCGAGGCGCTGGAGTTAGGGCAAGACCAGATCGTTGTGCTGCGCTCCGATTCGGTCGAGGTTCTCGACTTCTCAGGTGCGCCAGTCGAAGCCAAACCGTTCTCCATCGATTGGGACGCTTCGGCTGCGGAGAAAGGCGGCTTCGATCTGTTCATGCTCAAGGAGATCGCCGAACAGCCCAAGGCTGTTGCCGACTCTCTACGCGGACGAGTGAACTCCGAACAGCGCATCCAACTCGATGAGACCGATCTCGATGACCGAATCTTGCAAGAGGTAACCAAGGTCGTTGTCGTTGCCTGCGGTACCGCAGCGCATGCGGGCATGGTGGCCAAGTACGCCATCGAGCATTGGACCAAGCTGCCGGTAGATGTCGAGTTGGCCAGTGAATTCCGCTATCGGGATCCGATAGTCGGCCCGGATTCGCTGGTGATCGCCATCTCCCAGTCCGGCGAGACCATGGACACACTCATGGCGCTTCGTTACGCCAAATCCCAGGGTGCGCGAACTCTTGCGATCTGCAACACCGTCGGCTCGACGATCCCGCGGGAATCGGATGCCGTGTTGTACACGTACGCCGGCCCGGAGATCGCCGTGGCATCGACCAAGGCTTTCTTGACCCAGATCATCGCGGCCTACCTAGTCGGCCTGTACCTGGCTCAGGCGCGCGGAGCGATGTTCGAAGACGAGATCCGGGCCATCCTCGACGATCTTCGGGATATGCCGCAGAAGGTCGATCTGGTGCTCGACACCGTTGAGCCGATTCGAGCCCTGGCCCGCGAGTATCGAGAAGCCACGTCGGTGCTGTTCCTTGGTCGGCACGTCGGCTATCCGGTGGCGCTCGAGGGCGCGTTGAAACTCAAGGAACTGGCCTACATGCACGCGGAGGGATTTCCCGCGGGGGAGTTGAAGCACGGCCCCATCGCCTTGATCGAAGACGGTGTGCCGGTGATCGTCGTCGTTCCATCGCCCAAGGGGCGTGCGGTCCTGCACGGCAAGATCGTGTCGAACATCCAGGAAGTCCGGGCTCGCGGCGCTCGGGTGATCGCCATCGCCGAGGAGGGCGATGAATCGATCGTTCCGTTCGCCGATCACGTTATCCGGGTCCCCGAGACTCCCACGCTCATGCAGCCGCTCGTGTCGACCGTTCCTCTGCAGGTATTCGCCTGTGAACTGGCCACCTTGAAGGGACACGACGTCGACCAGCCTCGCAATCTCGCCAAGTCCGTCACGGTCGAGTGATGTTGGGCCTCTACCCGGTGGCCGATATTCGCGCTGCCGAAGAGGACGTTATGGCCCGTGTGCCCGAGGGATTCTTGATGGCGCGTGCGTCCTTCGGGTTGGCCGTGGAGTGCGCCCGTCTTCTGCACGAGGTAACGGGCGGAGTTGCCGGACAACGCATAGTCGTGTTGGTGGGCTCAGGCAACAACGGAGGCGATGCACTTTTCGCGGGAGCCGAACTGCAGCGGCGCGGAGCTCAGGTAATTGCGGTCCCCTTGGCGATGGGTCGACACGAGGCTGGGGCTCTGGCGTTACTTGCCGCGGGCGGTCGGCTCGTGGATGCCGGGACGGCACCGGACCAATTGCTCGCGCAAGCCGATCTCATCCTCGATGGCATCGTGGGAATCGGGGCGAGTGGACCGCTGCGCGCCGGTGTCGCATCCATGGTTGCCCGCGCGAATCGAGCCGATGCCCTGCGGGTCGCGGTCGATATCCCGAGCGGGGTGGATCCCGATAGTGGAGCGGTCGGCGAGGAAACTGCCTTCAACGCCGATCTCACCGTCACCTTCGGCTTGGCCAAGCGGGGTTTGTTCGCCATGCCGGGCCGCGAATTCACCGGAGCGGTGCGCCTTATCGATATCGGCTTGGACGAGTATGCGGGTGCGTCGCACTGGCAGGTACTCGAGGCCTCCGACATCGTGCCGATGATCGGCGAACCACGTATCGAGGATCACAAGTACCGGCGGGGCGTGGTCGGAATCGCCGCCGGGAGTCAGCGCTACCCGGGGGCTGCGGTATTGACTGTGGGTGGTGCGCGCTACGCCGGTGCGGGCATGACGTGCATCATCGATCGCAAGGACGGTGTGGCTGCCGAGGTGATTCGTGCATACCCGGAGGTCGTATCCGCCCATGACGATCCACGCGCTATGGGGCGAGTTCGGGCGTGGGTATGCGGACCCGGATTCGTGGGGGATCATCACGACGTCGAGTTGATCTCGGCGGTGTTGGAGTGTGAGGTTCCAGTGGTTCTCGATGCCGGGGCGTTGGGTGCCCTCGCGGCGGATCACGGCCTTAGGGATCGAGTCCATGCTCGCCATCAACGCGGACTGACAACCGTGCTGACACCTCATGCCGGTGAGCATGCGGCCCTCTTCGGTGATCGACCAGATGCCGCGGCGGCGATCGGTGCCATCGTGGTTCGTAAGGGCCCGGCGACCGTTGTGGAGGATCCCGCGGGCGGAGGCTTCATCGACACCGCAGGAACACCCGCGCTAGCTACCGCAGGCAGTGGCGATGTCCTGTCCGGCCTGGTCGGCGGACTACTGGCACACAATGCGCAGATAGACGACGAAGACAACAGCAATGGCATAACCGCCGCTCAGGTGGTTGCGGCGGCGGTCTGGTTGCATGGAATGGCGGGCAGGTGTGCAACCCAGGTGGACCGGCCGATCGTCGCCGAAGACCTCATACGGGTAATGCCCGATGTGATTGCCGGAGTTCGCCGGGGGCGGTTGCCATGTTGAGCGGAGATCCGACCCGAGCGGTGGCCACAGTCGATCTCGATTCCATCGGCGCGAACTTCACGCGTGTGGGCGAGGTTGGGGTGCCGGTCATGGCGGTGGTCAAGGCCGATGCCTACGGGCATGGGGTCGATCGGGTGGCTCCATGGTTGCGGCACGTTGGCGCACAGTGGCTCGGCGTTGCACTGCCGACCGAGGCGTTGGCCTTGCGCGCGAGCGGAGATCGGGGCCGGGTGCTTGCCTGGCTGTGGTCGCCGGGGGATCGATCGATCATCGATTGTGTGGCTGCGGATATAGACCTGTCGGTCTCCGATGGCTGGTCGCTCGCGGAAGTCGTCGACGCGGCTCGAAGCCTGGGGCGGCGGGCCCGCATCCACCTGAAGGTAGACACCGGCTTGGCACGAAACGGCGCTGTCCACGGCGCATGGCCTGCGCTGGTGGAAGCGGCGAAGGCAGCGCAGGACATGGGGCATGTCGAGGTGGTCGGGATCTGGTCCCACCTTGGTAGCGCGGACGTCCCGGACGATCCACGCACCGATACCCAGGCGGCGGCCTTCACCGCATCCTTGGATGAAGCCGACGCTATCGGTGTGCAGCCCTACCTTCGGCATTTGGCGGCCAGTGCCGCCGCACTGTCCCGCCCCGATCTCGCTTTCGACCTGGTGCGCTCGGGTATCGCCTTGTACGGGCTCACTCCGGGGGAGCAGATGGGAAGCGCGGCAGATCTGGGCTTGCGCCCGGCCATGACGCTGCGCGCCCGGCTGGCCTTGGTCAAGCCGATAGCGGCGGGAACCTGGGTCTCCTACGGGGGTAGTTGGCAGGTGCCTACGGACACGATGGTCGGTCTCGTCCCCGTTGGCTACGGCGACGGCATCCCCCGCTCGGCCTCCAACCGCGTCGAGGTGCAAATCGCGGATCGGCGCTGCCCGATCATCGGCCGGGTGGCGATGGATCAATTCGTGGTCGATCTCGGACCCGACGCGCGAGACCACGCCGGCGATGAAGTCCGGTGCTTCGGTGCCGGGGATCTGACCGAGCCCACGGCCGACGAGTGGGCCGAGCGAACAGACACCATCGGATACGAGATCGTGACGCGGTTGGGTCCACGCATCCCACGCCGCTACCGGTCGGGGGACTGAGCCGCGCAAGAATGGCGCCGATGGAACTGACCTCCGCTGTCCGGGTGGCCGGCCGTGGCTTGGCCGCCGCCGGTGTACTGGCTGCTGGCGCTGCGGTCGGGGTGCTAGCTGAACGGGCCCTGATAAGGCGTACGGCGCTTCCGGCGGCGGAAGGTGCCGGTGCCGAACTAGGAACCTTGCGCGGTGAGCAACGGGAGATCATCACCGCCGACGGAACCGTATTGCACGTCGAAGTCGATGAAGTTGAACCAGCGGACCCAACCAGTGCGCCCGATGCTGCGAAGGAGCCTGACCTCACGGTCGTCTTCGCGCACGGTTATGCCTTGAACCAGGATTCCTGGCACTTCCAGCGCGAGGGACTGCGGGGTCGGGTTCGCATGGTGTTCTACGACCAACGCAGTCATGGTCGCTCCGGTCGAGCGAACTACGAGTCCCATCACATCGAACAACTCGGTCTCGATCTCGCGGCGGTTCTTGAGGCTGTCGTCCCCAGCGGTCCGGTGATCTTGATCGGACACTCGATGGGCGGAATGAGTGTGATGGCATACGCCGAAGCTCATCCGGACGAAATCGGTGACCGCATCCGTGGCATCGGACTCATCGCCACCACCGCGGGAGATGTGGCCGCGAACTCGCTGGGCTTCCCGCAACCGCTTGGCCGTCTCGTTCAGACTGTCGCGCCTCCGATCGCCGCGACGCTTGCCAAGCGTGCAAATCTCATCGATGGATGGGACGAGAGCGATTTCGGCTTGCTGCTCACCCGGATGTACTCCTTCGGCTCCCCAACCTCTGATCGGGTGAGTCGATTCGTGGCATCGATGATTGCGGGAACGTCGTTGGAGGTCGTAGCGGAATTCCTGCCCGCGCTGCAAGACCACGACAAGCACGCGATGCTCCCGATACTGCAAAAGGCCGAGGTGCTCGTGATCGTCGGTGAGAAGGATCGCCTGACTCCACCGACGCTCAGCGAAGACATCGTCGCCGCTATTCCGGGTGCGGAGTTCGCGGTGCTCGGCGATGCCGGACACATGGTCATGCTCGAGCATCCTGGAGAGGTCACCGAACTCATCTGGGGGCTCATCGAGCGCGTGCGGCGTGGCCTTGAGTCTGAGCGCAGTGTCGCGTGATCATCCGCAGTGAAAGCGTCGAGCGCACCCGTGAATTGGGGCAGGTGCTCGGCAGTGTGGCGAATGCAGGCACCGCTGTGATCCTGATCGGGGAGTTGGGGGCAGGCAAGACGACCTTTACGCAGGGGCTTGGTGCAGCCCTGGGCGCGCGGGAGGCGGTTACGAGCCCGACTTTCGTCGTTGCTCGTGAGCATCGGGGGGAACGCGAGGATCTCGTGCACGTCGATGCCTATCGAGTGCATTCACTTCAGGAGTGGGATGACCTGGACCTGGACTACGAGAGCGGGGTGCTCGTAGTCGAATGGGGTGACCGGGTTCTTGCGGCGTTACCGGAGGATCGCCTGGAGGTTCGATTCGCCATCGATGACGATGCGCGGACCTTGGAGTTCATTGCGCGAGGTCCCGTATCCCGCGCCCTGCTCACAGCTTTCGAGGCCGCTTCATGATCGTGGCCGTCGATACCTCGAGCGCGGTGACGGTAATGGGCACCGGCTCGCTCGCAGGACCTGGAGTTCAGGCGCGCATGCCCGGGGGCCGACGCCACGCTGAGGGCATCGACTTGTTGTTCGCTGACACGATCTCACCAGCCATCTCCGATGCAACGACAGTGGAAGCGATCGCCGTGGGCATCGGTCCTGGCCCGTACTCGGGCTTGCGAGTGGGGATCGCCTTCGCGATCGGGTTGGGTCGCGCATGGTCGGTTCCGGTCCTGGGCGTGTGCTCGTTGGATGCCCGGGCTTGGCAGTGTGCGCGGTCCGAATCTCCGACACTGGCGCATGGAGCGCTTTTCGCGATCACTGCCGACGCCCGTAGGAGCGAGGTCTATTGGGCTCGTTACTCGGTAGGTGATCGTGTGCAGCGCATCGCCGGACCCATGGTGCTGACCGAGATTCCCCGAGAGCGCACTTTCGAGGAGATCGAGATCGATCCGTCGGTCTTGGCGCACGAGGTGGCCGTCTTGCTCGCATCCGGTGTCAAACCGCACCCGGTCGAGGGTGCCTTGGTGCCACACGGCAACGACGCCCAGAACTTCGCCTTGGGTACCGGACCGCTGTTCCACCCCACACCCTTGTACCTGCGGCAGCCAGATGTCACTTTGCCCGCGGGGCCAGGGTCATGATCGAGATCCGAACGATGCGCTGGTGGGACATTCCGCAGGTCCATGAACTCGAGCAACGGTGCTTTCCCCGCGACACCTGGACTATCGAGCAGTTCTGGACGGAACTCGCTCAGCCCACACGCCGCTACCAGGTCGCATGGAGCGATGACGTGATCGTCGGCTACTGCGGAATCTTCCTTCTCGCCCCCGAAAGCGACGTCCAAACTCTCGCGATAGCCGACGAGCATCGTGGGCAGGGAGTTGGCGGGCAATTGCTGGACGTGGCGATCGCATCGGCTGGCTCGGCTGGGGCGCGATCCATGACATTGGAAGTGCGCGCTGACAACGAAGCCGCACTTGCTTTGTACGGGCGACGCGGCTTCGCGGTGATTAGTCGCCGGTCTTCCTACTACCCCGATGGATCGGATGCATTGATCCTGCAGTTGCGTCCGCTGGCTGCCTCATGAGTTCGGTAGTGCTTGGCATCGAGACGTCCTGCGATGAGACGGGCGTCGGCGTGGTGATCGATGGCTCGCTGGCGGCCAACGTGATCTCATCCAGTATCGACGATCAAGCGCGATTCGGTGGAGTTGTTCCCGAGGTGGCCAGCCGCGCACACGTTGATGCGATCGGGCCCGCGGTCGATGAAGCGTGCGCTCGAGCCCGGATCGAGTTGACGGACGTCGATGCGATCGCTGTCACCGCAGGCCCAGGACTCGTCGGATCGTTACTCGTCGGGGTTGCGGCGGCCAAGGGCCTGGCTGCCGGATTGGGTGTTGACGTGTTCGCGGTCAACCATCTAGCGGCGCACGTGGCGGTGGATGAATTGCAGCACGGAGAACTTCCCGATCCGTTAGTCGCCCTTTTGGTCTCCGGCGGACATTCCTCGTTGCTGGTCATGTCGGGAGGACGGGTGGAGGCTCTCGGTCGAACACTCGATGATGCCGCAGGCGAGGCCTTCGACAAGGTCGGCCGGTTGCTCGACCTGCCCTTTCCCGGTGGTCGACGAATCGTTCAAAACGCCAAGGATGGGCGCGCGGATGCCATCGACCTACCCCGGGCCTTGGCACACGATCCGAAGCATCGCTACGACTTCTCCTTCTCCGGTTTGAAGACAGCGGTGTCTCGGGCATTGCGTGACGAGCAGATCCCGACCGCTGACCTAGCTGCGAGTTTCCAGGAGGCGGTGGCCGATGTGCTCACCCGCAAAGCAGTGGCAGCCTGCGGTGATCTGGGTATCGATCACCTGGTGCTTGGGGGTGGGGTAGCGGCCAATTCCCGCCTTCGGGCCATGGCTGAATCCCGATGCGACAGTGCGGGGGTCCGACTCCGGGTCCCTCGCGCTGACCTGTGCACCGATAACGGGGCGATGGTGGCTGCCCTCGGGGCGCGGTTGATCCGCCAGGGCGTGTCACCTTCACGTGCCGGATTCCCGGCAACCTCGACGTTCGATGTTCAACAACTGTTGGTCGACGACTCCTCCTAATCACACCCGCTGCTGGCGTACACTCAAGGCTCGGTCATGGCTCACGGGCCTACTTCCCCTGACCTAGGAGATCCACGTGCGCGTAGTGACGGCGGCTCTGGCTGCCGGTGTGGCCGCGGCCCTCGCACTGGCACCGATAAGTCAGGCAGCCACGTCCCCCGCGGTCGAGGATGTTCGATCGACCGGCAAGCCCAGTGGCTACGCGGTCCTCCCGGATCTGCGTCCTGTTTACCGAGTGGACACCGATGACGACGTCGTGTTCATCACTATCGACGACGGCATTCACAAGGATCCGGCTGCTCGACGGCTAGTCGAAACGAGGGACATCCCGGTCACCAGTTTCCTGACGGCATGGACCGTCAAGGATCGTTCGCGCTATTT
>Ga0180431_10007010_pt1 | contig 13252 bp, 8 predicted proteins | sample SS_ome_11_FD_132459 | JGI IMG/M metagenome (GOLD analysis project Ga0180431, IMG submission 132459) | Hypersaline lake sediment archaeal communities from the Salton Sea, California, USA - SS_1_MS_1 metaG | ecosystem: Environmental > Aquatic > Non-marine Saline and Alkaline > Hypersaline >... | reverse complement strand
TGTACTTTGGTGATGCGGACTTCCACCGCGAAGTCGTCGCCCAACAACTGGGACTGTAAGACCCGGGAAGCCAGGGAGGCAGTCGCCGGGTATTCCGGTGCCTATTGAGGCGGAAGTCGGTCTTGCGTGTTTGTTCTGAGACAAGGCTGAGTCTAGGAAGAAGGAGGTTCCAATAATGGTTGACTACAGTGGCTATAAGTTCGTCAAGGTGGAGAAGAAGGACAAGGTAGCACTCGTTACCTTGAACAATCCTGACGAGATGAACGCTATAGGAAGGCCGGAGCATGCGGAAATCGAGGAATTGTGGCAGGACCTGAACCGCGACAATGATGTGCATGCTGTCATCTTGACGGGCGCAGGACGAGCCTTCTCCGCTGGTGGTGACATAAACCTGATGGTCGAGGGTTTCACGAATCATCCGCTTCGCATTCCCAGCACCAGTGTCAAGAGGATCATTGTGAACCTCATCAACATGCGCAAGCCGATTATTGCAGCCATAAATGGTGCCTGTGCCGGGCTGGGGGCGACCATAGCGCTGCACTGTGACGTGGTCATTGCCTCAGAGAAAGCGCGGATCGGCGACCCCCATATTGGAGTGGGACTGATCCCTGGCGACGGGGGGATCATGATATGGCCGCTGTTGGCAGGCATGGCCAAGGCCAAGTACTACTTGATGACGGGAGAGATGGTCACGGCGGTTGAGGCAGAGCGCATTGGGCTCATCACCAAGGTCGTTCCGGCTGAGAGTCTGATGGATGAGGCCTGGGCCCTGGCCAAGAAGTTCGCCGATGGGCCGCAGATGGCCCTCAGTCTGACTAAACAGCTCTTCAACAAGATCATCGAGGAGAGGGTGAACCTGCTGTTTGACGCCACGATCGCCTATGAGTATCAGACGCTCAACTCCGCGGACCATCTGGAAGCGGCCAAGAGCTTCCTGGAAAAGAGGTCTCCCAAGTTCCAGAATCTCGAAGGGGAGCAGTGGGTGTTCTAGTCGTACAGTGAAGGGTCTACCTGTGGTTCTTCGCAGGATACAACTGGCGCTGACGTAGTGCGCAAATCTTGCCAGAAGGAGGCAGAACGATGGATCTGGGCTACAAGGGAAAAACGGTGATAGTCACCGGTGGCGGTTCGAACATCAACCGTGCCAACGTGCTGGGGTTTGCCAAAGAGGGGGCCAACGTAGTCGTTGCTGACATCGATGACAAGATGGGTTTCAAGGTGGCGGAGGAGGCCAACGCTCTTGGTGGGGGAGGGAAGACGGTATTCGTCAAGACCGACGTGGCCGACCCGGCTTCTGCGGAGGCCATGGTAAAGAAGGCAGTGGACGAATTCGGCCAGATAGACGTGCTGGTCAACGGCGTGGGTTGGGTTGACACGCCCTGGGGGATGTTCATGGAGCAGACACGGGAGACGTGGGGCAAGATGGTCAACCTGAACTTCTGGGGTACTCTCAACTGCACCAAGGCGGTACTGGAGCCCATGATTGGCCGGAAGTACGGCAAGATCGTCAACATCGGCTCCGAGGCCGGCAGAATAGGGGAGTTCAGGCAGGTCGTCTATTCGGCCACCAAGGGTGGAGTCATTGCCTTCACCAAGGCACTGGCCAAGGAAGTGGGACGCTACACTATCAATGTCAACTGCGTCTGCCCGGCGGGCGTGATACCTGAGAAGTCCGAGCACGTTTCCGAGTTGAGCATGACTCAAGGGGTCACGCAGGAGAACATGCCCGAGGAGATGAAGTCGGCGCAGGTCAAGATGTACCCCATACGCCGCATGGCCATGCCGCAGGATGTGGCCAACACGGTGGTCTTCCTCGGCTCTGACGTGGCCTCTTTCATACATGGTCAGACGATCAGTGTTAACGGCGGCTACAGCATGATCTAGTGCCGGGAGATCAACTCCCCGGGGTTGGAGCTGAAACCGAGGTTCTACGAGCGCGGGCGGGAAGGCAGGCGACTGCTTTCCTGCCCTTCGGTATTGGGGGCAGCTTGGGAGAGATCAAGAGCGCCTGGGAACTGGCGATGGAGAAGGTGGAGGGGTTGGGGAAACTGTCGCCTGAGGAAGTCAGGAGGCAGAAGGAGGCCAAGTGCGCCCCCATAGGCCAGGCCTTGGCGAAAAGGTACCTGGGCGGCTTGGGCCTGTGGCAGTTGGAGGTTGAACTGGACAAGTACCAGGGCGACGATCGGAGTCTGGTAGAAGCCGCCTTTGTGTCAGAGTTGGTCTCGGCTATCGACCTGGAGGATACCGGCAGCTTGCAGGGTATCATGGATGCCGTACGATTGGTGAAGCAGGACAAGGCTGCTGTTGACTCAGTCGATGGGGAAATACGTGCGCTTCTCGGTGACTACCAGGCGGTGGAAAGCGAGCAGCGAGGAGAGTTGGAGGAGCGGGGTCGCCAGTTGCTGCAGGTACTGGGTATTTCGGGCAGTTCGATAGGTGGCATCAACCCTGGAGCGGTGGAGCGGGTGGCGGGGGGCAGCAGCCCCTTCGCACAGCCCTATAGGGAAAAGCTGGAAGCTCTCAAGCAGAGGCTCGTCGCTCTGGGCTAGGCTGGCAGGTGTGCTGCCGGCGTGTGGGGCTGAAGCCTGGCTGTGGAATAGCGGCGGTTTGGGTTGGCAGGTGTGCACGGCCAACGCGACCGGTGCTTGGCATTAGGAAAAGGAGGGACTATGGAGATCAAGACTATTGGCGTGGTCGGCTGCGGGCAGATGGGTTCGGGCATAGCGGAAGTCTGCGCTCGTTCGGGCTACCGGACGGTAGTCCTGGAGGTCAATCAACAGTTCCTGGACAAGGGTATGGGGGCGCTCAAGGCGTCGCTGGACAAGGCTGCGAGCAGGGGCAAGCTGTCAGAGCAGGACAGAGATGCCACTCTCGGACGCCTTCGAGGCACGCTCAACATGGAGGATTTCAGGGACTGCGATCTGGTGATTGAGGCGGTCATAGAGGATATGGACGAGAAGAAGAGGGTGTTTGCAGCCCTCGATAAGGCTTGTCCTCCTCACGCGATACTTGCCAGCAACACGTCCTGCCTGTCGATCCTTCAGATGGCGATGGCTACCAAGAGGCCGTCACAGGTGATCGGTATGCATTTCTTCCAGCCGGTGCCTGTCATGGCCATGGTGGAGATCGTGAAGACGATCGTCTGCTCGGAGGATACGGTGAACACGGCGGAGACCGTTGGCAGGTCACTGGGCAAGAATGTGATCTTCGCCAAAGATACGCCGGGCTTTCTGGTTAACCGTCTGGGCTTCCCCATGATGATGAATGCCATACGGATACTGGACGAGGGCTGGAGCACGGTGGAGGAGATGGACCGGGCGTGGATGATGGGTACAAATGCTCCCATGGGGCCGTTCAGGCTGATGGACTTCGCCGGGGTGGATACCATATATGCCATGGCCTGTGCAATGTATGATGAGTTCAACGATCGTGTGTACGCGCCACCTCCGCTGTTGAAGGCTATGGTGACCGCTGGTTGGTATGGCAAGAAGAGCGGAAGGGGTTTCTATAACGACTACCAGTGATTCGACGGGCAGGAAATGCCCTGCATGACCATGCAGCAGGTGGAGATGGGTGCTGCCCTCGGGTGGCCTGGCACCCATCTGGTCGCTGTCTGGCTGTGTTGGCCTGGGTGCTGGGGGCTATACGCTTTTGAGAGATGAAGATACTGGTAACCAATGACGATGGCATAGACTCGCCGGGCTTGTGGACGCTTGTGGAAGAGCTCAGCAAGGTGGGCGAGGTTGCGGTCTATGCTCCGGACCGTGAGCAGAGCGGCATTGGGACAGCGATAACCTTGCACAAGCCGGTGCGTCTTGTCCCGATCGACGCCCCGCTGGCCGGTGTGAGTGCATTCGGAGTAGAGGGTACTCCGGGTGACAGCGTTATTCTGGGCCTGGATGCGGAAGACGGTGTCGGGATGGTTGTGTCGGGCATCAATCGTGGGGCCAACATGGGCAGTGACATACTGCTGTCCGGCACGGTGGGAGGGGCCTTGCAGGGATACCTTCATGGGCTGCCGTCGATCGCCGTCTCGGTTCAGTGGGCGGGTGACGTTCGGTTCGACGTCGCTGCAAGGCTGGGTGGATTGCTTGCGCGCAGGATCTTTGGGCGAGGGGCCGGTAGGGCCATGCTCCTGAACGTGAACCTGCCCAATCTCGCTCTCGAGAGTATCAAGGGAGTTGCTGTGACCAGGGTTGGCAGAGGCGGTTACAGCAATGCCATCGGCCTGGGCTACGATGGCACAACAGATAACTATCGTATTGCCATAGGGCAACCGTCCTGGAGCCTGGCGAAGGGTACTGACGTGCACGCGGTGGAGACGGCCCAGATATCCATAACCCCTCTGGAGGGCATGTTCAGGACTGCGAGGGCGGTTCCCTTCCTGAATGGTGCAATCTCTTACCTGTTCGAGGAGCTACGGGGCTAGGCCGGTGCACCCGGCCCCGGCTGAACTGCCTTTGGACAGGTTGGCCACAATGTGTCGCGCAGTGTGTGTTCCGGTGCTCGAGTCGTCTGCGCGCGGGTGAGTCGAGGAGTTCGGGGCCCGGATGAGCGAATACCAGGCCAGAGATTCTAACCCAGAGGGTGGAGAGACGGCGGCGGTGAGACCGCTGCCTGCGCGCTTGCCACGACGAGAGGTGATCCTGACCATGGCTGGCGTAATGCTGGCTGTGTTCCTTGGGTCTATCGATCAGACCGTGGTAAGCACGGCCATGCCCCGGATTATAGCCGACCTGGGGGGGCTTGACCGCTACACCTGGGTAACCACGGCCTACCTCATATCTTCCACTGTCATGATGCCCATCGTGGGCCGGTTGACGGACATGTATGGGCGCAAATGGTTCTACGTGGTGGGACTTCTCGTCTTCCTGCTTGGGTCCATCCTGTCCGGCATCAGCGGCAATCTCACCCAGCTTATCCTCTTCCGTGCCTTCCAGGGTATTGGTGGCGGCATCATGATGGCCAGCGCCTTCATCGTGGTGGGCGATCTCTTTGCGCCGGCCGAGCGAGGCAAGTATCAGGGGATCGTCACGGCCGTATTTGGCCTGTCGTCTATTATCGGACCGACTCTGGGCGGCTTCATCACCGACAACCTGTCCTGGCACTGGATATTCTACGTCAATCTGCCACTTGGCATACCGGTGGTGTTCTTGTTCATCCGGTACTTTCCCTCACTGCCTGTCGCTGGGACAAGAGCCCGTGTGGACGCGCTTGGGCTGATGACGCTGGTTCTGTCAATCGTGCCTCTGATGCTGGGGCTGTCGTGGGGTGGGGTGCAGTACGAATGGTACTCGCCTCAGGTCGTCGGGGCACTCGGCGGTGGCGTGTTGATGGCCATGGTGTTCGTCCTGGTGGAGTCCCGGGTCGAGCAGCCGATAATGCCCCTGGGCATCTTCAGAAACCGTGTTGTGGGTGTCTCGGTAAGCGCTAATTTCTTCATTGGCTTTGGCATGTTCGGCGGCATCATATTCATTCCCCTCTTCTTCCAGGGCGTTCTTGGCTCGTCGGCCACAGCCAGCGGGAGCTTCCTGACCCCTATGATGCTGGGTGTGGTTGCTGGGAGCATAGCGTCAGGGCAGGCAGTCTCTCGTCTGGGGGGTCACTACCGCTATCAGTCTCTCCTGGGGCTTGGCCTGATGGCTCTGGGCATCTACCTGCTTTCTCGCATGGGTGCTGAGACCAGTTACACTCGGGCTGTATTTAACATCGTGTTGACCGGTCTGGGACTGGGCACGGCCCTGCCGCTCTTCCTCATTGCAGTGCAGAACGCAGTTCCCTATGGACTAATGGGCGTAGCCACGTCATCGGTCCAGTTCTTCAGGCAGGTTGGTGGCACCCTGGGCCTGGCCGTGCTGGGGGCCATCATGGCCAATCGCTTCGCCGCTGTCGTGGGAGAGACACTGCCCGCTGCAGTCAGAGAGGCACTGCCACCTGATGCTCTGGCGCAGTTGACCAGCAATCCACAGGCACTGACGGACCCGGACGCCCTGGCTGCCCTTCAGGAGATACTGGGACAATCGGGTTCCCAAGGTGCCGCCCTGGTTGAGCAGTTGATGCAGTCATTGCAGGACTCGCTGGCTAATGCCCTGAGCGATGTCTTTCTCCTCGCCTTCGCAGCCGTCATGGTGGGATTTGTGTTGACGCTGTCCCTGAGTGAGGTCCCGCTGAGGAAGACCTACCAGTTCGAAGACGATGACGCTGGTTCCCTGTAGGCATCCGCGCCACGGCCGCCTTTCGCAGCCCTGGTCCACCGCGGGGGTTGTGGAGTCGGCGGGGGGCCGTGAATGTGAGAACGCTGATGTTGAAGGTGAGGATGGTGTCGGGACCATATGCCCTGGTCTTTGGTGCGACCTTAGCCCATCTTCACCACATCGGCGTGAAAAAGGGGTGAAACTGATCCTGAGCTAGACATAACTCAGCAGACTATGGGCACTACATATTTTGTCAGGTGCCTAATCTTCAGGAACAGGGATGACACAATAGGTGGAGTCCCGAATAGACATAAAGACAGTATATCACATCTCATACGATGTGTCAAGTTGACCATAATGTGGTATAGGTCACTACATCGACACCCTCAGGCACAAACCATCGCATACGATGCAAAAATTTGTGCCTGGAAAACCGCTCAAATTTTCTGTCTTATACGATGACGTGGTGAAGATGGGTTAGTGCGGATGATCCTGGAGCCAATCCCATCACCACCGGACCCGTCTTTCAGGTAGCTGGAGATGGTCTAATGGGCGCGATGACTCCTGTCCGTTGAATCGGTCTGGTTCAGCATCCTGTCTTGATTGTGCCCGCTAATACTCACCTCTTGATTCTCCTCAGTCTTAGCTTGGGTGGCTTCTGTGTGTTTGACTGGTACTCCCCAATGCTGCGCAGATGTGAAGATGCCAAATAGCCAAAAGACCATTTTCGTACTTCCAGGCTGATCATGGTTTCCGCAGAAAGGCGCTTGGCAAAGCGGGAACGACAACATGTTGTCGTTGTGATCAGGCTGCAATATGCAGGCATTCAAGTATCTCTTCTGTCGACCCAATCTTCTGGCCCCGTCACGTCGGGTCTCCTGGGGCGACTCTTCGAGGACTTGACAGGCACACAAAGAGACTCATGCCAGTGGGTGTCAGGTCCCCGACCTGACCTGCTCTTCCTACTGGACAACCCTGCCCAACGGAATCGAGGAAGCTGCGATGGATGGGAGTCATCAGTGACTCTGTGCCTGTCTCGTCAGCGTTCCCTGAGAGGTGACCTGCCCGCCCAGGCGGGCCGCCTCTTCCAGGCGACGTCCTCGACGAGGCGTAAGAGGCCTTATGATGGAGCCTCAACTGCATAGATCAGCGAGATCTCTATACGAAGTCTTTGAATGGAGTCCGCGCGCAGACTAATATAGGCTGACAACGAAATACGAATTCCCTCAACCTCACAACGCGTTCAGGCTTTCTTAAGCTTGCATTCCTTCACCTGGTGGAGTCTGTGCGTCAGAGACTCAACAGCCTTGTGAGCCTCCTCGACTTCCTTTCGAACGAGGCTCACGGGAGCAGTGTGACTGAGCTGGTTCAGGACGGTGGAACGAAATAACTCGACGTCTGAAACCAACTCGGCATCGAGTAGGTCAGCTCCAGTTCCCAGCTTGCGTGCCTTCACCACCTGCCAGAAATCCTCGCTTCTCTGGTCTTTGGGCTTTTCGCAATAGCGCACCGCCAGATGATGCCTATCGCAGAATCTCTTGATGACGAGCTCATAGGCGGAGCGAATGTAGATAGCAGCAGCCTTGAGGTCGCCGGAGTCAAGGTGTTTCGTGGCAACCGCAAGATAATCACCATTCCCCTTGTAGACAGGGACATCACACTGGCCGTCACTGCAGCAGAAGAGCTCTCCTCTTTGCCACGAGCCCATATCTTTGCCACGCTGCCAAACCATGTCAAACCATACCCGGTCATAGGTAGCGAGGATCACCTGCCAATCTGCAAAGAACCGTTGGAGTATTCCCAGCAAGGGCAAACGGTTGGACATGTCCAGCCCGATAAGCACGTCGTCCAGGAACAGCACACGTAATTGGCTAGGCGGGTTGAGCAGAAGGGCGCTCAAGTAGATTGAGACGGCTATGGCTGAAAGCCGCGCCTCGTTCAAGAAATGATGATGACGAGACACGGCGCGGCCGTAATACTCGGCCGTGAGCGCAACAGTCCGGTTCTCAACGTGTCTCCCGGCGGATGCCACTTGCAGGCCCTGGCCCGCGAAAGCAAGCTGGACCGTCACGTTTTGCTCGAAAAGGGCCAGTATCTCGTTCGATTTCGATGAAAGGTCCCCCAACAGTTGGGTCAAACCCGCATTGAAGTCAGAAATTGCCTCGTCAAGCCGGCTATTCCTGCGTGAACCCCTCCTTTGGGCGACGAGGTCTTGAATATGACGCCATTCCTCGCCAAGGGTCGACCGGGTAAGCGGGTTCTGGGCATTCACCAGAAGTGAATTGACGAGGAGGTCAAACGCATTGACGCTGTCAGTGTGTCGGTGGACGAAATGCGTTTCCAGCAGTGAACGGTAGTCCAGGAAGCCTTTGGTCTTGGAGGTCTCCACTATCAAAGGCTCGGTGAAGGGGTGCGTGGTCGTCTCCCATTCGTACGTCTTGGAGGGATTGGTTCCATCCCCGATTTCCAGCTTGACGAAGCCGTCGTCCGTGGTGACGAAGATGTTCTTGTGATCACCAAACGGCGTATCAGGGGCAAAGAAGCAGGTGAGCGCCTGAAAGAGAGAGGATTTCCCGCTGCCGTTTTCGCCGTACAGCAACAGGTTGCAGCCCGCCTTCAGGTCTATGGTGCATTCGCCCTTGAAGGCCATGAAGTCTTTCAGCGTGATACGGGTGATTCTCACCGCGATCTCCACTTCGCTTCAATGGCACGCACGGTCTCGAGGCTATCAAGAAAGAACACCATGCTGCGCACCGGATGTTCGGTGCTGTAGAGCTGCTGGAAAACGTCGCCGATAGCAGCAGTCCTGTCTCCTTTCAGCTTCTCCAGTCCAGGGAGCTGTGCCTGAGCCAGCAGGCAGCCAGGTTGTCGGTCCGGGTCGGCGAACTCCTCCGGAAAGTACATCTCATAGACCAGGGCGTCAATGAGCTGCTCGAAGTATGCCGTCATTAGTCGCCGTCCCGCTGCAGCGGTTTGCCTGTTGGGGTCGTCCAGGGACTTCAGATACAGGACATAGTCCACCAGTGTCTCGATGGCCCGTTCCCGATCGGGTGTGGAACCTGCGATGGGAAATGGCTTGAGATATTCTGTCTTGAACCGGAGGTAGCCACCACGCAACAGCGACCCGGTGGCGGCCAGAAAGTACCACATGACTTTGGAATTCAGGAGACCCAGAAAGAACTTCGGGCTTCTCTTCTGGTCAAGTTTGAAAGCGAAGCTATACAGCGTGGTGGTATGGTACAGCTTAGCGGACAGGTCTATGGTCATCTCCGGCCTGCCGCAGATATCAGGAGTCATAACCTTCACCGTATCAAACTCTGCGAGGTTCTTGGGATAGATATAGGCGTAGAACTCGCTCCCATGCATGCGACCACGTTCACGATCGCCTAATGCCTGTCGGTTCCTGAGGAGATACTTCCAGCCCAGCGGGAAGGTGCGGCTCAGGTCACTCTGTGACATCAGATGTGCTTTGCCGCTCTTGACGGTGTAAGGGAAGATCACCACGTTTCGCGGCCTCAACGGCTCGTACCGATGCACGTCCTTGCCCATGAGGAACGGCTTGACCAGCCCCCGCTCAATTGGCATTTCTTCTTGCAGACTCCTTGAATAGCAGCGCACCACGGCGGCTTCCGCGTCAATGACTTCCAGTACGTATACCTTGTCGGCACTTGTCTGCAATCCCACAAAAATCTTGCGCGTGATGTCCCCGAGTGCCTGTGGGTGTTGCTGCAGGCGCCGCAGAATACGGCTATCTTCCCCGATCGAGAAGTCCCAATCGACCGTCTCTCCGCTCTTGCCCACGATGGGCCCAGAATGACGTTCGAAGGCATAGTCGGGATGGGGGGTACGTGCGCGAGCCGCCTGCAGGACTTCTTCGCCGCGCTCCAGCGTCTTCACTTCCAGCAAATCGAACTCACTGTTTGGCCGGGCGCTCAGGAACAGGAGGCAGGTGTAGGTGGTGCTTTCATCGAAGACCTGGGCCGAACCAAAGCGAACGATCTGGCGTAGCGCCGCGTGCTCGGTCAGCAGCTGTCGCAAAGCGTTGCCAAAGGCAGCCTGGAAGAACTTATGGGGCACGATGTAGGCAAACTCGCCGGTCGAATTCAGGAGCTGGTAACCGCGCTCAATGAACAGCGCGTACAAATCGAAGCTGCCCTGCGCCGCCTGATACCGCTCTCGATAGTAGGGCATGTACTGCGATTGCGTTTGCTGAATACCTTGAACGCGCAGATACGGCGGGTTCCCGATCACCACATCAAAACCGTCGGCAACTCCGAACATCCACTCCGGGTCGAAGAAGTCAGCGTGCTTGTTCTGCTGGTAGGGGTTCCAATCGGCCAGTCTTCTTGCGCTATCAGGAGGGAAGTCATTGTCCTTCAATATGCTGCTGATCTCTCGGCGAAGTCGTTCATCTTCCTTTCGCCACCTTTCCTTGGTGCGTGTCGTCTGGGCTGAGAAGTGGCGGCATCTCGTTTCCACGAGTTCCTTCTCCTTGGCCCTTATTGCCTCCGAATCCCCAAGTTTGAACTGGGCTGGCCTTTCAACGCTAACCAGGGAGTTGGCGGCAACAAACCTGGTCTCCAGGTTGGGGAGAGGGCGGATGCCGCGATTCGGGAGCGAATCATCCAGCTCGTCATCCACGACCAGCGAGATGAAACAGCGCAGTCTGGCTATCTGCACCGCAATCGGCTGGATGTCGACCCCGTAGATACAGTTCTCAATCAGGTAGAGCTTGCGCGCATAGTCTGCTTCGCCAGCGAAAACCTGTTCAATATCTGTCAGAACACTCTCACGATCCTCAATATCGGGAAGGGCGTTGGCCCGCGAAATGTGAAGATGTCTCCAGCGTGCATTATCTGGATCGAGCTTGCCCAGAACAAACACGAGCTTGTGAAGCATCCCCAGAGGGAAGGCACCCGAACCACATGCTGGATCGAGCACGTTGATTGCATCAATGGCCTCAATGAGAGTGGCGGCTTCTTCTGCATCGAATGGATGCGCCTTTTCGGTGTAGGCGAGAACCTCTCGCAACAGATCCAACAGATCCTTCATCTGCGCCAGTTGTGGCACCCTCGTCTTGAGTTCGGTCTCGAGATAAGCAACCAGCGACTCGTCAACCATGTAGTTGACGATCTCCCGGGGGGTGTAGAACGATCCTGTCTGCTTGCGCGCGGTCAGGCCGGTCTCGGGATTATGGGCCGCGAGCAGGTTCTCAAACACCTTGCCGAGCAGCTCAGGATCGAGGGCGATCTCCTCTTCAATGGGGGTGTTCTCATCAACGGTGAATTTGTAGCTCCTGCAGATGTGCATCAGGCCACGCACGGTATACCGCTTGTTTCTGGTGCCGAAGACCTCGTTGAGGTCAATCTCCCGCTCTTCCCCAAAGAAGAGGTAGTCAGGGACCACGAGTTCGTTGTCGGGACGATCGGAGAAACCGTCCACACGCTCGTCTTCCGACTTGTCCAGGCACTCGAACAAACCGCCGTTGAGAAAGGGAACGGACGAGCACAAGGCCATGAACGGATCAGGGTCCTTGAAGTATCTGCGGTAGCGGTAACGGTTGTGAGCGAGGTAGTCATCCGACCTGCCGCCGGATTGCGACGGCTGGTGTCGAAACCCGCGCTTGCCCATTTCGGTATTGAGCGTGCCGAAGAAGAGGTTCTGAAGGATGGCCTTGTAGTAGGTGCTCCCGCCGGGATCAGAGAAGTTGATGATGCTCTTCAGCTTACGCTGGTCGAACAAGTCTTCGGGCACCAGACGCTTCTCCTTGATGAACCAGATGAAAATGAGGCGGGTGATGAGCCTGATGACGCTGGTGGCATTGCGTTCTGCCTCATCCTTGCCCGCGCCTTTCGGAAACCTGACCTCCTTCTGAGCCCAGAAGTACCAGTTGGCGATCTCTCTGAAGAAGCGCTTGTTCAGCTCTGATGTGTCCAGAACCTTTCCCCATGCACGGTGCAGCTCCACGAAGTTCTGGAACTCATATCGCTGATACAGCTCATCCAGGGAGAGGTCAAACAGTATCTCGATGTGGGCCCGGTGGGGGTGGGCAAAATCGATGTCCTTGATCAGGGTGACCTTCTCCAGCACGTCCCGGGACTCATCGCGCTTGTGGAGACGCCGGTTTATGATGGAAAGCGTCAGGGTGTCCTCGTGGCGGAAGAGCACCATGGCCGGCATGAGGAACAGCTTGTTGATCTCGCGGGTGATACCGGCGAGCTGCGTCCGGCTGTAGTAGCCGGCAGACAGCTCCAGGGCGAAGAAGAGATAGGATTCCATGATGGTGTCGTCGATCTTCTTTGTGCTGCCGAAGTCCAGCCGGAGCTGAGAGCCCGCCTTGATTTCATCTGAGGTCAACTGGAACAGCAGATGGATCGATCTCCAGTGATCGAGAAGCGCTTTGTCGCGCTTGAGCTTTCCGGCGGTGTCAAAACTGGCGAAAAAATCAGCAGGTGCATCACCCAAGCCTACAGGACACCTCTCGCTCTTGTAGCCGATAGCGGCAAGAAGGCCAGTGGCACTCTCCCTCAGGCCGTTCCGGGAGAAAGTTGTGAGCGCACCTTCTATGCCTTGCTTGGTCTGTTTGTCACTCATTCTTGATCACGAGCCAGGTGACAAGCTCAAAATCGCCGGCCCTTCTGGCCTGCTTGTGCTGCTCCAGAAGAACGGCACCTCGGCCGGACTGGAGATGGCTAACGGCGCGCTTCTGAAACGTCGCCGTAATAGAGTGAACCGCACGTCTCAGAAGATCGGCGTACCTGGTCATATCGTTCCCGTTGCCGGTCTCCTGGTCGAACAGATTACACAGATGCTCGCAGGGAGCACTCTTCCCGGCGGAGAGCAAGCGGTACATCTCGAGGATCTGCTTTGGCTGGGCGAAGGAAAAACGTACCGTCCTGTCCTCCCTGATGTAGACCAGGAAATACGGCTGCAAGGGATTGACGGTCTCAGTGCCGGAGGCGTCACCCTTCTGTTTGAGACAGAAAACGACACCCGGCGCGATGAGGGGGAAATCGGGATGCGGCGGCACCACGGTGTACAGACCAAGAGGGGCGTCT
>Ga0180431_10007007_pt1 | contig 13255 bp, 9 predicted proteins | sample SS_ome_11_FD_132459 | JGI IMG/M metagenome (GOLD analysis project Ga0180431, IMG submission 132459) | Hypersaline lake sediment archaeal communities from the Salton Sea, California, USA - SS_1_MS_1 metaG | ecosystem: Environmental > Aquatic > Non-marine Saline and Alkaline > Hypersaline >... | reverse complement strand
GCCTTGGCGACTGCTGGGTGATCGAGTTCCATGTATCCTAGGCGTGTGAGGGCTTGGGCTGTGGTCTGTATCTTGCCTTGTGGTGCGTTTCCTGTTATGCTTTCTGGACTCCATGACCCATCAGGGTTCTGTGAGGTTAGTAGTTGCTTGATAATGGGGTCTTGGTGTCTTATGTTTTCCAGCTCTTCAGTCTCATCTGGTTCATCTAGCAGGTGTTTGAGTACAAGATATCGCAGATTAGGCGATGGATCCGATAACAACAAGGGTGTCCAGCTCATATTGATTCCTCCAGAAGCCTCTCAACATAGGGTCCAGTAGGAGTATCATGCAGTTCACTTGGTGGACTCGAGGCAATTACATGTCCACCGTTTTCCCCTCCTTCTGGGCCCAGTTCTATCAACCAGTCGCACTGAGCCAACAAGCTGGGGTGATGCTCGACAACTAGAACCGAGTTTCCCTCGTCCACGAGTCTTTGAAGGACCTCAGAGAGACGAGCTACGTCATCCAGGTGTTGTCCTAGTGTGGGTTCATCAAGTATGTAGAGTGTATCTTTGCTGCTTTTCTTGGATAGCTCTGTGGCTATCCTTAGTCTCTGGGCTTCTCCCCCTGATAGGCTGTATCCGGGTTGATGGAGTACTAGGTATCCGAGTCCAACATCCATGGCTGCTTTGAGGGGCTCAGCGACAGCTGGCTCGTCTTTGAATAGCTCGTAGACCTCTTGGATGGTGAGTTGATTAAGCTCAGGTAAGGAGTAGCCGTGGAGCCTTACATCCCACGCCTCAGGGCTGTATCCTGTTCCATGGCATGTCTCGCACTCCGTGTAGATATCTGGGAGGAACCCCATATCTATTCGGGTTGTCCCTGAGCCCCTGCATACGTTGCATTTCCTGCTCAGCTTTTTCTCATCTAAGCCGAGACTATAGGCATCAGGGCTCTCTGCAAATAGTCTTACAAGTTTTGTATCTACTCTAAGGAACCTTGCTGGGCTCCGTATGCCTTTTCTCGTCTGGTCTATTATCTGGGTTTTATTGGGCTTGTTCGTTATGGAGTCATGTTCTCCGGGGTCCAGTGGCTCCTTGGCTACGCTGGTAGTGTGTTTAACAGGATCAAGCACCCTGCCGAGGGTGTCAATTATCAGTGTGCTTTTTCCGCTTCCTGAGACCCCGCAGACCCCAACGAGGACTCCAAGCGGTATTTTTACTAATTCTCCTTTGAGGTTGTTCTCTTTTGCTCCTTGAATGGTCATCCATTTTCTTGGTTTTCTGTTTCTGGGGGCTACTTTCTTGTTATGTTCTCTCAGCCAAAGCCCAGTGATAGAATCTGTTTTCTTTATCTCATCCGGTGAGCCTTCTGCAACAATCTCCCCACCCATGGCTCCGGGACCGGGACCCATATCGATGATATGATCAGCCCTCTCGATGATCTCCAAATCATGTTCAACAACGATTACCGTATTACCCTCATTCCGCAGCTCAGCCAAAGCATCAAACATGGCGTTTACCTCCCTTGGGTGTAGCCCCCTGCTGGGCTCATCAAGCAATACGGTGAGGTTGGTTATCTCGCTCCCCAGTAGTCCAGCGAGTTTAACCCTCTGAGCCTCACCTGCGCTGAGAGAAGCAGCCACCCTGCCCAGGTGGAGATAGCCTAGTCCTACCTTGTTAAGGAACTCTAGGCGACGCTGGCATGTTTTTAGGTTTGATTCAGCTGGGTGGTTCACAGGGGCTTCGACTTGGTTTATGATGTCATAGAGCTTGCTGAGTGGCATGTTGTTGAATTCATGGATATTGTAGCCTTGGAGCTTTACTGCAAGATATTCAGGTTTCAGTCTTGCGCCTTTACAGGTTGGACACTGGATGGTGTCGGTGTAGGTGCCTCCTACATCCCAGTCTCTTACCCATCCATAGAACCCGGGGAAATCAACTGTTCTGGTGCTGATTCTCCCTGTTCTGCTATGGAATGTAACCTCCAAGGGCTCCGGGTCACCAGTGTAGAACATCTGCCTGACCACCTCGGGCACATCTTTCCATGGAGTAGTCGATGGATCAAACCCGTGACGCGCTGCAAAAGCCTGCACAATATAATAGCCATTGTTTCCGGGTTGACAGAGGTATCCTTTGGGGAAGAAGCCGGGGCTGTGCATCGCTCCCCCACAGAGGGGTTTCACTGGATCAGTGATGAGCTTATCCGGGTTTGGTCTTACCAAGCTTCCAACCCCGTTGCATGTGGGGCAGGCAGCCCTGTATGTGTTCGGGTCGAACCTGTTTGATGGTGCTATCGTTGCTGTTGTTTCGCAGCTGGGGCATCTCCAAGTGTTTTCCCTTGTCATCTCTGAACCGCAGTTGGTGCAGGTTCTGGTGCCCAATGTGGATAGTAGTGCTGCGAGGTGGAACTCTATCTCTGTGGCCGCACCAACAGTATTTCGTCTACTATAGAGCTTCCTATCAGGGGTTATAGTTACGGTTACCCCCAGCCCAGACACCTCATCTACAGGTGCCTCTGGACCTTCCCTTGTGCCCTGCCGTTCATACATGCTCAGAGTCTCAAGGTATCTACGTCTCGCCTCTGCTTCCAAGGTGTCCGTTACTAGGCTGCTCTTTCCGCTTCCCGAGACCCCTGTTACGACTGTTATCTTGGCTTTGGGGAACTCTGCGTCAATGTTTTTGAGGTTATGGGCTCTGGCTCCCTTTACAGTGATTTTTTGGTGGGTTGACTCTTGGACCTCTTGGTGACTTGAAGGTTTGATCTCATCCTCTTCTAGGAGGGCTCTCGCTGTGAGCGAGTTCAAGCAATCCACGAGCCCCCCCTCAGACCCCATATAGATCACTCTACCCCCCTTGGGTCCTGCTCCGGGACCTAGATCGATAACCCAGTCCGATGCGCGTATTATGTCCGTATTATGCTCAACGATTAATGCAGTAGCGCCACGTGTCACAAGATTGTCTAATACCTTCAATAATCCGTTGATATCCTGTGGATGGAGGCCCGTTGAGGGCTCATCGAGAACAATCAGACGATCATCCAGCTTTCCCCCTCCAAGATACTTGGCGAGTTTGATGCGCTGCGCCTCGCCCCCCGATAATGTAGGACTTGGCTGCCCCAGTGAAAGATATCCGAGCCCAATGTCATCAAGAGCTTTGATGAGTCTAAGGGCTTTTGTTCTGTGGTTCTTTGCCAGTTTGGTTTCTCTGAGCAATCTATGGGCTTCCTCGATGCTCAGGTCATAGAAATCAGCGACGCTGAGGCTCTTATCCCCTATCTGGATTTTTGCTTCTAGCACCTCGTCGCTGTATCTTCGTCCTCCACAATCGCTGCATGTGATCCATGTACTGGGAAGATAACGCATCTTGACCTCCAGTGCCCCCATTCCTTTGCATGTGGGGCACGCGCCTTCTGGTCTATTGAAGCTGAAATGGCTTGCTGATAATCCTGTTTCTGCTGCGTAATGGTCTCTGATGATATCACTGAGCTTCGTGTATGTTGCCGGGGTGCTTCTGGGGTTTCTACCTATGGGGCTCTGATCCACCAAGACAGGCTTCAAATTGCACTTTATTTCCCTGCATCCTACTAACTCTCCTGATCTCAGAGACTCAACCAAAACATCCTCAACTAGAGTACTCTTACCGCTCCCACTCACACCAGTAACCGTGGTCAAGCGTCCAACCGGGATATCCACATCAATATCCCGCAAATTATGAGCATTTGCCCCCTTGATCCTGATAAATTCCAGTGGAATTGACCGCTTTTTACCAGTCTGGACCCTTTCTCTGAGACTGAAATATCTACCAGTCGCGGTATCTGTCTCCCAGAGTTGACTCGGTGTCCCCGTGAATATTATCTCCCCACCATTAGCTCCAGCCCCCGGTCCAATATCCACGGCTTGATCAGCCAACGCTGCGGCAACCCTATCATGCTCAACAAATACAACTGGACCCTTCAACTCCCTGAAGGCAGGTACAAGCTTGGTAACATCATTAGGGTGCTGCCCAATAGTGGGCTCATCCAAGACATGCAACACATCTTCGAGGCTGCTTGTGAGGGAGACCGCTAATCTTACTCGTTGACTCTCGCCCCTTGAGAGGCTTGGACTGGGTCTATTTAGGTTGATGTATCCTAACCCTACTTTTCTCAGAGCTTCTAGGCGTTTGAGTATCTCTTGATATAATCGCTCTGACTGTACTTTGAGTGGGCTCTCCTTGAAAACCTCATGGGTAGTGTCAACATCCAGTCTCTGGATATCATCGATATTGTAATCCATCCATGTGACGCTTGCAGCTATCTGGCTCATTGGGTTGTGGAAGTCCTTTGGCTCTAGCTCTTTAAACCATTCCCCACAGTTGCTGCAGACCATTGCGGTTGAGAAGCTCTGGGTGTCTTTCTCTGTTTTGATGGTGATTACTGTGCTTCCCAGTGCCCTTGCTTGTTGTACTTTTTCCCTGATATGATGTCTGGGGCTCTCTTTTTCCAGTTCTCCTAATACGAGGGTAATATTGTGCTTCTGCTTTGGATCGAGTCTGCCTCCTGTATAGTCTAGATTATCTACTATCAGTGTGTCTCCGAAGTCTTTCTCTAATAACGTCAAGAGACTGTTATGGCTCCCAACAGCGTCTCTAACAAGGGGGATGCTGATCCTTACAGCGCTATCCCTGTTGGTATGAACTATCTGGGATACGATCTCATCCTCAGATAACACACTGATAGACGCACCACACCTCGGGCAAACCCTTGTCCCAAAACGAGCAAACAATAACCTAAGAAAAGGATGCAGCCCAGATGCGGTCGCCAAAGTACTGTTCGGGTTTCTATTAAGCAGGTTCTGACCCACAGCCACAGCAGGACCAATACCCGTTATACTATCAACCTGAGCAGGGGCAAGACGCTGACCCACAGAACCAAACTGGAAGACTTCCTCGAATCTCCTACGAGCCTCATGGTACAGGGTCTCGAATACCAAGCTAGTCTTTCCACTGCCTGATACACCCGTTACAACTGTGAGACCGGGACCTATCTCTAGGTCAACTGATTTGAGGTTGTTCTCCCGGGCTCCCTTGACCCTGATACCCATTATACTCTCTGGATCGGGTTTAGGGTATTTGAAGCATAGGGACTATTTGCCTAAACCATGCCTCTCAAGGACCGCTAGGGTCTCTTCTATGGGTAGACCATACCTGATGTTGCCCTGATATCCCTGTGTGGTCTCTGCCTTGAACAATGCGTTGAGCACTGCTTCCTCTGTCGCCTCTACTACTCCTTTGTAGAGTGGGGTCATGAAAACATCACCTGTAGGTTCAGCCTCAACTGACTCGGTGAAATCTCTTCGACACAGATTACTCGTTGAGAAAGCGATACTATAGTCCCCGCTACCATTGCTGCTGAAAGAACCCGTCCTAGCCAGTCCAAGCATAGTACGCTTGGCAAGTTTCCAGAGATGCCTCGACTCCAACTCCACATCAGTAGCCACAATCATCATTATGCTATTTCCCGGGCTCGTCTCTGGTTCTTCTGGTAGCTCTACTTCTTTACCAATAGGGGCTCCTAGCACCATGAGGTCTTCTTTTCTACCACAATTTAGCTGAACAAGTACGCCTACGTTTGATTTACCTATTTTTCTTGATGAGGTTCCTATTCCCCCCTTGAACCCGTATCCAGTCATCGGGGTACCTGCACCTACAGCGCCCTCATCAACTGAACCCTTGCAGTTCAAGGCATCATCAATCGCTTCAAAGACCTCTTTCTTGCCTATTCTCCTGTTCTGGTTATCGGTGAGGAAGCCACCATTGGTCTCACCTACAACAGAATTAATACTCTTAGGAGTATATCCCAGCTTCTCAGGAAAATAATCAATCAAGGCATCAGCGACCTTGAAGGTGTTCAGGGTCTCTGTGAGCATGATTGGGGTTTCTATGTTTCCATCGTTCACTATCTGGCTCAGCCCAACAGACTTACCGTATCCATTGAATACATCAACCGCCGCTGCGACCTTTTCCTCATACCAGTTCCCCCTATGAGGTGTAATGGCTGTGACACCTGTCCTGATATCATCTCCCTCTATAACAGTGCAATGACCCACACCGACGCCATCTACATCAGCAATCGTGTTAAATTTCCCAGTCGGCAGCATTCCCGGCTTCAAACCATAGTCCCTGACTCTTCCCCTTGCCATGCATCAAACACCATTTCTGGGGCATTAAATTATTCCATGGAATTATAACATGGCTCACATTATCATCATACATGAGCGGCAGGGAGTGGTTCATCGAACGATACATGGCACTGGGCTCGATGCTATCTGGCGATGAGAAAACCCCCAAAGCCATCAGGATCAATCCATTAAAGACCACAAGCACAGAGCTCATCGATATCTTATCATGGCAAGGAGTGAAACTTGAGAAGATACCTTTCTTGGACTATGGCTACAAGGTCATAGAATCCCCCTTTAGTCTGGGTGCAAGCATCGAATACCTTCTAGGGTTGTACTCGTTGCAGGAGACAGCCAGCCAGTATCCCACACAGGCTCTAGCGCCATCCCCCACAGACAGGGTACTGGATATGGCTTCAGCACCCGGCGGTAAAACCACACAAGCAGCAGCCTACATGCAAAACAAAGGAGTATTAGTAGCCATCGATATCAACCGAGACCGATTGTATGCTACAGAGAACAATGTGGAAAGATGCGGGGTCACAAACACCAGCATACACCACCTCGATGCGCTGAGTATCCCAGACAAACCTGCCTTCTCTAAAATACTATTGGACGCCCCATGCTCGGGTAACTACACGACAGACTCACATTGGTTTAAAAAACGTATAGAAGAGGACATAGAACGCAACGCAGAACTACAGAAACGGCTCCTCGTCAAAGCAATCAATCTCCTTGAATCTGGTGGAACCTTGGTCTACTCTACGTGCAGCCTTGAGCCCGAGGAGAACGAGTTGAACATCCAGTGGCTCCTAGAGAACCATAAGGTTGAGCTTGAACAGTTGGATGGTCCAGGCTCCCCAGCGCTTACAACTATATTTGATGCCACTCTAGATGACCAAATCAGCTATTGTAGGCGTTTCTGGCCAGACCAGACAGGGACACAGGGCTTCTTCGTGGCCAAGGTGGTGAAGCAATGAGGTTGATGAGACGCTTCCTAAGAGACATTGGCTCCAAGTACACCCCAAGTGAAGTAATTAATATCAACAATAAACGATTCACATACACAGCTAAACCCCCACTAGAACTCCCAGAACAGGTCTACACCGGAACATATCTGGGCCAGAACAGGCAACGCTTCGAACCTAGCAGCATTCTTTTACAGATGCTCGCTCAGGAACCCGAGACTCACAAGGTCTATGTGGATCGGGATACTTCTTGGCTCTTCGTTGTGGGAAAGGACATCTTTGATGAGAATATCCTTGATCGTTCTGATGGTGTGCGCTTGGGCGGATACTGTCTGGTAATGTTTGGCGAGCATTGCATAGGTTATGGACGCTATGAGACCAGTCTCGATCTGAGGGTTGTGAAAAACCTGTTCGACTTGGGTGATTTCCTGAGACGAGAACAGGCATAGAGTTTTATCGGTTTTGAGCCAATCATAGGATATGAGCATATATAGCAAATATGGCGTGAAGCGCGTTGTTAACGCGGCATTTCATCTTACACGGCTTGGTGGAAGCACCCTAACACCCACAGTCTTGGCGGCAATGGAGGAAGCCAACAAATCATACGCATACATGTGGGATCTAATCAAGAAGGGCGGAGAGCACATCGCCAAAGAGATAAACGCACCAGCGGCATGGATAACCAGCGGAGCATTCAACGCACTGGTATTGGCAGCGGCAGCATGCATGACGGGCAAAGACCCTGAAGCCATGAGGAAGCTCCCTCACACTGAGGGGATGAAGAACGAGATCATTATTCAACGAAACGCGAGGCTACTGGTCTATGACAGGAGCATGGAAGTAGCTGGGGGAAAATTCGTCTTCGTAGGAGATGAGCGATGGGGATGCCCACCAGAACAGCTGGAAGCAGCCATCACAGAGAAGACAGCCGCCATCCACTATGCATATCCCTCTTGGGGTAACCCATTCATCTGTCCAGTGGAGAAAGTATTAGAGATCGGTAAACGCCACGGTGTTCCTGTTATAGTTGACGCCGCTGGCATGACTTATCCCAAGGATGTGCAGTCCAAGTTCATGGAGATGGGCTGCGACCTAGTCGCTGTTGGTGGTAAATATGTTGGAGGACCTAACAGCACCGGGTATATCTATGGTAGAAAGGATCTGATTGAAGCCATAGCACTGCATAGCTTTATTGGAGCTGAAGCGGGTCCCAAGGAGGAGTCAGGCTTCTACAGGAGCCTTGGTAGGGGTTACAAGCTGGATCGTCAGGAGATCATCGGACTCTTAGTGGCTTTTGATGAGTGGATGGAGATGGATCACGATAAGATGCGTTTCCAGCCATCGTGGGAGAAGGTCAAGTACATCGAAAAAGGCATCAAGGATCTACCAGGGTTAAAGAACGCACGAGTAAAGTATTATCCCCCCTCGGGTGAGGGCACAGGATACCATACTATTGGGCTTCATGTTATGCTCGATGACCTTGGGGTAGCCGAGACCAACGCATTGGTAAGGAGTCTACGTGAAGGAGATCCTGAGATATGGGTGCGGAACTGGGGTAACACCAATGATTTCATCATAAACACCCTGAACCTTCAGCCCGGTGACAAAGAGATAATAGTAGAGCGCTTCAAGGAAATCTTCGGCTAATCATCTGGTGCCAACGTGGAAACCATCAACCGACTCAAGGTTGGATTCGACCGAGACATTTCCCTCCTCACCGGGAGCATGTTTACCCGCAGGATAGTAATGGGGTTCCTCGGGGTAGTCCGTACTATCTACTTTGCACTGCTAGGGTATAGCGCGGTAGAAATAGGGTTACTATTGAGTATAGCGACCTTTCTCAGCGCCATACATCACATTACCTTCGGGTATCTTTGTGATAGATACGGTAGGAAGCCATTCCTCATACTTGGAAGCATTTTCGCAGCAGCTCGAACCGCCATATTCGCTGTCTCAACAGATTTCTGGATGCTAGCCCTAGCACAGAGCCTAGGCGCTATGGGTGAGGGGGCAGGTGCAGGGCAACCTGTTGTCTCTGGGTATATTACTGATAAAGCGGATGCGGAAGACTGGCCGAACATCTATAGCTCGATGGCTATCACCAACAGCATCGCATCAACCATAGGGTTGAGTCTGGGGGGTTTACCCATTTTCGTAGAAAATAGGTACGGGCTCGATATGGTGGCGGCTCATCAGATACTCTGGTGGATCTGTACCTTTGTTAGCTTAGCATCTATTGTTTTCTTGTTACCTCTAAAGGAGGCTAAGAGAGTTACACGAGTCGAGTCCGGTGTAACTGGTGGTGGTATAAAGAACTGGAACACTATCCTCAAGTTTAGCATAACCCGGAGCACCAGCGGCTTAGGATGGGGCATGGTTGACAGCCTCATGACCCTCTACTTTTTCACTAGGTTCGGGGTTGGCAGCGAGGTTCTGGGGCCCATCTATGCTTTCGCCCGGTTCCTGAGCATCTTTACTTATCTTGTTACTCCAAGGATAGTTGAACGGTTTGGCGCTATTCCAACCATTGTGGCTACGCGTTTATTGTCGGCTGGGGTTACTGTCTTGTTTGCTTTGTCGAGTTGGTATCCCTTGGCTGTCTTCTTCATGGTTATCAACAGGATAATTGTATTGTTTACTATGCCTATCAGGCAAACATTTGCCTCTGGCATGGTTTCTCCCGAGGAGACGGCAACTGCTATTGGGATAAGTAACTCTGCGCGGATGGGGGTTCGTACCATTGCGCCTACTTTGGCTGGGTATATGTTTGAGGCGGTTAGCTTGACCCTGCCTTTCTATACTGGTGCGTGTTTGATGGCGTTGAATGGGTGGCTCTTCTGGACTTTCTTCAGACCTAAAGATTCTGAGACATCGTAGTAGGTGGATGCTTCTAGTCTCCAGTTCTCAGAAACGATCTGGTATTCAATAATAGTTAATGGTTGGGACGCTAATTCTTAGTTATGATATCCTTGGAGGAGGCTAGAGACCTCGTTTCCCTTACTTCAAGGCTTATTCATAGTTTCTCTGTCTCTTCCTTGATTGGTCGGTTGGCTGAGTTATTGGGTGCTGATACAGAGTTGTGGATGCTTGTGGGTGTCCTTCATGACCTTGATTATGATGATACTGTAGATGATAGGAGCAGGCATGGGGTTCTTACTACTGATCGTTTAATCGGTCTATTACCCGAGGAGGGGTTGAAAGCCATACTGTGTCACGATCATAGGACTGGGTTGAAGCCGGAGACGGATATTGATTATGCTTTGATACTGTGTGATGCTATCTCTACTGTGGTTGAGGCGGGGCGAATCGAGTTTCCTGTGGATGAATCTTTGTTTTATGATTGCTTGGAGATGGTCTCAAGTGAGAAGCCATGGATACGGGAACTCATAGACGAGAATCCACTTTTAACCAGAATCGAGCTTCAGGATCTTTTAGAGCCCCAGTAGTTTGGCTGTTTTTTCCCAGAGTTTGTCTTGGAACTCTTTTTCATAGGTTATATCAGCAGATTTGGTCTCAGATTTCTTGGCGAAGGTCTTTCCAGTGACCTCTTCTAGTTCTGGCTCTGATGCAGCCCATATGCTTGTCTCTGCTCCTCGTTCAGCGCTTACCTGTATGGGTCTTACTATTGTGAAGGCGAGTTTGTCCCAGAATCCACCCATGTTTGCCCCCAGATTAGTTGCTACGAAGCCGGGTTCAACAACGTTGGCGGTTACCCCTGTGCCTTCCAGTCTTTCTGCTAATGCGTATGTGTATGCTGTGATCATGAGTTTGGTGGTGGCGTAGGCTTCCATGCTCTTGTAGTGTTTCTCGAACATTAGGTCATCGAAGTCTACTTTTCCTGTCTTGTGCATGCCTGAGCTGATGTTGATGATTCTTGTGGGGGTTTTCTCGCGTAGTATGGGTAGTAGGTTGTGGGTTAGTTTGAAGGCTCCAAGATAGTTGGTGGCTATGGTTTTCTCGTATCCTTCCTCTGTTGTCTGTCGTTTGCTGAAGGCTGCTCCTGCGTTATTGATGAGTACGTGGAGGCATGTGAAGCGGTCACGGAACTCTCGTGTGAACCTGTCTATGCTTTTCATGGATGAGACATCGCAGTGCATCAGGTATAGGCTGTTGCTGCCTGTGGTTTTCTTGATCTCGTCTAGGGCTTTTTGTCCTTTGTCGAGGTTTCGGCAGACCATTACTACTGTGGCTTTTTTCTCTGCCAAGCCTTTGGCTGTGTGGTATCCTATGCCTGAGTTGGCGCCTGTTATTATGCATAGTCTGCCTTTCATGGATGTTTTTCTGCTGGGCGGTGTTTAAACTTCTCTTTCTTGGGGTCGGTTGGTGGGGATTCGGTACATTTTTTTGTTTATTGGACGGTGTTTGTGCACTGTTTTGTCGGTTACTGATACACTTTTTTGCACTTATTGTGAGGTGATCTGGGCTGTTCTGTGGCTGGTTTTATGAAAAGGGTTGGTATTTTAACTGGGATTGGTTGACCCCCCCCTCCCCCCCCCTTTGTGGTTTATGCTGGTGATTGACATATTTTGTATATCATATGATTCCTTTCAGATGTCAAAGCAGTATAGGACTAAAATGGGGTTTACTTGTTTAGGCGTATCCGCCTCTGGGTTTTGGTAGCGCCTTGTACTCTGGTTTGCTCTCTATGATGGATACTATTTTCTTTGTTATGTTGAAGAAGGCTTCCTCGTTTGGCTTATAGCTATGGTATAAGTCTGTCATGGTTATTTCTGTGTCAGGGTATCCCTTCGCTTGTACAATTAGAGTGTATTTGTACTCTGGTGCGATGGAGTGGGATCGTGCCCAATTCTGCTCCTCTAACGTGTAGAACCCGTTTTCCTGTATGAGACTCCATATGGTGTCGAGTTCTCGTTTTGTTAATGTGAGTTCGGTTGTGACTGGTGGGTCTAGTATCAGGTCTTTGGTATATGTGCCTGCGCTTGTGTTGAGGATGTTTCTGGTGTTTACACCGTATTTGAATACTATCTGGAGGTCTTCTGGGTAGGATGGCGTATAGAATAGGGGTCTGATGTTATAGTAGCCAAGCACCAACACCATGCCCAAGAGTCCAATCGTTATCAGTCTACGGGGAATTTTCACTCGGTCAAGCTTGTTCATGCTGTTCCCTCTCGTATAAATCCATTGAGGTCTAAGACTCTTCAACAAACTCACTCCAAAACTAATGGTCCGCTTTCAACGAGAACGTATGCACCCCTCGGAATCCTCCACAACACTCTGTTGAAGACCTCGACGGTTTCCTGATTGTTCTCCTCAGCCCCTACAAGTATCCTTCCATCATAATAGATGCCAAGGGATGTCCATCTAACTCCGTTTTCTTCAAGGGCATCACTGCACTCTTGGATGTGTTGTATCCATTCCTCTACTATTTTCAATGGGGCAGGTGCGTGGATGAACCGTATGTTCTCGGCTATATCCTCACTGAACAGGGCTAGGATAGGTGTGGTGGTCTCCTCGCTGATGTCGGTGAGTGCAACGTAGGCTGTCCCGTTGCTCCAGTCTGGGTAATGGTATACAAAGACCTCGTTCAATCGAGGCATTTCTCCAGTTCTCAGCATGGAGTCAAGCTTAGAAGCTACTGCCCAGTATTTGTTGAATGTCACACCCGGTGTCTTATTCGCACTAGGAAGATTATCCATAACTTCGGTTGCGCCTAGAAGTTTGTCTTCCTGGAAATCCCATAAGGCATTTCTACTGTAACTGCCTCCGCTTGTTGTCTTCACTGGGATCTTTGCATTTATGCCCTCACCTAGAATGCCACTGCTGGGGAGCGCAAATCCATATTCAGCATCCCCTGATACACTGTATACCATATTCACTTTGACGGGGTTCCCAAGCGATAATGTGAAGCATGTTATGTTGTCGTAGCTAACGTGATCATTCAGTGTAACATGATTTATCCCAGACTTCCCTCCCCGGTCCGGATCCAGTACAACGATGGTCTCAGTGAAGTTATCCATGAAAGGAACGAGGCTTAACTCGATGCTGTAAGTGACTTTCTCGCCCGGGCTCACAATAGTTGTCTTAGGTGGCTCTGTAGCATATGTTACTTCAACATATCCTGGGATGCCGTGGCTTAGAGCCCTCTCGGGGATAAATAGGTCTCCGAATCCCCAGGTTCCGCCTCCTATTT
>Ga0180431_10007003_pt1 | contig 13262 bp, 13 predicted proteins | sample SS_ome_11_FD_132459 | JGI IMG/M metagenome (GOLD analysis project Ga0180431, IMG submission 132459) | Hypersaline lake sediment archaeal communities from the Salton Sea, California, USA - SS_1_MS_1 metaG | ecosystem: Environmental > Aquatic > Non-marine Saline and Alkaline > Hypersaline >... | reverse complement strand
ACCGGGGACCTTGACTCAATATTTAAAAAAATAGGTAATATACTCAGGTATTAATTGCTAAAGTCTTTAGATTGAAAGAATACCCGGTCACAAGGCTTGAGCTTTTCTTTAGACCTAAACCAGCGGTTTTCCCTCTTTTATCCTTTTTATGAGCATGGGTATTACCTCAAACAGGTCCCCCACTATCCCATAATTTGCTACCTTGAAAATTGGCGCACTGGCATCTTTATTTATAGCAATGATTATATCTGATGTCTGCATCCCGGCCAGGTGCTGTATGGCTCCTGATATGCCGCAGGCTATATATATCTTGGGATTTACAGTCTTTCCTGTCTGTCCCACCTGGTGCGGGTATGATATCCATCCTGAATCCACTGCCGCCCGGGAAGCGCCCACTACCCCGTTCAGGGCATCGGCAAGTTCTTTAAGGAGCTCGAACTTCTCTCCGCCGCCCAGTCCCCTGCCGCCGGATACTATAACTTCATAATCGGTTATATTTATCTTTTCTCCCTTTTCAGTCTCGGTTCCCAGAAGCTTATACTTGGATTTAAACTTTTTCTGGTCAACTTCTATTTTAGTGATCCTGTCTTTTATATCTGGAGGTATATCCTTTACTTTCTTTTTCTCCATCACATGGGGCCTTACTGTGGCCATCTGGGGCCTGGCATTCCTGGTTATTATAGTAGCCAGGATATTCCCGCCAAAAGTAGGCCTGGTCTGGAGAAGTATCTTTTTCTCTTCATCTATTGCCAGTCCGGTACAGTCTGCAGTAAGTCCGGTCTTCAGGATTGCCGCCACTTTTGGTATAAGGGTCCTTCCGAATGCTGTGGCGCCTGCTAAAAATATCTCGGGTTTTTCCCTGCTTATTATCTGTACCAGCACTTTGGAATATACATCATCGATATTATTCTCAAATACCGGGTCATCTGCCAGGTACAGGTGGTCTGCTCCATATTCAAAGACTATTTCTGCTGATTTTTCCATTCCGTTTCCCACAGCAACTGCCGATAGCTTTGCTCCCAGGTCATCTGCCAGCTTCCTGCCTTCGCTTACAAGCTCCGGCCCAACATCAGCTATTTTACCGCCATGAGTCTCTATATAGACAAAAACTCCGCTATAATCGGAAAAATCCTTTTCCTCTGTAAGTCCGGTGATCTCTATGGAATCGAATTTGCATGTATCCACACAGGCTCCGCAGAATATGCAGGAATCATTAATAATTGCTTTTCCGTCTTTTATCTCAATAGCATCATACAGGCATACTGCTTTGCACAGGCTGCATCCGGTACATGTGCTCTCATTTACCTTAATATCCATAAATAATACAATCCTCCTGGTCTTGGGATAAGCTCCTAAACCACATTTAATTCTTTAAGGTTGCCAAATAATTCTTCCACCATCTCCTCTGGAGTCCCCTCTATCATCTTTACATCATGGACTATCCTGGGAGTAAATATCTTTACAACCTGGGTATAAGAGCCGGCCAGGCCCACTTCCTCCGGGTCTGCCTCCAGTTCCTTTACAGTCCATACCGGGATTTCTTCCTTTTTGGCTTTCATCTTACCCCGGAGCGATGGTACCCGGGGATTATTTATATCCTTTCCCACAGATATGGCGGCAGGCATCCTTACTTCGATTATCTCATAATTTTCCTCCGCCAGCCTTTTTACCTTTATGTTTTTATTACTGATCTCTTCCACTGCGCTGACATAGCCTATAAAAGGTATATTCATCTTATGCGCCAGCTCCGGACCGACCTGTCCCGTATCGCCATCCAGGGTCTGCTTCCCGAATATAATAAGCTTCACATCTCCCAGCTTTTCCAGGGCCATGGATAAAGTGGCTGCGGTAGCCCATGTATCGGCTCCGGCAAAAGCGCGGTCCGAAAGCAAAATTGCCTTATCTGCTCCTACAGCAATGGCTTCCTTTAATATTTCTTCAGCCTGGGGAGGTCCCATGGATATGACTGCTACCTCGACCTCTTCCCCGAAGCTTTCGTCAGCCTCTAGCCTTTCCTTAAGGCTTACTGCTTCTTCCACAGCATAAGTATCAAAAGGATTGACAATATTTTCAATACCCTGCCTGACCAGTGTATTTGTCTCCGGGTCTATCTTTATCTCAGTGGTCCCCGGAACCTGTTTTATGCATACTGCTATCTTTATCTTGATCACCTGCCATCTGGTAAAATACTATTTAAATAACGCCCTTTTTAATAAGGTCAAGGGCTATTACATTTCTCTGTATCTGGTTTGTGCCTTCATATATCTGGGTAATCTTGGCATCCCTCATCATCTTTTCTACAGGATATTCTTTCATATATCCGTAGCCAGCCAGTATCTGCACTGCATCAGTTGTGACTTTCATGGCTATATCGGAGGCAAAGGTCTTGGACATGGCAGAAAGCCTTGATACATCCTTGGCTCCGCTGTCTATCACCCTGGCGGTATGGTATACCAGGGCCCTTGCCGCTTCTACTGAAGTTGCCATATCTGCCAGCATATGCTGTATTGCCTGGAAGCTGGATATGGTAGAGCCGAACTGCTTCCTGACTTTGGAATACTCAAGCGCTTCTTCCAGGGCTCCCTGGGCTACGCCCACTGCCTGGGCTCCAACTGCGGGCCTGGATTCATCAAATGTCTTCATAGCTATCAAAAATCCCATTCCCTCACGTCCCAGGAGGTTCTCTGCCGGTACCCTGCAGTCGGTGAAAATAAGCTCCCTGGTAGCAGATGCTCTGATGCCAAGCTTATCTTCCTGCTTGCCGAATTCAAAGCCTGGAGTACCTTTCTCGACTACGATAGCACTGGCTCCCCTGGCTCCCTTTTCCGGATTTGTCATGGCAAAAATGGTATATATATCTGCTTCTCCGCCATTGGTTATCCACTGCTTGGTGCCATTTATAATATAATGGTCCCCGTCCCTTAAAGCTGTTGTCCTTATGCTTCCGGCATCGCTTCCTGCCTCTGCTTCTGTAAGGCCGAATGCTGCCAGCTTTTCACCGCTTGCCAGCTGGGGAAGGAATCTTTTTTTCTGATCATCGCTTCCGCCCACATTGATGGGTATAAGGCCCAGACCTGAAGCCGCATATGATGTCGCCACTGAAAGGTCGCCCCTGGAAAGCTCTTCAGTTGCCAGGCATACTTCAAAAATGCCTGTTCCCATACCTTCATATTTTTCCTCGATAAAAAGCCTGAACAGGTCGCCCCTGGCTATTTCCTTGATTGCGTCCCAGGGAAATTCCTTGCTCTCGTCAAGCTCTGCCCTTACCGGTTTTACTTTTTCATCGACTATCTGTCTGCAGATATCTACTATCATCTGCTGTTCTTCCGTTAAAAGGTAATGCATATATCTCCCGGATAAATATTATGATAATGAACAATATGGAGCCCTAAACTGATTCTTGAAACAGGCTCCCAACTGTATAAAAAGACGCCCATGGAATCTAATAGTTTCATCAATTGTATGCCACTTTTTGTGATACCCTGGAACCTGCCCAGTAACTGGCTCCCGGTATGAAACTTTATAAGTACAGGAGCGTCTTACCTTAAGAACTTTTTTAAACAAATATACCCTTTTTAGATGGAGAGGTTTTTGATGATGACTCATGCAGCTTCTTTAGGGCAGAAAAGGACCTATGGAATACAGGCTATATTGCTTAAAGCAGCCTTTCCCCTGGTATTTGCCGCATTAATGGCAGTATCAGCCAATGCCTTTATCTACCTGCCTTTCACTCCCATACCGGTAACGCTACAGGTGCTTACAGTGATATTTTCAGCTATTATGCTGGGTGGAAAGTGGGCTGCGGCTTCCCAGCTTATATATATCGCAATGGGCTTTGCCGGAATGCCTGTCTTTGCCGGCTTCATGGCAGGGCCGGCCGCTCTTATGGGGCCTACCGGAGGCTATATAATGGGATTTGTCCTGGCAGCATATATTACAGGCAGCCTGGCTTCGGGAAAATATTTTAATTTCCTTATAAATAAAAACGGCTATCTTTCTGCTTTCATTGCCGGTTTTTCAGGACTCCTGATCATATATATCCTTGGGGGACTCCACCTCTGCGGATTCCTTTACGGTTTTTCACCGGGAAAGCCTTTAACGGATATAATAAGATCAGCATGGATAATGGGAATAAAGCCCTTTATAATACTTGATGCGGCCAAGATCCTTGCAGCAATAATTATTTTAAGACAAGGTATTGCAGGACATGAAGACAATAAAAATTAATGACATAACTTTACGGGATGTATTCCAGAGTATAGATCCCGGAGACCTGAACAAAAAAAAGCTCCTGGCCATACTGGAAGGTTATGAAGGACTGGAATATGACAGCCTCGAGATAATGGGCGGCTCCAGCTTTGAGAAAATACTGGAAACCGGGCTCAATATGAATCCCTTCCAGGTATCTTCTTTTATAAAGAGCGTAGTCACCACCACTCCGCTCCAGGCTCTTATCGGCACCAGGAATTTAATCGGCCTGGAGATCTATGACCGCAGCCTCATGAAGAGGTATATAAAGGAAAGCATAAAAAACGGAATAAGCATCTTCAGGGTATATGACTCTTTAAATGATACCCAGAATTTTAAGCATACGGTAGCAGAGATAGTAGAAAATGATGCATCATGCCAGGGAACGATTATATATGATGACCTCCAGGATGCAGAATATTATACCATTGTGGCTAAAAAGCTGGTGGATATGGGATGCTCCAGCATATGCATAAAAGATGCTGAATCAACCATGATCCCAAATATGGCGGCAAAGGTATTTTCACTTCTTTCAGATTCCATAGAAGTTCCAGTGTATTTCAGCGCATCTGATTTGAGGGGGCTGCAGACGCTTAATTATTTTGAGGCTGCCGTAAATGGGTGCAATGGCTTTGACCTTAGCTTCCTTCCCTCTTCATATAATGATTTTACGCCTACCGTTTTCTCATTCCTCTTAAGCCTTAAGGATTCCGATATCTCATATAATATTGATTACCAGAAGATAACCGAACAGGGTGAGCTTATAAAGAAAAATGTCTACCCCTTCATAAAGCAGGACCTTTTTTCTACCAGGTTTATCCTTAACCAGACCAATACAAATCTGCTTCCAAAATGGCTTATATCTGATATAAACAACCAGCTCCTGGAGATAGGTGAGGCTGAGTCCCTGGATATGGTCCTGGAAGAAGTATCAAGGATAAAAAGCGAGATAGGAAGCCCGTCGCTTTCTACTCCAGTGGGCCAGATCGTAGGCAGCCAGGCAGTTCTAAATAGCGTTGTATCTGATAAAAGATGGGAAATACTCTCTGATGAGATCAAAAACCTTATCCAGGGCGAATACGGCAAGCTTCCCAGGAAGATGGATAAAAATATAGCAAAAAAAGTGGAGCCTCTTGCTAAATTAAAGAAGATAATAACTCCTGAAACCGATACTTTCAATGATTGCAGCCAGGAATTAAAAGGCCTTACATCAAAAGACGGGGATATTTTAAGTTATTGTTTCTTCCCGGAAAAGACACGGAATTACCTTGAGAGCAAGAGCAAGGGTGCTGTGCCTAAAAAACAGAAACCAGGACCGGCAAAAGCTACCAGGAAGTCTTCAAAAGGTACCGAGGAAGCTGTACCCCTTTCCAGCCTGAAAGAGCTTGATACTAAGAAGCTAAAAGAGATAACTTCTATAGTAGAGTCCAGCAATATTGATGAGATAAATTTTGAGCTTGATGGGATAAAGATATCCATCAATAATCTCATGGAGACCCGGGCTCCGGTGCAGGTCCAGAAAGCAGCCCAGCCGGTAAGCGGAACTTCTTCTGCTTCGGGACCGGCATTAGGCGCAGATGAAGCAGAAATAAGATCTCCCATCGTAGGGACATACTATGCCTCTCCTGCTCCTGAAGACCCGCCTTTTGTAAAGGCAGGAGACAGCATAAAAAAAGGCGACACATTATTTATTGTGGAGGCCATGAAACACATGAACAGGGTCAATTCAGAAATTAGCGGAACAGTAAAAGAAATACTGGTCCAGAATGAAGAAGCAGTTGAATATGACCAGACAGTAATGATAATTAAAAAGGACCACTAGATCCACATGTTTAAAAGAATCCTTATTGCTAATAGAGGCGAAATAGCCTTGAGAATAATCAGGGCCTGCAGGGAGATGGGAATAGAATGTGTATCAGTATATTCCACTGCAGATAAAAATTCTGTCCACAGGGAACTGGCTGACAAGAGTGTTTGTATCGGCCCTCCCCAACCGGTCAAGAGTTACCTGAATATTGATAATATAATAACAGCAGCCCAGGTCACAAATTGTGATGCTATCCATCCTGGTTATGGATTTCTGGCCGAGAATGACCAGTTTGTAAAGATTTGCAGCGATAATGATATTGTATTTATCGGACCACAGGCAGAAGCAATATCCCTGGCCGGTAATAAGTCGAAAGCTGTAGAAGTGATGAAAAATGCAAGAGTCCCGGTTATCCCTGGCTCAAACGGCAATATAACTGACATAAGATCAGCATCCAAACTTGCAAGAAGGCTGGGTTATCCTGTTATTATAAAGGCTTCATTCGGCGGCGGCGGCAAAGGCATGCGGATCTGCCAGAGCCAGGAAGACCTGGAAGAATTCTACCCAATGGCCAAAGCTGAATCTGAGAAAGCTTTTGGTACCGGCGATATATACCTGGAAAAATATATATCCAAACCAAGGCATATAGAGTTCCAGATAGTGGCCGATAATTATGGCAAGACTGTCTGTGTTGGTGAAAGAGAGTGTTCGATCCAGAGGCGCCACCAGAAACTCATAGAAGAAGCCCCTGCGGTCAATCTTTCTCCCAAGCTTTCAAGGGCCATGCAGGAATTTGCCGTAAAGGCTGCCAGGACAATTAATTACAAGAACCTGGGAACTATAGAATTCCTACTGGATGAAAATAATAATTTTTATTTTATTGAGATAAATACCAGGATACAGGTGGAGCATCCCATAACCGAAGCTGTTACGGGACTGGACCTGATAAAAGAACAGATCCAGATCGCTGCCGGGAAAAAGCTAGATATCCGCAGGGATAACTTAAGGCCCCGCGGCCATTCAATTGAATTCAGGATAAATGCAGAGGATCCCCAGAATGATTTTGCCCCCAGCCCGGGAAGGATCACCAAAAGCTTTATTCCGGGAGGTCCCGGTGTAAGGGTTGATACCTTTATCGGTACAGACAGCGAGATCTCACCTTTCTATGATTCGCTCCTTGCCAAGCTTATAATCTGGGATAAAGACAGAAAGAGCGCTATTGCCAGGTCTGTAAGGGCCCTGGATGAGTTCAAGATCGAAGGTGTGAGGACCACTATCGGATTTCACAGGAAAATACTTTCAAACAAGAAGTATATAAATGGCGATATACATACCCACTTTATAGAAGAAGAGCTAAATACCTGAGAGTCTTTAATTATCTTCTAAGAATTTTCTAATAAATTTAAATGAGTTGATTGACTCAATAATTATATATGCCTATAAGCAGGCCTTCCCCGTCCCTGAGATAGAGCGTATCAGAATCATTATTCCAGACAGCCGTCATACTATTCCAATAAAAAAATCCATCGGAATCATCCCCCGTGCCGGAATAAAGGATTATCTTTGTACCAGGATAAAACTCATATGAGCTGAATCTGTATATATTGGTGCCGCTATCCTTTATAGTCCATCCCGCTGTATCCAGGACTGTGTTCCCGGTATTTTCCAGCACCGCATATTCCCCATTTATATTCTCATTATCATTTCCCGGAGCATCATAGATAAGTTCTACCTTTATATTATCAAGGACTGAAAGCTCCCACAGGCCCAGATTATTTTCCCTGGCATATCTTTCGGCTTCCAGGAATTTATCAGCATACTTTACATCAGGAGGATTTGTGTATATATTGGCGAACCCTCTTAAAATCATCTCAAGATTTACAAACAGGCTGTCCAGAAATAGATATCTTAACTGCCTGCCGTATATGTCAAGGTCAGTCACATCCTTTTCCAGGACCAATTCCTTTTCCAGGACCATGGCCTCCAGGACTGCCTTTGCTTCCCGGTAGAAATACATCCCCTCTTCAGGAGTATTTATCCCCAGAAGCCTTATGTGCTTGCCATTTTCCAGGATAACTGTATCTCCATCAATTACTTCAGCTATAAGGTCCTTTTCACCTCCAACACCGCTTTCCACATATGCTTCTGCAGGATCTTCCGGGTATTCATAGAAAAGACCGCAGCCGGAAGTGGTTATTAAGATTGCCAATATAAATATTAATAATTCCCAAAATGAGGCCGGGGCATTATTTTTTCCTGAGGTCCGATATTTTCTTCCTGGTTTTTGAGTCAATTCTTTCTTCAATGGGGTAGAATGCTTTCTTTGTCCTTTTCTTTTGCTTATTGACCATCCCGGTTATATCATTTCTTACAGCTTCCAGTTCAAGACCGAATTCCCGGCTGGACCGCCTGGTAGTGTTTTTGCCGAATACCACCTTTTGCTGAGAATAATCAGATGTGACAACCACTATCTGCCTGTCCGGAGACCATCTTGATACGAATTCCTCTATTACCGAATCTGCCGTTTCACCGCTTCGGGAATGTATCACCCCTATATCATCATAGATATTACTGCTTCTTTCCATATTGCTTCCCTTATGAGCATCAAATACCACGATTATCTCATAATCCTTCTGGGAATTATATGCAGCAAGATCAGTTATAAGCTTTCCCTTTATTTCCTCGATCTGGCTGCTGGATAGCTTACCTGCCTTAAAAAAATTAAAGATGAAATTATATCCGTCAATGATCAGGAGGTCTCTCACTTTTTTGCCTCCCGATATTTTTCCTGGATGTGATATAAGACGATCCCGCTGGCCACGGAAACATTAAGTGATTCCATATTCCCGGTAAGATTTATGGAAATAAGTACATCGCAGCTTTCGGTTACCAGCCTGCTCATCCCCCTGTCCTCGCTTCCCAGAACCAATGCCATAGGAAAGGCAAAATCTGCAAGCGCCAGGTCCTGGACTTGCCTGCCTTCATCCTTGGTGGTGCCGTAAATCCAGAAACCGTTGGATTTCAGCTTTTTTATGGTCATAGCCAGATTGGTTACCCTGAATATATTTATCCCTTCAAGTGCGCCTGCTGATACGGACGATACCCTACTTCCCAGGGGCACGCTTCTATTTTTTGAGATCATAATGCCGTCAAAGCCAAAAGCCCTGCAGTTTCTGATGATGGAGCCGAAATTTCCTACATCGGTGACCTGGTCCAGTATAACCAGCCTGGTCCCGGACCTAAGATCAGACTTAAGGAAATTATCAAGATCTGATGGATTATAATTTGAGACCTCTGCCATTATGCTCTGGGTCTTTTCTGTCTCAGATACCCTATCCTTAAAGTCAACCAGAGGGATTATAGAAACCTTAATACCTTTTTTTCTGGCAAGGGTGTTGATCTTTTCTATGCGGTTACCAGCTTTCCTGGTTTCAGACATGGTTATCCCATATATCTTGCGATGGCCTGAGTTTACTTCAAGAAGTGTGGTAATGGCATTTATGCCAAATAAAAGCTCCCGTTTTTGACTGTCTGACTTTACCATATTCACCTACCGGCGGATCAGTCTTTTACTTTCCAGATTGTACCTTCTTTCCGGTCTTCCAAGACTATACCCTTTGAAAGCAGCTCATCCCTTATCCTGTCAGCCTCAGCAAAATCCCGGTCTTTTCTTGCCTTATTCCTTTTTTCGATCATTGATTCTATTTCCCGGCCGGAAATATCATCACCGGAGGTCTCAGCCTTTGGTGAAAGGTTTAGCCCCAGAACCCCTGTAAGCTCTATTATCTTGTCCCGGGCATTCTTAAGGGATACTTTAAGATCCCCGCTTAGGCTGAATCCCGAATCCTGGATTATGGTATTTATATCCTTTACCATATCGAATATCACGCCTATGGCCCTGGCAGAATTAAAATCATCATCCATAGCAGCTTCAAAATGTTTCTGGAGCTGGTCTGTCATAGAGTCTATTTTATCCCCAAGACCCTTTTCATCCTTATCTTTTTCTGGGGTAGAATCTACAAGGAAATCCAAATTGCCCAGGGCATTTGTAATTCTTTCCAGCGCCTTCTTAGCCTCTTCCAGCTTGCTGGCGGAAAACTCCAGGGGACTCCTGTAATGGGTAGAGAGCATATATATCTTTATGACATCCGGTGAGTATTTTTTCAGGAGGTTTTTCAGTATCCAATCTGACTTAAGCCCGCTTGACTTTGACATCTTTTCTGACTTTACCTCTATCATGCCATTATGCATCCAGTAGCTTGAGAACTGGCCCTTGCCGGGAAAGGCTGCCTCTGACTGGGCTATCTCATTTTCATGGTGGGGAAATACAAGGTCCAGCCCTCCCCCATGGATATCAATATTGTGGTCCAGGAGGTCAGTGGACATGGCAGAGCATTCTATATGCCATCCGGGCCTTCCCTTACCCCAGGGACTGTCCCAGCTGGGCTCACCTTCCTTGGCCTTTTTCCACAGGGCAAAGTCTATCCTGTTTTTCTTTTCAAAATCACTATCCTCTGCATCTTTCATCTCCTCTATCTTCTGGCCTGAGAGTTTTCCATATTGGGCAAATTTTGCTACATCGAAATACACATTCCCATTTATTTCATAACCATAGCCGTTTTTAATTATCCTCTGGATGACATCTATTATCTGGCTTATCATCTCTGTAGCCAGGGGCATATGGTCTATCTTTTCTATCTGGAGGTTCTCCAGGTCTTCCTTAAAAGCCTTTATATACCTTTCAGTTATAACAGTGTGATCTACTCCCTCTTCATTGGCCTTATTTATTATCTTATCCTCGATATCGGTTATATTCTGGACTAATCTAACATCATAGCCCCGGTATTTAAAATAATTCCTTATCATATTAAATACCACGATAGGCCGGGAATTGCCTATGGAAATATAGTTATATACGGTAGGTCCGCATATATACATATTGACCTTGCCCTCTAGCCTGGGCTTAAATTCTTCCTTTTTCCGTTTCAGCGTATTATACAGCCTTATGCTCAACTGTCTTTCTCCTCCTTATCCTTTTTCCGGTAATCTTTAAGCTGCTTTTCTAGAAGTGATATGCGGGCGCAGGCATCGCTTAATATATCGCTTACAGGGTCGGGCAGGTGCATCCTGTGTGCAGCATCTGAAAGGACTTTTTCTCCCCCGATCTTTACGATCTTGCCCGGTATACCCACAACCGTACAATTATTGGGTACACCTTTTATCACAACCGCCCCGGCGCCTATTATTACATTCTTTCCTATCTTTATGGATCCCAGTACCTTGGCCCCGGCAGATATAATGGTGCCGTCCCCTATAGTAGGATGCCTCTTTCCCTTTTCCTTGCCGGTACCGCCAAGTGTCACTCCCTGGAATATGGTAACATCATCACCTATCTCAGAGGTCTCGCCTATGACAACTCCCATTCCGTGGTCAATAAAAAGCCTTTTGCCGATAGTGGCCCCGGGATGTATCTCTATTCCGGTGAAGAACCTGGAGCATTGTGAAATCCACCTGGGAAAGAAGGGTATCCTGTGCCGGTACATCCAGTTTGCAATCCGGTGGTTTACAATTGCATGCACACCGGAATATGTCATTATTATTTCAAAAGCACTGGTAGCCGCCGGGTCTTTTTCCCTGGCTGAGCCAACAAGTTCCTTTAATTCACTTATAAGTCCCATTATTTAACCAATCAATATCTATTGCCTTTCTTTCTTAAACATTTTAATGTTTGTGATTATCTTTGTATATAGTTTTTTATTTCCAGCTTATAATATTGATTTAAGGAAATCCCTGACTTCTAATAATGATTTGAATTCTTTAAAAACCAGTTTTTTTGTATCCTCCGAAAGGTCTTTTACATCTTTTATAAATATGGATTTCATTCCTGCTCTTGAAGCTGACAATATACCGCTTTCTGAATCCTCCAGGACGCTGCATTCTTCATTATTAAAACCTGCCTTTTGCGCAACTTTTAAAAAGATCTCCGGGTCAGGTTTTCCATTTTTAACCTCATCTCCACATACAGCATAATCAAACCTGTCAACCACATTTCCTAATATAAGATATTTTTCAGCTTTTATCCGCTCAGATGAAGTTGCCAGCGCCTTTCTTATTTTGTTATCTTCCAGAAAATCCAATAATTCAAATAATCCCGGCTTTACTGGCATACCTTTTTCTTCCATGTATCTAAAAGCATACTCTTCCCTCAATGTCCGTATTTCCATAAAGGGGAAATCACCCCCAAAATGATCCATAAAAATTTTTTCTGTTCCCTTAACATCGATACCGATAGTCTTAATAACAAGTTCTGGCTCTATTTCATAACCAAATTTTTTGCCAACTTTATCCCAGAGCTTTATAGCCAGGGTTTCAGTATCAAACATAAGACCGTCCATATCGAAGATTATAAGGGGTTTCTCATTTTTATTATTTAAGAATGATCCTTTATTCATCTCTAAACTTTATGTTTCTATCTTATAATAGCATTGTGAAATCTTATCATAAAATTGTACTATCTAGAATGTCTGATCAATGGTTGGGATTTTTTAATAGAATTTAATGCTTCTTCTAATTTAGAAGCACTATAGCCTGGGCGGCTATTCCTTCACCCCTGCCGCAAAAACCAAGATGTTCCGTGGTAGTAGCTTTAAGGTTTATCCTCTCCTGGTCTATATCCAGGGCCTCTGCAATATTTTTTCTCATTTTCTCAAAATATTTAAATACCTTGGGCTCCTGGAGAATGAGGATAGTATCGATATTCTCTATAAAAAAGCCTTTAGCTTCCATCTTGTCCTTTACCTCGCCCAGAAGCTTCATGCTTGAAATACCCTTATATTTCATATCGCTGTCCGGAAAATGTATCCCTATATCTCCCAGTCCGCATGCCCCCAGGATGGCATCCATTACTGCATGTACAAGGACATCGGCATCTGAGTGGCCGGCCAGCCCCTTTTTATGTGGAATATCGACTCCGCCCAGTATAAGCTTCCTGCCTTCTTCAAATGCATGTACATCAAGCCCAATGCCAGTCCTCATCAATTAATCCCCTCTTTAAGGTTTTCCATTCTTATGCATTATAAGTTCAGCCAGGAAAAGGTCTATGGGAGTAGTTATTTTTATATTCTCATGCCTTCCCCTGACTACATTTACTTTCCAGCCCATCCTCTCGATCAGGCTGGAGTCATCAGTTCCGATAAACTCCTCTTTT
>Ga0180431_10007001_pt1 | contig 13264 bp, 10 predicted proteins | sample SS_ome_11_FD_132459 | JGI IMG/M metagenome (GOLD analysis project Ga0180431, IMG submission 132459) | Hypersaline lake sediment archaeal communities from the Salton Sea, California, USA - SS_1_MS_1 metaG | ecosystem: Environmental > Aquatic > Non-marine Saline and Alkaline > Hypersaline >... | reverse complement strand
CGCGCTCGACGAGGCCTCGGTCGTCCTCATCCCCGGCATCGGCTTCGGCGAGCCCGGAGACCGATACGTCCGCGCCGCCCTGACCGTCGAGGCCGATCGAATCGCCGAGGCCGTCAAACGCCTCGCCGCCATCGACTGGTAAGATCAACGCACGCTCATCGGTCCAACCACTCGAGCAAGATCAGGAGGACCCAGGCGACCCCGCCGTAGTAGTTGGTCTGATCGGCCTGGAGTCGACGCTGTAGCTCATCCCCGAACCCGCCCTTGAGCACCTCACCGGCGTGTCGGCTTGCCAGCGCGTCCGCCAAGCGCTGCCGCAGCGTCGGGTCCTGCCTCAACCAGACGCTGACCGGCAGACCGAAGCCCTTCTTTTGCTTGGCCAGGATCTCGTCCGGCAGGAACCCCCGCATCGCGCGCTTGTAGAACGCCCGCAGCTTATACCCGCGCAGGTGCCACGCGGCCGGGATGCTGCCCGCAAAGGCGACCAGCTCCGGGTCCAACATCGGGTAGACCACGCGCACCCCGGCACGGGCCGACATCTCGGTAACCTTGCGGAGATCATTGTCGGCCACCACCAGGGCCAACTCATGACACAGGATGCGGTTCAGCTCGCTGCATTGGCCGGCCTGCTCGTAGTGTCCGCGCCGGACGGCCATCGGATGGGCGGGGTCTACGGTGGCCAGGAACTCGTCCCGGAACACCTCGTCCGGCGGGACGGCCTCCAGGAACCCATAGCCGGTGATCCGGTCCGGGTTGGGGACGTTGGCCCGGCGGATATAGCTGCGGGCCTTGCGGATCGGGCCGATTCGCTCGCCCCACGGCCAACCGGACACCACCGGCTCGATCAGCCCGCGTCGCAACCATCGCGGCACCACGTGGTAGATCTGGAAGTAGCGGTCCCACAGGTAGTGCGGGTTGCCGGCGAAGATCTCGTCGCCACCGTCGCCGGCGTACAGCGTGTCGACGCCGGCATCGGCCGCCAGCTTGGCGCAGTAGTAGACGGGCACGGCTGACGAGTTGCCGAACGGCTCGTCATACTGGTCCAGGAGCGCATCGATAACGGCGGCCGTGTCGCCTGCGGTCACGGTGGCGGTGTGGTGCTCAGCGCCAAAATGGCCGGCCGCCAGCCGGGCGTAGTCCATCTCGTCGAATCGCGACTCGGCGAACCCGATGGAGAACGCCCGCACCGGATCATCGGACCCGCCGGCCAACATCCCGAGAACGGTGCTGCTGTCCAGCCCGCCCGACAGGAATGCACCCATCTCGGCGTCGGGCGGATCGGCATCGCGGCGCCGCGCCGTCGCCTGGGCGATGATCCGGCGCAACTGGTCACCCAGCGCCGCCCGCGACCCGGTGGCATCCTCGGGAAAGCTCAACCGGCAGTAGGGCCGGACCGACGCGGCCCCGTCGAGTACGAGCACGTGCCGCGGCGGCAGTTTCCGGACAGCACGGTACACCGTCGACGGCGCGGGGATCACACTCATGGCCACGTAGTCATAGATGGCCTGCGGATCGATGCCGTCGTCGACGTTCGGGCAGGCCAGGATCATCCGCGCGTCCGACGCGACGATCAGCCGATCGGCGTCTTCGTACCAGCGTAGGGGTAGGATGCTGAATCGATCGGTCGCCGCCAGCAGGCGACCGGCGGCGGCGTCCCACTGGATCAGGGCGAATTGTCCATTGGCCCGCGCCAACCCCTCGGGGCCAAATCGCTCGATCAGCGCAGCCAACAGGCGTGCATCGTTGGGCGGGCCGTTCGCGTCATCCGACTCGGTCAGGCGCTGCAATTCACCGCGGTTGTACAGCTCGCCCCATGCGCATGTGCACCGGTCACCATCGCGATGCTGCACCGTGGCGAACACGCCGCCCCGACTGGCACCGATGACGGCCCGACCCAGACGGGATCGTGATAATGCGAAGGTGTTCAGCGGATCGCCGTGCTCGACGAGGGGCAGCTCGTCGGCCAGTCGTCCACGCTTGTCGATCCACGCGAAGAGCACGCCCACTCGCCTCCATGCCAGCGTCCCCGGCCCACGCCATTGTAGATGCCCGTCCGACGTGTTGACAACCGAACGGACCATTAGGTACGTGTTGGATCTGAACGTGGTGTCCGCGAACGACACCTTGCCGGCGAATCGCTGGATGGACTGTCCGCCGTGAAGATCCTCAGCACGACCCTCTGCTACCCCACGCCCGCGAACCCCAGCCAGGGCGTGTTCGTCCGCCGGAGGCTGGAGGCGATCGCGCGTCTGGCGGACGTCCGCGTGGTCTGCCCCGTGCCTTATTTTCCGGGCTGGTCCGACCGGCATCCCGACGACGTACCCGACGCCCTGCCCCCTGTCGAATACGCACGCATGTTTTATCTGCCCGGCGTGCTCAAGACCTTCGACGCGACGTTCTTGTCCCTGGCGCTCCGCCACCGGCTGCGGGCGTTGCGGCGGACGTTCCGGTTCGACCTGCTCGACGCGCACTTCGTCTGGCCCGACGGTGTCGGTGCGGCCGCGGTGGCTTGGAAGCTCGGGGTGCCCATCGTGGTGACCGTCCGCGGCAAGATTGTCTCGCAGGCCCGCCATGTCTTACGTCGCCGACGAATCCTCGCGATGCTTCGCAGCGTCGACGGGCGTGTCGCCGTCTCGAACGCCATGAGCCAACGCGTGCACGACCTGGCCGGGGCCGACCTCGATCTCCGCGTCATCCCCAACGGCGTCGACACGGACGTGTTCCAACCCGCCGATGCCGCTATCGCCAGGCAGGCCCTGGGGTTGGATCCCGAGCCGCGGTACATCGTCAGTGTCGGGCAGGTCCGCGAGATCAAGGGATTCGATCGGCTCATCGAGGTCCTACCCGAGGTCCGTCGCCGTGCCGGCGACGTGCGGCTGGTGCTCGTGGGCCCGGCGATCGGCGAGACCGGCTATGAGCGCAGGGTGCATCGGCTGATCGAGCGGCACGACCTACACGAGGTCGTCAGCCTGGTCGGCCCGAAGAACCCGCGCGCCGTGGCCGAGTTCCTCGCCGCCGCCGACGTATTCGCGCTGGCCACGCGAAGCGAAGGATGGTGCAATGCCATCCACGAGGCCCTATCCGTCGGCACCCCCGTCGTCACGACCGACGTGGGCGGCAATCGCGAGCTGGTCACGTCGGACCGGCTGGGACTGCTCGTGCCGTTCGGTGAGCCCGCGGCATTGGCCAACGCGCTGGTGCGAGCGTTGGAACGAACCTGGGACCGAGCGGCCATTTCGGTCGTCGGGCAGCAGCGATCCTGGGATCAGGCCGCGGCCGAAACCGTCGACTACTTCGACCAGATCCTGTCGCGCCAGCCGAAATCGGAACGGACCGCCCCGTGAACGCGTCACTCGTCAGACACGTCCTGCTGCCGCTGCACGAATCGCTGGTCGGGCGAGCGACGTTCGACCGACTCCGCGAGCTGGAGCGCTCGCAGTGGTGGTCGCCTGAGCGGCTCCGCGAGCTCCAGGTCCGCAAGCTCCGCCGCCTGCTGACGCATGCCTGGCAGCACTGCCCGTTCTACCGACGACGCCTGGCCGAGTCCGGGTTCAGACCGCAGGCCGTCAGCGACGTGGACTACCTTCGCCGCCTACCCCTGCTGACCAAAGAGCAGATCCGGCAGCACCGCCAGGCCATGCGTTGGGCGAACGTGCCCGGCGGCCTGCACCGGTACACCACCGGCGGCAGCACGGGCGAACCGTTGGTCTTCGACTACGACCTGGGCCGGCAGGCCTACGACCAGGCCGCTCGCATGCGATCGCACCGGTGGTTCGGCGCGGACGTCGGCGACAAAGAGGTCTACCTGTGGGGCTCGCCCGTCGAGCTCAGCCAACAAGACCGCATCAAGATCGCCCGCGACCGCCTGACGAATCAACTGCTGCTCAGCGCGTTCCAGATGTCGCCCGAGCGAATGGACGACTACCTCGACCGCATCGAGCGCTACGACCCGGTCAGCCTGTTCGGCTATCCCAGCAGCATCGCGCTGCTGTGCCGGCACGCACGCCATCGAGGACGAACGCTGCGACCGCGCCGCCTCCGCGTCGTGTTCACCACGGGCGAACGGCTCTACGACCACCAGCGCGAACAGATCGAGACGTACTTCGGCCTGCCCGTGGCCGACGGCTACGGCAGCCGCGAGGGCGGCTTCATCGCCCACGAGTGTCCCGCCGGGTCGATGCACGTCACCAGCGAGAACGTCATCGTCGAGATCATCGACGACGCCGGCCAACCCGTCCCCGTCGGCCAGCCGGGCCAGATCGTCGTGACCCACCTGGACGCCTACGGCCTGCCCTTCATCCGCTACGGCACCGGCGACACGGGCCGATTGGCCCAGGGCAACTGCCCCTGCGGTCGAGGCCTGGAGCGCATGCACGTCGTCGAGGGCCGACAGACCGACTTCGTCATCGCCGCCGACGGCACGGTCAAGCACGCCCTGTCGCTGATCTACGTCCTCCGCGACATCGAGGCCGTCCGCCAGTTCCAGATCATCCAAGCGGCCAACCGAGACCTGGACGTCCACGTTGTCACCGACGGCCCTTTGACCCCCACCGACCGCAACCGAATCGACCAAGGCCTGCGCACCCAACTGGGCCCGGGCCCCGCCATCCGCCTCCACCCCACCGACCACATCGAGCCCGCCCCCAGCGGCAAACACCACTACGTGATTTCCCGCGCCCCGCTGCCGAACGCCGCCGCCGGTGACTGAAAGGGCTCTGTCCCTCGGCCTCCTCGGGGTCCCGCTTCACTTTGCCCGGTCGCAGCAACCTGGCACAATATGTCAATCCCGCGTACAATCTCCGCGCGATTGACCCTCCCCCTGTATGAACTGACGCCCGCTCGAAAGGTGCGAGGATGGCCAAGAAAGCAAAGAAAACGAGCAGGGCCGCCAAGAAGAGGGCTCCAGCCAAGGCCAAGCGCAAGCCGAAGCCTACTCGTCATAGGGGTCTCTACAGCGAGTACCTGGACGCCAAGTTCAGCGCCGAGCAACTAACCAAGGAACGAAAGAAGCAACTGGCACGCATCGTTGCCATCCGAAGGCGAGACGTGTTTGTGTACGCCGCAGATCCTCGCAAGCACCATCCCCCTCATGCCGACACCCGAATCATCTACGAAGACCTTGTGCCCATCAACGACCAGCTCTCCGTTCTCGCCAAGAGAAGCGTCGACGTCATACTGGAAACCCCCGGGGGGCTTGCCGAATACGGAGAGGACATCGTCAAGCTCCTCCGCACGAAATTCAGCCGCGTCGGCTTCATCGTCCCTGGGCGAGCCATGAGTGCTGGAACGATCATGGTCATGTCAGGAGACGAAATCCTCATGGAGCCGGCCTCATCGCTTGGGCCGATCGACCCCCAGATCACTTGGCAGGGAAAGGTCTTCTCCGCCCATGCGTTCCTCGAGGGCTTCCAGAAGATCAAGGGTGAGGTGGACAAGACCAACAAGCTCAACCGAGCCTATATTCCCATGCTTCAGAGCATCTCACCGGGCGAGATCCAGGCCTGTGAAAACGCACAGAGGTTCTCAAGATCACTCGTGTCAAGGTGGCTCCAACGCTACAAGTTCAGCCGTTGGAGGACCCACTCGCAGACCGGTGCCCCAGTGACCGATGAAGAGAAGAAAGCACGGGCAGAAGAAATCGCCGACAAGCTCAGCGATCACAGTCGCTGGCTTACCCACGGACGCTCGGTCAAAATCGAACACCTCCGGGAGATGGGGCTGCGGATAGTCGACTACTCCAAACGGAAGGAGCTTTGCGACGCGATCCGAAGGTATCACATCCTCCTGCAGATGACCTTCGCAGGGTCCGTCTACAAGCTGTTCGAGACCCCGACGTCACAGATCATGCGGCACCTCATTGTGAGCCAGCCCCAACAACGGGTTCCCAGCGCGGGGGCCCCTAACACTTGTGAAATCGAGATCGAATGTCCCGAATGCCACACAAAAACAAAACTTCAGGCCAACCTCGGCTCAGAACATCCTATAAGGGCGGGACTTAAGCGCTTCCCAAGGGACAACCGGTTCCGCTGCCCGACCTGCGGGGCTGAACAACCTCTCGACGAATTGCGCCGGGATATAGAAGGCCAGAGCAAACTGCCGATCGTATAATGTATAATGACGGTGACCACCTTATCTGTAACGAGGAATGCGTAATGACGGACCAACCTCAGGCCGAGTACCATCTCGTCTTCAAGAAGCTCGCCGAGTTCGAGGATGCTGACGAGGCCACGGAGGCCCGCGCGCTTGCAGAGGAGGCAGAGGAGATCCGCCAGCTACGGGCCATCATCGCTGAGGCCACGGAACCGGATTGCGTTGAGTTCGCCACCACGTAGCGACCAGCTTGTCGACCCACCTCACATTCGACCTAACAGCATTCCTGCAACGCCGGCAGACGCCAACCCCGTTCCCGGGGGGAGCAGGCCTTTCTGGCCGAGACCTCGGCTAGAGGAATGGACGAGCGGGTTCCCGCACGGTCGCCACACGCCAGTCTCCGACACATCGGAAGGAGCCCGGGCCGCCAGCGACCACGTGCTGCCAGAGGTTCAAACCTACAGGGATCACCACCCATCTTGACAACGGTGGTACCGTCGAGAACTCAGGCCATCGTCCGCAAGTCAAGTAGGTCGGGTTCCATCCGTGGCCGGGCCTGTCCCGTCGACGAAGAAATCGGCATAGTATTCCCTGCGTTGGATGGCCCCAGCGCCCGCCATCCGAATCCACCCCACCGACCACATCGAACCCGCCCCCAGCGGTAAACACCACTACGTCATCTCCCACGCCCCGCTGCCGAACACCACCACCGGTGACTGAAGGGGCTCTGAGGCCCTGGACGGGTTGTCGCCCGCTTGCGGTCATCCCCGACTTGTGGCATACTTTATTGGTTAACCCCTGGAGGGAGGTCGGCGTCAAGTCACGTCTCAGGCACATCGGACCACGGGGGCGGGAGGCGAGCCATGAACCTGCGAGCGAGCTTGGTTTTGGTGGTGGCGGTCCTGCTCATGGGGACCCAGGCACCGGCGCTGGCCCAAGCGTGCTTTACGTGGGTGCTCAGGAGCAGCAGCGATCCCAACGACCCCAACCGCCCGTCGCCACGCTATTACCACGCGATGGCGTACGACAGCGCCCGCGGCGTGACGGTCCTGTTCGGGGGCGCCGGGAGCTCTTACGACGACACGTGGGAATGGGACGGGACGAGCTGGACGCCCAGGAGCAGCGACCCCAACCGCCCCTCGGCACGCTATCTCCACGCGATGGCGTACGACAGCACCCGCGGCGTGACCGTCCTGTTCGGCGGGTGGGACGGGAACTATGACGGCGAGACCTGGGAATGGGACAGCACGAGCTGGACGCTCCGGAGCAGCAGCGACCCCAACCGCCCGTCGCCACGCTATTGGCATGCGATGGCGTACGACAGCGCCCGCGGCGTGACGGTCCTGTTCGGCGGGTGGGACGGGAGCTCTTACGACGACACGTGGGAATGGGACGGCACGAGCTGGACTCTCCGGAGCAGCAGCGACCCCAACCGCCCGTCGCCACGGTGGAACCACGCGATGGCGTACGACAGCGCCCGCGGCGTGACGGTCCTGTTCGGCGGGTACGACGGGAGCGATGACGGCGAGACGTGGGAATGGGACGGGACGAGCTGGACGCGCAGGAGCAGTAGCGGCCCGTCGCCACGCCGTGCCCACGCGATGGCGTACGACAGCGCCCGCGGCGTGACGGTCCTGTTCGGCGGGTTCGTCGAGAACTATTACGGCGACACGTGGGAATGGGACGGGACGAGCTGGACGCTCAGGAGCAGCAGCGGCCCATCGCCACGCAGTGACCCCGCGATGGCGTACGACAGCGCCCGCGGCGTGACGGTCCTGTTCGGCGGGGATGACGCCGGTCCGGGCTATGACGGCGAGACGTGGGAAGCCGGCTGGTGCAAGTTGACCCTGACGCTCAAGAACGCGGGTCCAAGCTGTGTGGACATCGACCCCAACGACCCGAACTGGATCCCCTACGTCTATCCGCCCGGCACCGAGCTGACGCTGACGGCCGTTGCTGCCGGCAACAAGTCGTTCAAGAAGTGGAAGATCTGGGACCCCAACTACTGCAATGACGCCAACCACATCGTCATCGACACCAACAACCCGGTGACGATCCTGATGAGTGCCGACCGCAAGGTCAAGGCCATCTTCAAGTGCGGGGGCGGAGGGATAGCACCACCACTACTCGCATTGCTGGCCCTCGGCGGCCTGGCCCTGCTTCGGAGGCGGCGGGGTTGAAGCGGCCGTCGAGCGCGATGTTGGCAGCGCTCTGCACGGCGGCACCGCGATCTACGCTCAACCAAATCGCCGATATCGATATCGCTTTTTCACCCGGCCCATGGGCTGATTCTGAGCGACGTTTCGGCTGCGCCACCCGTCAGGGCGTTCGCGTCCCTTGCGGGTCACCACGGGCGGCGCCAACAATTTCCGCCGATCGACTTGACAGCGAGCGCGTTGCAGAGTACTCTGTAGTGTAGAGTTTGTACGGCGCTCGGTCGCGTGCGTTTGCTGCCACCGTGTTCGTTGGGAGAGTTTCGTGTTGTGTTCCTGGGTGGCATGGGCAGGCTGAGCGAGGCACGAGCGAAGTTTGCCCGTGCGATGGCGTGTCATCGTGCGAACACGGGTCAACACCGACCCTTACGGGTCGGAGTCTATGCATGCCACCTGCTCGCGCCGGAAACGGTCTGACTGACAATGGTACTGATGTCGGGTGGCGCGCGAGGTCGTTTCGACGCCAGGCGCCGTTATAAGCAGGCCCTGATGAAACTTACAACGCGTCCGTCGTCGCTGGGGAGAACGCTGGATGAGGGTTCCGCATGAGACGCACCGGAGGGCAAGCGAGATGAGTTGTGTGATGCGAGGGATAACAGGACTGGTCGTTGCCCTTGCCCTTGCGTGCGTCGCGCCGCTGATGGCGGCCGAAGTGGATGACTACCGCGGCCAGAAGCCCAAAAGGCAGACGCTGGTCATCCAGGGTGGGACGCTCTTCGACGGCACGGGTGCCGAGCCGCGGCCGAATCACGCCATCGTCGTGACCGATGTGCTGATCGCTCATGTGGGCGAGCGCATCGCAGTACCGGACGGCGCGACCGTCATTGACGCCAAGGGCCTGGCCATCCTGCCGGGCCTGATTGACCTGCACGTCCACTTCGGCGCGCCCTCGGCCGAGAGCAAGGGCCTGTCGGGGCCCGAGACGATGCGCGACTATGTCCGTCAGCGTCCAAAGGTCCGGCGGAGTCTCCACCGGGCCGGCGTGACCACGATCCGCAGCGTCGGCGACGTGTTGTTCAGCATCCTGGAGCTGAAGCGACAGATCCGGGAGCGTGAGCTTGCCGGACCGCGCGTGTACACCGCGGGTCCGATGTTCACCGCGCCGAAGGGCCATCCGATCTCAACGATCTTCAAGGGCAATCCGTTTCTGATCGCGACAGCCACGCGTCAGGTCAGACAGGTTGAGCGCGCCCGCGCCGAGGTCCGCAAGCTGGCCTCGGCCGGTGTGGACGGGGTCAAGATAATCTACGAGGGCGACGGTGGGCTGCCGCGGCTCCCGTTCGACGTGATGCAAGCGATTGCTGACGAGGCGCACAAACAAGGTCTGTGGGTGGCCGTGCACACGAGCAAGGCCCAGGAGGTCCGCGACGCCCTGCGGGCCGGCGCCGATACGATCGAACACGGCGTCACCAGCGGCAACCTGGATGACGAGACGATCGCCCTGTTGAGGAAGCGGGATGTGACCTACATCCCCACGCTGGCGGTCCTGGATTCGCTCTCGAATGGAGCGGCGACCAAGCGTCCCAGCAAGAACGTCAAGGCCGCGCTCGAGGGGGGCGTCCGCATCGGCGCCGGCACGGACTGCCAGGGCCTGACGATGTCGTTTGGCCGGAGCCTGCATCGAGAACTGGAACTGCTGGTCGCAGCCGGGCTCACGCCCGCACAGGCCCTGTTGGCGGCCACGCGCGACGCGGCCGTCGCCTTGAAAGTCGAGAAGGTGCTGGGCACGGTCGAGCCCGGCAAGTGGGCCGACCTGGTGCTTGTCGCGGGCCGGCCCTGGGAGCGGATCAGCGACACGCAGCACGTCCGCGTGGTCGTCCAGGGCGGCTGCGTCGTCGTGGACCAACGCGAATCGGAGAACGCGCCATGAGCATCGAGCCTGATGCAGCCAGGGACTCCCTGAGAGAGATCGATTCGATGATGGCCCAGGCGCGCAAGGCGGTCGCCTCGGGCGCCGCCAGCCCGATACTGATCGTCTGGGGTGTGATCGGGATCGTCTGCTTTGCGGCCACGCACTTCTTCGCCCGCTACGCCGGGTGGGTTTGGCTGGTCGGCGACGTCGTAGGCGTGTTGGCCACGTTGGCGCTGGTGTACGTCTGGCGATCGCCGGTCAAGCCCGCGCCCGGACTCAACCGGAGGCTCACGTTGTTCTGGGCGTCCTTGTTCGGCTACATCTTCGTTTGGCTCGTCATTGTCGCACCGGTCAACGGACTTCAGCTAGGCGCGTTCATTACCAGCGCCGTCATGTTTGCATACATCGTCCTCGGGTTGTGGCTGGAGGCGCCGTTCCTGATTTACCTGGGGCTGGCCGTCACGTCCCTGACGGTGGCCTGCTATCTTCTGCTGCCGTCGGTCTTCAATCTGTGCATGGCGGCTGGCGGTGGCGGGGCCCTGCTCGGCACCGGGCTCTACATCCGGATGAGGTGGCGCTAGTGCCGTTTTCGGTAGGAGACTTTCGTGTTGTGTCCGCGGGTGGCATGGGCAGGCTGAGCGAGGCACGAGCGAAGTTTGCCCGTGCGATAGCGTGTCATCGTGCGAACACGGGTAAACTCCGACCCTCACGGGTCGGAGCCTACCCATGCCACCCACTCGCGCGCGAAACTGTCTGACTGAAAACGGCGCTAGGATCGCGATCGGCGTATTGGGAAGCAACCATGCCGGAGATCGACAAGGTCATCCACCAACCTGTCCGCCTGAGGATCATGTCCGCCCTGATGGCGCTCGATCCCAAGGAGCAGCTCGAGTTCACGTACCTGCGCGACTTCCTGAGGCTGACCGACGGCAACCTGGGCGCGCATCTGCTCAAGCTCGAGCAGGCGGGCTACGTCAGGTTGGACAAGACGTTCGTGCTCCGCAAGCCGCGGACGTACATCACGGCCACGCGCAAGGGCCGGCGGGCCTTCGAAGACCACGTCGAGGCGCTCAAGCAGATCATTAATGCCCCCGGCAGCTGAACGGTTCTGGTCAAGGGGTCCGTCTGGCGTCAGAGCGGATGAGGCTGTCGAACCGCCGAACGTCCTCGCGGGCCCGGGCGGGTCGCTCACCACGGATCTCTCACGTGGCATACCTGACCCGTGTTGGCGATGTAATCCTGGTGGGACGCTTCAGCGGGCCAAAACGTCTTGGCCGGCTCGATTTGCGTGACGATCCTGCGGCCGGCGTATCGCTTCTGCGCATGGAGTTCCTTGACGTACGCCTCCGCCTCGCGCTTCTGCTCGTCATTGACGTACCAGATCCCGGTGCGGTACTGCGTGCCGACGTCCGGTCCCTGCCGGTTGAGCTGCGTGGGGTCGTGCATCGTGAAGAACGCCTCGAGCAAGCGCCGATACGTGATTCGTTTGGGGTCGTAGACCACCTTGACGCTCTCGGCATGCCCGGTCCGGCCCCCGCACACCTGTTTATACGTCGGATGGTCCACGTGCCCCTGCATGTAGCCGCTCACGGCATCGAGAACGCCCGGGCCCTGCTGGAAGTAGTGCTCGATGCCCCAGAAGCAGCCGCCGGCGAAGTGGGCCACTTCGGTCTGCACCGGCCGACTCTCCGGCGGCAGCTCCTGGGCCGCCTTGAAGAACGTCAGTGCGGCGGAGTTCAGGCAATGCCGCTCGCCGGTCGGACGCGGGCCGTCATCAAAGACGTGCCCGAGATGCGCTCCGCAGCGGGCACAGTTGATCTCCACACGAGCCATGCCGTGGCTACGGTCGGCCTTGCGGGTGACGTGGTCCGGGTCGAACTCGCGCCAGAAGCTCGGCCAGCCGGTGCCCGACTTGAACTTGTGCTCGCTGGAGAACAGCGGCAAGCCGCAGACGACGCAGCAGTAGACGCCGTTCTCCTTGTTGTCCAGGAGACCGCCGCAGAACTGTGGCTCGGTGCCGGCCTTCTGTGTGACGCGGTACGCCTCCGGGTCGAGCTTCGCGGCCAGCGCTGCCACCTGGTTGCGCGGCAACGGGGTGATGTCGTAGTACGACTTCGAGTATCTCGGTTTCATGGCTTGGGCCGCTCTGGGATGCCTTCCCGCAGCGAGGGGAACCCCCTGATGCTTCATGGCGCCGGTCTGCTCCGATTCGCCCCGGCAACCATTGGTCAATGCGATTGAAAGCAGCACCACGAACTGGGACGATCGTTTGCGAGTCATCATAGAGTAGGGGACCTCGGCATCATCGGCCAGCTAGCGGTCTCGCCCTTCGAGCCAAACGCACATAGTACAACCGTCACTATTATATGGATGCTCGTCGCGATCCGGACCTTCGCGCGAATCGGAATCGCCAGCCCCCGGGCGCCTCGCTCAGACACGGTATCCCCGGAACTCCGGGCACTCCGCTCGCGTTTCCGTCAGCGGCAGCGCGTCTTGACACGACCGTTTGATAGTGCTACGCGCCTGTCATGCTCCGCATGTCGATCGCGGTTGCGGGCAGACGGCTGCTGCACGAAGGAGCCCCGAGCATGACCACCGGCGTACCGGGCGAAGGCAGGTCTCTGGCAGAGGTGGCCCAGAGGCGACTGCGACGTTGGCTGGACATGGAGCAGATCAGGAAGCGAGCGGAGCGCGGGCAGACGGTCGAACACGTCTCGGATCGTCTCGGCCCGTACGTGACCGTGTCCCGCGAAGAGGGCGCCGGCGGCAGCGAGATCGCTCGAATCGTGGCCGAGACACTCGAATGGGACCTGCTCGACAGAGAACTGCTGAACTTCATGGCCGAACACCACCACCTGCCGCGCAGCATCCTGGAGTTCGTCGACGAGACCACCGCCAACTGGCTTCATGAGGCGTTCAGCCAACTGATCGACCGTCGCGTGATCAGCCAGCAGGCCTATGTGAAACGGCTGGGCAGCATCGTGCTGCTGGCGGCCTACCGGGGCAAGGTGGTCATCGTAGGACGCGGGGCCCAGTTCCTGTTGCCGCCGGAGAACGGGTTCGCCGTCCGCGTCCTGGCCCCGGAGGCGTACCGGATCCAGCGCGTCAT
>Ga0180431_10006999_pt1 | contig 13265 bp, 9 predicted proteins | sample SS_ome_11_FD_132459 | JGI IMG/M metagenome (GOLD analysis project Ga0180431, IMG submission 132459) | Hypersaline lake sediment archaeal communities from the Salton Sea, California, USA - SS_1_MS_1 metaG | ecosystem: Environmental > Aquatic > Non-marine Saline and Alkaline > Hypersaline >... | reverse complement strand
GATTTAGTTCTATACAACTCCTGATTTACAAGGGGTTGTTTCGTTCCCGCCAGCACCATTATCTTCCATGCCAGATCGGACGCATTGTCCGAGTACATACGTATACACCCGTGGCTGGCCCTGTGGCCGATGGTTTTGGGCTTGTTGGTGCCATGGATGAGGAATGAAGACTGAAGAATCATCTTAACGGGGCCCAAAGGGTTCCATGGCCCGGGGCTCACCGGTTTACAGCCTTCTATCTTCTCATTTCCCTCCTCATCAATCGTCTTTTTCTTGCACCATGCGGCGTTGGGCGGAATCCACCATGGATTCCATTCCATACGCTCCATATAAAAGTTGCGCCGTGGGGTTTTAAAGCTGAGCATTCCGACTGCTACGGGATAACTTTTCAGATAGCGGCCGTCCTCGTATAAATCCAGCCTGTAGGCGGGGATATTGATCTCAATATAGACACGACTGACCTTCCGGTCACTCTTATTATCCAGCGCCTTCGTATAAAAATGATGTGCATCGAACGGCTCCGAAACAATGTCCACCAGCACCTTATTGGTCGCGTCGTCGAGCAGGTGGGTAGGTTTTTTGAACTTGTTTATCATCCATACGTCCGGGAAGGCGTCTCTATCGTTATTGGCGATTGCCATGCAGGTAAAGTCGGATATGGTTATATCCGGATAGACGCCATAGGGCCAATCGACTGCAGGATCGGGGTAGTTAAACTCGAATTCGCTCCTTCCGGAAGCCATATAATCGTAGCCGCAGTAATAGGCGTAATGGGTCGAACCTCCCGGCCGCCAGCCCAATGATTTGAAGACGATTTTACTGTCCGGATACCCGGCCCACTTGTTATGCTCGGCGAAGTATAGTACCTGAGCATCGGCAATTGAGGTGAGAAACACTTTGGCTTCGCGGGTGAACGAATTGGGATCCGGGGCCGAATAACCGTTTCTGCTTATCATATAACCCGTGGTCGCTGCCAAGGCGAGGAAAAACAGGATTAATATCGGCACTGCGGTCCGAAACGTTCTAAGACCCCGTTTTTTCAAACTAAATGCCATTATGACCATCGCAACGAATAACAGGGAATAAATCAATGCAGTGATGCTGACAGTTCCCTTAAGATTGCCGACTATTTCCAGTATTTCAGTAAGAGTACCCATTTTTTTGTTTCGCATGATGAGTATAGACGGGTTTTCTCTCACTCACGCGTTGGAAAATGATATTTAATTGTAAGCAGTTAAGGTCTTATTGTCAACAACAGTGGGTGTGCGACATAATTGGTGATCATAAGCGGCCATGGCGCCCAAGCTCTTGATATCCATATATACTATCAGATGTTCCGGTTAAAAAGAGACAACTTCCAACATCACCAACCATGATGTCGTACACCCTTATAGCTTCCGTCGATTGAGGCATCGGCGGGGTTTGTGTATCCTTCTATCGGAAAGGGCGCTGACTATTGATTTCCGTAATAATTCCGAATCATAACGGCCGGTTTCATCTCGAGGAACTATTTCCCACCGTTGCGTCTCAGACAAATAAGGATTTCGAGGTTGTGCTTGTAGACAACGCGAGTTCCGATTCGAGTGTCGAGGCGGCCAGGAAAATTTTTCCCGAAGTGCGGTTAGTGGAGCTGCCTCGCAACATGGGTTTCGCGGCGGCTTGCAACCATGGCGCGGAGGCGGCGCGTGGCGATGTTTTATTTTTCCTAAACTCCGACACCCGCCTGGATCGCCGTTGCATCGAGTATTGCCTCCGTGGAATCGATTCGCAGCCGTATGTCGGTTTTTTCCAGCCGAAAATCCTTAAAATGGATCGGCATGATGAGCTTGACGGCGCGGGGGATTTATTGCCGAAGAACGGCAGACCGATGCGTCGGGCCGGAGGAAAGAAGTCGGCTATGCCTTTGGATGCGAGGATTCTATCCCCGAGCGGCGCGGCGAGTTTGTGGCGAAGAGAGGTGTTCGAGAAACTCGGCGGTTTCGAGGAGAGTTTCTTCGCATACCTCGAGGACGTGGATCTGGGTTTGCGGGCCGTTCTGGCCGGAATCGGTGGAAGGTATATCGCCGATGCGGTCGTTTATCACAAGGGAGCCGGTGCGGCGGAGGGCTCCTATTCGGGCAAAGGTTTCGACAGACCGGAAGCGGTACGCTGGATAGCCCGTAACAAAATATGGCTGTGGGCGCGGTGCCTGCCCGCCGGCGCGCTTGCCGCGTGTGCGCCCTGGTTGATAGCCGGCTTTATAAAGAGCGCCGCTTACCATACATTCCGTTCCGGCGCCCGGGCGGCTTTCTGGAAAGGCACGGCGGAAGGCGTTGCCGGACTGAAGGAAGCGCTGCGCGCCAGGCGCAGCATACAGGCGGGGCGAATGATAACATCCGGAGAGTTTTTTAATTGGATGAAGCAAGCGTCTCAGTTGTGATAGTGACCCCCGAAGCGGGAGAGTTGCTTGACGATTGTCTCGCATCCCTCGCGCGCCAGTCGGCAAAGCCACGCGAGGTGGTGGTGGTTCTGAACGGCTGTAGCGGTCGGGATAAGCTGTCGAAGGATTGGAGCGATAAGCTTAAAATCGATATTATATCAAGCGACCGCAACGTCGGTTTTGCGAAGGCGCACCTGCTGGCGATGTCTCACGTAAGCTCGAAATGGATCGCCCCGCTCAACGCCGACGCCGTCGCGGAATCCGATTGGCTCGAAGAGATGCTCGAAGTCGGCGAGAGTTCCCCTGATATTGCCGGTGTGGCTTCAGCGGTTTTGCAGGCCGGCGAGCCGTCGCGTCTTGAAAGCCTTGGTATCGAAGTCGGCGCCGGGGGCGCGGCTTATTTGAGACGATGGGGCGAGCGATACCGCGAAGAAGGGCCGCAGGAAGTCTTCGGTCCGGCGGGCGCGGCGGCGATGTACAGGCGGGAGACAATCGAGCGGGTGGGGTTCTTTGACGAGGGGATGTTCGCTTATTACGAGGACGTAGACCTGGCGTGGCGGTTCCGTTGGGCGGGCCGGCGAGCTATGGCGGCGCCGCGTGCAAGAGTGCATCATAAAGGGAGCGCCTTTGAAAACTATTCGTTCAAAACTTACCATCTCCACCGGAACCGCCTGGCGGTGATTGCGATGAATTGGCCTGTGAGAATTATTTTGCGCAACTTCTTTGAAATACTGCTTACCGATATTCCTTCGATATTGTTGAGTGTGGTGAAGGAACGCTCGATGCGCTCGATTTTGGCCAGGGGTTCTTTTATTGTTAGTTTACCGCGATTATTATCAATGCGACACAAGCGGCTGAAAGGTCGAGTGCCAGGGGCCGAAAGATGGATATTCGACGACAGGAGTAGAGCGCTTGAAAGGTTAGGATGGAAGCTTTCGTAGCAGAGCCTCGCCCGAAGTGGGTTTTACCGGCGCTGGTGTCGGTTATTGCGACTGTCGGTGCGATAAGCCTTGTGCAACTGCCGATTCCGCCCGGCAGAGATCAGGGGATATTTCTCTATCACGGATGGGGGATCATCGAGGGATTGATGCCGTACAGAGATATGTGGGATCACAAGCCGCCGGGCATACATTACCTTTATGCAATGGCCGTTGGGCTGTTCGGGCACAAATATGTCGCAATCAACGTACTGGATATATTCTGGCGACTGCTGACGGTAGGAGCGATTTACTCGCTTGCGGCGAGACTTTACGGCCGGCGGGAAGGTTTCATGGCCGCGATTTTTTACGGTCTCTGGGTCTCGGCGACCGGCGGTGGGTTCTGGTGGACGGCACAGGCGGAAGGGTTCATGGTTTTGCCGCTTGTGCTTTCGATGCATTATTACCTGAGGGACACCATGTCCGACCACGCTTTGAGCGGGATATTTATGGCTATAGCGATACTGTTGAAGACGACGGCGGTATTGATGTTGGTGTTTTTAATTTGTTTCATACTCTTTACGCCTCGCAAAACGTGGGAGCCGCGTCCGAAGCGGGGTAAATTCCTGGGTTTCATATATGGTCTGTTGGTTGTTTTTGTGCCGTTGACTCTTTACTTCGCGCTAAGCTATGCGGCGGACGACTTTTGGGAAACGGTCGTCACGTTCAACCTGTATCACTCCGGCGTTCATAAACCGTTGGGCGAATTTTTCAGCAGATCACAGTATTTGTTCCTTTTTTTCATGCCGTTCTGGCTGCTGGTGTTTCTCAAGGGCATATTTGATCCTGAAGAGAGGCGTCTGCGTCCGGTGCTTATGTTTACGTGGCTGGCGGTCAGCGTTTTGATGGTTCTTGTTCAACGCAAGTATTTCCTCTATCACTTTTTTATGATTATCGGCCCCGGAGTGGTGCTTGGCGCACGAGGCTTCGGGGTGGCCGTGGATTACGCTCGAGGCCGTAGCGTGATTGCCCCGAGGGTGGTTGCCGTGCTTGCAATCTTACTGTGGACCGGCGCCGGCGCCGTCTCGTTGTTCGGGAAGTATATGCATACGCCCCGCCATTTCCGATCTTTCGAGTTCCTATCCGGAGAGATAGATAAATGGCAATATTTCGGGCGGTTCATAGACCCGAAGGGCGATTTGAGCTTGTATGAAGATCGCGCGGTCGCGCGTTACGTCCGGGATCGAACCGTTCCCGACGAGAAGTTTCTGGTGTGGGGTTTCGAGCCGCTGGTGAATTTTTGGGCCGTGAGGTTTGCGCCGACGCGGTTCAATTCCGATTACCCGCTGACTTTCCGACCTCAGCGCGAAACCACCCGACGGTTACGAAAAAAATGGCGAGCGATATTCATGGAAGACATTAAAAAGACACCCCCGACATACATAGCCGTGGTGCATCGGGATTGTAACGCGCTCGAAAACGAAGACAGCGCTACGCAATTGAAGGATTTTCCCGAATTCAAGCGTTTTATCCATGAAAAATACTTTCATGAAACCACCATAGGCGATTTCGAGCTTTATCGCAGAAAATGAAAAAAAAGCGCGTTCTTTTAATTTCACCCAAAAATGCCGCCGGAACAGGCAGCGGAACTTACTCGGGCATTCTCGCCGAGGCGTTGGAGAGAATCGAGAGCCTTAAAGTGCGTCGCTATGCTTCAGTCTCCGATCTGTCTGAAAGCTGGGATGTGGCGCATGTCATGGACCTCAAGCATCTCGACCCTCAAGTGGCACAATCTGTAAAAGCGCCGCTGGTGATTGACTTGCACGACGTTTACTGGCTTCGGGGAGAGCAACTTTTCCCGTCGGTCGACCTGCCGTTGCGGCTTTTTTTCGCAGCGCGGCGCAGGGGTCGGTATGAACCGATACTAAAACGCGCGAATGCCGTGATAGTTCATTCGGCTTATGTCGGATCGAGGACGCCGCACCCCAACGTGCGGGTGATTCCATACGCGGTCGAACCACTGGAGCCCGGGCCTCCGTTGGCCGAACGACCGCCTCGTGTGATATTTGCCGGGAGGGATTATTTCCGTAAGGGTTTGCCCGTATTGCTGAGTGCATGGCGGCGGGTGAGTGCGTTGCGGCCTGACGCGAAGCTGCTGATCGCCGGGCGTGAGTTTGTGCACGGGCGCGCTTACGCAAAATCGGCGTCACTCAAGCGCAGCGTGAAGTGGTTGGGCGACGTGGCTCGAGACGATCTGCTCGATGAAATACGCCGCGCTCGGGCGCTGGTGTTGCCTTCGTGGACGGAGGCTTTCGGAATAGTGCTGATCGAGGCCGCTGCAATGGGTACTCCGGCGGTGGCAACGCGCGTGGGCGGCATACCGGAAGCGTTAGCGGGTGGATCGAGGGGCATTCTTGTCGAAAAAGGTGATCCGGTTGCGCTTGCCGCTTCTATTCTCCGATGCCTCGATCTGGAACCGGACCGGAAGTTGATTGAAATAACAAAGCGGGCGCAACAGGCGGCGTCGGAGTATTCGGTGAGTAACCTTGTCAGTGCGGTGTCGAAAGTTTACGAGGAGGTCTCCGGCCGACCATGACGCTCCAGCCGAAAAACGGTTCGCGCTTACTGCTTGTTTTGGCCTCCCTGCTTGTGGCTTTCTTTCTGCTGATGACGGCGGAGATCGGGTTGCGAATGGCGGGATTCAGGTTCGATACCCGGCCGCGATATATGGAGTTCAACTTTCCCAACCCTAAAGAGCTGCACGAAATATTCGTACCCGATTCGACGACGTTTTGGAAATTGAAGCCCGGCGAAGAAATGGGTGAGGACATCGAGCCTATCAACTCGAAAGGTTTCCGTGGCCCGGAATTCGCAATCGAGAAAACTCCCGGAGTGACTAGAGTTGTGGCACTTGGCGATTCGGTGACCTTCGGAGGCGCAGTAAGCTACCCGCAGATGCTTGCGGAGTGTCTCGGCAACGGCTACGAGGTTATCAACGCGGGTGTACCGGGGTATTCGCTATTTCAGGGGTTGAGGATGTTTGAAAGTCGCATCGCGCGAGTTAAGCCGGACATCGTGACGGTGATGTTCGGCTGGAACGACCACTGGTATGCTCGAGGTTATCCCGATTCGCGCCAGCAAGTTATGGGAGCGCCCGAACTTCCGTGGCCGGTAAGTTTTGTGAGAGGTCTGTGCATCTTCCAGCTTCTGCATTACGCCGTGGCGCGAGGCGATGCAAAGCGGAATGAGAGCGCTTCGCATGTTTATCGAGTTCCGATGGATGAGTATCGTGCGCTGCTTGGCGAGCTTATAAATAAAGTAAAAGCGTCGAACGCTCGGGCGGTATTGCTCACAACCCCTTCGGCGTTGGACAGTGGCAAAGTGCCGGATTACCTCTTCGGGCTCGGATTCATACGGCGATTGGAAAATGAAGTCGAAGAAGAAACGGCCCGACGTTTGAGGCGGCTGCATGGCGACTACAACGACATTGTGCGAGAGGCGGCGTCGAAAAAGACCGTGCCGCTGCTGGATCTCGAATCGAAGTTCTACAAGCTAAGCACTGAAAAACTTTTCCGAGACCCTTCCCTCGACGTGGTGCATCCAAACGAGGATGGATACCGCTTGATAGGCGATTATCTCTGTGATACGATCAAGTTTATCCAACCGCGATAAACAACCTATGAGAATAACTGAGTAGCGCTGGACAAGAGAGACCAAGCAACTCAAGGAGGATCGCAATGAGTGGAATAGTAAGCATTAATGCGAGAGAGATACTCGATAGCCGGGGCAACCCCACTGTCGAGGTGGACGTTCACCTCTTCTCCGGCGCCATGGGCAGAGCTGCCGTGCCCAGTGGGGCCAGTACGGGCGAACGCGAGGCTATCGAGATGAGGGACGGCGCGAAAAACCGCTACGGGGGAAAGGGCGTCCTGAAGGCCGTTAAGAACGTCGTCGATAAGATAGAGCCGGAGCTGTGCGGTATGGACGCGCTCGACCAGGAGGAAATAGACCGCGCCATGATAGAAATGGACGGAACGCCCAACAAGGCCAAGCTGGGCGCTAACGCCATCCTGGGCGTCAGTGTCGCCGTGGCCAAAGCCGCCGCGCAGGCGGTGGGATTGCCGCTGTATAAATACATAGGCGGTGTCAACGCAAGGGAGTTGCCTGTCCCGATGATGAACATACTCAACGGCGGCGCTCACGCAGACAACAACGTCGATATACAGGAGTTTATGGTGTTTCCGCTCGGAGCGCCTTCTTTCAGGGAAGCTTTACGGTGGGGAGCCGAGACATTTCATGCTCTCAAAGCGGTATTGAAATCGCGAAAACTGAACACCGGCGTCGGCGACGAGGGCGGATTCGCGCCGAACCTCGACAGCAACGAAGAGGCGCTCGAGGTCATTATGGAGGCCATAAAAAAAACGGGCCGCAAAGCCGGCAAGGACGTTTTTATCGCCATTGATTCCGCCGCGAGCTCTTTCTACAAAAACAAACGATACCGACTTGCCGCCGAGGATAAACCGGTGCGTACTTCAAAGGAAATGGTCGATTATTACGAAAAACTCGTCGGGCGGTACCCGATAATAAGCCTTGAAGACGGGCTCGAGGAGAACGACTGGAAAGGCTGGAAGCTCCTGAACCAACGCATTGGAAATAAAATACAACTGGTGGGTGACGATATATTTGTCACAAACACCGACCTTATAAAACGTGGTATAAAGGAAGACTGCGCCAATAGCGTACTTATCAAGCTTAACCAGATCGGCACGCTCACCGAAACTCTCGAGGCCATCGATATGGCGCGCCGCGCAAAGTGGACGAGTGTCATAAGCCACCGATCCGGCGAAACGGAAGACACCACCATCGCAGACCTCGCAGTAGCAAGCGGCGCCGGGATGATAAAAACGGGCAGCGCTTCCCGAAGCGAGCGTATAGCCAAGTACAATCGCCTGATGCGCATCGAGGAAAAACTCGGCAGCCAGGCTAAATTCCGGGGCAAGGAAGTGTTGTTTAATCTGACCTAGGCCTGAGGACATAATATAGATTTTTTTGGAAGACCTTTCTACTATGGTTAAAAAGGAGAAAAACTAGTACTGTGTCCCCGGATTAAGTAAATTTGCTGAAGGGAAATTTAGAAATATTAACACTTTGATAATTTATGAGTCCATGGTAACGGGCTGGAACCGGATCGCCGTGCAGTTCGAGGATAAAACGATCAACATGTCCAAAGTCATCATCAGAGAGGCTTTTCTTGGGAACGGCTTCGTTTCAAGTGCGGAGGTGTGTGCTTCGGGGTGTTACCGGCGCTTCATCTCCTCGGCGATATAGTCGCAACGTTTCCGGATCGCTTCGATACCGGCTGCGAGTTGTTTTTCGGCCAGGCGTCGTGAAATAACTTTCGGCAGGTTTATGGTGAGCTTACTGTCCGACCAGTACCGGAAGATAATGCCGTCGCGGTATGGGTAGAAATTCCATCCGGCCTGAATGTCCAGGAAGTATTTATAGGGCCGCTCCTTGTCCATGTACGCCCTGATTGTGCGTGCTTTGTAGTCGTATTCCCGAACGAGCGAATAATATACCTTGATCCCGTATGCAACGATCTTGTAATCGATCACGGTAACCCGGGTGGTAGGTGTGGGTCGTTTGTCGATTACCACGGTGCTTTCCTTGAGGTATGGTATCCATTCCATTTCGCGCTCCGGATGATTTAACACCTCCCAGATAACCTCCGCAGGGTGGCGGATCAGAACCGACGTGACCAGCATCGAGGTCTGCTCGGTGTCCGAAATTTTGGTTTCGACGAGGCTGTACACTACTTCGCCCCGTACGAGCTTGTCCAACTCTTCCGTGGTGAAAGGCGGCTTACTTGTCGCGGTGGTCGAAGCTGCGAATAGCCCTATCGACCACAGGCAGATAATTACCGCGCATGCGATACCACCCCACCGAGACTTGTTGATCCCCGTCATGATACGAAAATATACAAATTTTTAATTTCGTCCAAATATGAGCGCAAATGCCGGAGTGCCTGGAATTCGAGTATCGGCGGGTTCATATCTGTTTTTTGGGGACTTTTCGGGTGGTTGACTTTTATTTCATGCTCGAATAGTATGTTGGTGTATTATCCCTTTGGGATTTCAGTTGGGTGAGCAAAACCTGCCTTGACCGGTTTTTTTCGAACCACGAGGAAAGAGTGCTCGAATATCTAATCGGAAGCGCCCGCAATGGGCCATAAGTAAATGTTATAGTTGTATTTTTTAAAGATAGGAGGCTTTATGAAAAGAGAAATTAAAAAAGTAGCGGTACTTGGCAGCGGCGTGATGGGCATGGGTATCGCCGGACACATGGCCGGCGCGGGGTTGGATGTGGTGTTGTTGGACATTGTGCCGCCCGAGCTCGGAAACGATGACAAGAAAAAAGGTTTAACCAAAGATTCACCCGCCTTTCGTAACAAGTTCCCTCAAACGGCAGTCCGGAAAGCTCTCAAAGCCAGACAGTCTCCATTCATGGAGAAGGCGGACGCGGACAGGATTCAGATCGGGAACTTCGATGACAACCTTGATATGCTCAAGGACTGCGACTGGATTATCGAGGTCGTTGTCGAGAACCTCAAGATCAAGAACAACTTATTCAAAAAGATCAAAAAGGTCTGGAACGGCACGGCAATAATCAGCTCGAACACCTCCGGCATCCCCATCAAGGATATGGCGGCGGCCATGACTCCGAAGATGAAGAAAAATTTCCTCGGAACTCACTTTTTCAATCCCGTCAGATTCATGCATCTGCTCGAGCTTATTCCCACGAAAGAAACTTCTCGCGATGTTGTAGCCGACCTTGCCGAATTTTGTTCGGACACTCTCGGCAAGGGCATCGTTTATGCCAAAGACACCCCCAACTTCGTTGCCAACCGCATCGGCGTCGGGGGCATGATCCGTGCTATCAAGTTGATGCTCGAACTCGGTCTCAATATCCAGGAGATTGACCAGGTAATGGGTCCGCCGATGGGTCGGCCTAAAAGCGCGATGTTCCGAACCGCGGACCTCGTGGGCATCGATACGCTCGTCCACATCGCTCACAACACCTACGATATGGTAAAACAGAAAGAGGCCGAGGCTTACTTTACATTGCCCGACTTTATCGAGAAAATGGTCGAAAAAGGCTGGCTCGGAAATAAAGCCGGTCAGGGATTCTACAAGAGAGAGGAAAAGAAGAAGTTCGTCGCAATAGACCCCGAAACGCTCGATTACACGGTAGGAAAAGCCCCGAAGAACCAGGCGCTGGGTATGGTTGCGTTTGAACAGGACCCGGGCAAGCGTATCAAGAAGACCATCGAAATCGAGGGAAAGCTGGGCGAGTTCGCATGGAAAGTTTTCGCCGACGGCTGCATATACGCCGCCGAGCGCGTGCCCGAAATCGCCAACCGTATCATCGAGGTGGACCGCGCCATGCGATGGGGTTTCAACCTCGATCTCGGACCTTTTGAAGCATGGGACGCGGTAGGCGTGAAGGAAACCGTCGCGCGGATGGAAAAAGATGGTATGAAAGTCCCCAAAAAGATCAAGGACATGATCGCCGCCAAAGCTAAATCCTTCTACAAGAAAAAGGGCAAAAAACTCCTTATGTGGGATTTTTCCAAGAAGAAGTACGTTGATGTCGATGTCGAGCCTGACATAATTGTCCTCACCGACCTCAAAACCGACAAGAACAGGATTGTCGAGCATCGCAACACCGCCACAACGCTGGATATCGGAGACGGCGTATTCCTTGTCGAGTTCCACAGCCCCATGAACAGTCTTGATCAGGACATGTGGGAAATGATGCGCAACGCGGTCGACCGCGCCTGCGCCGAGGGAATCGGTGTGGTTATAGGCAACCAGATGGCCGGCATGCCGGGGGCGTTCAGCGCCGGCGCCAATATCAGCGTCGTGCTTCAGGGGGCGAAGGAGAAGCAGTGGGACATGATCCGCGATGCGGTAAGATATTTCCAGGAAACCAACCAGTACATGACCTATTCGCCGGTGCCCGTGGTGTCCGCTCCTTATGGCTTGGCATTGGGCGGCGGCGCGGAAGTGGCCATGGGGAGCAATATGATGGTTGCGCACCACGACCTGTTTATGGGTATGGTCGAGGTCGGTGTCGGGTTGGTGCCGGCGGGCGGCGGTTGCATGAACCTGCTAAAACATTTCCAGAACTTCGTGCCGAAAGAGGTACGGATTCTCGACCTGCAACCGTTTGCAACACCCATTTTCGAGATGATCGCTATGGCCAAAGTAGGCTCAAGCGCCGCAGACGCCAGAAACATGGGATTCTTGAGACCGTGGGATAAGATCATCTTCAACTCTCGCAAGCTTATCGGCCAGGCCAAGAAGGAAGTGCTCGCCATGCACGCAGCCGGGTTCAAACCTCCCAAAAAGGAAAAGATACAGGTTATGGGCTCGCAGCTACGGGGCATGGTCAACGCCATACTTATGAACATGACCGTCGGCGGTTACGCGAGCGAGCACGACGCGCTCATCGCCCGGAAGCTCGCCAACATACTCGGCGGCGGCGAAGCGCCTGAAAACGGTCTCGTCGACGAAGATTACATCCTCGAACTCGAGCGTGAAACTTTCGTCGAGCTGTGCCACGAAGAAAAAACACAGGCTCGCCTCGAGCACATGCTGCTCACCGGCAGGCCTCTCAGGAATTAAAAGGAAGGAGAAAACGATGCGAGAAGCGGTCATCGCAGCAAGTGTTCGAACACCGGGGGCGCGAGCCAGGCGTGGCAGTCTGGTAAACACCCGTATCGACGTTATCGGAGCTACCGCAATCAAAGGCGCGCTCGGAAAAGTGCCCCAGGTTAAACCGGAAATGATCGAAGATGTGATAATAGGATGCAGTTTCCCGGAGGCCGAACAGGGACTGAATATCGGCAGAGTGTTGGCGCAGTACTGCGGGCTGCCCGACGAAGTACCCGGCCTTACGGTCAACCGGTTCTGTTCCTCGGGCCTCCAGGCGATAGCATTGGCTGCGCAGAACGTTATGGTCGGCTGGAGCGACATTATTATCGGCGGCGGCGTCGAGAGCATGACGCGAGTGCCCATGGGCGGGTTTATCAACCGCCCGCATCCCGAATGGACGGACGAGTACCCTGATTTGTACGTTTCGATGGGCATCACCGCCGAAAACGTCGCCAACCGGTACGGAATCACCCGCGAGATGCAGGACGAGGCGGGACTACGCTCGAACGAACTGGCGGCTCAGGCACAGGATAAAGGATGGTTCGACGAGGAAATCGCCCCCATTACGGAAGCGGTGAAATATAAGCAAATCAACGGTCACTATGAAAAACAACTCTTCACTTTCGATAAGGACGACGGCGTGCGCCGTGGCACCACTATCGAGGGGTTGGCCAAGCTTCGTCCGGCTTTTGCAAAGAACGGCAGCGTTACGGCGGGGAACTCGAGCCAGATGACCGACGGCGCCGCCGCAAGCATTATCATGAGCGCCGATAAAGCCGATGAACTCGGCATCAAGCCGATTGCGAAGTTCCATAATTTCCAGGTGATCGGATGCCGCCCCGACGAAATGGGCGTCGGGCCTAGATACGCCATACCGAAATTGCTTAAAAAGGTAGGAAAACAAGTCAAGGATATAGACCTCTTTGAAGTAAACGAGGCCTTCGCTTCACAATGGCTCTACTGCGCCCGGGAATTGAAATTGCCGATGGAGAAAATCAACATCTGCGGCGGCGCGATAGCTCTGGGCCATCCGCTGGGTTGCACCGGCGCAAAACTCACCGCGACGCTCATTCATCAACTTCGCCGAACCGGCGGCAAATGGGGCATCGTGAGCATGTGCATGGGCGGCGGTATGGGCGGTGCGGCACTGATTGAAGTGCTGGATTAACAACTCGAATATAACTCGATAAAAAATCAGCCGGGACGTGAGGG
>Ga0180431_10006997_pt1 | contig 13269 bp, 21 predicted proteins | sample SS_ome_11_FD_132459 | JGI IMG/M metagenome (GOLD analysis project Ga0180431, IMG submission 132459) | Hypersaline lake sediment archaeal communities from the Salton Sea, California, USA - SS_1_MS_1 metaG | ecosystem: Environmental > Aquatic > Non-marine Saline and Alkaline > Hypersaline >... | reverse complement strand
GGTCACGGTGATAAAGTCCTCACCTCCGGGACAGCAGGGGCGTTCAACGCCGACCAGGTAGGTCTCCTGGACTACTATCTGTTTCTTGCTCATCTCTCACCTCACCGCATAGCTGGCGATCACCCTGGCAGCCACCTTGGCAATGGCCGTAGCGTGCTGGGCGGTCGCGTCGGGAGTACCAAACTCCTGGTGTGCCTGCTCGTGCAGCCAGACCTCGATGGCCTTCTGGGCGTTATCTAGCTGGCCGACTGAGATGCGTACGCCATCCTTGGCCGACTCGCCCTTAACATCAGGCGGCAGGACGTAGCCCAGGATCTTGCCATCCATCCCAATCCGTCTGGCCAGACGCCGAAGCATACTGATGTACTTGCGCTGCTTGTCGCCTAGCCGCCTGTCGGGCATATAGACCCTGCTGTCACCCTCCATCTCGGCCACGTGCTCGGCGTCGGTGCCAACCAGTTCCCCCGCCAGGTTGGCCAGCGTACCGCCACCCACCACAGCGCGGCTGAGCACCTGCGCACCCCGGTACTCTGCCTCTCGCGCCATCGCGTCGTCCGTCTTGACCACTGCGTCTGCGCCATACACAGCCTGGAAAGCCTGTTTCATCCCAGGCTTGTTTGCGAGAAACAGCCCGTGTACCTGGCAGTCCTTCTCGCCCTGCCCATCCTTGACCGCTTTCCAGAACCTCTCAAGCAGCTCCTCGTTGGTGACGGAGGCCCAGATCTTGCCGATCTCCTTGTTGGCCTGCCAGGCGTCGACCACGCCGCGGTCGCGGTTCATACTCACGTCGCTCAGGTTGTAGCCGAAGGTGTAGGATGTGCCATAGCTGCCCCCGCGCTGTACCCATACACCCTTGACGTAGATGTTGGGCGTGGCCTCCTCCAGGATCGAGCGGCCAAAGGGATCAGTGTGAATGATCCGTGGATCACCAGGACGGACAAAGTGTTCCTCGAAAGTCTCGTCGGTCCAGCCGGGAATGCCGATCACGGTCTGGCCGTTGTCCTGTACGTTGTCCTTCCACGCGATCTTGAACACCTGCTCGCCTTCCAACTCGGCGGGCTCGTTCCACAGGTGCCGGCCACCACTGTAGATGTGGGCGGTCAGTCCCCTCCTGGTGAGGGTCAAGAGGGCCAGCTTCAGGCCTTCGCCGAACTGGCCGACTGCCTGGGCGTTCTCTTTCTGCGACACACCGAACAACAGGTGACGGACCGCCAGATGCCCGCCCTGGCTCTTAACAACCAACGCGCCGTCGTCGTTCAGGCCCATCGTGAACCCTGGATCGGCGTCTAGGGCATTGCTTGCCAGCTCTCGAACGACCTCCCACGGCCCCCACTCGGGCACGTAGTCCAGCGTCATCGGGTAGATGATTTCGTTAGCCATGAGAATCCTCCTGGTGAGTATTGCGCATCTGTATCTCGCATGAGGGATCGAGTTCGACGAACAGGTTGATCCCGGCCTGCACGGCCGCGCACGTTCTGTGGTATCCGTCCGTGACGTACCAGACCCAGCGGCCTATGTCGTCCTCGGTGATCGGCGCACCGTCCATGAAGTAGTTGCCCATGTCACTTTCGTCGATGATGCTTGGATAGCCGTGGATCGGCGGCGGCTCACTGTAGCGCATCATTCTGGCGTATGTGTCTACCTTCTCAGGGTCAACCGGGTTACAGAAGGCGGAGACCATACGCGAGGTTGATACCTGGCAAGTGGGCACTTCTAGGTCGTTGTAATGCGTGATGGGTTCCATTGCTCACTCCTGTTCTGCTGCAGAAGTTTGGCTCTGGCCAGTCAGTTCACCCTCCAGCTGGTCAACGTAAGCCTCTAGCTTGGTGAGAAGATCGGCCGCCTCATCGCGGGTGCAATAGGTTTGTGCCATACTCCAGGCCAGGTCAGACAGGCCAGCCGCTTCGGTCTCTGGCAGGTCTCGCACGATGTATGCGGCCAGCATAGGATCGTCGTCGATCTGTTGGCGGGCCAGTGCAATATCCCTCCGTGCTGTTTCTATGGTGTCCACTTCTCGCCCTCCATGTCGGTGCCGTCCCACTCGTGGTAGGTGTACACGTAGAAAGTTTGCTCTTTCATCTCAGGACTCCTCATCTCGACGTACGGCCAGGAAGATCTCCTGCTCGCCGTCCTCGATGGGGACACGGGCAGCAAAGCTGTCCCCGCGCCCTGCCTTGGTCTCTGGGTCAGCCTGGAGCCAGGCTCGCAGCTGAAGCATCGCCCGCTCGAATTTGGCGAAGCCCTCCTCGGTGATTGTGATCTGCATGACGATAGCCATAGTGCCTCCTATGGGATGTACTTCTCAGGCGGGCCTGGAGGGACTCGAACCCCCAACACACGTTCTGCAGACGTGCCGCTTGCCATTAACGAACAGGCCCGTGTAGGGAGAGGCAAGTACCTCTCCCCCACAATCCCATCGTGCCGTCAGCCTGGGCCTTACCCCTACCTCCAAGACGGGCAACTGATCGTGTCTGCGCAGCCTTGGAGGGGCGTGCGATGCGTGAACTTTGTGGCGTTTCGTTCCGCCGTAGGCCGGTGGTTGTTACTGTGCGCTCCATCTCAGGCAGTGTCACGCGGGCGGTTCCGGCCACCTCCGCCCTTTTCGCATCGCCTTTCACCCCCAGCACGCACGGCACCCCGCAGCAGCGCAACAGGGATAAGGTGTGTGCCGGTCCCAGGCAGCCATGTTCACCACTCAGGCGGTTTTCCCCATCGGGACGCCCTCTCAGTCACGAACACGACAGGCTTACTGTTATATACTTGGCGGCCCCGCCAGTCCGGCGCCTATCCTCCTGCGATTTGTGTAAACCAGGCCGGCAGCTTTTCGCCGGCCTTGTATGCTTCGCCGATGTCCTTGCAGCCACCAGGCGGGAACACGACCTGTCCACGACCTAGCATCTGTTGTTTCTTCTGCGCATAAAGGAAGCCTTGTCCATCCGGGTCGTCGTCTGCAACGAAAACCACTTCCCTTGCTCTGTCAAGGGCCTTCGCCCACCTGGTATCCCACACGCCCCCACCACCAAATGGCGCAATAGCCGGGACGCCCAGCTGGTCTAGCAGCATACAGTCCAAGATGCCCTCGACGACAGCCACGTAGGGCCACGACCTGCGAGAGGCCAGGCGGTTGTAGTTGAAGATTGACTTACCCCGACTGCCCGGCTCCATCGTATACTTGTCGATCCAGTCCTCGGGCGGCTTGCCCACCCAACGTTTCTTGATGCCGTAGCAAACCAGGTGGCCATTCCTCACCACGTTGGGGACTGTCAGTCGCCGGCAGTTCTTGCCGACCAGGAACTTGCTGGCAGTCTCACGCCGGATGCCACGGTTGGCCAGGTAGCTGAGCACCTGTCCGTCCAACCGCTCCTGGTACTCGTACACTCTGGTCATCGTGGGCAGATCAGCTGGGGGTAGCACACGGAAGCTGCGTGTTTCGCCATCGTCGAAGAAACCCTTCCTGCCACCGGTGGCACATATCTCGCCGGGGCAATTCGGGCAGTCGTGCCTGCACCACCAGTTGTTGGAACCTGCCCACCAGTGGAAGCGGTCGTCCCCGAGGCCCGTGAATGGGCAAGGGCCGGCGTACTCGCTCTTGTGTTGGCTTACCAGTCTCCCATGTAGCGGTAGCATCACTTCGCCTCCGGCCAAACTCTTTTCAAGAGCCTGAGTTTGTCTGCGATCACGGTTCCGGCTGGGGGCTCGACACATTCTGCCGTGGACTCACCCAGCCAGAACTTGGCCCATTCACAGGACAGGCCGGTGATCGGCGGGGCCTTGCGTACGTTCTGTGCCTCAGCCTCCCACACTTCCGACTGGCACCAGGCACGGGCCTCCTGGGCAAATAGGAGTGCGTGTTTCTTGTACTGAAATGCGAACACGGGAGTATCGTCGAGCCCGGCCTGCCAGACGTGGGCTCGGTAGGTGATGTCCCACTGGCCGGCTGCATAGCTCCAGTACTGGCGGTCCATCACGCGCACAACTCTGTAGACAGTGGTGTTTGCCATCTTGCACCTCGATGGGGAATTGCGCATCGCGCAGTCCCATCATAGCTGAGTGCGTGCTCTGACGGGGAACTGGTGCGTCATAAACCTTGCCACAGCATATACTTGGGGAGGAACTCGGCTGGCACCGCGCCCGTGCTACCCATGTTGGCGTTCTTCACGACGACCTGCCCAGTTAAGCTGAGGGACTGATCCCCCTGTCGTTCTCTCTGGAGAGAGATCCATCCCTGAGACTTCTGCCAGCTTTGCTTGGTCTCGTATGGGTTGCCGTCGATGCCTTCCTGTTGTACCAGGAAAGACACGGCCCCGGTTGCCTCCGAGGTGCGCTTGACCAGCTCGGCGTCCCGGCCTCTGGCAGCGTACAAGCCGTAGGCCCTGAGCTTCTGCGGGGACAGCTCTGCCTTGTTGAGGTAGTCAATCACCACAAAGTCGATGGGGTCGCCGGCCGCTTTGGCCTGCATACACAGCCGCCACCAGACGCGGCATACTTGCTCCATCGACCAGCCAGCCGCGTATACCTCGGTGCCCCGTTCGCCCCATTCAGTGATGGAGCTGCGGACTTCCTCGATCTGGTCCCACTGCCCATCGGTCAGTATGTTGGCCAGCATTGTTCTGAGGGCCACGCCGCCCTTGCCATAGCGTGCCATCTGCCTGGCAATCCGGCGCAGGTCCATCACCTCTGGGGTGTCCTCGAAGTGGAAGTAGATGCCGCGCAGCCCACGCTTGATGTTCGCGTCGTAGAGCTGGGCGGCGAAGGACGACTTGCCCACCTTGGTCTGCCCGGTGAGCAGGATCATCTGGCCGGGGAGAAGATAGGGAACCATAGTATTCAGACGCTTGAGCGGGAAACTCACGCGTTCGTCGCCATTACTCATAGATTGCTGGCGCGCAATTAGCATTTGACGACCTTCCTCACTCCGCTGGTTGATCGTGCCGATCCGGTCCTCCTCTGACGCTGTAGAGATGCCAGAGAAGTGCTCGTTGATCCGGTCTAGCGCTTCTCCGGGCGTCAGGGAGCGGGCGGCCTCCACCGCATCTTCTGCAGCAGAAGTGACCGCCCGCTTGAGGCTGTGGTGCTGCACGGCATAGGCATAGACGTTAATCGCGTCGGGGTCGACGCTCTCCACGCCCTGGATCAGGTCAAACTCATCTTGCCCTGTGGTCTGGGCTGCCAACCTGGTGCTGGTAGGCACCTCCTTGGCACCATTCGTCAGGATCGCGGCCATCAGCTTGCGCAACTGTGTGTCCGCGATGTCCTCTGGCTCGATGGCCACGGGGAGGAGGGCTACTCGTTCCAGGGCCTCCATCCCGTCCTCTCCAGGTCTGCGTAGCAGGCTGAATACCAGCCCGTGTTCTGCCTCGCTTTGCGTCAACATCGTGTGCCTCCGTGGTTTCTCCTTAGAAGATCAGCTCGGGATCACCGGGCTCTACGCTGGGCTGGGGTACTTCCTTCGGCTTGGGCCGCGCCTCCTCCCTGGCGATCTTCTCTGCCAGGTTGAGGGCGTACGCGATCACTGCCCGCCCTCTGCCCTTCTTCTCAGCAGCGTGGCGGGCGATGCCCAGCATCCGGTTATCTCCCAGTTTACGCGCAGCACGGCCCCATCTCTGCGCCTCTGTCTGATTAGCGAAGCCGGCCACGTTCGCCAGCCGGCATAGCTCCACGCCGGCCACGTCCTCTGGCTCGACCACGCTGAGCAAGCGGATGGCGGCGTCGGGCGAGCCGTACAGTGCCCTCCAGGCCTTGGAGTTGCGCCAGACGACAGGTGTGCCACAGACCGGGCACTCGTTCACCGTCTGCGGCACTTCCTCCTCGCACTCTGGGCACACGCCAGGATACTCGTCTCGCATTGTGCCGCTGTAGTGCTCCCCGAGGCGTTCTTGCACCTCGCGGAAGTCCAACACGACGTACTTAGGCATAGACCTCCTCCTGTTTGGTTGTGGAAGTGAGCGGGACTTCCAACACGATGCAGTCTGTGGCGACCTGCTCTACTTCCAAGATGCGATTGTATGCTTCCAGAAGCTCGGTTCCCTCGTCTGCATCGTGGGCCATGTGAGGTGTGTACCCCTTGCCCTTGGGCCGGCGTCCAAGACGTCGGCGGATCAGGCCGTCCTTGCTCGGCACTACGACGATCTTCCCGTCGTAGGCTTGGTCAAGGATCGACTGGATCATCTCGTCAATGGGGCGGTCGTAGTCGGGGCAGGCAAAGTGGACCAGCGTGTCAAACCAATCAGATCCCAGAAAGGCCAGCACCTCATGCTCGGAGTTCTCAAAACCAATGCTGCGTGCGGCCGCGTCGTCATCCTTGTTAGGCATACACAGCACGCGGATTGCTTGCTGGACAATGGTGCACGCCAGTTCGCGCGTGAGCGTGTTCTGTATGTCCCTGGCCTCTGGTGCGGTACAAGTGGTCGGGTCAGTCATCAATGACTACCCTCAGCGTGTTGTTCACGACCTGGCTACCCAGCACCAGGTCCCATTCCAGCGAGCCGCACAGCCGGCGCACAACCAGTCCTGCGGCGTCGTTGTCATCCAGGACGGCGACCAGTAGCACCCGGCCATCGGCCATGTTCATCGTGGTGCCGTGTCCATACTTGGCACGTTTCACCCGGTACTTTTCTCGTACCGATGTTCGGCTGACGGCTTTACGTACATCATCCAGAATGTCACATACCTGATCGGGCTCGTTGTCCCGGATTGCAGCACGCAAGGCCGGGATAGCCTCACGTAACTTGGGCCAGCGGTCTGGAGTGAGCGCGTCGTTGATCCCAATGTCTTGGTGATCACAGTAGGGCACGATCACGTCGCCCAGAGCTGTGAGCTCAGAGACTACGCTGCTTCCTAGTCCGGCTGCACGCAGAAATTCTCGCAAGTTACCGTACCCATCGGGGTGGAAGCGCCAGAGCTGTTCGCGTGTGATGTAGGCCACGACGTAACCTTGCGCAGAGCGTTGGAGGTGGCGTGCTTTCTCAGACATCGTGAGCATACGCATCGTGATCTCTGCTTGCACCGGCCCACCGGTGTCGAGGGACTCTTGGCCGCCGTGCTCCTCCACCACCGTGTTCGTCGCGCGCTGTAGCAGGTCTTGTAGGGCATCCACAACTTCCGTGCCTGCATTCAGGGGCACTAGGCTGGTATTGGGCTGCATTAGTGCACCTCCTGTGGCAATACTGTGTGTCCGGCCGGCAACTTCCACTCCTTAGAGAAGCGTTGCACTTGCCAGGAATCAAGCAGTGTGGTTAGGTCGTAGTGGTGAACCTGCAGCTCGCGCCGCATCCCCTTACCTGCCACGAGAGGAATGCTGTTTTGAATTGGTGAAACCAGTCCCTCAATTTCCTTCCAGCGATACCAGTCAACCAGCCACAGGTGCTCCAGGTAGTCCTTGGATTTGTGGGGCCTGATTGCGCCGAGCGCGATGTAGCCGAGCCCGTCATCGGCCTCCCACTTATCCAACCATCGACGCTGTTCGGGTGAGATTCGGTCGAAAGAGAAGGACGCATCGTTCCGTCGCAGTACCTTGACCTCGACCACTGCGGTGCGTCCTACGGGGTTCAGCACCAGGATGTCAGGGCGACCAATCGGTGGCTTTACCTTGGTCTTGCAGCGAGGACAAATCGTTGCATCTGTCTGCGTTATGGGCCAGTAGCCCATCAGCCGGAGCATACGGAAGATCTTGCGTCGTACGTCTACCTCTTTCATCGTGACACCTCCAGGGGCACAATCATCACGGGTAGACTGGCGAGCATCTCGCGGGGTTCTGCGCGCAGATCGGTGCCTTCACGTTCGGGGACGGCGCGGTAACGCCGGGCGGTGCCGGGATCATCTGTCTCGATCACCAGGCCGGTATCCACAAGGCCCTGAATGGTGTATCGTACCGATGACCTCCAGGCCAGGTCGGGATGCGCCTCTTGGATCTCGTCCATCTTGGGCGGCACCCCTTCGTGCTCCTGTTGGTAGTTCAGCATGTACTGCCAGACTTGGTTCTTGGTGCTCATTGTTCCTCCGGTGGTGGCCGGGGAAACAAAAAGAGCCCCGGCCACCCACGATATGGTGGTTATGGGGCTCTGGCTCACTGGCTCTGGCTCTAAGGTATTAAGTTGTTCCTACTGATATTCGATTATTGTTCCTACTGATATTCAATTGAGGTACTGCTTACAACACTTGTTCCAATAAGGCGCGTATTTGTTCCCACGGAATCTGACGTTCACACCGATCCAATTTGTCCCAAACTAACATTCCCTCATCGCTGCATCGAAATAGCGTCTGTCGTTTGTGTCTGCGTCGATGGTGAAGCTGGACCTCGCCAGTGTCAGGGTTTGCCTCAACCAGCGGCTTTGTTTGGAATGAAACGGCAGCACCTCCTGTCTCTATGATTGAATGTACATCCGTGCAGGTCGGATTCTAACATATCGTAAGGAGGTTTGTCAAGGAGTTATTCCAATTTCTTCCCTCCATCTGGAGGTTTTAAGAAATGAATACTGAAGATAAGGTATTGACTTCCTACTCTCAAAATGGTAGCATGTACCCCATGAGTGATGAAACTACAGCTGTCGAACTGTACCAGGACGAAGTGCGTTTTCAGCGCGCCCTGGCAGTAATTAAACACCAAGTAGAGCACGGCTCCAAAACTCGCAAGGCGTGCGAGGCGTGCAATGTCCCCGTGAGCACGTTTTACCAGTGGCTTGAGGATGGCGTGCTGACCGAGTACTTGACGGACGCGCGTAGGGTCCGCGCCGAGCTAACCTCCGCCGTGGCCAACGAGGCGGCCCCGGACGTGCTACGGTACATGGTTGCCCTGGCAACTGGTAAGACACAGGTGCGCGGTGCCAACCCGGTGGCTGCGGCCAAGCTGGTGTTGGAGATCGCAGATGGTCACAGTTCAACTTCTGCAGCAGAAGGTAGCCGGGCCACGACGAACATCTTCCTCCCGGAGATGGTCACTCTCAACGTGATGGCTGCCGCCCGTGGCGAGCAGCCGGAGGCACCCCAAGAAGTCCTGGAAGCTGAGTACGAAGAAGTCAAGTAGCAAGCATGCTAGATGCAAAAAGCGCTAGGCGTATCGCCCTAGCGCTCTTTTTGGTGTGCGTATTCGATTGTGTGATGGGGGCGGGGGCTTTGGTAGCCCCGCCCCCTGACCTACAGGTTGAGGTGTACCCTAGAAGGGAATTTCCTCTGGCTCCTCCGGCCCACCGGGAGCATCTGGGGTGTTCCCGCTGCCGTTGCGGCCGCCCAGGAACTGAACAGTGCGTGCCGTGACCTCGAAGCTGGCGCGCGGAGCGCCGTCGCTCCCCGTCCACACCTTCGGTCCACCGGTCTCCGGGTCTGCGCGCAGCTCGCCCTCGATGTAGACCTGACGGCCCTTCTGGAGGTACTGGTTGCAGATCTCGGCCAGCTTGTTCCACGCGCTGATGCGATACCAGGTCGTCTGTTCGTGCTTCTCGCCGTCCGCGCCGGTCCACTTGCGGTTCGACGCCACCGAGAAATTGGCGACAGGCTTACCAGCGGGCGTGTAGCGCATCTCGGGGTCCTGCCCCAGGTTCCCAATGATCGTGAGCTTGTCCATACTTGTGTCTCCTTTACAGTGATATAGTCTTGTCAACGACAAGCGTGCGAAGTGTACCATACCTTCGACAGCGACGACGACTTTGCGTACTACAGATTGGCGCAAGCCAGTCAATGCGCCAACCAGGGAGGGCCAGATGGGACACGATTGTCCAATTATCTGTGTGCACAGGCAGGGATGACCTTGACCATCCGGCCATCCACGTTCCACACGGCCGCTCCCCACACTCGCAGCTTGGCCCACTGCAACAGTGTAACGGGCACTTTGCCCGCGCTGGTGAGTTTGATGCCAGGCCGTACCTTCACCACTGACGGGGGCACACCACTTATCAAGACATCATCCATGCGATTCCTCCAGTTCATTTGTGGGCTTGTCAGATCAAGCCGAGTGCCAGGGCCGGACCTCGAACACCTCAAGCCAGAGACCTGCAATGACGTAACCGCAGTGCTGATCCACTCCACCCTTGCGGGTTCGATACATCTTGTTCACGTGTTTCCGGCCTAGTTGCTCACACAGATCTTTTCGGGGATGCACCAGCCCGTGGTACGTATTTCCGTATTGGTCTATAGCCATATACATCGCTGGCACCATGTCACCTCCGGGTTTGTAAGCTGGGGGCGGCGTTGACCGCCCCCGTTACCCCTCCACACCTGGTGGAGCAGGCGTCCAGCACATCTTGAGCAACCCGATCCGACGAGCGCAGACCTCATCTGAGATCTCACCACGTTCCCACTGGGCAACGATACGTTCCTGGCAGACCTCAGAGGGCTCCCATAAGTCACGAAACTCCACCTGGGCACCGGCGACTCTCATATCCCTAACCAGACAGCGCCGGCTTGAGGAGCCTGGCAGGAAGTACCCTTCGGCCACAATGACCTCGTGTTTCCGCAGCAGAGTCCTGACACGCAGCAGTAGGATACCCAGGGCATCGCGCCAATCAAACTCTGGATGCTCCTGATAGATGTCGGCTATGTCCACACAGGGTAGATCCTTGAGTTCAGGATCGTTTAGCCTGGCGTGCGTTTTGCCGACCCCGCTTACGCCGGTGAGAACGATGACCTTTTTCATGCGGTTTCCCTCCGTGTACTAGGGCCAGCTTGGCTGCCAGGGCAGCTTTCCGCTCGGCTTTCCGTGCTTCGCGGGCCGCTTTCCTGTCCCGGCGCTCCGCGAATGTCATGTGATGCTTGCGCTGCGATCTGGCGCGTCTTGCTGTTCTGCGTATGCTACTCATGTTACCTCCATTGTGATAGGCTCTAATCCCAAGGTTGACTCCAGGCCTGTCAGTCTGTCATCGGCCAGTCCAACCAACACATCCGGTCCAGCGGAGCATTCCTCGATCTGTTCCTGGGCATACTCGCGCATCGCGTCGGCGATTGCACTCACGGCCTGGTTCCACTCTGGCCGGCGATTGTTGATCAGGTGGTCCTCGAAATCGTCATACGTCACTGTAGGAGCCACAATGCGCCAGACGATATGCGCCGCTTTGTGTTCGGGAATCATGGCTTGCCTCCATAAATCAGTAGATCCACAAGGGCCAGCGCCAGCACGATGGCGAGCGGGACCACAAACACCGAATAGCATACTCGCCACATCGTCTTACCTCCTGGGCGGGGATGATAGCACATCCCAATTCATTCTGAAGAATTTACGCGGCGTAACTTGGCGGAGCCAGTCTACGCGCCCTCGTTGATCACAACCTGCAGGGCGTTAGCCAGAATGCGGGCCAGTCGTTTGCGCATTCCGTTGCGCGCCGTGTCCAAGTTGAGTGCTGTACTTACCCGAGCCAGCATTTCATCTTCGTCCACGTCCTCGCGCAGCACGGCCACCAGGACCAGGCCCTCATCACAATGAATTGCTGCGGCGTTACCCATCTTGGGCCGGCTACGTCGGTACTTGGCCCGCACTGCGTCCCGTGTCGACAGGCGCTTGACATCTCGCAGGATAGCCTTGACTTCCCGGACACGCCCCGACTCTATCTTGCGCTTCAGTGCCGGGATGGCCTCGCGCAGCTTGTACCACTGGTTGGCGGTGAGAAATTCGTCGATCTTGATCTTGTGCTCATCGCAGAAGGGTACCAGGACCGCGCCCACTGAGTTCAGCTCAGACACCAGGCTGTCAGCCAGCCCCGCTGACTTCAGATACTCTTGCAGCGTGGCGTACTGGTTCTTGTGACGCATGTACAGCTTCTCGCGCGCGATACGAGCAATCAGCTGGCCTTGTGCCACCCGATAGCCAGTGCGCCGCATCTCGCCGTACTGAATCGCCCGGAGATACAGATCGGCAACATTGTCTACTGCGATCTGTCCTTCGGCGATCCCATAGTACTCACGTGTTTCCTTGAGCAATGTTTCACAGTCCACGATTTACCTCCCTGTGTTTGATGCCTGAGATTGGCCGGGGCCAGTCGATGCGCCCGCTGAAAACCCCCGGCCCCCGGCAAAATTCCCCCGCCCCAGCGAAATTCCCCGGCCCTGGCGGAACACCTCCGCTCCCGGAAAATTGCCGCACCCCCATCGAAAAAAGGGGGCCGGTTGCCCGGCTCCCTCCTGTCCCTATCGGGCAGCGTACGTGGTGCGGCTGGCCGCCTTGGCCTCGCCTGGGCTGGCGTCGTGCAGCACCAGCGCGCTGACAGCGGCAGCCTGGGACGGCCACTTGCACCGCGGGGCGACCTTCTCGACCCAGGCGGTGGCACGGTGCTCCATCCCTTTGGCGGTGGCCAGCGTGGCGTTCCACCCGTAGGTGGTGTCCACGCCAAGATACCAGCCGAAGGTCTCGGACAGCACCTCGTAGGGTGCCTGGCCGTCCTCGGTCTGGACCTTCAGGCCGTCCTTCAGGACACGGTTCGCCAGCGCACGAGCCACTGTGCGTACCGAGCCGTCAAGCTCGTCGACCACGGCATCGGCCAGGACCTCCATCACGTCGACGACCAGCCGAGTCTCCTCCGTGATCTCGGTCTCGCCACCCATCAGGGCATCGAGCACGTCATCGGCCCAACCCACCTGGCTCCACGCCACGAGCAGGATGTCCCAGAGGTCCCGTGTTACGGACTTGGGCCACGCACTGTCATCGGCGTAGGCGGAGCGGTAGGCACGGTCTTGCTCGGCCTCGACCTGGGAGGCCCACAACACGTCGTTCTCGAACGGCGCATCGAGTTCCTCGGGGTCCCACACGGCCGCCTTACGGCTGGCGTCCTCGACCTGCTGCTGCACTTCTGCAGCAGAAAGGATCTCGGACTGCACGCCGTTACGGATGACCGTGATGGGTTCCAGGTCGTGGGTGACGATGGGCGCTGGCTCGGGGCGGTCCTCGATCCACCGGGGCTCAGCACGTAGCTGATCCGCGATGGCGTCGAGGGCGGCCTCCAGCTGCTCGGCCAGGTCGGGGTCATTGACCTGCACGCCCAGGACCTTCGCGGCGACGCGGCGACGATCCGGGTGATCCACGATCAGGCCAATGATCTCGGTCGCGCTGGCAACCTGGTGGTTGTTCAGCACGAACTGGGGTTCATCGTCCTCACCGCTCTCATCCGGGATCGTCTCCCACAGCCGCTCGATCCCGAGCTGCTCAGGCGCAATGTCGGTGAAGCAGGCCGCTTCGTCACTCCAGTCCTTGGCCAGTTGGGCACCGTTCCTCAGCGCACCCGCCACGTAGGACAGCGTGTACTGGAGGTAGTAGCCGATGCCGTCCTTGCCAGGCTGGGGCTGGAAGCG
>Ga0180431_10006992_pt1 | contig 13274 bp, 10 predicted proteins | sample SS_ome_11_FD_132459 | JGI IMG/M metagenome (GOLD analysis project Ga0180431, IMG submission 132459) | Hypersaline lake sediment archaeal communities from the Salton Sea, California, USA - SS_1_MS_1 metaG | ecosystem: Environmental > Aquatic > Non-marine Saline and Alkaline > Hypersaline >... | reverse complement strand
GGGTCAGTCCTTCGTTTTTAGTCCTTGTTCTCTTCGCGAGGACGGGTTTCCTCTCGCAACGAAGGACGAAAAACGAAGGACTGACCCCATTCCTGTTGACGTGAGCGAATCTCAGACACCACCGATTTTTCCACATCCCCCCAGAACCCCCTGCTTTTTGGCGACAGAGCAGGGGGAAGAATTCACCGGCAGACCCCTACCGGCCGCCGACCGGAATCTTCCGGACGGTCTTGTTCCCGAGGGAATCCACGGCCACGACGACCACGAACGCCTGCCCCTTCCGAAGCGGAACCTCCACCCGGTAGGAGCCGTCGGGCTCGACCGTTACGGGTTTCCCGTCCACCGTGACGGTGCTGAGGGGGTCGTCGACCTTTCCCTGCACCAGCACGGTGAGTCCGGCGTCGTCCTCGACGGGTGCCTCGCCATCGGTGATGAACACGGTGCTCTTGGCGACGCCCCGTCGCCCCTGCTCGTCCACGGCCACGGCGACGATCTCGTTCTCACCGGGATCGAGGAGGATGCGCGCGCTGAAGCGTCCGGGCGTCGGACGGGAGTCGGCGGGAACGCCGTTGACGGTGACCCGGGGACGGTCGGAGCCCTTCACCTCCACGCCCACGAACACCGTGGAAGAAACGAGCCGGGCGCCGTCTCCCGGCGCGAAGATGCGCACCTGGAGGGGCTTCTCCGACTCGACGGACCCGACCAGCTCCACGGCGTACCGGCGGACCCGGTACCGGAGCGTGCGGCCGAGCGCCTCGTGCAGCGCCCGGAGGGAGCCTTTGTACACGACGCCCACCGTCATCTCCCCGGCCTGGTATTCGAGGGTTTCGGCCCCGTCCACGCCCTCCAGGTTCCGAAGGTCCCTTTCGATCTCCTCCTGCTGTTCCGGATCGACGCCGACGAGGCACACCCGCACGTCGAAATCGCTCTCGACGATGCCGGCGTCCGACAGTCGATCCTCGGCTTGCAGCTGACTCTCGGCGAAACGGGGATCGTCGGAGGGGGGGGCGGGCGCGGGCCGGTAGGCGTCGTAGGGATAGGGATCGTACGGGTCCGAAGGAGGAGAAGGGGCCGCCTGCGGATCGGCGGGCGTCGGAGAGGCGTCATCCTGCCGGTCCCAGTACCCGTACCGGGTCCGGTCCGACGCTCTCAGGTAGTCGTCCTCGTAATAGTAGCAACCCGTCGCGACGAGAAGCCCTACAGCAAGGAGAGCCAGCCATTTTTGGGTTCCCATGCCACCGTCCTTCCAATAGATTGTACTGAAGGCATGATGCAGGGTATCGCCGGTTTCCCGGATCGCGCCCCGTCCGGCGCGCCGTTTCCCGGGAAAGGGCCGAGACCTTGCGGGGGGAGACCTATCTCCTTGACCAAGAAAACATTGTATCACCCCCCTTCGGCCGCTTCAATGGATTTCCCCGCTTCGGGACCCCAAGGGGCAACGAGGTGCAACGCGGATGGACGAGAAACGACAGGCCGCTTCTGAGGTGGCCCGCACCCTGGCCGGGGCGGGGTACCGGGCCCTCTTCGCCGGGGGGTGCGTGCGCGACCTCCTTCTGGAGAAGACCCCGAAGGACTGGGACATCGCCACCAGCGCTCCCGCCGAAGCCGTGCGTTCCCTCTTCCCGAAAACCGTGCCGGTGGGCGTGAAGTTCGGGGTCGTGCTGGTCGTGCATCGGGGATTCCCCTTCGAGGTGACCACGTTCCGGTCGGAGGCGGGCTATTCGGACGGCCGGCACCCGGATCGCGTGAAGCCCGCCGACCGCCCGGAAGAGGACGCGCGACGCCGCGACTTCACCATCAACGGCCTCTTTCTCGATCCCGCCGACGACACCGTGCTCGACTTCGTGGGGGGGCGCGAGGACCTCGGGCGCCGGCTCGTCCGGGCCATCGGGGACCCCCGCGAGCGCTTCGCCGAGGACCATTTACGCATGCTCCGGGCCGTCCGGTTCTGCGCCGAACTCGGCTTCGAGCTCGAAGACGGCACCGCCGCGGCCGTGAAGGACCTCGCGCCGGACATCGCCTTCATCTCCAAGGAGCGGATCCGCGACGAGCTGCTGAAGATCATGACCGCGCCCGGCCGCCGGCGCGGCGTGGAACGGATGCAGGCCCTCGGCCTTCTCGAAACCATCCTGCCGGAAGTCTCCGCCATGGAGGGCGTGGAGCAGCCGGCGTCCTTCCACCCGGAAGGGGACGTCTTCCAGCATACGCTCCGGATGCTCGAGATCGCGGACCATCCCTCCGCGACCCTCGCGCTCGGCATCCTCCTGCATGACGTGGGCAAGCCCGTCACGGCGACCCAGAGCGACCGCATCCGTTTCAACAAGCACGCCCGGGAGGGCGCCCGGATCGCCTCGTCGATCGGCCGGCGTCTGCGCCTGTCCAACGCGATGCGCGACCGCGTCGTCTCGCTGGTCAAGGACCACATGCGGTTCATGGACATCCGGAAGATGCGACCCAGCACGCTGAAACGCTTCCTCAGGCAGGAGGGATTCGAGGAGCACCTCGAGCTCCACCGGCTCGACTGCCTCGCGAGCCACGGGAACCTCCAGAATCACGCCTTCGCCGTCGAAAGACTGGAAACGCTCGGCGAGGAGGAACTCCGCCCCCCTCCGCTGATTACCGGGCGCGACCTGATGGACCTTCGCCTCCCCCGAGGCCCCCTCTACGGGAGGATTCTGAAGGACATCGAGGAGGAGCAGCTCATGGGCCGGATCGGGACGAAAGACCAGGCCCTGGCGCGGGCCCTGGAGATCGCCGAGGAGACCCTGCGGGAGGAGGAGGGGGCCTGATCGTGTCGTTGTGTGGTTGTGGAGTTGCGGAGTCGTGGATGTGGATCTTTTCGACCCCTACGCCTTGAAATGATGTTTTCATGAGAACCTTTTCCGCGATGGCCGTACGAAGAAGCATCTCGCGCCCCGGCGCCTTCTTCCTCTTCCGTAACGCCTTCGCTGCCCTCTCCCTCGTGATCCTCCTGGCCGGTTGCGAGGGACTCGGAGGCGCCTTCATGATGGCCAATCCCGCCCTGGCGCGGTGGGCCTCCCTGTCCGAGGAGGACGCGAAGTGCCTTCCGCCCGAAGCCCGGTACCGGTGGGCCTATCGAAGGGTCCAGATCGAGATCACCGACCTGCAGACGGGGATCCGCTGGCGGGACCGGAAGAAAGTGCTCAATGCGTCGGGGCGGGCGGTGAAGCACCTGTGCATCCTGCACGGGCTCCTGGCCCGGGAGACGGAGAGGCGCTTCGCCCTCGAGGCCGTGGAGGAGACGATCGCCCTGGGAGAAGCCCTGTCCGCGGGAGGCGGTCTTCGGGGCGGCGTGGAGGCGGCGGAGGCGCTTCAACGGCGGATCGAGAACGGTCTCGGGCCCCCGCGCCCCGTGGTGAAGGACGAGGAGGAGAAGACCGGCGAGGAGGAGGAAGGAAAAGAGGGCGGGTGAAAAACGTTCCCGTCCCGAATTCCCCAAATCCGCGAGCCCGGGGGTGCATCCGTCCCGGATCCGGAGTACACTGGGGGTTGCGTGTGATCCGAGGCGGGCTTCTGGATGGCGAGATGAAACGCAGCCTTCGTATGATCGGTCCGGCGGTGTTCCTGCTGTGCACCGGTTGTCTCTCCCAGCGGGCGAGGATGTCCAGGCTCGCCGACCATCAGATCGCCTGCGTGGAGGATTTGCTCCGCCGGGATCCGAAGGGCAACGCGCCCCGCGCCCGGGCCGCCTACACGAACTTCCTTCATCGACTTCCCCCCCACGAATCCCTGGACCCCGTCCGGGCCCGCATTCTCATGAAACGCGGCGAGGCCTACCTGATCGAGGGCAGAAAGCAGAAGGCGCAGGAAGACTTCGCCCGGGCCCGCGCGCTCGGGCCGTCCCGGCCGGACGGCCTGCCGGTCCGGGTCCGTTCCGCCGAGGAGGTGGCCCGCCGGCTCGAGTCAGGGCGGGCGCTTCCGCCTCCTCCCGCACCGGAATTCCTTCCCCCCGTCCGCCGCGGGAAACGCCGCGTTTGCCGGGTGGTCGAGACCCTGTGCCTGTGGGGCGCCTTGCCGGAAGCGGCCGTGATCAAACGGGACTCGACCCACGTGCAAGGATCCGACGTGGACCTCGCGTCCGATCTCGGAGCGGAGGGCCCGGCCGCCATGCCCTGGTTCCGAAGCGCCTTGCGGCTCTCGGACCGGGTGGCGTTCGGGCTGGAGGTGGCCGGCGGGACCCTGGAGGGTTCTCACCGGACGGAGACGGGCTTTGCATACGACGGCGAGATCTTTCCGGCGGGGTCCCACGTCCGCTCGCGCCTGCGGCATCTGCAAACGGGGCTGTTCCTCCGCCCCTTCACCGTCTTGCGTCGCCGGTCGACCTTCGCCGTGGACATGGGGTTCCTCTACGTCCATTTTCACGCCGAACTTCGGGGGGAAACCGCCTTCAAGGAGGACACGATCGACGCGTTCTTCCCCCGGCTCGGCGTGGTGTACGAGCGGTCTCTCCTGCAGGGCCGGGTTCGTTTCGTCCTCGAGGCGAGCGCCGCCGGTTTCGTCTGGCAGCAGGACGCGGTGGATCTCTTGTCGATCATGGCGGGTGGCGCGGCCCTGCTGGAATACGCGGTCCTGCCGAGCCTTTCCGTTCGTTTCGGCGTCCGCGGGCAATACCTTCGCTACAGACTCACGAGGGAGGGAGAAGCCAAGGATCTGCAAACCGGATTCCTGGGGCCGGTCCTCGGCGTGGATCTCCGTCTCTGACCCGGCTTCCGATCCCGTACCCTTTGGAGGTTTTCAACGATGCGGACCAAGACACTCGTTCTTCTCAGTCTGCTGGCCCTTGCGGGGGGGTGCGTTTCCGCCGGGCAGTACTTCGGCAAGCGCGCGAACCGGCTTGTCGCCTGGGGCGACAGGGTTCTGCAGCGGGACGCGCGCTATGCCCCCCGCGTGGTCCGCGAGTACTCCGGCTTCCTGGCGAAGCTTCCCTCGCACCCGTCCCTGGACGGGATCCGGGTCCGCATGTACGAGAAGAGGGCGGAGGCCTATCGGGCGATGAACCGCGGGGATCTGGCCGAGCGCGACCGGAAAGCGGCCGCGGAGGTCCGGGCCCGCTCTCCCTTCTTCACGGGAAGGCGGAAACCTGCGAGGGCGGGGGAGGGCGCGGAGACGGCCGCGCCCCCGCGGGAGGATGCCGCGGGGCCCGCGCGAGAGCGAGAACCGGGCGCGGTCCCCTGGAAGTCCCCCGAGCCGGTGAAGAAGCGGCCCACGTCCCATCTGGACGTGGCGCTGGGGGTGGCCTATCTCAACCGCCGGGCGCTCAGGAGCGACTCGCGGGCGCACCCGGATGTCGCCCTGGACCTGGAAGACGACCTGGACCTGGGCCTGACGACGGGGTTCCCCGAGATCACGCTCCGGCTTCAGCCGCGTGACGGCAAGGCCCTGTTCGGCGTGGATCTGTGGACGGCCGCCTTCACGGGCGAGACCACGGCGTCGGCGCCGATCCACTACGACGGGTGGTCGGCCCAGACGGGGGAACAGGTCCGGACGCGGTTCACCTACACGTCCGTGGCGGCGTTTCTCGGTTTCATTCCCTCGGCGAAGCTGCTGGGGAAGGTCGACATCGAGCTGGGGTTGAAACACGTGTACGTGCAGACACGGCTGCACGGTTCCACGTCGGGCCGCCACGTGGACGCGCTTCACGTGCCCCTTCTCTTTCCGGGCGTCAGGGTCCATCACCGGATCGGGAACCGGTTCTCGTTGGAAGGGCGTCTGAGGATCGGAGCCATGCTGTGGTCGGCGTCCAGTTTCACGGCGGGGGCGTTCTGTTTCGACGCGGGGCTCGGGGCGAGATTCAAGCTGAACGAGAAGGTCTCGCTCGGGGTGGGCGCGGAACTCGAGTACCTGACGTTCACGGAGAGCAAGTCGGGGGACCGGAGCAAGCGGGCGAACCTCGGTCACGGGGGCGGTTACCTGGAGGCGGCTTTCAAGTTCTAGGCGGAGGGGCTAGTAGTTCGTGATGTCGTCCTCCGTGCCGTCCGTTCCGTCGGGTCCGGCGGACCAGACGTCGTAGAAATCGGGGTTGTGCTTTCCGGGGGTCTTGAGGCGGAACCGGCGCCCCCAGGGATCGTAGAGGTGATGGGCGTAGGGACCGAGCCATTTGGGCCCGTCCCGTCCGCCCGGATTCTCGAGCAGGGCATCGAGGCCCTCCACGCCGGTGGGGTAGCGCTCCATGTGGCGCTTGAACTCCATCAAGCCCTCCTGGAGCATGGAGAGGTCCATGTCTGAGGCCTCGCGCCGCTCCTTGTCGCTTTTCCAGGAGAAGAGCGCGAGGCGTTCCGGTCCCGTGACGTACGCCTCTCTTTCCTTCCACGTCCCGGCGTAGCGAAACGCCCCCGCCTCCATGATCATCACAAAGGCGCGCCGGCGGACCTTTCCGCCCTCGAAGAAGAGGATCGCGCGGTCGGCGAAGACGCGATCCCCGGCGAAAAACCCTCCCTCGACGGACGGAACGACGTCTTCCGTCCACCGCTTCCGAAGCCAGAGCCGGAAAATTTCGTCGTCCTCCATCTCCTTGAGGTCGTCGCGGTCCACGCCGAAGAGCGCCTGCGCTTTTTCGTCGGCCTCCTTCTTGAAGGCTTTCAGGAATCCCTCGCCGATGACGACGCCTTCCCCGTCCTTCTTGCGCCCCTTGTTCTTCTTCTTCATGATCTCTTCGACCAGGCGGCGCAATTCCTCCATGTCGGACACGCCCTCCGTCTCGACAATGATGTCCCGCTCGAGACAGGCGGCGCGTTGGAGGTGCGCCCGGTAGCCGGAGAAGAGGGCCTGCTCCTTCTCCTCGATCGAGGCGTCCGCGGGCAGGGCCTGAAACGCCTGGAAGGAGGCGAGGGCGGGGCCGGGATCCGGTTCGGTCTCCCTGTTTTCCGCCCCGGGTTCCTCCTCGCCTGCATCCGTCGCCGGCGCCTCGTCCGCCGCGGGCGGGGGGTTGTTTCCGGAGCAGGCCGGGAGGGCGAGGAGGAGCAGGAGAGCGGCCAGGGGGGCGCCGGGGAGATGTTCTCGTCGCCTTCGCATGATTTTCATGAGGGCTCCACGTCCAGTCGGGCGAAACGGATCTTGCCGACGCGGAGGACGTCGCCCGAGGCGAGCGTGACCTGGGCCTCGGGGTCGTTCATCTTCTCCTGCCCGCCGTCGCCCCGATAGAGGTTCACGGCACCCTGCTTCACGAGCCGCCGGGCTTCGCTGGAGGAGGCTGCGAACCCGCAGTCCTTGACGAGTCTCACGATCCAGATGTTCCCGGGCGTCTTGTGCACGGGCATGTGTTCGGGCAGGCCCTTCGCGGAGAAGACCTTCCTGAACTCCGCGACGGCATCCTCGGCTTCCTTCTCGCCGTGGTAGCGCGCAACGAGCCGGCGCCCGAGGCGTTCCTTGGCGTCCCGGGGATTCGTCCGGGCGGGATCGGCGAGCCGCTCCACTTCGCCGGGAGGCCATCCCGACAGGAGGGAGAGCCACTCGGGCAGGAGGGCGTCGGGGATGGACATGACCTTTCCGAACATGACGCCGGGGGATTCGGTCACGCCGATGTAGTTCCCCGTGCTCTTGGACATCCGTTCCTTGCCGTCGATCCCCGTGAGGACGGGGAACGTGCACGCCACCTGGGGCTCCATGCCGTAGTTCATCTGGATGTCGCGCCCGGCGAGAAGGTTGAAGAGCTGTTCGGTGGCGCCGATCTCGACGTCCGCCCGGATGGCCACCGAGTCGTACCCCTGCATGAGGATGTAGAAGAACTCGTGGACCGAGATGGGCCGTCCCGCGGCCATGCGTTCCTTGAAGTCGTTCCGCGCGAGGATCTTGGCCACGGTGTAGCGGGAGGCCAGGTCCATCACGTCCTCGAAGGACATCTCCTTGAACCAGGTCCCGTTGTAGTGGACCTCGACGCCTTCCCGGTCGAGGACCTTGAAGAACTGGTCCAGGTAGGTCTCGGCGTTCTTCATCACCTCGTCCCGGGTCAGGCGCCGCCGCGTCTCGGCCTGCGCGGAGGGATCGCCCACCATGCCCGTGTAGTCCCCCACGATCAGCACGACGGTGTGGCCGCACTCCTGGAAGTGGCGGAGCTTGGAAAGCCCCAGGGTGTGACCCAGGTGGATGTCGGGCGCCGTCGGATCGAACCCCTGCTTGACGCGCAGCGGCGTTCCGGTCTCCAGGGAGGTCTCGATCTTCTTGACGAGTTCCTCCTCGGTATGGATCTCCACCGTGCCGAGCCGCACGCGCTCCATCTGTTCCTGGAGCGGGGGGAAGGATGTCCTGGACACTGCCGGCACCTCTGATCGAAACACCGCTTGCATCGACCGCAAAAAGCGGTCCCTCGCCGCCTCAATCGCCGCCTTCGCTTTCCGCCCCTTTCTCGTCGGCCGGAGGCTTCCCCTTCGTTCCGGCCTCCTGCGGCTTCTTCCTGCCGCCTTTGTCGGAAAACGCGTTGAGCGCAGCGTCCACCTTCTGCTTCCGGAGCCAGTAGAAACAGGCGATGAACCCGGCGATGAACCCGACGAGCAGGAAGAGGAAGATGAAGAACGTCCCCGGCCCCTCCATCGAGGTCACCCACCACAGCGAGAGCTTCCAGGTCTTCAGGTTCGCGATCAAGAAGAGCAGCAGGAGGATGCCTGCGGCCAGCAACAGCCCCAGCTTGATCTTGCCCCAGAGGTCCTTCTTTTCCGTTTCCGCTTCAGCCATCGCGCTCTCCCGGCAATAGGGTCGCCGCTCTTATACAAAAAGACGAAGGAACCGGCAAGGCGGACCCGGAAAAGAGGCATTCGCGGTGTCGAAAATTCGTGGGCAACGCTGCGCGCCACTCCGCAACCGCTACGTGGCTCACTACGAACGTCAGCCCGCGCCCGATCAAAACATCCACAGCGCGAATGGCTCAGGATCGGCTATGGGATTCGATTGGGGATTGTCGATGGCAGAAAAGCGACGCGGCATCGCCGTGGTCCCGGGCCGAAAGCCCGCGTGGCCCGGGACACACGCCTCCCACAAACAGCAACCCCGGAAGAGGACGGAGAGAACGCAGAGGCGTTTGTGGTTGGGTCATTGAGTGGTTGAGTGGGTACAAGGGGGCTGCCGCGAAAATCCACAATCCGAAATCTACAATCTACAATCCCTACGCGTCCCCGCTCCTCGGGCTGGAATCTCCAAACCCTACTCCACCACCACGCACTTGCCGCCGTTGTCGCGCGCCAGCCTCTCCATGAACGAGCGGTTGAACCCCCCGCCCACCGCGACCGTGTGGATCACCACCTTCCTCAGCTTGTTGATCTTGCGGACCTCGGCGATGATGTCCTCGGGCTTGGGAATGCGCCCCGTGTTCGGGGACCCGTCGGAAAGCAGGTAGAACGTGTCCGCGCCCCCGACGTTGGAGGCGTACCGCGGGTCGCCGGCCCCGCCCATCCGGGGCCCGGACGTGGCGATCTGGAACGCCTTCTCCAGGGCGTCGAAGATGTTCGTCCGTCCCGCCGCGCTCTGCTGATCGATGTAATCGAAAACCTTCCGCTTGTTCGCCGGCGTCGCGCGGATCATCTCGGGAGACCAGACCTCGAACTTGTCGGAATAGAAGATCACGTTGAAGGTCGCCTTGGTGGGGAGCATCTTGATGGACCGCTTCAGCTGCCACTGGAGGACCTCCAGGCGCGTGTCGCCCTGCGGGCGGTCGCCCGGGTCCGGTCCCGAATCGGGCTTGTGCCCCGATCCCGTCACCACGGGCCCCTTGCCCGTGGGGATGTTCTTCAGGTTGGCCTTCTCGTTCATGGAACCCGAGACGTCCAGGATGAAGATGATGTTGTGGGACTTCGTCTCGATGCCGTAGAAGGACGCGGTGACCTGCGGCCCCTTGTGGGCCTTGGGGGGGCGCGGCAGATCGGGTTCCGCCGCCGGGTCGGGCCCTTCGCCCCGCTCCCGCGCCTCGTACTTCTCCCGGTTCGCCTTCCACCAGTCCTTCCAGAGGGACGGGTCCCCGTAGTAGGATTTCCCCGTCAACGCCTCGAGCAGCATGTCGAAATCGTCGCAGAGGCGACCTTCCTCCTTCTGCATCGCCTCGATCAGGGCGTCGAAGGTCGCCACGTCCTTGAAGCCCAGCGCCTCGATGGCTTCCAGCGCGGCCACCCGGACCTCCCACTCGTCGTCCTCCAGGCAGGCCAGGATGCCTTTCCGGGCCTTCTTGGCCTCGTGCGTCACCAGGGAGGACAGCGCCGCGATCCGCACGGGCGGCTCACGGTCCTTCAACGCATCCTCCAGCGCCTCCACGACGCCGTCCTCGCTCTCGATTTCCGCCAGCGCCTCCACGGCCCCGACCCGGACCTCCCAGTCGCGGTCGCTCAACCCCTTCTTGAGAAGCCACTGCAGGGCCTTGTGGCTCCGCGCCCCCGTGAACCCGGCCAGCGCCGTGCGGCGCACCTTGATCACGTGCGTGACGAAGGGCGGGAACAGCTCGAGCTTGACGTCCTGGGCCGCCTTCGCCTGGAGCGCCTCGGCCGAACCGCTGTAGCCCTGCTTCGTCTTCGTCAGGCTCTTCTTGGCCCGCTCGAGGCCCTCCTTCTCCTCTTCCTCCTGCTTCTTCAGCCCCTTCAAGTCGGCCGCAGACAGCTTCACCGTCGTGGCCAGCAGCTTCAGCGCCTTGGGGTCGTCCGCGTTGCGCAGCGCCTCCAGGACCTCCAGCTTCTCCTTGAGGAGCGGCGCCAGCTTCATCTCCTTCAGATCCTTCACGTAGGCCTCGACGGCCTTGACGTGGTTGGGGGCTTTCGAAAGCTCGGCGGCAACGCCGAAGAAGTCCCCCCGCTGGATCTTCTTGATCGGATCCTTCATGGGCGACGTGCGGAACAGCCGGTTCCATTCGGAACGCAGGTCGTTCCATTCCGCCGGATCCAGCTCGGCACGCGCGCTGTGCGCCGCCCCCGCCAGGATGCACAGGGCCAGGACCATGTTCAGGCATCTCATCGTCTTCGTCCTCCCTTCCGATGTTCGCGCCTCAGGGCCCGGACCGCTCGGCCGGGCTCACGGCGTCAGTGCTCGATGTAGCGGCCTCCGTTCTCCTTCGCGAGGCTCCGCATGAACTTCCGCATCGCCCCCGTGTTCTCCCGGGGATCCTTCCCCCCCTTCCTGGACAGCAGGCAGATCGTGTGGATCACGATCTTCCGGAGCGCGTTCCGCTCCCGGATCGTCTCCAGGATCCGCGCCGGCTCGACCACCTCGCCCACGGTGGGCATGCCGTCCGAGAGGAAATAGATGGTGTCGATGCTCGTCTCCAGGTTCTTCTGCTCGTTCCGGGGGTCGGCCAGGGTGAAGGCCCGCTCCAGCGCGTCGAAGGCGTTCGTGCCCCCCACCGCCTTCAGATGGTCCACGAAGGCGTAGGCCTTGCGCTTCCCGGACTTCGAGGCGCGGACCATCTTGCGCGGGCTGAAGACCTTCGCGCCGTCCGAGTAGTAGATGATGTTGAACCGTCCCTCTTCCGGCATGCCCGCCACTGCCTTCTTCAACTCCCACCCGGCGAGCCCCAGCCGCGTGGCCTCCCGCGGCCCGCTGCCCAGCGGATCCCGCCCGGTCGGCGGCGCCAGCGAGACGCCCTCCGGCAGCTCGACGGGCACGTTCATCGAACCGCTCACGTCGAGGATGAACATGACGTTGGCGGAGTAGGTCGGCACCCCGAAGAAACTCACCGCCGTCTTCGGGGCCTTGCCCTTCGCGGGCCTCCCCTCGGCCGGCGGCGGCAGTTTCTTGCGGACGTCCTCCTCGTTCTCGCGCCACCATTCCAGCCAGAGATCCGCGTCCTTCTCGTTGTCGCGCGTGCATCCCGTCAGCGTGACCAGCGTCCGGTCGATCTCGTCCCGCAACGGATCGTCCTCGTCGCGGAGCGCCTCGATCAGCTCCCGCACCACGTCCATCTCCCTGAGGATCCGGAAGGCGTCCAGCGCCGCGCGCCGCTCCGCCTCCTCGCCTTCCCGGAAAGCCTCCAGGGCGACGGGAAGGCCCAGCGCCGAGCCCAGCTGCGCCATCGCCTTCACCCCTTCCGCCCGTTCCGAGTCCTCGTCCGACCACAGCTTCGCGCGCGCGCTGCAAACCTCCTCGGCCTGTCCCCGGTGCTCCTCGTTGCTCCACCACGAACGCCACAGGTCATGGTCCGGATCCAGGGTCTTCCCGGTGAGCTTCTTCAGCGCCTTTCCGATGTCCTCCCGGATGCGCCCCGCCTCCCGGTCCAGCGCCGCGATCAACGGCTCCACCGCCCGCAAGTCCCCGAATTCCCCCAGCGCTTCCACCGCCACCACCCGGACCTGCCAGAACGCATCCGTCAGATGCGTCAGGGCCGCCTCGAAGCCGGCCCCGGGCCCGCGCGACACCAGCGACATCAGCGCCCGCGTCCGGATCCCCGGGTCGTCCTCCTGCAGCGCCTCCTTCAGCGTGGCCAGGGCCTCGGGCCGGTCGATCGCCGCCAGCGCTTCCAGAAGACCCAGGCGCACCCGCCAGGACCGGTTCGTCAGGGTTTCCTCCATGATCCACCCCAGGGCCTCCTCGTCCGTGAAGCGGCTCAACATCCGCACGGCGAGCTGCTTCGTGGCGTTCTCCCGGGCCAGCGTGGCGTTGATCTCCTTCAGCTCCCGCTGCAGGCGCTCGACCTTCTTGATGTCGGACAGGAGAAGGCCCCCGCCCTGGTTGGCGGCGAGCTTCATGTACCGGTCGATCTCGTCCAGGACCTGCTTCTTCCTGCGCTCCAGCGGAATCAGGCGGGCGATGGGCTTGCGGATGAAATCCACCAGGGCGCTGGCGGCCTTCCGGCAGTTCGCCTCGCCGATCTTCCGGACGGCTTCCGCGCGCTCCTTCTCGGACCGGCCGTAGAGATCCCTTTTCAGATCCCGAAAGAGGCGGGCCCACTCCGGGTCGCTCAGGGGCTCCCCCGCGTCCATCGGGCGAGGCGCGACGCTCCAGGCGGCGATCGGCAAAAGGAGAAGGAGGAGGAGTCGGATCTTCGCGGCTCGTGTCATGGGACCTCACGGTTCTCGATTCGAGCCTTGCAGGACGCGGCGCAACGCCGTTTCTCGGCCGGGCGGACGCGGGAGGGAACCACGGTTCCCTGCTTTCCTTCCCGCGTTCTCGCTTGCGGCTTGGTGCATTGTAACTCGCATCCCGGCCGCTGGCAACGAAGGTTCGCGACGAGCGTTTCGCGGTGTACGTAGGTCATGTCCCTCCCTTCCTTTTCGTAGCTCACCTTCATGGAAATACCCCAGGGTGACCATCGAATTTCAAGTCCTCAGGGGGGTGCACGGGTTTTTTCG
>Ga0180431_10006989_pt1 | contig 13278 bp, 9 predicted proteins | sample SS_ome_11_FD_132459 | JGI IMG/M metagenome (GOLD analysis project Ga0180431, IMG submission 132459) | Hypersaline lake sediment archaeal communities from the Salton Sea, California, USA - SS_1_MS_1 metaG | ecosystem: Environmental > Aquatic > Non-marine Saline and Alkaline > Hypersaline >... | reverse complement strand
GCATGTGTCCCAGCCGCCTGCCTAGCTTCCTGAGCGCGGCCACGGGGTCCCGCTCCTCGATGTTCGCGTGGAACGTGTCGTAGAGCACCTTCACCCTCGAACTGCCGACCTGCTTGCACAAGGCCGCCGCGTCGGCCGTCAGGTTCAGGAAGTACGTCTCAAAGCGGTTGATCGGTTCGATGCCGAGCATCACGCCGGTGGCCTCGGCCGTCCGGGCCACCTTGCGGAGCGACGTCACGCAGCGCTTCCACTCCTGTTGCGTTCGGCCCCGCCCGACCAGGTGCCCCACGGGCGCGTACTCCGGACCGGCCACGCCGTCGGCGCCGAGCTCGGCGCCCATCTCCAGGACCCCGGCCAGGTGATCGACGCCCGCCTGCCGCACCTTGGCGCTGCTGTCGACCAGGCTCTGCTCGGGCGCCAGCACCGTACAAACCGTGCAGCCCAGGCCGTTGTCCGCCAGCGCCCGCGCCGTCCGCTTCACGCCGACGGTCTTCGGGTTGAAGATTGGCAGCTCCACGCCGTCGAACCCCATCCGCGCCACCTTGTCGATCAGCTTCAGGTCCGTCCGGGAGTTGAAGCTCCCGGTCCACAGCATCAGGTTCACGCCCAGTTTCATCTCAACGAACCTCCTATCTCAGGCATGCTCTTGTTCGGTGAAGCATTATATGGCCCCGACCTACGCATACAAGCCGACGAACGCGTCGAGCACCCAGTCAGGTACGCGACCGTCACCGGAGCGTTTAGAATCACAGGTCAGGGCCTGAGGTCCGCAGCGTCTATTCCGCCTCGCGGCCCTCGGTGAACCGATAGCCTTGGGTCTGGATGGTCGTTACCGCCTTGCCGTCCACCAGGGCCAACGACTGCTCGATCCCCGGGCCCCTCACGGCGAAGCCGTTCTGCGGCAGCAGGTAGGTTCGACCGCCCACCTTGGCCTGGTAGGGCGCTGCGCCGAAATTCACGATCGTCTCCGTCCCGTCGCTGAACCGCGTCCGCTGAACGGCGTGGTCGGGCGTGACGAACTCGTGGGTGAGCATCTCCGTGCCCGCGATCACCTCGTGGAGCTTGCAGGTGTTGCGGTAGGTCCGCAGGAACACGTCCCGGTCGGTGTGCCACGCCCCCGGTTTGTTGACCCACATCATCGGGACCGTGCCGTACAGGATGTTGAACGCGTCCTTCTTCGGCGTAATCTCGGGCGCGGTCTTCAACAGCCAGGTGTTCGTGTCGCCCCAGTACCAGGTGCTGATGACGCAGTCGTGGAAGACGAGTTCCCACAGCGGCGCCCGCCATTGGTGGCCGATGCCCCACTGCTCGTAGATCTCGAAACCCGGCAGCTTGCGGCCCCACGGGCTGGTGAACCGCTGGTCCCGGGTCTTGGGGCGGACCAGATGACCGGCCGGCCAGGCGTAGTACCAGGGGCTGCCGCTCATCATCCCCTCGATGTAGTCCAGGTGGGGCACGGCCCACCAGATGCCGTGCTCGCCGCCGACCACCAGATTGTGCGATCGGACGTAGCTCAACAGGTCGACGGCGCATCGGCGTTTCTGCGTCTTGGTCAGCGGGTGCTTGGGGTCGAAGCATTCGTACAGTCCCTCGGCCGTGGTCACGTCGATGAACCGGCCGAGGTACGGATACTCGCGGAGCGCCTCGGGAACGACGATCTTGGCCGTCTTTACCCACAGGGCGGGGCACCGCTTCATGTACTGGCGCTTCTTGTCGAGCGTCAGCCAAGCCGTCATCCGCTTGCCGTCCGCCTTCAGGACGGCGCTGTCGGGCAACGGGGCATGCTTGGCATCGATCTGGCGGCATTTTTCCAGCGGCAGGATGTCGGTGTAGTTGTCGTATTCGCTGGTCAGATAGCCCAACTCGTTGACGCCGCGGGTCTGTTCGGGCGTGCTGCGGCCGTTGACGAGCATCTTGTCGACGCCGGCGGCCTTGGCCTGTCGCGCGAACGCCAGCGTCGCATCGCCCCAGACGTTCACCGCGCCGAACAGCCGCTCGAGATTCGGGTTGTTCCGGCGCTTCTCGGCCAGCGTCACGAGCAGTCCCTTGTCTCTGACATAGGCGCGGAAGGCCTTGGCCATCGACACGTAACCGCCCTTCGGCAGGAAGCGGTAGATCAGCCGTCGCGGATAGGCGAACGCGCGCTTACTCGATACCCAGATCAGCTTCGGCGCGACCAGCTTTCTGCCGCCGACCGGATAGGTCTTGAAATGGACGTGTGCGTCGTCGGGCGTGTCGATAATCATCATGCACCCGAACCCGCGCTCAAGGTCGCACAGGCCCACCCACGGCATGTCGAGCCGATCGGCGGCGTGGTAGGCCTGGATCGGCGGGTAGCCGTCGACGGGATAGACGTGTCCGTTGCAGTAATCGGCCACGGCCAGTGCGCCCCGCGGCGTGTCGAGGACGAACGGGTCCCAGAAGGGCATGGCCTGGGTTTCTGCATCGCGATCCGTCCTGTCGAGCGTGATGATGAGCGTGTCGGTGTGGTCGGGCACGGTGAGGGAAACGGTCAGGGTGTTCGGCCGGCCGTCAGTCGTGCCGAAATCGGCCTCCAGCACGATGCCCGTCTCGGGAGCGGGTAGCGCCCTGACGCGTCGGAACTTGGCACCGCCGGCCTTCGGTGCCGTCGCAGCGCGGGCAGCACCGGGTTGGACCCATTCATGTCCGCTGACCTTGTCGAGTACACGGATCGATCCGCGCGCCGGATCGAGCGACACGCGAATCTGTCCGTTCTCGATCACCCACGCGCCGTTCCGGCGGGTCGTCGTCGTGCCGACCGCAACGGACGCCGCGAAGATGGGCACGACCATCGCGCACCGGACCGCGATTCGCCTCGTCATCGGTTTGCCTCCTGGTGATCCGGATCTGCCAATGCGCCGCATCGTAATCGGGTAGGTACAGTGCGGGTAGGGCCGGCTATGCCGGCTAGATCGCAAGGCGTTGCCCTCAACGGTTCAGCATCTGCTCCTGCTCGAGCAGACGGCGTTGGTCTTCGATCCATCCGGCCGCGGCGGACCGCGTCGGAAAGTGATACGCCAGAAGCACCGCCAGCACGATCGCCCCCAGCAGGGCCAGGGACGTGCCTTCGATCATGTAGGCCACGACGACGAACAGGCCTGCGCCCTCGAACAGGGCTGCGGTGATGATGGTCTTGGTCCGGAAAACGCCCAACAGCTTGTCGACCTCGCCCCCATTGCCGCCCGCCGCATCGCCATCGTCAGCCGAGCCCGCCGTCTCCCGCAAGATCTTCTGCCGGCCCGCCGAGGTGACGACCGACGGGATGATGGCGCGGACCAGCACGGCGCCGACGGCATACGCGATCGCCACGTAGGTGATCAACGACCCCGTGGCCGCCGGCGCGCCAAACGCCTGGCCGCCGGCGCGAAGCGCGATGATGACCGCGAGGAAGGCGACGATGCCCAACACCATCGCCCCGACGATGATCTGAAGGACCTGGATCGGTTGGGCCAGCTTGTCTTGCAGGTTGGGATCGGACATGGCTCGCCTCCTTGGCATGCCGGTGCGTCTCGCCCGGCCGGCTACAAGAAGTGACGGCGTTCTGGCCGCACCATATCGCTCGAATCAGGCGTGTCAAGCGCTAGGTCCTGCTGATGCCCGGCGTTCCTTCGCTTGAAACCTGTCGCTACGCAGCTTACCGTATGGCTCGCTTGGCGAGCTGCTGATCGAACCATGACGCCTGATGGTCATTTCTTCCGGGCCCAGTCAACGACGGGCGCCACAGATCACGCCCATGCCCACCGACTGGCGTCGCGTGGGCGTCATTCGGAGGATGTCATCATGAAACCATCACCCGCTGCTGTCGCGGTTGTGTTGGGCCTGGCTGTCGTTGCGCTGGCCGAGTCGTTGGCGTCCGGCCCCGCGGCATCCAAACCGAGCTGCGTGGTCTGCCACAGGGGCATCGAACCGATCTGCGCACCGCAGTCGGGCATGATGAAGCAGATCGCCGCCCTTGGGCGCGGCCTGGGCGACCCCGAGGGCTGTGTCGTCTGCCACGGGGGCGACCCGAAGGCATCGAGCAAGGACAAGGCCCACAAGGGCGAGGCCTTCTACCCCGATCCCGGCAGCCCGTGGATCAACGAGCGGACCTGCGGGCCCTGCCACGCCAAGCACGTCGGGACCCAGTGGAACAGCCTGATGATGACCGAGTCGGGTAAGATTCAGGGCGTCTCGTGGTCGTTCGGCGCCTTGCAGGGCTACGAGCACACCTGGGGCAACTACGACGCCCGCAACCCGGCCAGCGAGAGCATGCGCGTGGGTACCAATGCGTACCGCGCCTACATGGCCAGACTCAAGGGGCTCGAGCCCGGCGCGTTTCCCGACGCCCAGACGACCGTGCCCAAAGCGCCGGTCGACCTGGCCAAGCTGAAGGACCATCCGGAGCTGGCGGCGTTCACGTACATCCGCGCCGAGTGCGAGCGCTGCCACCTGGCGGTCAAGGGGCGAGCGGAGCGAGGCGACTGTCGTGGGATGGGGTGTTCGGCCTGCCACATGCCATACAGCAACGAGGGGTTCTACGAAGGCCAGGACAAGACCATCCCACGAGACAAACCCGGGCACATCCTGGTCCACTCGATCCAGGCGACCCGCGAGGCCAAGGTGACCGTTCATGACAAGACGTATAGCGGGATCCCCGTTGAGACCTGCACGACCTGCCATGATCGGGGCAAGCGGATCGGTGTGTCGTTTCAGGGGTTGATGGAGGGCGCGTTTAAGTCGCCCTATACCGAGGGCGGTAAGGGCCAGGCCGATCTGCATACCAAGCACTACCTGGCCATGCACCAGGACATCCACGGGCAGAAGGGCATGGTGTGCCACGACTGCCACACGTCGATCTGCGTCCACGGCGACGGGTTTCTGTGCGGCTCGAACCTGGCGCAGGTTCAGATCGAGTGCGCCGACTGCCACGGCACGCCGCAGGCCTATCCGTGGGAGCTGCCGCTGGGAACGATGGACGAGTTCGGCGACCCGCCGCAGCGCGGTGAGCCGCGGGGCGTCGCGACCGCGGTGCTGCCGCGCGAGGCGCAGGGGACGGTGTATCCAGCCCGCGACGGGTATCTGCTGTCGGCCCGGGGCAACCCGTTTCCCGAGGTGGTTCGCGACGGCGATCAGGTCGTGGTCCATACGGCCGGCGGCAACGACCTGACGCTCAAGCCGCTCAAGCTGCTCAGCCGGACGGCGTCGTTGGACACGGCCGGTCGGGTCGCGATGCAGGCGGTGCAGGTGCACATTACGAAGATGGAGTGCTACAGTTGCCACGCCAACTGGGCGCCGCAGTGCTACGGTTGTCACCTCAAGGTGGATTACTCCGGGGGCAAGAAGAGCTTCGACTGGGTGGCGGCCGGACACAGCCATGCCAAGGCCGAGCACGCAGCAGACAAGGGCGAATCGACCTATCAGACCTTCATCCCCGGCCAGGTCGAGGAGCAGCGATCCTACATGCGGTGGGAGGACCCCGCCCTGGCCGTCAACGGCGAAGGGCGGATTTCCCCGGCGATCCCCGGCTGCCAGCCCAGCGTGACGGTCGTCGGCAAGGAGGGCCAGACCGTCTTGCTCAACCGTATCTTCCGCACCCGCCCGAACACCGAGGGCGGCGGGCCCGAAGGCCAACTCGCGATCGACTTCAGTCCCGGACAGCCGCACACAACGGACCACGAACCGCGTCCCTGCGAGTCATGCCACCTTCTGCCAAAGGCCATGGGCTACGGCATTGCCGGCGGCAGGCTCAACCGACAGTGGGACCAGCCGACCGTCGTCGACCTGATGACGCCCGACGGGCAGGTCCTGCCCGAGCGCACGCGTCCGCAGATCGAGCCGATCAAGGGCCTCGTCGGCGACTGGTCGCGGTTCGTCACCGAGGACGGTCAACAGCTCATGACAGTTGGCCACCACTTCTCGCGGTCCCGGCCGCTCAACAATACGGAGCGCAACAACACGGACCGACAGCGTCTCTGCCTCGCCTGCCACCAAGAGATCCCCGACCACAGCCTGGCCGTCAGCCTGCTGCACCACGTTGCGGCCGCGATCGGTCAGCTCCCCACCACGCCCGAGGAGCATCATTCGCTCGTCCACAAGACGCTGCTGTTCGCCGGGTGGACGCAGGTCGCCCTGGGCGTCGGCGGACCGATGGTGGGCGGGGTGTTCGTACTGTGGTTGTTGTGGCGTTACCGCAAGCGCAAGGCCTTGGCGGCTCAAGCAGTCCAGGGGGACTCCGCCAATGCCCCTTCAGATGACAGCTAGGTAGGTCGCGCGACTAGATCTCGCCCTCCTCGCGGGCCAGCCAGGCCGCCCCCGCCGCGCCGATCAGCCCGGCGTCGTTGCCGAGCGTGGCGAACATGATCTCGGGCAGGTCGTCGGCGGCCTTCCAGGTCATCTCGGCCGCCTTCTGACGGATCGGCTTGAGCAGGACATCTTCGCCCGCGTGGATCATGCCGCCGGCCATCAGGATCCGCTCGGGGTTGATGGCGTGTTGCATGTTGACGCAGGCGACGGCCAGGTACATGCACGTCTCATCGAAGATGCGGGCCGCGAGGGCGTCACCGGCCGAGGCCGCGTTGACGACGTCTTCGGAGGTGATCTCGCCCTTGGCCTTGAGGACCTCGGCGAGTGAGGAGCGCTCACCCGCCTCGACGGCTTCGGTCGCACGGCGGGCGGTATACGAGGCGGACGCGTAGGCCTCCAGGCATCCCTTCTGTCCGCAGCCACACGGTCGTCCTCCGGGTTGGATGATCATGTGTCCAAGCTCGGCCCCGTTGTCGAAGTGGCCTCGGAGCAATCGCCCGTTGGTGATGATCCCGCCGCCCACGCCGGTCCCGAGGGTGAACATGACCATGTGGCGCGTGCCTCGGCCCGCGCCGGCCCAGAACTCACCCCAGGCCGCCGCATTCGCGTCGTTCTCCAGCGTCGTCGGCAGGTCGGTCAGGTCCCTGATGCGATCGCGGAGCGGCACGTTCTCCCACCCGGGCAGGTTCGGCGGCTTGATGATGATCCCGTGGGTGTGGCTCATCGAGCCGGGCGAGCCGATGCCGACGGCCTCGATGCCGGCCTTGGTCAGGCCGGCCTGGTCGATCACCCGCTCGACGAGGGCGGCCATCAATTCAATGACGTGGTCGGGTCCGTCTTCAGCCTCGGTTGGGATCGAGACCTTGCACAGGACGCGGCGGTCTTCGTCCACCACGCCGCCCTTGAGGTTCGTTCCACCCAGATCGATACCGACGAAGCAACGTCTGGCCATGGCCTGACTCCGTATGACGCGGGCACATGTGGGCTACGCTGGGCATGGTAGCCCTCGGCACCGGGCTGTGGCAAGGGACGCCGTTTCGCGCGCGACAGGCCGGTCGGGCGAGTCTAGCCGTTGTCAAGGGCCCAGCGGGCGGGCATGTTGGGTTACGCCCGACCTGGACCGTGGCGGCGTGGGAAGAAATCGAAGAAAAAGTGCGCCGGTCGCTGACCCCTGATCTAGGTCGGCAAGGGGGCCAGCAGCCCAACCGGTAGTGGTGGGTGGTAGTTATCGGAACCACTGGCGCGAAATTCCCCGGATTTTTGCCTTGCAACCGGTGGGGCGAAGTGGTACATTTATCCAAGAAAGCCCAAGAAGTGGGAGTCGCACCCTTGGACCCGACCCTTCTCACCGGGGCGTACGAGCACGCTATCGATGCGAAGAATCGTTTGTCCATACCGGCCCAGATCCGCAACGAGATGGACCCGGAAAGGGACGGCACGCGATTCTACCTGGTTCCAGGGGCCCGACCCGGGACGCTGTCGCTCTACCCGGAAAAGACCTTTCGACGCCGCCAGGAGAGCTGGCCGAGCCCCGAGATCCCAAACGAAGATCTACTCAATTTTAACCAGGTCTTCTTCTCGATGGCAACCCTGTTGGATCTGGACAAGCAGGGACGGGTCTTGCTGCCCGACCGTCCAGTTAAGGCGGCCGCCATCAGACGCGAAGTGTATATCACCGGCGCGGGCGATCACCTCGATTTGTGGAACAAGTCCGACTACGAGTCTTTCCTCGACGCGAACTGGTCGCGCTACGCCGAGGTACAACATCGAGCGAGGAAGTACTTCTCGAAGCGCACGTCAGCAGAGGATGAGGCGTGAGGGGCGAAGAGCGGAAGCGAGCAATGACATTCGCCGAGGTTAGGGTGGTTCTCGTGAGATCGGCGATCAGACTCGGTCCGAGGGCCGAAAGTCGAGCGAGGGAGCCCGGGAAGCCGCACCGTCGGTGGCCGCCGACGGTGTCCTTCCCAGGCCGATCCGCCGATCAGCCAGTGTTTGATATGGGCGGACAGGGACCTGCGGCGAGGCGAAGGGAGTCGCAACGCCAGCAGGGAACGCGGATGGCGCGGTGCTTGAGACGCCAGAAGAGGAGTGTAGCGAGTGCGCGGTCAAAGCCAGGCCTCTGTTAGCGTAGTACAGGAGGCCTATCCTCGGTGCGGGCCGATGACGCTGGCTCGTGACCCCGAGGACTTTGGAGAGCGGATGCGTCCCGAGATGCGGCGGGGTGATGCATCCGCGGGTGTGCGGCTGACTCCGTGCGTCGACTGCTTGCGGGCGGCATCGGACGCCACACCGTGTTTCGGGCTAACCGGCGCCACGGAAGGCAATGGTTAGTCCACTCCCTGCCCAAACTCAGTGGTTTGTAGTGAGCCCGGGGATCGTGGCGGGCCGGACGGCGTTCTCGGCGACGAACCAGTGAATGGGTCAGGCCAGGGTCATCTGCCGGTGTTGGTCGAACCGGTGCTTGAGCTGCTCGACCCCCGGCCGGGCCAGTGCCTGGTTGACTGCACGATAGGGCCGGGCGGGCACGCTAAGATCCTGGCCGAGCGGCTGGGATCGGAAGGGCGGCTGATCGGGATCGACCTGGACGAGGGGAACGTCGTCCTGGCCCGGAAGGGATTGGCCGATGCCCCGGCCCAGTGTCAGGTGCTGCAGGGGAACTTCGCTGAGCTCGATGCCATCTTGCGTGGCTGCGAGGTGGCGCGGGTGGACCGGATCCTGGCGGATCTGGGCCTGAGCTCGAATCAGTTGGACGACCCGGCGCGAGGGTTCAGTTTCCTCGGCGACGGGTCGCTTGATATGCGCATGGACCGTCGGGAGGCGCTGTCGGCCGTGGAGGTCGTGAACCGGTCGACCGAACGGGAGCTGGCCGACCTGATCTACCAGAACAGTCAGGAGCGGTTCAGCCGACGGATTGCCAAACGGATCTGCCAGGCGCGGCGTGCAGGCCGGATTCGGTCGACGCGGCGACTGGCGGAGGTGGTGGCCTCGGCCGTTCAGGTGGACCCGGGCTCGCGCAAGAGCAAGATCCACCCGGCGACGCGGACGTTTCTGGCGTTGCGGATCGCGGTGAACGGGGAGCTGGAGAATTTGCGGTCGTTGCTGCGGGAAGCGCCGAAGTGGTTGGCCCAGGGCGGTCGGATCGGCGTGATCAGTTTTCACAGCGTGGAGGATCGGGAGGTCAAACTGGATTTCAAGCGACGGGCCCAGCAGGGGCTGTATTCGATAGTGACGAAGCGGCCGGTGATCGCCGGACCGGCCGAGCGTGCCGACAACCCGCGTTCGCGGAGCGCGAAGCTGCGGGTGGCGGAACGCACGGACCGGCCATTGGAGGCCTGTTTGGAGACAGAATAAGGTCGAGCAGCACATCACGCCTGACCCGCCAGCGGCCTGGCCGGTGACGGGTTGACCGACGCGATGGAGCGCGTCGGGCCGTGGGCACGGAGGCAGTCATGAAGGACCAAACCGGCACCCGTCTCGGTCTGGTGGTGGTGCTGGCATTCCTGGTGGCGTTTGGGCTGATCCTGACGACGCAGTCGAACCGGTACGAGGTCTCGCCGGCGACCGCGTCCATCCAGGGGTCGGGTGAGGCGGAGGCGCGGGGTCATCCAATCAGCAGGGCGTCGTTGGGTGAGGCGACGGCACGGGAGTGGCAGCGGCGTCGGCCGGTTCCGCGCCGATCCAGGCGCGCGGTCGAGGCCGACCGATCCGTGCCGGCGAGACAGTCCTCGTCGGTAGATCCGTCAGACGAAGACCCATCGAGCCGGCACGCCGATCCGCATCGCCGCAGAGCCCAACCGCCCGTCATCACCGGGCCGCGCTCCAGGCCAGCTACCGAAGCGCCGGTCGAATCAAGGCCGGCAGTGCCCCAGATCCCCAACCCCCATGAGAGCGGGCCCAAACGTGCCGGGGGGGGGTCGAAGCCCGCCACCGGGGCGCCGAAACCGCCAGTCCGGGCGCCGAAGTCGCCGGAACGCGAGACCCGCCCGGAGGAGCTGCGACCACCGGGTGAATTGCCCGACAGCGGCGTGCGGACCGCACGGGGGGATCCGCCGGCGAACTCGAGGTTTGTCGGGGCAGAGCCCGAAGAAATCCGCGCCACGCCTGCGGTCTACGTCATCAAGCCGCGTGACAACCTGATCCGAATCTGCAAGGCGGTCTACGGGACGTCAGACCACCGTGTTGTCCAGGCGCTGTACGAAGCGAACCGAGATCGGCTCAAGAACAAGAACCACGTGATGGTGGGTCAGCGGTTGCGGATACCGGCCTGGCCGCAGAACAGGACGAAGCACATCCCTCGTCGGGTTCCGTTAAGCCAACGTGCGGTGGTGCCGGCGAGGACGCCCGGCGGGATCAAGCTGCCGGTGTTGCCGGTTGACCGGCGCTCGGCCGGCCAGCGAAGGGCAAACGAGGTTGCCGCGGGATCCTCGGACCCCGGGCGGAAGGTGACGTCGAGTCGCGGCCGGACCAAGGAGCGTTCGACGCGGGCCCAGCGGTACCGTTGGCACCGGGTCAAGCGGAACGAGAGCCTGAGCACGATCGCGCGTGACAAGCTCGGTAACGGCCGGCGGTGGGGTGAAATCTGGAAACTGAACAAGGGACGACTTCGTCGGCCGAATCACTTGCCGAAGGGCTTCCGGATCAAGGTGCCGCTGGCGGTTCCGGCGAGGGGTCGTCCGATGCTGGCGGCCGAACGGGACGAAACGCCCGCGGAGGCGCTATGACGCTGCCTCGCACGGTTGGGTTGGTCTTGATCCTGACGGCGATCGCCGTAGGTGCAGTATGGGTGCGCGTGCAACGGGCGCGGACGGGGTACGAGATTCATCGGTTGGCGCGGCAAGAAGTGGAATTGATTCGAGCGATCGAGCGGGCCAAGGCGACGATCGCCCGATTGCGGGCGCCGATGCAGATTCGAGAGCGGGTGGCGCGGATGCAGCTGAGCGCAGTGCCTCCCGGGGTCCGGGACGTGGCCGGATCGGGGGATCGATTGGCCGGGAACGCCGGATTGCCCGGCAAACGTAGGTGGTGAGCGCATGCGGTCGTTACGCCGACCGGTTCTAGTCAAGGACATCACCTGGTTGGTGGTGTTGATTCTGATCGCGCTGGGCTGCCGGTTGGTTCAAATCCACCAAGAACATCGCGGACGCTTGCAGGCGTGGACGGATCGGCAGCGACGGTCGGTGGTGTCGATACCGGCGCGACGGGGGATGATCGTCGACGCGCAGGGCCGGGTCATGGCGACGAGCGTCGAGCGTCCGAGCGTGTTCGCCGATCCGGCGGTCATCCCGCGCGTGAGGCTGGTTCTGGATCCGAACGTTGTCCGTCCCGAGAAGATCATCGCCGAGCCGCAGGTGGTCAAGTCATACGAGGTGGTTGCGCGGGAGCTGGGCCGCGTGTTGGGCTTGGACGCGAGGGTCCTGGCGGACGAGTTGCTGTGCCGGGCGGGTCGTCGCTTCTTTTGGGTCAAGCGAAAGGTGAGCGAGGAGGAGGCGCGCGCGGTCAGGTCACTGAACCTGCGTGGGGTGGGGATTATCTACGAGTCCGAGCGTCGGTATCCGATGAACAAGCGGTTCGCGCACGGGTTGGGGTTCGTGGACCCGCAGGGGCGGGCGTTGGCGGGTCTGGAGCTTCGGTTTGACGAGGCACTTCGTGGGCGCGAGGGGCGTCGAACGGTGGTGACGGACGTGCGTCGGCGGGCGATCTACACGAGCAAGGAGGGGTACGCGGCGCCGGAGGACGGGAGTCATCTGGCGTTGACGATCGACGCGGCGATTCAGGCGGCTGCGGAGGAGGCGTTGGCGGGGGCGGTCGAGCAGTTTCAGGCGCAGGCAGGGTCGGTCATCGTGATGAGCCCGCAGACCGGGGAGGTGCTGGCGTTGGCGAACGTGCCGACGTTTGACCTGAACGACTATGCGAACTACCCGGAATCGGCGCGGTGCAACGTGGCGATCCAGGCGCCGTTCGAGCCGGGCAGCACGTTCAAGCCGATCGTCGCGGCGGCGGCGTTGGCGGAGAAGGTGACGTGGCCTGGGGAGCGGATCTTCTGTCATCACGGGTTGTACAAGGCGGGTCGGCGTCGGCTGCATGATCACCATCCGTTTGGAACGTTGACGTTCGAGCAGGTGGTGGTCAAGAGCAGCAACATCGGGATGGCGATTCTGGGCCAGCGGCTGGGGAACGAGCGGCTGCACGCGTACATCCGGCGGTTCGGATTCGGCCGGCCGACGGGGGTCGAGTTGCCGGGGGAGGACGGAGGCATCGTGCTGCCGTTGCGTCGGTGGACGAGCTACTCGACGACGTCGCTGCCGATGGGGCAGGAACTGGCGGTGACGCAGATTCAGTTGGCGGCGGCGTTTTCGGCCATTGTGAATGATGGGGTGCTGCTGCGTCCGCGGGTGGTTCGGGGGGTGATCGGGGCGGACGGGAGCGTCAAGGAGGACCGGTCCAAGCCGGCCGTGGTCGGTCGGGTGTTGAGCGAGGCGACGGCGTCCAAGATGGCCGAGGACATTCTGGTCCGCGTGGTGGAGGAGGGAACCGGCCGGCGTGCGAAGCTGGCCGGCTATCGCGTGTCGGGCAAGACGGGTACGGCGCAGATCGCGCGTCGCGGGGGTGGGGGGTATGAGCCGGATGCGTACGTGTCGTCGTTCGTGGGCGCGGCGCCTGCGGGGGATCCGGAGGTATTGGTGTATTTGATGGTGATCCGGCCGGTGAAACGACTGGGCTATTACGGGGGGACGGTGGCGGCGCCGGCGGTTCGGGAGATACTAATCAAGACGTTGGGGTACCTGGGCGTTCCACCGGCGGAAGGACAATCGGCGCCCATGAGACTGGTGAATGGACGGTGAGGCGAGCAGCCGCGGCGTTGCGGATGGGTGGCTGTGGTTTCCTCCCGCCCGGTTGGGGAGGTTGGTGCGGGCGTTTCGGAGTTCCCAGCGCGGCCCGGGGTCCGTGTGCGTGCGGTGCGCAGGCGGCCCCGGG
>Ga0180431_10006984_pt1 | contig 13281 bp, 5 predicted proteins | sample SS_ome_11_FD_132459 | JGI IMG/M metagenome (GOLD analysis project Ga0180431, IMG submission 132459) | Hypersaline lake sediment archaeal communities from the Salton Sea, California, USA - SS_1_MS_1 metaG | ecosystem: Environmental > Aquatic > Non-marine Saline and Alkaline > Hypersaline >... | reverse complement strand
GCGGGTCGGCTGGGAGAACGCAGCCGACACCACGATTCATTTTTGCGCGACGGGCGAAGACGAAAGCGAGGCCGTGTACTCTGAGCGCGTCCGCGAGCTGCGCCGCCTCGTCTTGCGCAGGGCGGCGGCCTCGGTGCGCGAGCGCGCCCCGGGACTGCACGGGGACGCCCGGCTGCGCCGTCTGCAGAACGAGTGCAAGGACTGGCTGGCGGGCGCAAACTCGCGGTTGCGCCCGCTGCACAGAGCACAGCTGCTGGAGAGCTGGCAGGTGCGCCGGCACGCGAGCGCCCTCGCGGAGTTTCGGATGGAGCGCGTGCCGCTCGTGCATCTGGTGATTAAGGCCGCCCTGAACATCTTGGCTGACCGGGAAGACGAGCGCGGCACGCGCTGGTTCATCGGCGAGTGCAGGAACTGGCTGCAGGGCGCGCGAGACATCGAGCAGGTGCCGCATGAGCTGGACTTGCTGCTGTGCAACAGCGAGCACGCGCTGGACATGACCTCCGTGCTGATGCCCGGTCCGCAGCGCCAGGCGCAGATTGGCCGGCGCATTCGCGTGCACGAGCCGGGCATGAGCAGGGGCGAGCAGAGCCGGATAACCTGCGAGAACACGTTGTGGTTCGTGACCGCCTCCCTGGAGCACCTCAGCCCGCTGATGGAGCTGTTCTACAACTACACGCTCATGCTGAGCCGGGACGCAGTGCGGCGGATGAACGCTCGCATGGGAGAGCCCGCGGAGATGGACCCCGAGGCGCAGCTGGCGGCCGACCTCGCACAGGCCATCGCGAACGACGCGTCGGCGCTCGGGCAGCCCGCCAGCGTGCGGGACAAGGCGGGGCGGCATTTTCAAAAGGCGGCGGCGGCGGCGGCGGAGGCGGCGCAGCGAGAAGCGCGCGGGGAACGGGTGACGACGCAGACGGTGTCGATGCGCACGGGACAGCTACAGCGGACGTCCGACTACGCCAACATTCGCTTCATGCAGATGACGGGAGCGCTGTTTGGGCAGAAGCGGGTGCGCAAGCTGATGAGGAGCACGCTCGGCTACAATGGGGACGTGGGCGAGGCGATCCGGGCGCTGTACAAGCGCAGCGAAGGCGTGAAGGAGCTCACGTTCTTCACGCTGGCGGACAACGCGCAGCGGGCGTCCTACTTTGAGCGCGCGAAGATGGCGACGCTCTTCCGGATTATGCTGAACTCGATGCTGGATCCCGGGCGGCCGCGGCTGGCGCCCGAGTTCACGATGCACGCCATGCCCATGCTGAAGAGCGGGGCGCTGGTGGGCATCACGCGGTCCACGCGCAAGCTGGCGCGGCCCGTGCTGGACGACCTGGTGTCCGATCTGGACGGCTGCTACTACCTCTCGCTGGCGCCCGCGGAGCAGACCGCCCCGGAGGATCTCGTCTACGGAGACCCCGAGCGCGACAGAGCGTTCAGCTCGAGGGCGCGGCGGCTGGCCATGCTGTGCCCCCGCGCCGTGCGTCTCCAGGTCCGCGCGAGCATCGATCGCTGTGCCGAGCGCGTGCGGCCCACATGGGAGGCGCACCAGGCCCAGGCACAGGCCGCGCGCGAGGCGACCGATTCGCGAAACAGCCGCGCGAATCTCGTGTGTAAAAACTAGCCAATAAACTGACCGGACCTCGCAACTCATTGTGATTTGAAGCGCGCGTGTGCAGCATCCGTCCGCGCGCCCAGATTTCAGTTACCTAACCCTCCTTTCCTCGTTTTTTGGCCAGCCGCCCGCCATGCTCGCCTCGCGCAGCGGAGTGAGCTCCGTCGTCCGCGACAAGATGATCACGGCGCGCCGCTTCCACAACGTCGCCTGGATCGCCTGCGCGTTCGGCCTCGCGCTGGTCGGCACCTGCATGCAGGCCATGACGTTCAAGGGCGACGACACCAAGCAGTACAACTCGGACGGCGCCCCCCTCAACATGTGGTGGCGCGTGGAGCTGATGTTCGGCCTCTCCGCGCTCTACCTGGCCGCCAATTACTTCTACATCCTGGTGGCCAAGAAATGGCTGCTCTACCTCCAGTACGGCATCCAGTTGCTGGCCGCGATCTACGTGGCGGGCAACATGATCTCCGACATCGTGGTCTGGCGCCAGCGCGACACGGGCGACTACCCCGTGGTCTACTACGCCCAGACCGAGTTCATCATCCGCTTCTGGAGCGTCATCGGCATGCTGGTCTGCCACATCGTGCTCGCCATCGCCACCTGGAACCTCTTCGCCCGCCTCGAGGAGATCGTCACCGCCCGCCTCGTGCTCAAGCAGCAGTTCGACCTCGAGGACGACGTGGTGGACGTCTCGAGCGGCGAGCGCCTGCTCAACAACCTCTACAGCCAGATCCGCTTCGAGCAGTACGCCTTCGGCCTGTTCCTGGCGGCCTTCATGATCGGCCTCACCTTCCGCGCCGCCTCCTTCATGAGCTACGTGTGGGCCAACGACGCCGCCGACTTCTGGGTCACCTGGGCCTGGTGGCGCAACTGCCTCGACATGTTCAGCATGGTGTTCTTCGTCGGCCCGATCGCCCTCTACTTCCTGCTGGGCGGCTTCTGGACGCGCAACGCCAGCCAGTGGCTCGCGGGCATCTGGCTCGCGGGCGTGCTCATCCTGAACGTGCTCGTGCTCGCCGTCACCTGGTCCGAGTGCAACACTCTCAACGGCGTCGAGCTCGCGCACCCCGAGTGCGGCACGGGCCCCACCAACAAGGTGCAGGTGTGGTTCCTCTGGAACATCTACTCGGCCATCGGCAGCGCCGCCTGCGCCGCCGTCATCTACACCATCTTCTTCTCCGCCAACCACACGCTCCGCGAGGTGGCCGCCGTCAACTCCGAGGTCAAGCGCATGCGCAAGAGCGAGGCCGAACTCCTGGCGGCCGAGGGCGAGGACGAAGGCGCGCAGATGATCGGCAAGCGCATCAGCGAGACGGACGTCGACGCGCACGCCCACCGCGCGGGGCCCACCGCGTCCGACTTCGCCCACGACGCGCACTTCGCCCACGTCCACTCCGCCCGCAAGAACGGCTTCCACGCCGCGGACGCGGAGCACATCGGGATGGTCATGTATTCCCTCAAGCGGCGCCTCAAGGAGGGCCGACACCGCGCGAAGCAATTTTCCCCGTACCACCGAGATTAAAAACCTTGAGTTTATTCGCCTTTTTTCCGCCCAATTTCAGCCCCCGTTCTTGCCCCGCCCGCCCACATGGTGCATTTCAACGTGTCGCTCGGGAGCGCAGAGGAAACTTCGGCCGGCTACCACCGAAAGGTGCTCGAGATTCTGACCAAGGCGTACGCGGAGGAGGAGGCGCGTCTGCGCGCCGCCCGGAGCCAAAAGAAAATCCCTCCTGCCCCCGCGCCCTCCGACAAAATACCCACAGCAATCGGAGAGCCCCCCATGTACTCATTGATATCGGCGGCCGTCCCGAGCCACCTCGGCACGGGACGCGAAGCAGCGTCGCAGACGCACGTCGCGCAGAACCCGCGCAGCGCCTCCTCCAGAAACCCCGCCCAGCGGTACTACGACGACAAAGAGCCCGCTCGCAGCGTGCCGGTGTACACTAAGACCGCACTCGGCAGCGCGGTCGTGGGGACGATGAAGGTGCCGAGCGAGCCTCGCGGGGATCCATCCGCGAGCTTCCCGTTCAGGCGGCAGGAGAGGGCCAGCGGCACAGGGACGAGCATCCGCGCGTCCCCGGCCTTCTTGCAGAACAAAACCGAGGAAGAGATCACCGCTTTCCTACAAGAACGGCGCGAGGCAATCGAACGCGAGCGCCGGCAGCCCGTCTCATTCAAGAACGTCAGGCAGGCCTCGCAGTTCCTGGCCAGCAAATTCGCCATTCCCGCTCCTGAGGAATCCGGCCCTGCCCCCGAGCCCGCCGAGCCGCAGCCACAGCCCCGCAAGCGCAAGCGTAAGGCGGAGCCCGCCAAGCCTCCCGAGCCCGAGCCCGAGCCCGAGCCCCCCGCTGAGCCCGAGGCAAGCCCGCAGGAAGCCCAGGCCGAGGAGAAGGCGCCCGCCAAACGACAGAAGACCGCCGGGCGCGGGCGCAAGGCCAAGCGCACCACGGCGCGAGCCGTCAAGGCAGCCAAGCCCCCCGAGAAGGAGCCCGAGAAGAAGAGCGAGCCCCCCGCGGAAGAAAAAGAGGACCTAGAAGCATTTTGAAGTAAATTCCACATGTTTATTTGCGCACCGTGGTGGTCACTGTCATCACGTCGAACACCTTGGAGCGAGCGGGATCGCTGTCTATGAACACCGCGTCCCGGATCGTGCTCGTCTCGAAGTGGGCCGCGCGCCCGCCCATGAAGATCCAGGCTGGGTCGCGCCTGTCGCCCGTATTGGCGTCGGTTTCGTCAAGTATCTTGGCCATGGTGTAGCGCGCGGACGAGAACAGAATGCACACCCGGATGTCGCTGCCGGGGGTAACCTCGATCGTCATGGTGCGCATGTCGTCCTCCACTTTGGTGGCGCGCAGGCGCACGCCCGGCACGACCGTGTCGAGGATGCTGTACGAGTCGACGTAGGCCGCCAGCCTGGCGTCGCCGCGCTCCTTGAAGATGTGCACCGTGTCCGTATCAAGGTCCGCCTCGATCTCGTCCTGGCCCTGGATCGCGTGCCGGAGGCGCAGGTTGGGCGGCAGCGTGTCGATGAAGGAGCGGACGTCGGCGCCCTTCTCCTCCGGGACCGCGTTCACCCCCCACAGGATCAGCGCGGGGGACGTGGGGAAGCGCTCCTCGTCGGCGACCTGGTAGACCACCGTGAGTTGGGAATGGGGCTTGAGTCGGAACGGCGCCCGCATGAAGGCGCGCACAGGCACCCTTGCATGCACGAACCCGCCTTGCGGCTCGCTCTCAAACTTGGCCCCCGGGCGCTTGCGGGAGAAGACCGTGGCCGTGGCGCCCCGCTGGACGCTGCTCGCGTAGGACGAGTCGGCTTGGCTCACGCTGCGCGCCTTGGCGTACTGGACCTCGGTCTGCGCGAAGCGCACGACGGGGGCGCGGTGGTAGCCCGTCGTCCCCGTCACCCGCACGCGCGTCGGCGTGCACCGAAGCAGGTTTTGCAGCATGGCAGGGGCCAGTACGCTGGGGCGCGTCGCGTGCACGACCAGGTTAAAATACGCAGAGTTGCTTTGCACCCCCGCGGTGTTTTCAAGCTCGAGGCCCAGGCCCAGGCCCGATGTTTCGAGGTCGTACGAAAACGACTCGATCTTCTCGTCGCCCAGGTTGCCCATGGAGAGCATAAACGCGTGGCGAGAGGCCTCCTTGAATGCGTGGCGGAACGCGTGAGAAAGGTTGTCGAGCGAAACGCCGCCTTTGACAGGGATGAGGCGCTCGCTCGTTTTCCCCTCGTCGTCGACGGAGAGCACGCGGAGGGCACGCCCTTCGTCCACGAGTTCGTGTTTGAGGACGACGAGCTCTTCTTCCCCGACCTTGACGCGGAACATGTTGCGAAGCTGATCGTGCTGCAGTGTGCCGTGGTCCCAGAGCCACGCCCCCCCGTTCATAAGAGCGAGCTCGGGGCGCCAGCGGAGCACAGCCCACGAATTGTCGGCGACCTTGCGCCCGTTCACGCGCACGTTGCGCACGCCGGCGCGGTCTGACAGCTTGAACGTGTCCGCGTCCGCGTCCACGATGACCGGCATGGCGCCCAGTTGGACGAAGGTGACCGGCGTCGCCAGCTTGTACTCGAGCGTGAATCGCTGTGCGTCCCTCCCGGCCGCATCGATCAACGCCAAGTCGCCCTGGGACACGGGTACGCGCCCCGTGATGACCAGCTTGTTCACACCCGCGGACGAGGCGGCCGCCGCCGCGCCTTCTCGCGCTCGCACCGGCACCTCATCGCCCAGCACGCCGCTCAACCAATCGTTCGTAGCTCCTGTACTCATTGCCCGTCTCGCTTTTGTTTTGCCCGCGCCGCCCGGTTTCGCGGATCCCTTTTACTCTCGCCCAACCAGGTCAGCTGTCCCCGGCCGGACGACCAGGGCATGCGCTGTGGCCTATTTTCTTACACCAATTTTCGCCCAAGTGTGGCGGAAAAAAAGTGGTACATTTTTCAGAGCCCGTACCCTCGAAAAGTGCGCTCACCGTACATTTCCCTATCATTCATGTATATCACACTTTTTTTTGGGACGCGCTCTAAAAGTTATAGTTTTGTCATCTACGCGATTTTGACGTCCCGTTCCAATTTTTATTTTTTTTCCTGACCCGGCATGCGGCGCCCGTCCGCCACTGGGCGAGCCCGGCCCTCAAATTAAAAATTTTTCACGCGCGGGTCACTTGGGGAAACGGCGTGCTTGACAATTCCTGAAAGATAAGCGTGCTGTTGAAGGAGCCTGCTGAGTTGCCGGACCACGAAACTCCAGTGGTAGACGAAGCCGACCGCGCACACGAAGAGCAGGCAGAGCGTGAACCCGTTCCAGTACACGAACAGGTTTGCATACAGAAGACAGAGCAAGGCGATCAGACGCCCTGCCCACTCGAAGGTCGCGAGCGTATTCCAGCCGACGATCGCGCCGCGCGACGGGGGATTGGCCAGCGTCATCTGCTCGGCCATAAACGTTTTGTACTCGGGGTCGTGCTGCTGCCCGGCGCCGAGTGAGTCGGGGTCGCGAAAGTAAGAGCGCATCCAGAGAGCGCGCCAAACCAGAAAACATGCGGCGGAAACGGCGAATCCTGACGCAACAAACACCGCACGGTTGTGCGGGTGGTGCTTCACCACGTCTTCGTGGTAGCGCCCCGAGTGGGGGTCAGAAGCGTGCAAGATCGGATGGTGGTCAAACATCTCGCGGCCCAGAACAAGGTCGCCCGACAAAGCGTCAAACGACTCCAGATGCACGGCATCCAGCGGCAGCCCGCTCGCCGAGCTTGCCATGGCAGCTGAAGAAAATCGTGAAGGGCGCCTCGCTCCCGGCCCCTTTGCGCCGGCATCCAGGAGCCCTCGGTGGCCGTGCATGTACCCGTGGTACATCGGATCAGCCACCGTCCACATCACCAGCATCATCAGCGCGATCGTTAGCGCTGCATCAATTAGTTGCGCTCGCGTCGAGCGCCGCACCTGCAACCCAATCTGCTGGAACAAGCCGGCCGCAATCAATAGCGACTTACTCAGCGCCTCTGCCGACGTACCATAGGCCGTCTGTGTATACATTGTGCCCGCGGGTGATTCTACTGCGGGGAGACACGCCGGAAAACAAGCAACTCTCGCAGTTTGTCTCGCGCGTGCTCAATTCGCTCGAGGCCGATTTCGATTTCAGCTTTCCCTTCATCAGCAAGATTGCAAACGTCGCTTTTAGGCCGGACGAGCTCGCTGCCGATTCGCCGACGCTCGACGCGCTCGCGTGCGAATACTCCAATCTCCAAGGCCTCCACCCGGGCCACTTCAAGGTGATCGTCTTTCGCCCCGCCCACACACCAAGCCGCGCGTGGCTCTTTCTGCCGAGCTTCTACCGGCGCAAGTGGACGCCGCAGCGCCAGCTGCTCGCCCTGCACGCAGGCCCGGACGGCAACCACCCCAAGGCCGTGGCCCTGTTCCGGCGCTACTTTGAGAACCTCGCCCAGTTCGAGCGCTCCGCGCACATCGGCGCGAACGACCCCGACCTGCCCGCGCTGGCGGGCGAGTGGCTCGCCGAAACGTTCTACGGGGGCCTGGGCTTCCTGGAGTCGGCCTTCAACACCAGCATGAACCGCCTCTGGCTGCACAACCCCGGCGTGGCAGACGACCTGCTCAACCGGAGCGCCCTCTCCGCGCACGCCTCGTACTGGCCGCTGCTCAGGCCGTTGCTCGCGCTCTATTTTGCGCGCACCCCCGAGGAGCTGCTCTCCCGGCTGCCGGGCCTCCCCGAGTCGCAGCGCGCCACGCTCGGGTCCGCGCGCCATGCTCTGCTGCGCGTGGCCGTGCGCGACCGCACACTGCTGCGAACTGTCCAGCACGTGTACAAGATGCTGTTCCGCGCCGCCTTCGCGATGAACGACCCGGGGCGCGAGTCGCTCTTTGCCAGCCTGCTCCCGCACAACACGAGCCCCGCGCGCCGGCCTGTCCGCGAGATCAAACACGCCGACTACATCCTCGAGTCGTTCAAGTCGCGCTACCCGCGCGCCGCCCCGCCCGCTTACGTCTGGTGCGTGCCCTGGATGCAGGCGTCCACGCTCGTGCGCTCGCGCCACGTGCTGCTGATCAGGGGGATTGCGCACATCACCTACATGGACGCCTACACGGCCTTTTTTCATGACGCAATCGGCGTGGCGGTCGAGCGCGCGGCCCCGGTCGATTACGCGACGAACTTCAAGCCCGTGGTCGACGCGCACTGCAGGCGCCGCGGGAGGCCCCCCACCGCCGCGATCCCGCACCCGCGCGACATCCAGCAGTACAAGGATCGGATGATCACCTACGATCAGGCCAAGAAGCGGGCCGCGCTGATCGCGCAGGAGTACTGGGAGGGCCTCCCGCTGAACCCCGTCACGGACTACGGCTACGGGCATTACCTGATCGACAACACGGCGCGCGACTGGTACCACTCAGCCCTGCGGGCAGACATCGCGCGCGCCATCGAGCAGGACAAGCTGGCGCGCAGCGTGTCGGGGCTGGCGGCCTCCCGCTTCTCGTCCGAGCAGCTGCGCCAGATTTTCGCGAGCGCGTTCGCGCGCTTCTGCGCGCAGGTTGACCCGGCCGGCAAGTGGAAGGTGCGCCCTGACGCGCAGAAGCGCGGCGTGCTCGTGCTGGACCGCGGCGCGCCCAGCAGGTGCGTGCTGTGCAGCGAGCGCCTGCAGCGCGAGCACGTGCACGAAGTGGACAACACGGCGTTCCTCACGCTGAACCGCGCGGGGACGGCCGTCGAGTGGGGCTGCTGGCGCGTGGGCCACGCGCAGCGGCGCCTGGTGATGCCCGTCGGAAATCATTAAACTGGTTGGAAAATTTAATCATAGTAGCCGCCTCCGTCCGCGCTCAGGAACGCGCTCATCGCCTCCTTGTCCGTCCGGCTCGTGTCGCCCACCATGCGGCCGAGCGCTCGGTTGTACCACGCGCGCGCCTCATCGCTTTCTAACCCGGAGCTTTCCCCGTCGCTCTCGCTGCTGCTGCTGTCGAAGCCGCTGCTGGCGCTCGAGTCCGTGTGCGCGCAGACCTCGCAATAATCCGGCCGCCTGCAGCGGTGCGGACGGTGGCTCCTTGCCTTGCAGCGCCGGCAGTTGCGCTTCCAGTGCGCGTAGCACGGGAGCACGCAGAACTTGCGGCAGCAGCACATCTTGAAGGCGAAGCACAGGAAGAGCAGCAAAATAACAAAAAGCAGGATGCACGCCACCCAGCGGACGACCGTGCGCCACCCGTCGCTGTCGTCGTCGTCCCGGTCGTAGTCGTCAAACGAGGAGGGCGGCCTGTGGCGGCCCCCGTAGTGGTTGAAGTAGCGGATGTAGGTCGCCTCCTCCTGCTCGAGCCGGGCGAGCGCCTCCGCGACGGCCGCCACGTCCACGTTAACGTTGACATCGTTGTCCACGTTCACGCCGCTCTGCGAGTTGGCGTTGGAGGCGGAGCTGGAGTCAGACCAGGAGCCGACCGTGTTACTGTTGGTGTTGGTGGCGGTCGCGCTGTTGTCGTTGTCGTTCGTGTTGGTGTTCGTGTTCGTGTTGGTGCTGGTGCTGGAGCAGCCGCTCGTGCAGTCGTCCTCGTCGTCGCCGTTCAGGCACCAGGGGTGGTTCGGGATCTCGTTGCAGTCCGGCTCGCAGCGCTCGTCCGCGTAGTCCCAGACGTACCCGTAGTTGCAGTCCACGACGTAGCGCTCGGTGTTGCGCCGCTCGCAGGGGTCGTCCGGGTGGACCTCCGTGTCGCGCAGCTCGACGAAGCCCTCGATCGTGGCGCCGCCGTCGCCGATGGCCTCCCACACGACGTGCAGGAACTGGCCGTCCCCGTAGCGGTGCGTGCGGAAGGAGAAGCACACGCTGGGCTCGCCCGCGTGCTCGTTCCCGCAGTGCGAGTTGTCGTGGCACGCCACGATGTGGAAATCGTCGTGCACGACGCCCTCCCACAGGTCGTAGATCAGGCGGCGCTCGACGCCCTCGTCGTAGTAGGTGACGTTGGCGCCGTAGTCCCAATAGCCGATGTACACGCGCAGGATGCGCGGCTCGAGCCACCCGTAGTTGTGCAGCGAGAGGCGGGCGAACGCGTGGTCGCCCTCCTCAAAGTGGTTCACGCAGTAGTAGGGGTGGCCGCAGTCGTACTCGTCGCAGTGCAGGTGGTCCGTGTACAGAGTAAGATGCGCCTGGACGGTGTCGTTCAGGTAGTGCGCGGGCCCGTGGTGCTGGGCGTCGACGTGCAGCCACGCCTCCACCTCGCTGTCGTGCGGGCCGTAGAGCCAGCGGATCTGGAACGAGCCCTCAAAGTGGTGGTCGTGGCTGTCCGCGCACTCCAGGCTGGTGATCACCCAGTCCTGGTAGCAGTAGTTGTCGGGCGACTCGGGCAGGCAGCCGGGCTGGCCGGGGTCGAGCAGCGCGATCGTGGCGTTCCAGGGGACCGTGAGGAAGGAGGGGTCGCGCAGGACGACCAGCGAGACGAGCTGGTGCCGCGTGATGGTGCGCACCACGACCTGGAGGCAGTTCTCGCAGGTCCAGATGTTGCGCATCCAGATGGCGTCAAACTCGAGGCGCGAGGCCTGGAACACCACGGACAGCTCCCCGGTGTTCTCGAGGTTGAAGCTGATGTCGTAGGCGTGCTGAGACAGTGTGATCTCCTGGCATCCGTCGTGAGAGAGCGGGCTGTTGGGGCTGACCCACTGGTCGCAGCCCTCCGACAGGGGCACGGTGGCGTACAGGCGGCCGCGGTACAGCATGGAGTTGTTGGTGGCCCACTGGGCGTGGTCGCTCGGCACGAAGAGCTCTTCGTGCGGGAGCCCGTACGGGCGGCATTGCAGCAGCTCCGACAGGGTGTAGTTGCGGCAGTAGCGCAGCGTGTGGTTCATGCCGGCCGGGTAGGTGAGCTCCCAGCCGTTGGCGGGCTCGCGCGACACGAACAAATCACAATAATCCAGCTCCTCCGAGCAGAACTCGGGGGTCTCGATGGCGCCTGTCAGCGGGGGCGCGCCCGGCGGCCGCTCAAACACGACGCCCGGGCTGAGCGGCTGGTGCAGCACCGTGAAGTTGGCGCGCATAAACGCGCCATGCTTCAACGAACGGCCGTTCGCCCCGAGCCCGATCTGCAGGTGCGCCTCGCCCTCCAGGCCGAGGTAGAGCCCGATGAGCGGGGTGCCGGGCTGCGCCACGACGGTGCCCAGCACGTGCGTGTAGTAGTTCCAGAAGAACGGGTGCGCCTCCTCCTCGTAGCAGGTCTCGTTCATCGGGGTGTAGGGGTTGTCCGAGGTGAACTGGGCCCCCGAGAAGCGCAGGTCGACGCGCATGCGCACGGTGGAGTCGTGGATGGCGGCGATCTCGCCGTGCACGTGCGCCACGTCCGGCTCCGGGAAGGCGACGGCGGGCGGGTAGGTCTCCACGCTCGAAAAGACAAAGTGCTCCCCGCCCGGGAAGCCCGGGATGGTGAACGCGTAGGTCATGTGCGAGGCCTCGTCGCGGCACAGGCCGGTCGAGTTGGAGGTGGAGTTGGCCGCGCAGAGCGAGGTGACGGCGTCGGTGACGGCGGGCAGGTTGTCGCAGGTGCCGCGCTCGTTCAGGCGGCACTCGGCGTACTCGTCGAAGCCGAGCACGAGCTGGAAGGCGTCCGCCTCGAACACCTCCTGCTGGATGGTCTTGGTCATGCAGAACTCGAACATGGTCTCGCGGTAGGGCACGCTGATGTCGGTGAGCCGCGTGATCTCGAACTTGGAGTAGTCCGTCACGGTCAGGTTGACGCTGTGCTTCGGGCAGAACGGCTCGGGCACGACGCAGTTCGGGTTGTGGAAGCGCTGGCACTGCGTGACGGGGTCCGCGTAGTAGCTGATGTGCGAGATGACGCTGCACGTGTCGATGGTGCAGGGGTCGCCGTCGAAGCAGGCCACCTCGCAGTCGCAGCGCGGGGTGAAGCGCGCCACGCCGCGCGGCATGGTCGCGTTCATGTCGGGCACGATCGTGCAGCCGCTGACGGAGCCGTCCGGGGCCACGGCGCAGTGGGTGAGCGCGGCGTCGTCCGTGTGCGTGATGAAGAGGCGGTTGCCGGAGTGCGACAGCACGGGGTTGTGGGGCCGCGGGACGGGCAGCGCGTAGGGGGAGCCCGGCAGCGGGTGGTTCAGCGTGTAGCCCGCGCTGACGTTGAAGCCGAAGAGCGCGGGCACGCTGGCGTTCGCGATGAGATGGTCCGTCACGTACAGCAGGTCGCCCTGCACCCAGAGGCCGTGCGCGCCCGGCAGCGTGCCGTTGTACACCACGTCGAGGCCGGGGGTGACGACCAGCACCATGTCCCAGGCCTGGCTCGTGCAGACGATCTGGGCGTCGGGGTAGCCGTCGTGCATCATGTGGTTGACGGGGGCGCTCTGGAGGCGCCCGGTTTCGAGGAAGGTGCTGGTCGAGTAGCGCACAAAGTAGCCGCCGTGCGCGACGGGGTCCGCGCGGTGGATCAGGCTGACGATCGCGAAGTCCTGCCCCACCACGACATCGTGCGGCTCGTAGTCGCCGACCAGGTCGGCGGGCAGCGGGACGCTGGCGTTGATCACGTGGCCCGGCACGACGGGCGAGACCACCATCATCGCGTCGTCCGCGGTGCCCACGACCCACAGCTGCTCGGAGCCCAGGTGGTAGTCCATGAGGCCGACGCCGTCCACGGTGTGCACGCTGTCGAGCAGCACGTGCGTGCGGGCGTCGTACCAGCGGACGTGCGAGTGCTCGCTGTCGCCCACGATGTACATGGTGGACCGGCCCTCCGACCCAAGTTCAATATCGTAGCCGAAGGAGCCCGGGGCGACGATGTACTGCCCCTCCGCCTCCGCGCCCGGGACCAGGGGCGAGTGCAGGTAGGGCTCGCCCGTGCTGGCGATCACGACCTCGCGCACGCCGTCGCCCAGGCTGGCGGCGATGAACTTCTCGGCGTACACGGTGTCGCCCTGCTCGTCGCAGCACGACTGGCAGATGGGGATGTGCCGCTTCGGGTGCACGGGCGGCTCGGTGTGGTTGCCGCCCGGCGTGGTGGGCGGCGGCGTGGTGGGCGGCGGGGTCTGGCAGTCCGGGTTGGGGTCCGACACGCAGACGGGCTGCTCGTTCATCTCCTCGCAGCGCTCGTTGATGGTGCACGGATCCGTGTCCGCGCAGGGAAATTCGATGTAGTCGCAGTGTCCGCGGCGGCGGGAGTCGTCGTCGTCGTCGTCTTCCGAGTCGCCGTCGTC
>Ga0180431_10006983_pt1 | contig 13281 bp, 9 predicted proteins | sample SS_ome_11_FD_132459 | JGI IMG/M metagenome (GOLD analysis project Ga0180431, IMG submission 132459) | Hypersaline lake sediment archaeal communities from the Salton Sea, California, USA - SS_1_MS_1 metaG | ecosystem: Environmental > Aquatic > Non-marine Saline and Alkaline > Hypersaline >... | reverse complement strand
GCGGGTACGTACTGTTGGCGAACTGGTAAAGACCCAGTTCCGCATTGGCTTTTTAAGGCTGGAGCAGGTTGTCCGAGAACGAATGAGCATTATTGGCACCGAAGCAGTCACCCCAAGTGCCCTGGTCAATATCCGGCCGATAGTAGCTGCGGTTAGGGAATTCTTCGGTGGCTCCCAGCTATCACAATTCATGGACCAAACCAACCCACTCGCTGAATTAACTCATAAGCGCCGCCTCTCAGCTATGGGCCCTGGTGGCTTATCACGTGAACGCGCCGGCTTTGAGGTCCGTGATGTCCACTTCTCTCACTATGGCCGTATCTGCCCAATTGAGACCCCGGAAGGACCAAACATCGGCCTCATCGGTTCACTGGCCACTTACAGCACCATTAACGAATATGGCTTTATTGAAACCCCGTACCGCAAGGTCATTAATGAGCTAAGCAATACTTCAGAACAACTCTTGGGAAGAATTACCCGGGAGGAGGTACTTGATAGCAAAGGTAAAACCGTCCTTGAGTCCGGAGTAACCATTACCCCAGAGCTGGCCGGCAAACTTACCAGGCTGAAACCCTGCACCATAAAGGTGGTGCCCTTTGTATCCGACGAGATAATCTATTTTTCAGCTGACGAAGAAGATAAATATATTATCGCCCAGGCTAATGCCCTCCTTGATGAAAACAACCATTTCCTGGAAAAAAGGATTGAGGCCAGACTCGCTGATGGCTACATACTGGAGGTACCGGAGAATATTGAATTAATGGACGTTTCTCCCCGTCAGATAGTCAGTGTGGCCACATCTTTAATACCTTTCCTTGAGCATGATGATGCTAACCGCGCCCTGATGGGCGCCAATATGCAGCGGCAGGCAGTGCCCCTGCTCCGCGCTGAAGCGCCCCTGGTAGCCACCGGCATGGAAGCAGAAGCCGCACGGCACAGCGGACAGGTAATCTTTGCCAAAAACGCCGGCGTAGTCACCGAGGTCGCCATTCTTGATAACGGCAAGGAGAACCGCAAATATCACATCACGGTTACCACTGATGATGGCAGTGAGGACATTTATGAACTAATGAAATTTGTCCGTACCAACCAGGGCACCTGTATTAACCAGCGTCCTTTAGTTAACAAAGGCGACCGCGTTGAAAGCGGTCAGGTCCTGGCTGATAGCTCAGCCACTGAGAACGGGGAACTGGCTCTGGGACAGAATGTGCTCTGCGCCTTCATGAGCTGGGGAGGCTATAACTTCGAGGATGCCATCATCCTCAGCAGTCGTCTGGTAGAGGAAGACAAGTTTACCTCCGTTCATATAGCCAAGCATGAGGTAGAGGCCCGGGATACTAAATTAGGACCTGAAGAAATCACCAGGGACATACCCAATGTCGGCGAGGAAAGCCTGCGTGAGCTCGATGAAGACGGCATCATCCGTATTGGTGCCGAGGTCAGACCAGACGATACACTGGTCGGCAAAATCACTCCTAAAGGAGAGACGGAGCTATCCGCCGAAGAGAAACTGCTACGGGCAATCTTCGGTGAGAAAGCGCGGGAGGTGAAGGATACCTCGCTGCGCGTCCCACATGGCGAGTGGGGAAAGGTTATTAACGTTAAAGTTTACTCACGTAAAGAGAGCAAAGAAGGCGGGGACGACCTGCCGGCAGGAGTTAACCAGTGGGTACAGGTATGGGTAGCCCAGAAACGAAGGGTCGCGGTAGGCGATAAACTAGCCGGACGGCACGGCAATAAAGGAGTAATTGCACTCATTGCCCCGAAGGAGGATATGCCCTTCCTGCCGGATGGCACTCCGGTGGACATTATTCTTGACCCCATCGGTGTCCCATCACGTATGAACATCGGACAGGTGCTGGAAACCCACCTCGGCCGGGCAGCACAGGTACTTGGCTTCAAGGCAATGACGCCGGTCTTCGATGGTGCCACTGACGCTACCATTGAAGATGCCCTTTCTAGAGTCTGGATAGCCCAGAAATCAGGCGCGGTTGACCCTAACCCCGACGACGATAAACCGGGCGTAAAACTGGAAAAAGCTATAGAATGGGTCGACAGCCAGGGCTACAATGGTAATGATGTCTTCAATGAAAATGCGCCGGGGACAGCCAGAGAAGTCTGCTTGCGCCTCTGGCTTGAAGACCTGGGTATACCAAGCCGGAAACTTAGTACCGAAGAGCTGGAACAAGTTGTAGAAAGAGTCAATTCAGAAGGAAAATTTACCGCACCTACATTCGGCAAGGTCATCCTTCGTGACGGTAGAAGCGGTGAGCCCTTTGACCAGCCGGTTACCGTCGGCAATATCTACATGATGAAGTTAATCCACCTGGTTGAAGATAAGGTTCACGCCCGCTCCACTGGACCTTACTCACTAATTACCCAGCAACCATTGGGTGGTAAGGCACAGTTTGGCGGCCAGCGCTTCGGTGAGATGGAAGTATGGGCACTGGAAGCCTACGGCGCGGCGCATAACCTTCAGGAAATGCTGACCATTAAGTCAGATGACGTGACCGGACGGGCCAAAGCCTATGAGGCTATCATCAAAGGCGATAGCATCCTCCAGCCTGGTGTGCCGGAATCGTTTAAGGTCCTGGTCAAGGAGTTGCAGAGTCTGGGGCTCGCCCTAGAGGTGATTACGGAAGCAGAGGCAATTTTAACCCCTGCTGAGGAGACTACGGAAGAAACAGAAAGAATGGCCACAGAGCTCAAAGGTCCTGAAGACCCGCTCTTAGAGGAGGGAGAAAAAGAAAATGCTGGAGATTAATGATTTTGATGCTGTCCGCATCTCCCTATCTTCACCGGAGCAGATCAGGAGTTGGTCATACGGCGAGGTAACCAAGCCAGAAACCATCAACTACCGCACGTTGAAACCAGAACGTGACGGCCTCTTTTGTGAGAGGATTTTTGGTCCCACCAAGGACTTTGAATGTTACTGCGGAAAATACAAGAGGATACGCTACAAGGGCGTTATCTGTGACAAATGTGGAGTTGAGGTAGCCCGTGCCAAGGTACGGCGAGAACGCATGGGACATATTGAACTGGCCTGCCCGGTGAGCCATATCTGGTTTGCCAAAGGCATACCAAGCCGGCTGGGATTATTACTCGACCTTTCACCACGCAACCTGGAGCATGTCCTCTACTTCTCTCAATACATCGTCACTTCTGTTGACGAAGAAGCACGTGAAGAAGCCCTCAAACAACTTGAGGCAAACCATGAAAAGCAAACAACCGAAAGAGAGAGCTCTCTGGAAGACAAAATCAACCAAATAGAGCAGGGGCAGGCAACGGTTGAAGAAGTAAACCAGCTTCGGCGTAACTCCATTGAAGAAAAAAGCAGGCTTGAAGACGAGCTTGCCGAAGATAAACAAAAACTCGAAGAACTCCAGGTAAAAGCCTTACTCACCGAAAGCCAGTATCATGACCTGAAACAAAAATACGGCCATATTTTTGAAGCCGGGATGGGTGCCGAATCAATACTACAGATTATCAAGAATATTAACCTTGATGACCTGCGTAATAACCTCCTCCAGGAAACCCAGTCATCTTCAGGACAAAGACGTAAAAAAGCCAGCAAACAACTGAGGGTGGTAGAGGCTTTCCGCGGCAGCGGCAATAAACCGGAATGGATGATTTTAACCGTGTTACCTGTTTTACCACCTGACCTCCGCCCCATGGTACAACTGGACGGCGGCAGATTTGCCACCAGTGACCTCAATGACCTCTACCGCCGGGTGATTAACCGCAATAACCGCCTGCGCCATTTGATTGACATTGGCGCACCGGAAATCATTATTCGCAATGAGAAGAGAATGCTCCAGGAGGCCGTTGATTCACTCATCGATAACGGCCGGAGGGGGAGAGCTATCTCCGTTAGCGGCAACCATAAACTAAAATCCCTCTCTGACATGCTCCGCGGCAAACAAGGGCGCTTCCGCCAGAACCTGCTGGGCAAAAGGGTTGACTATAGCGGTCGTTCGGTAATTGTCGTTGGTCCTGAACTGAGTCTCTACCAATGCGGTTTACCCCGAAGAATGGCCCTGGAACTATTCAAGCCCTTCGTTATGCGCCGTCTGGTTGAGCAGGGCTTGGCACCCAACATCAAGAGCGCCCGGCGCCTGGTGGAAAGAGCAAAACCGGAAGTTTATGATATTCTGGAAGAAGTCATCAAAGAACGTCCTGTCCTGCTCAACAGGGCACCCACCCTGCACCGGCTCAGCATCCAGGCTTTCGAGCCAGTGCTCATCGATGGCAGCGCCGTTCAGATACACCCCCTGGTTTGCTCTGCTTTCAACGCCGACTTTGATGGTGACCAGATGGCAGTGCACGTACCGCTGTCCAGGGCTGCCGTTGAGGAAGCACGAAAGATGATGCTCAGTCCCCATAACTTGCTGCTGCCCAGCAGCGGCGAGCCAACGGTAACCCCCACCCTGGACATGGTTCTTGGCTGCTACTATCTGACTGTGCTCAAGCCCGGAGCCAGAGGTGAAGGCAGAATATTCAACAATTTTGAGGATGCCAAACTCATGTACGAATTTGGCATCATTGACCTCCATGCTGAGATCGAGGTCAGGGAACAGACAACTGGCGAAAGTATTAAAACAACGGTCGGTCGTATTATCTTCAATGAAGTCCTGCCTCCGGAGATAGGCTTCCATAATAAGATAATAGATAAATCAATCCTGAAACAAATCGCCATTGACTGCTGTAAATTACTAAGCGAAGAAGGCACCGCCAAGGTACTGGACAGCATCAAATATCTCGGCTTCCAGTACGCTACCAAGTCAGGGGTCACTGTTTCTATGAATGACATTGAAGTCCCCCCGAGCAAAGCCAAGCTGATTGAACAAGCTGAGGAAAGGATTGCCATTATTGAAAACCAGTATAACCGCGGCTTGATTACTGAAGACGAACGGTATAATGGTATCGTCGGAGTCTGGATGGAAACCACTGACAATATCACCAACACCATCTCCGAGACTCTTGACCGCTACGGCGGCATCTACATGATGGCAACATCGGGAGCCAAAGGTAACATTTCCCAGATACGCCAGATGGCGGGGATGCGGGGTCTGATGACTGACCCCGCAGGTAAAATTATTGAATTCCCCATTAAGTCCAGCCTCCGTGAAGGCCACAGTGTTCTGGAATATTTCATTTCCACCCACGGTGCCCGCAAGGGCCTGGCTGATACCGCACTGCGGACATCAGATAGCGGTTACCTCACCCGGCGCTTAATTGATGTAGCGCAGGATGTTATCACCCTTGAAGAAGACTGCGGCACTACCGATGGTATCTGGATATCCGAAGCAAAAGAACGGGGGCTATTGCCCCCATTCAACGAACGCATTACGGGGCGGCTGGCAGCCAGTCCGATAGTCAACCCTGACTCTGGCGAAATCATCGTCGACCGCAACGAAGAAATCACTGAGCAAAAGGCAAGTGAAGTTGTCACTGCCGGAATAACCAGCGCTCACGTCAGGTCATCACTTACCTGCCAGGCACGGCGCGGCATCTGCCGGTACTGCTACGGGAGAGACCTTGCCCACGGTCATCTGGTTGCTCCCAACACTGCCGTTGGTATCATCGCCGCGGAAAGCATCGGCGAGCCCGGTACCCAGCTCACCCTGCGCACCTTCCATACCGGTGGCGTTGCCGGGCTTGACATCACCAGCGGTCTACCCAGGATTGAGGAACTCTTCGAGGCCAGAACGCCAAAAGGCCAGGCAATTATCTCAGAAATAGACGGGACAGCCGAGGTAATCCAGAACGAGGAAGGTAGAAAAATCAAGATCACCAGCTCGGAAGTCTACCGTGATGACTACAAACTACCTACCGGCTGGCAGGCTACAGTAACCAACGGCCAATGGGCAGACATAGGCACTGTAATCGCTGCCCCTGCCCCGGATACCAAAGCCGCCAAGACCAAGGAGAAATCAGCCGTCTCCGCCCAGGAAATCCAGCCCATCATCGCCCGTGTCTCCGGCGAAGTAACCATAAAAGGTAAGCAAATATCCGTCAGCTACGAGGAAACTGACATGCGTGAATATCCTATACCCAGCAGTGCCGGTATCCTAGTTGAAAACGGGCAACAGGTAAAAGCCGGTCAGCAACTAAGCGACGGCTCAATCAACCCCCACGATATATTGCGCATTCTGGGCAAGGAGGCCGCCCAGCAATACCTGGTTGATGAGGTACAGAAGGTATACCGCTCCCAAGGCGTAACCATAAATGACAAACATATCGAGGTTATTGTCCGTCAGATACTAACCAAGGTTCTTATCGATTCCACAGGCGACACTGAGCTGGTACCTGAAGAGCTGGTTGACCGATTCCAGTATGAGGACATCAATGCCAAGGTACTGGCTGAGGGTGGTGAGCCAGCCACTGCTCACACCGTGCTACTGGGTATAACCAGGGCTTCGCTAAGCACTTATAGCTGGCTGGCATCTGCTTCCTTCCAGGAAACTACCCGGGTTCTTACTGAAGCCGCTGTACAAGGCAGTGTCGACAAGCTGATTGGTCTCAAGGAAAACGTAATTATCGGCAAGCTCATTCCAGCTTACAACGTCTCCAAAGAAGCACCGGAATTAACCGCTGGCGAGGAAGGCGAAGAGGCACCAGAAATATCAGCACCGGAGGAAAATGAAGAAATACCAGGCTTGCTGACCGATATTGAAAGTGAAAAAGGTGAAGAAATACCCGGTATGCTCGCTGAGGAAGAAGCGGCGGAACCGTCAAATTCGCCAGCAGATGACCTAGATGATGAACAAACCGAAACCTGGTCGTAAAGAGAGGTGAGGTAAAATAGCTCGCATCATATCGGGCAAACCCAGCACTGAAGACGCCCCGCTTGATACCAGCTTGCGGCCCCGCCGCCTTGATGACTTTGTCGGGCAGGAAAGAATTAAGGAAAATGTAAGCATAGCTATCGCTGCTGCCAAAGGCAGAGATGAAGCGATGGATCATACACTGCTCTATGGCCCTCCCGGACTCGGCAAGACCACTCTGGCTCATATCATCGCCGCCGAGATGGAAGTCAATATCAAGGTTACCTCAGGCCCGGCTGTAGAACGTACCGGAGACCTGGCTGCCATTTTAACCAACCTCCACAGCCACGATATACTCTTCATCGACGAGATCCACCGCCTCAGCCGCGCCGTGGAAGAAACCCTGTATCCCGCCATGGAAGATTTTGCCCTGGATATTATCATCGGCAAGGGGCCTGGCGCCCGCAGCTTGAGGCTGAACCTGCCAAGTTTTACCCTGATTGGCGCTACAACTCGCTTCGCCCTGCTCAGTCCACCCCTCCGTGACCGCTTTGGTGCGGTCTACCGGCTCGACTTTTATGACCAGGCAGCTATCGAAAAGATACTGAAGCGCTCTGCCAGCATACTCCAGGTAAAAGCCGAGGAAGAAGGCCTGAGAGAAATAGCCCGCCGCGCTCGGGGAACACCCCGTGTTGCTAACCGCCTCCTCCGACGGGTCAGAGACTATGCCCAGGTAATGGCAGATGGCACGGCTACCCAGGCTGTGGCAACTGAAGCCCTCTCCAAACTGGAGGTTGATAACATCGGTCTGGATGAGATAGACCACAAAGTGCTGCACACCATAATCGACAAGTTTAACGGTGGTCCGGTGGGTCTGGACACCATCGCCGCCTCTATCAGTGAAGAGTCAGATACGATTATGGATGTCTACGAGCCTTACCTGCTGCAGCTGGGTTTTCTGGAGAGGACGCCCCGCGGCCGGCTAGCCACCCCCCTTGCCTACCAGCACCTTGGGATCCCCTACAATAAAGAAAAGCCCCCGCAGCCCACCCTCTGGGACAGCTAACTGAAAATGAAATCAGTTTTAATTCACTGCTGCTGTGCCCACTGCGCCGCCTATACAGTAGAATACTGGCGCCAGCAGGGGCATGAGGTCAGCGCCCTCTGGTATAACCCCAATATTCACCCCTACCTGGAGCACCAGCGACGCCTGGAGTCCATGCAATCCCTGGCACAAGAGATAAATCTGCCCCTGACAGTAACTGATGGCTATGACATTGTTGAGTACTTCCGGCGAGTGGCCGGACACGAGTCCGAGCGCTGCCGACATTGCTTTTATTTACGCTTATCCCAAACGGCGGAAACCGCCCAGAACACGGGCTTCAGTGCTTTCACCACCACCCTGCTCATCAGCCCACATCAGCAGCATGACCTGCTCAAAGAGACCGGCAATCAGATTGCTAAAGAAATGGGCAGAGTATTCCTCTACCAGGACCTCAGGAAACGCTACTCCGACAGCCGACACCTGACCAAGCCGCTTGATCTCTACCGCCAGCAATACTGCGGCTGTATTTACAGTGAGTGGGAACGTTATACGGGGGTAAAATAAAATGGGCCAGAAAATCTGGCTCCCGGTAGTTATCTCACTCCTCTGTTTACTTACCGCCTGTGGCCCCGCACCGGAGATAGCCACAGTTACCCGCGTCATTGACGGCGATACCATTGTTATTGACACAGGGCAGGAGGTACGGTACATCGGCATTGATACACCGGAAATATATCCGACCCGTGAGCCCTATGGCGACCAAGCCTGGAAGGTTAACCGCCATCTGGTGGAAGGCAAAGAGGTAAGACTGGAGCGAGATGTCTCCGACACGGACCAGTACGGCCGTCTGCTCCGCTACGTTTACGTTGAAGGAATATTCGTTAACGGCGAGCTGGTTATACTGGGGCTGGCAGAAGCCAAAGCCTATCCCCCGGACACAAAAAACCAGGAACACCTGGAGTGGCTGGAGACCGTAGCCAGAGAATCCCACCGCGGCATGTGGCAAAAATAAGCGGGAGCCCCACCGAGGGAGCTCCCTGAATCATCTACCCAACCCCATATAATTTATTAGAAAATATCATGAGGGAGGCAGCTGATCCTCCCATCCCTCAGGGACGGCAATCATCTGCCTACCGCGCACCCCTGGGTGCGGACACGAGGCCAGAAAGACATATCCGGACAGGCCTCCCTGTCCGGAGTTAAGTCAAACTTCCTCTCCCTCCATTCCATTCGCGCCTCCAGGTGTTCCCTGATCCTCCGCATTATCTGCTCACCTTGTCCCCATATCCTCTCCGTTATTTCCTCACACTGGGGGCCACATATCCGGAAGTGGCGTTTCATCCCGAAATTACGCCCCAGCTTTTCCAGAGCCTCTGGCCTATTTGCCAGCCACTCTCTGATCTCGTCAGCTTCCTCTTCAGTAATAATATCTTCCGCCAGGGCTCTCTCCAGTGACTCCTCAATCCTGTCCTGGCAGTGCTGCTCTCTCGCCGCAGCACCTTCCTCTCTCAGCTCATCCCGAGCCTGTTCAAAAGCACCGGCCAATTCGTCAGGAGTAAGGCCGAGAATATCAGCCACCCTGGCAAGCAGTTGGTCCTTCATCTCAACCTGCGTTTCCGGTGCAGGCTCCTCCTGTGCCATTACTACCGTTGCCGGAATCACTGTTAACAGGACTACCGCCAGCAACATTGATAACAGAACCTTTATCCTCTTAGACATTACTTTTACTTCTCCCTTCACTGACCACATTCACCTGATTTGCCTTCCCTGCTGGCCGAATATCAGTCAAGCATTTCATAGGCTACCTGCACGGTCAGCCTTATTTCCATTTCACCGGGGCTGATCGGCGTTTCCACCGCCGGTGCTCCGGCAGCCTGTGCGGCTTCGGCATAGACATCAGTGCGGTAAATCGGGGAGGGGATATAGGTGCTTTCCGAAATATAGGTCGGATTACCCAGTTTCATTCCGGCCAGATTAGCCATCTGCTCCGCCTTGGCTCTGGCATCGGCCATCGCCTCTTCCCTGGCCTCCTGCTGATAGACTGACGGGTCTTCAACAGTAAAGCTGATATTATCTATGCGGGTAAGGTCACCTCCGGCGGCGGCAACCCTATCAATGATATCACCAACATCATCCAGGTTACGTATCTTGGCAGTTACTATGTTGCTGACACGGTAGCCAATAACTTCTTCCTCTTCCTTGATGTTATTCCACCGCGTCACCCGCTGAATATTAAAATATTGAGTTTGAATGTCCTTCTCATCAACTCCGCTGTCGGCCAGGGCATTCATCACCCTGTCCATAGCCTCGGACGCCTGCGTCTGCGCTTCCTCCACACTTGCCTCCTGAGCTTCAATGCCCAGCCTCAATGTGGCAAGGTCAGGAACCGCCATGACTTCTCCCTGTCCACTGACCCAGATACCTTCCTGCTGGCTGCTCAAGTTAACCCTGAGGTTCGCTTCCCCACCACCGAGGGTTGTGCCGCCAGCGCCACAGCCGGACAAGCCGAGCACTGCCAGCACCAGTACCACCGCGCTAACACCAACTAGCCAACTCCTTTTCATTTCTTACCTCCTTAGAATTCTTGCTACTTATATAACGAAAAAGCCGCCAAAAGGTTAGTGGCGGCTTTTAAAAAATATTTGAAATTTGATTTCAGGCTAGGGTTCTTCCAATGCTTCCAGCACCTGCTGATAACCTTCGGCGGCAACCTCAATCACGTGGCGCAGTGCCGGCCTGGCCGAGTCCGGAGCCTCACTCATTAATGCCCGCAGAGTCTCTTTATTAGCTGAAGCACGATTTACCAGAGCTATCTTGATTTTTTCCTTTTGATCAGGCTCAGCTTCTTCAACAGCAGCAACATCACCACCACCCTCCCCCACCTCCGGTGCTTCCAATACTTCCGGAGCTGCTTCCTCAACGGCTACTTGCGGTCCCTTTCTCAATGACGGCCCCTTGCCCACTTCCGGATGTGCCAATTCCCGTGGCGCCGGAGTCTCCGCAAGGGGTGCTTCCTGCACCGCTGCTTCGGGCGCCGCCGGAGCCATGAATACGCCTTCCTCGGCAGGAGGCCCTGCCAGGCTCACCATGGCCACCAGATGGCTATCCAGTAGTTCCGCGGCTTTCTCCACCTGCTCTGGCTTACCCTTATTCACCATCTCCGCTATCTCAGCCACCCGCTTATCAGCCAACCGCACATAAAGTTCCACCTTGCCCAGGTCAGAAGGAGTCAGGGCTATCCTCACCGCCTCGGTAGTCAACTTGACCTGATATAGCGCTTCGTCAGGCAGGCTCCCCTGCGACGCCGCCACCGTGCCTCCCCCACCAACCAGCAGCACCACCAGCACGGCAATGAGCACTGTTGCCCACTGTGGCTGCCAGCTGAAGAAGCGGCGCTCCTTCTTGAGCTCCATGTCACGGATTGCCGCCTGGTACTGGTAACGGGCTCTCTCCTTGAAATCAGCACGGGGCCTGACATCCGCCGCCTTTTTTGCCATCACGGCTGTCCGCAGCAACGGCTCAAGCTCGGCTGCCTGCCCGGGATAGCTGGCCAGACACTGCTCGACAGTTTCACCTCCGGCCAGTATCCTTTCCAGACACTCATCCAGAATGTTATCTAATTCCTTTCCCTTCCTCATTGTATCATCCTACTGTCATCACTTTGCGCAGTGACACTATCGCACTGTGCTGCAACGCCTTGATAGCTCCCTCACTTTTACCCATAATCCTGGCTACCTCGGAAATAGCCATCTCACTGGTAAAACGAAGTGAAATTACCTCCTGTTGCGCCCTGGTCAAACACTTGACTGCTGCCGCTAACTCCTCGATACTCATTTTCTGTTCAGCGGCAAGCTCCGGGTCACCATCCTCAGCCGCCATACGCTCATCAAGAGGAGCCGTAGCCTTTTTCGATTTCTTTCTCAGGTAATCCACTACCTGATTATGAGCAATCCGGTACAGCCAGGCGGAAAATGGCACTCCCTTCTTGTACCTGAAAGAGGAAATAGACTTGAGGGCGTTGACAAAAACCTGCTGGGTTATATCTTCCGCCTCTATCCTATCACCCATTTTGAGAACCACGTAACGGTAAATTTTATCGAAGTTCTCCTCATATATTTGAGTTAAAGCCGTCTGGTCGTGCTGCTGTGCCCGCCGAACCAGGCTTTCCTCATTCTGCACCTGACAACTCCCGCTGACTAATCTCTAATTCAGGGTCATCACTGCGTTTAGCCAACCTCAGCGGTGTTACCCCGTGCATATAGTATAACGAATGACCTGACGAAAAGATAGCCAGCAGGCGTAAATCACTGACGATATACCTTCAGAATAAAAATATGTTACAATGAACACCTGACCGCACGCCACAACAAATCATTCATGGAGATAAAGCCCTATGACATATTCCGTGCGCCTGATGTGTAATGAAGACATAGCGCAGGCCAGAGAGATTGACCGTGAAGTCTTTTATTTCCAGTGGCCGCCACCTGATTTCCGGCGTGAACTGGAAAGCAAGCTGACACGTTATATCGTAATCTGTGATACCACTAAAACGGCACAAATAGAGCCAGCAGTTAACTCATCCCTCATCAACCGGATTAAACAATGGCTGGGGCGCAGCGGTACCACCACTGACCAATCACCAGCGCCACGGCAGGACTATATCGTGGGGTTCGCCGGCATCTGGGTGGTAGCCGATGAGTCCCATCTTACCAATATCGCCGTAAGAAGTGAGTATCAAAGCCGGGGTATAGGCGAACTGCTGCTCACCTATTCGTTGGAACTGGCTAAAGAATTAAGAGCAGGCTTTATGACTCTGGAAGTACGCGTGTCCAATACTACTGCCCAGAACCTCTATTCCAAGTATGGCTTTACCCATAAAGGTCTCCGCAAGGGATATTACCACGATAATAAAGAAGATGCCATTATCATGTCTACAGAAAGTTTTAACACAGCCTCATTTCAGAGAAAGCTGCAAAAACTGAAACGCGACCACGCCAGCAGGTGGGGGAAAGACTACGCCAGAAACTCAATACCCCTCCACCCCAAATAGGTAAGAGAAAGAGTATTTCACGTCACCAATCAGCACCTTCCCGGCCCGAAATCACCGTAAATACGTTGACCCGCCAAACCACCCCCTCTTTGACCGGAAGCGGGTGAAATGTTAGAATTAAGCAAGCAATGGTTGAGGCCAGCGGCTAAGGAGGACAGGGCTATGTCAGGACATTCAAAATGGTCGTCAATCAAGCATCAAAAGGGAGTGGCTGATGCCAGGAGGGGGCAACTTTTCACCAAATTGACCCGCGAGCTCATTATCGCCGCGCGTGAAGGCGGCGGTAACCCCGATACCAATTTCCGGCTGCGCCTTGCCGTGCAGAAGGCACGTGATAATAACATGCCGCAAGATAATATCGAAAGGGCGATCAAGCGCGGCACCGGTGAACTGGAGGGCGCCAGCCTGACTGAGATGAT
>Ga0180431_10006982_pt1 | contig 13284 bp, 12 predicted proteins | sample SS_ome_11_FD_132459 | JGI IMG/M metagenome (GOLD analysis project Ga0180431, IMG submission 132459) | Hypersaline lake sediment archaeal communities from the Salton Sea, California, USA - SS_1_MS_1 metaG | ecosystem: Environmental > Aquatic > Non-marine Saline and Alkaline > Hypersaline >... | reverse complement strand
ATACCATTCTGGCCGACGGACAGAGCACATCCACCATACGGGCACAGCTCAAAGAATCGCAGCGAAATGTAGTCATCCCCAACGTCTCCCTTCGCTTCCAGACTGATACGGGAACATTGCTCAACGGGGAGGTTCAGACGAATGAGGAGGGCATTGCCGAGGCGATATTGGTCAGCGGAAGAACACCGGAGACGGCACATGTGGTCGTGTATTTCGGTCCTACACTGAACCGAAGCGTGAATGTTGTTTTTCGAGAATCTATTGCTGGCTTTATCAGAGTAACGGCCACACCGGATGCCCTCATCGCCAACCGCCAAACCCAGTCGGCCATTAAAGCGCGGGTCACGGATGCGAATCAGTTTCCCATCGCCGGAGCCGATGTGGCGTTTGCGTTTGCGAATAAACCGGCAGAAGCTGATTGGGGCACGCTGAATCCGGAGATGGGAACGACGAATTTGAACGGTGAGTGCTCGATCACACTAACGAGTTCCGATTTGATTGGTCTTGTGAAGGTAAGAGCTTTCAGCACAGTCGTCACAGACACAGGTGATGTAGTACTAGCCGATACGGCAGAGATCAGATACATACCAGGAGATGTTTATTCCATCCAACTGAAAGCATGGAAATACGATCCCGATACGGACAGTTACGTCGAGATGGATGAAGTAAAGGCCGATGGTATTGATCAGTGTAAGATTCGAGCGACGGTGAAGGACGAAATCGGTCATGGATTAACAGGCATTCCAGTCCAGTTCTCGACAACTCTGGGAGACATCACGCCCACCGATGATACCGATGAACAGGGCATGGCCGAGGCGTCATTCTCCAGTAGCATCGTGGGTGTTGCCGTTGTGACGGCCGTCGTTGACGTCGGTGGAAGGCGGGTGTCGAATACGATCTATATCCGGGCCCTGCCAGGTGATCCCCATTCTATTGTCTTGACGTTCGATCCCAGGGCCATCGGCGTGAAGGGGACGGGCCAGAATCAGACGGCTACGATACAGTCGGAGGTCCGGGACGCCAGGAACAACCCGGTAGTCGACAGTACCCTCGTCCGATTCAGCATCGTGCATCAGCCGGGCGGAGTCACCTTGAGTTCGTACGGCAACATACCCACGGTGGGGGGCATTGCGCGGGTTTCCATATCCAGTGGTACGGTTTCCGGCAATGTGCGTGTTCGGGCAGAGGTGATCGACACGGAAGATGGCTCTGTGGTTATAGCCGAAGCTTCAGAGATACTCGTACACGCGGGGCCTCCCTACATGGAGGACAAGACCCAGTACCATACGACGCATCTGACTGTCCGGGCGGGCGAGTACAACATCTGGAGGGCTTTGGGAACGACCGACTTGTCCATCGCCGTGTTCGACAAGTACCACAATCCGGTGCAGCAGAACACGGCCGTCTACCTGACGGCCTCCGGTGGAGGCGTGAGCACGCATACCGCGTATACGGATGAGTACGGTATGGCCAGTGTGATACTCACGGGTGCCAATCCTCAGCCACTCGTCCATAAATTCTATCACGGGGAACTCATGCAGGATCCTAACGACTCCAGCATCGTACTCCAGGGTCCCGTGTATTTCACGGATTTGGATCAGGATTTATTACCCAACTTTGAAGGGGATTTTACGGGCAATTATCCGGGAACGCTGAACGGCATCATTCCGAATTCCATGGATGACAGTCTGGATACATGCCCTCGGTATATTCATGATCCGGAGCTTTACAGGAATCTGGAGAACGACGGAATGGCCCGCATCATCGCCTATACGGAGGGTGTCGATGCAAATGGCGATTCCATCCGTGCCTGGGATCAAATTGCGGTCGTGTATTCGGGTGCCGTGGGCTATTCAGATAACAGCGATGTCGTTTTTACGGTTCCCGATCAAATCATGTATATGGGGGAGGCTCGGACGGTGACCTTTACCTTGATGGATGATAACGGGAATCCCATCGAATCGAATTCGACGATAAGTGCCAAACTGGTACCTTCCGAGATTTCTGCGGCCCTGTCATGGGAAACGTTGAATACAGGTTCAGGTTGGGGGACTGTCTACTACACGATTACGATATCGAATGACATCGGTGCGGATGAAGAAAAACCAAAAACGGGATGGGTAGTTATTCAGATCAGCTGGGAAAACGAACATCAGTTTGGAGATGCATCAACACTACCGGTGTTTATATCCGCTTTAGACCGTGCCCAATAAACATGGGGAATGAGGATCATGAAAAGAAAACATATCATATGCATCGGACTCATGCTTGTATCCATGGGAGTCGCCCGCTCGTGGTCACAGATGACGGGAAATCCCATTGATGCGCGGGGAACGAACCAGTGGACGCTGAGCGCCCTGGGAACGTACATGGACCATCAACTGGGAGGCGCGCAGGCTATTTCGAAACGTATTCTCGCCAAGAGTACATGGGGAATCGCACCCTGGCTGGATGTGTACTGTCTGGGGGGCGTTGCACAGGTTGACCTGAAAAAGAACAGTGCCGCCGTCTCGGATTATTCGGGTAAGTTTCGATTCAGCTACGGCGCGGGTATCAATATGATCTTTAAACCCCGGTCTACCAGCGGCCTCTGGTTTGTTGCCGGAGCTCAGGCTCTGCGGTTCCCGTCTGAGGGATCGTTCACGGAAGACCTTCTCGTCGGGTCTGAATACTACACACGGGAGTTCGAGATGTCGTACGACTGGAGGGAGGTCAAGGTCAATGGGGGTATCGTAATACCCAACCGGTCGTTCCGCGTGTACTTGGCAGTCGCAGGCTGGCTCGTTCAGCGCCTTGAAACAAAACGGGAATATCTGGATAACGGAACCACCAGGATGTATGTCGGCGAAGAAAAAGGGGAGTACCGCACGGGTATGTGGAGTGGGGGAATCATCGGTCTGGAAATACTCCTGCCCCAACGGTATTCCATTAGCATCGAAGGACTTTTTTTTAATGAACAAAATTATCAGTTGATGATTGGTATCTGTCAGACGGGTTTGTCGCGTTGGTAAATAGGCATACCATACACATGATTTGATGGGAGTATGGGCCGTGGCACTGAAAAAAAGTGAAAAAAGATTATTTGTCGTTCTCGGCGTTTTCATCGTTATTTTTTTGGTGGATCAGTTTATCCTGAGTTCGGATAAGTCAAAGAAAGGACCGCCCGGTACTAATCTCAAGGATAAGGGAACGCAGTTGGTAAAATCGGTCGTTGCAGCATTGCCGGATGCAGGATCCACTACGATCTCTCAAGGCACATTACCCGATAAAAAACACTTCGACGATTGGGGAAGGAATCCGTTTGCCAGTTCCAGGCCACAGCCCGTAGCCCGAACCAGTTCACGCACAGGTAATAAGAAAGTGGAAGTCAAGAAGCCAGAACTGAAGGGGTTTTTCTGGAAGCAAGGGAAAGCGTATGTTCTTGTAGACAAAATGATACTCACGGAAGGGGAAGAGAAAGAGGGTCTGAGAATCGATAAGATTCAAGACAGGGAGGTTCTCTGTAGTAAAGGGGGGCAAACATTCACATTATACTGGAGAGAATCACCATGAGATTTCACAAACGTCGATATTTGACGACTTGTATTTTCTGGGGATTGTTCATTCTTATATCGCCCGTGCGGGGACAATCGACCCTGACTTCTATCAAAACAGGCGAAGAGGGCAATTCATCGTGGGCCATACTTACGTTTGATGATAGGGTGGAATGGGTTGGTATATCCCAGTCAGAAACAGGCGATGTATCGCTCTATTTCTTGGGCAATCCCGGAAATTTACAGAATACGACGCATACGGTGGATCCGTTTTTTGGCAGCATCGTATCCATAAAACGAGTGAGCCGGAGTCCGTCGATTTTTCGATCCGACATCGATTGTCCGGAGGATATCCCCATTGCCGTGATGAAGAAGGATCGTTATCTGGTGGTAGCTTTTAACAATGCCCAATTTTTGGAGGGAAAGAAGGGGCCCTCCGATGTCGGTCCATCCGCGGCTGGACGTCTGGTTGGTTTATCCCCGAATGTTCAGGACGACCTGGTGATGACGTCTTTTCAATTCGAGGGGTATTTCGACTGGGCGGGATACGTAAGCCCATCCCGCGCTGAAGCGACTCTTCTTTTTCACGGGGTACGATTGTTCACCGATACCGATGAATTTTCATTCAAAGAAAGCGCATTGCAACAGGTACGTTTCTTACAAGAAGAGAGTGACAAGACGGTGAGCCTCAAGGCTGTTCTGTCATTTACGAAACCTTCCTCCTGCCATATTATCCGGAAATCGGATCGTCTCATCATTCAAACGTCGCATACCGGGGAACAGAGTATTCATGCAGAAGAAGAGGCAGTAGCAACCCAAGAAGTGGTTCTGACCGATACGGGCTATGCGGAGACGGAATCCGGTGAGAAACCGCTGGATAACATCGTTCAGGATATTGCAGATGATTTGGATATTCTCGATGAAAATGTTCAAGGAGCAGCCTTCGCGATGCAGCCGGCAGGGCTGGATGTAAATCCGGGTCTTCCTTCCATGGGAGGGAGCGCCACCCCGTATGATGAACCGTCTTATGACTCGATAGGACAAGAAACGGACGCCAACTCCCCAAACGAGTCACGAGCGAACAGTGAGATCGGCTCCACATGGGAGAGCTTGCAAGGGGATCGAGTTATACGACCGAATGTGAACCAGTCGGAACTTATTCCCTGGGATGAACTCGTGTCGTTTGAATTCAACGACATACCCATTAAGGATGCTTTGCGTCTCGTGGCGACGGCCAACAGTCTGAATATGGTCATCGGGGAAGGCGTAAAAGGTCTGGTGACCATGGATTTGAAGAATGTAACGCTTCGGCAGGCGTTGAATAGAATCGTCCATACCCATGACTGCGATTACACTGTCGATAACGGCATTATTACCGTGAAGCCCCTAAAGGCCGTCTATTCCGGTGGGAGCATCACGAAGGTGTATCGGTTGAAGTATGCCGATGCGGAGAACGTGGCGATCATTCTTCGTCAAGTGGTTTCCAATGATTCTCTCGTCCAGGTATTCCATCGCGAGTTCCTCAATTATCCCGAGTCGGGAAAAAACCGTAAAGATGCCAATGAGGTTGCAGTTCAAGGAATTCGCCGATCCAGCATCCTCGTGGTCACCGATCTGCCAGATAAAATCAGACAGGTGGATAGCGTGATTAAGGAGTTGGATAAACCGCCCGTACAGATCATGATCGAGTCGAAACTGGTGGAACTGTCGCCCATCCACTCCAACGAACTGGGCATTAATTGGGACAAGACCATCAATGCGGCTCTCTGGGGTCAAAATATACTCCAGGGCGGAGATGTTCAGGACTATGCGGTCATCAATACCGATCCCGGTAACGGTGGAGAATGGCAGCTGGCGAGTCTTTCGGCAGGCAAGTATCAGGCCGTGTTGGATTTCCTGAAGGAAAAAACCGATTCCAAACTCAAGTCAAATCCCAGGCTTTTAGCCATGGACAACGAGGAATCCTCCATCAGCGTGGGCACAACGGTTCCTGTTCCTCGCATTCAAAGGGGCCTTGGCGGACAGGGAGACATGGTCACCTTCGAGTACAAGGAAGTGAACATCCAGTTGAATGTGACGCCCCACGTAACCGGCCCAAAAGAAATTACCATGTACGTGAATCCAATCATCGAAGAAATTACAGGATGGGTGGAATACGAGAAGCACAGGGCGCCCATCACGGACAAACGCACCGTGAACAGCATCGTTACAGTAAAAAACGGTGAAACCGTTGTAATCGGCGGCTTGATCAAGAGTCAGCGTGTTCGTACGCAGCAAAAGGTCTGGCTTCTAGGCAGCTTGCCCTTACTGGGAAAATTATTTCAACACGAACAGTACGAGGATAAGCAAACAGATTTGATGATTTTTATCACTCCAAGAATTATTCAGACGGGGTAATGGATGATCGGTCGAGAACAGATCAATCAACTTCTTTCACATGCCGTTAAGAGCCAAGCATCGGATATTCATCTGGCCGAAGGTTATCCGCCCATCGTAAGAATCGACGGGAAGCTTCAACGGATTAAAGGCAAAATACTCACAAAACAAGACCTCGAAGATATTGTAAGCGAGATACTGGACGAATATCAGACCGAACGGTTCAAGGAACAATTGGAATTGGATTTCGGCTACTCTGTACCGGATATCGCCAATTTTCGAGTTAATCTTTTTTCTAGGCTGGGAGGGTACGGAATGGCCTTCCGTATCATCCCGGAACGCATCCGTACTCTGCAAGAACTGGGTATGCCGGAATCTGTTGTACACCTCGCGAAAGAAGTTGAGGGTCTCGTTCTGGTCACTGGGCCTACAGGACATGGAAAATCGACCACGCTAGCGGCCATGATCGATCAGATCAACTCGGAACGTGGCTGGCATATCATCACTGTCGAAGATCCTATCGAATACACCCATCCGCAGAAGAACAGCCTCATCCAACAACGAGAACTGGGTCATCATACGCATTCTTTTGCCGCTGCGTTGCGCAGTTCCTTACGTGAGGATCCCGATGTCATTCTTGTGGGTGAGATGAGGGATTTGGAGACCATCTCGCTGGCTCTCACAGCGGCAGAGACAGGTCATCTTGTGCTTTCCACCCTCCACACGCGGAATGCCCCGGACACGGTCAACCGTATCATCGATGTGTTTCCACCCGAACAGCAGAGACAGGTCATGGCACAGATTTCGAGTTCTCTCCTGGCCGTCATCTCCCAGCGTCTGCTCCCGGAAGCTTCAGGAACGGGGCGAATAGCTGCCGTGGAAGTTATGTTAGCCAATTCAGCCGTTAGGAATCTGATTCGGGAGAGAAAAATTCATCAAATCCGGTCTATCATGCAGTCGAGTACGTCGTCGGGGATGCAGACAATGGACGATGCGCTCATCCAGCTCCTCAAAAACGGACGTATCACACGGCACGACGCGTTAAAATACGCTCTGGAACCGGAACGGTTTTTACCGAAATATAAATCTTCTGACAAGAGCAGTATTCATAAAGATACAATGGCTCATGCAGCACCGAACTAATCCGTATTCTCATAGCCATTCGAAATAAAAAAATATACCTTCCACATTATTTTATGGACGATGACGTTCCTTTCTCTTGTCACGATTGATTTAATGTCCCATCGTGAAAACAGGATTCTATTACAAAGATAAGTATCCTTACCAAATGGGATTGAATTGGCATCGTTAATGATCATTACGAAAACGAAAGAATCAACCTGCCCCTGATTGTCACAAAGTCATTGTTTTGATTTATGATTCATAAATCATGAGATTCCAAATATGATTTTTCACGATATCTTGATTCGTCAGGACAAATCAAGAGTGGTTGGAAAATAAATCCCAACATATTTGAAGATTTAAGTAATCTTATTGAAGGTTATTGTTATACGCCAAGAGCCTGTAGCCGAAATGCTTTAAAGAGTAAAAGAGCGGCAGTCATAAGAGTATAAACATTTTCGAGAATACTTGGAAAAAACTGTTGACATTAAAGTTTTTATTTTGTATATTCAACAATGCGAATATCTTAATGTTCGTATAAATAAAGGAGTTCTCGATATGTCGACGTATGATGTTCTTATCGTGGGAGGGGGGCCTGCCGGCCTGACAGCGGGACTATACGCAGGTCGGGCTCAGCTCAAAGTCGGGATGATTGAGCGGCTGATGCCCGGAGGCCAGGTGGCCAGTACGGACTGGGTGGAAAACTATCCGGGATTCGAGGAAGGCATTAGCGGCATCGATCTGATGCAGAAGATGGAAAAGCAGGCCAAGCGGTTTAATCTGGAAATCATGAGTGGCACGGTAGAGGAGGTCGATTTCCAGCAGAATCCCAAAAAAGTGGTCGCCAGTGGAACGGAGTATCTGGCCAAGACTGTTATCATCGCCACGGGAACCGATCCGAAGCTCCTGAATGTTCCTGGCGAGAAGGAGTTTAAGGGGAGGGGTGTGTCCTACTGTGCCACGTGCGATGGTCCGTTTTTCAAGGATAAGGATGTCGTCGTCGTCGGGGGAGGCAGCTCGGGTGTTCAAGAGAGTCTTTACCTGAGCCGTTTTGTACGTTCGATTCAACTGGTTGAATTCATGGATCATCTGAACGCTGAAAAAATCCTACAGAAAAGAGCCCATGACGACCCTAAGTTCACGTTTTATCTGAACCACGAAGTTCTATCCATCGACGGTGAACAGACCGTACAATCCGTCACAGTCAAGGATCGGGCGACCGGTGAGGATAAAATATTAAAGGCCGACGGCGTGTTCATCTGGATCGGTTTGGTGCCCAACACGGATTTTGTCAAGAACACAGTGTCCCTGAACGATTGGGATTATATCGTCACGAATACCGAGATGGAAACGTCGATCCCCGGCGTTTACGCAGCCGGGGATGTGTGTGAGAAAAGCGTGCGGCAGATTTCGACGGCCGTGGGTGATGCAACGATCGCGGCTGTGTCAGCGTTAAAGTACATCGAGAGCTTGTAAGAGCATGAGGATTTAAAACATGGGCACACCGAACTACGAAGAGACTGCGCGTATTCTGAAGGCGTTGGCCCATCCGACGCGGCTTCAGCTTATCGGTCTCATACGGGATAAGCAACCTTGCGTCAAAATGATGGAGGACATCCTGGGTGTGGCTCAACCGAATATCTCTCAGCATCTGTCCCTTCTCAGGAATGTAGGGATCGTCGAAGCGGAGAGAGACGGGCATAAAGTCTGCTATCGCATAAAGAATGAAAACGTATTGAAGTTCATCGACGCCATCATGGAGTAATTCAAACAGGAGGAAATTTCATGAATCATGAAATTACATTAACCGATGATAATTTTAAAAAGGAAGTCTTAGAGTCCGACAAACCCGTTCTTGTGGATTTTTGGGCCGCTTGGTGTGCCCCGTGCCTTATGATCGCAACTGTCATAGAAGAGTTGGCTGGCGAGTATGAGGGCAAGGTCAAGGTCGGTAAGGTGAATACCGAAGACAACGCGACGATAACCGGCCAGTACGGCATTATCAGCATACCCACGCTGATTATCTTCAAGGAGGGTAAGCCGGTGGATCAAATCATCGGTGTTGTTTCCAAGGACGTCATCAAGAAAAAGTTAGATGCGGTTCTTTGAGCGAAAAACGGCCATCCGATGGGTTACCGGCGTCATCGTCGGTGCCGCTATCGGGTATGTGTATTACCGGTTTATCGGATGCGCCATCGGCTCTTGACACGTTCCGAGTAATCCGTACATCAGTTCGATGTACGGGGCATTGTTGGGAGCGCTCGTCACGTCGGGAGTCCAAAAATAACTCGAAAATTCGAGGAGATGAATCATCATGCCTTTGTATGAATATGTTTGTCAAAAGTGTGGCAAACACCTGGAACGCTTGGTTCGAGGATCCTTGGACACGCCTGTGTGCGATTGTGGGAGTCGCGAACTGAAGAAGGTTGTGTCCACCTTTGCCGTGGCCGGGGAATCAGGAGACCGGAGCAGTACATGTTCCGATGGAACCTGCACACTGCCCCCATCCCCATGCGCATCGGGGATGTGCGGGCTGTAGGTTTCAGGGAACCTTTTTAAAAGTCCATACGTTAGTAGGTAATACGTTTCTACGAACGGTTACCTACGCAAAGGAGTAAAGACATGAAAAAATGCGTGTTTCCAATAGCCTTGTTCGTTGTCCTTTTCGTAAGCCTTACTGCTGTTGCCAACGATTTGGAGTGGCTGAATGATTTCGAGAAAGCGAAAGAACTGTCTAAAGAAAAGGGAGTTCCTATTCTGGTGAATTTTACAGGATCGGATTGGTGCTCGTGGTGCATGAGGCTTATGGGAGAGGTATTTTTAAAATCGGAATTCCAGGATTACGCGAAAAAAGAGCTCGTGCTTTTCAAGGCTGATTTTCCCAGGTCCAAGGTCATACCAGAGCAGGTTGTGCGACAGAATCGAAAACTGGCAGAACGGTACCGCATCCAGGGAGTCCCGACGATTCTCCTCGTGGATGCTACGGGTAAAGAACTGGCGCGTACAGGATATCGGCGAGGAGGAGCAAAAGCTTATGTGGAGCACTTAGCCGACCTTATCAAGCAGTCTCATCATGCAGAATAGGGTGGGGATGGAAGTCGAAACCTTATCAGGATGGTCTAATTACGTCGTACGGGAATTGTCACACTCTCATTTTCGAATAGAAAGACCAGGGGCATCTTTGATCCGTTGTCCCTGGTTTTTGTATTCTGTCCGGCATTATAGGAGAGTATAAATGGACGTTCATGTGAAGCATATCAAGGATATGGCATTCGCGAGTTTAGGAGAGACACAGAACTGGGTGGTCATGGATACGGTAGAGGAATTCGGAGGATCGGACTCGGGCCCGAAGCCGATGGAGATGATTCTCATGGGATTGGGCGGATGTACGGGCATGGATGTGATTTCTATATTGCGCAAGATGAAGGTGAAGCTCGACGGTTTTGAGATAGATGTTCAGGCAGAACAAGCCGAGCAGCATCCCAAAGTTTTTACGAAAATACATCTGACGTTTCGTTTTTACGGCAAGGACATAGATACAGACAAAATAGAGAAGGCCGTCAACTTATCCCAGGATAAGTACTGCTCCGTATCGGCGATGTTGGGTAAAACCGCCGAAATCCATCATACGGTCGAGATACATCCGCTGCCAACATAGAGCGTAAAGGTCGTGAAGCATGCGCGTTTCTTTGTTTCAAATGCAATCGGTTTTTGGTAAGGCTGATGTCAACCTGGAAAAAGTCCAGGATGCCATGATGAGAGCCAGCCGAAACGGAAGCAAGCTTCTGTTGCTTCCCGAGTTCTGGGCCACGGGCTACGATTTGAAGAATGCACGTTCTTACGCCACATCCGTTACAAAGGGCGTGTTCGCCTCCATCTCGATCCTGGCCGAGAAGTACGACATGGCCGTGGTGGGGTCCAGCCCGTCCCTGCGGGATGGGCGGGTCTACAATACCGCCGTGTATCACGACCGGAACGGTGCTCTTCTCGGACGATACGATAAAATCCATCTCTTCACATTAATGGACGAGGATAAATACCTTGCACCCGGTTCGGATGTTACGGTATTCGATACAGAATGGGGACGCATGGGCTTGATGATATGCTACGATCTGCGTTTCCCCGAGTTGATGAGACGGATCGCGCTGGAGGGAGCGCAGGTCGTTCTCATTCCCGCGGTCTGGCCGAAGCCCAGACTGGAGGACTGGCGCTTACTGTTGCGGGCACGAGCCGTAGAAAACCAGGTGTTCGTCGTGGGATGCAACCGGTCCAGGGAACCCGGTGGGAAAGATTTCGGCTATTCCACTGTCGTGGATCCTTCAGGTCAGATCATAGCGGAAGCCGGGTTGGAGGAAATCCTGATGACGGCTGACCTTGACCTGAATCGGGTGAAAGAGGTGAGAGATCGCCTGCCCTTCTTTTCCGGCAGGCGGGAAGGCTTTTATGGGCAATTTTAGAATAAAGTCTAAAAAATGTTATCTATCCTATTTACGACAGTTATCAATTTTAATTCACTACAATAGTCACTTCGATCCTATAGCAGGAGGTGGATCATGTTGAACGAGCAGGATAAAAAAGAAGTACGTGACCGCCTGGCACAGATGACGGAATCTGTCAAACTCATCTTTTTTACACAACAACTGGCAGGGACCTGCCAGTACTGTACAGAAACAGAGAGACTCCTGAAAGAGGTGACCGAACTCTCGGAAAAACTGGATCTTGAGATCAACAATTTTATCACAGACAAAGAGAAGGTGGATGTGCTGGGCATCGATAAAATACCCGCGACTGCCATCAACAGTACGGAGGATCATGGGATACGGTTCTACGGCATTCCCACGGGCTACGAGTTTTCCACATTTTTAGAGGCCATTCTCCGGGTCTCGGCAGGAGACTCGGGACTGCCGGATAATCTAAAGAAGAAACTGAAAGAGATTGCTAAACCCGTTCACATTCAGGTCTTCGTAACTCCCACGTGTCCTTACTGTAGCCGGGCCGGCCTGACAGCCATCCAGATGGCACTGGAAAATTCAAACATCACGTCGGATATCGTCGAGGTGACCGAATTTCCTCAACTGGGACAAAAGTACGGCGTGATGGGCGTGCCCAAGGTCGTCATCAACGAGGATCACCGGTTCGAAGGAGCCCTGCCGGAACATCTTTTTGTGGAGCATGTCCTCGAGGCAGTCAAGTAACTGAAACGGAGTCATCACTCTCATAGAATACGGCTGTCCATTCATCACATTACGAAAAAGGAGGTGTACTCTTATGAAGAGACCATATGTTTTTTCCGTGATTATCAGCATGCTCTTATCCTCCCTCGTCTGGGGGACAACGGGCAATGTACTGCGGTCGTTCTCCACGCCCGGGTCTTGTCCGACGGGTCTCACCTATGACGGCGACTATCTGTGGATAGCGGATCGCAAGGCTGATTCATTGTATCAGGTAAACCCGTCCGATGGAACCGTAATCAAAGGATTTCCGACGCCCGGTTATTTTCCCACCGGTCTGACATGGGATGGAGAACACCTGTGGATTGCGGACAGGGATTTCAGGAACACCATGACGGAACACCATACCGGTAAAATCTACCAGGTGTGTCCGAAAACGGGAATGATCCTTAAGATGATCGAGGCGCCTGCGGCCGATCCCCAGGGCCTTACCTGGGACGGCAAGTACCTCTGGATGTCGGATAACATGGAGGATACGATCTATCGGATCAGTCCCGAGGACGGAACCACCATACTGGAATTTAGATCGCCCGCTTCCGATCCCCACGGGTTGGCCTGGGACGGGCGCTATCTATGGGTCAGCGATCGCACAAAGGACGAGATCTACCGGGTGAATCCCAAGAGCGGTGTGGTGGTGATGATTCTCTCTTCGCCAGGTGCATATCCTAGGGGAATTACATGGGTGGGTGAGAATCTATGGAACGTGGATTATGAAACCGATGAGGTTTATCAACTCAAGATATTCGACAAAACGATGTACTCTAGGACAAACGAGCGCTCGGCAATCATCGAATTCACACACGATGTGATAAACCAGGGACCGGCCACGGTAAAGACATTGGACGTGTATATTGCCGAGCCGAAAACGCGGGACAATCAGGACATCCTCTCCATCACGTATCCGGACAAACCCTCGGCCTTTCTGAACGATGCCTGGGATCAGCGGATGGCCCATTTTCACCAGGAGGACTTGAAGGCAGCACATCGTTATACCTCGGTGATGAGAGTGAGGGCGAACATTT
>Ga0180431_10006981_pt1 | contig 13284 bp, 10 predicted proteins | sample SS_ome_11_FD_132459 | JGI IMG/M metagenome (GOLD analysis project Ga0180431, IMG submission 132459) | Hypersaline lake sediment archaeal communities from the Salton Sea, California, USA - SS_1_MS_1 metaG | ecosystem: Environmental > Aquatic > Non-marine Saline and Alkaline > Hypersaline >... | reverse complement strand
CATTCAATATATATTCACAGTATACTCATCATTTCAAGAATGTGCGCATCAAAGTTGCATTATTACACTTTTTTTGTAATATGCTCTAACAGTCCGCCATCGTTTATTATCTCTACTGCGAAGTCCGGCAGCGGATTAAAAGTAATATCAATACCAGTTGAGAGGTTTTTAATCAAGCCGTTTTTATAATCAATTTCAAGTTCGTCGCCGTCACTGATTTTTTCGGCCCCCTGCGGCGATTCAATCAGGTAAAAACCGCAGTTTATGGCGTTTCTGTAAAAAATCCTCGCAAAGGATTTTGCAATGACGGTTTGCAGCTTCGCTCCTCGGATGGCCCAGACGGCGTGTTCCCTGCTCGAGCCACAGCCGAAATCCTCGCCGGCAACGATAATATCGCCCGGCTTGACTTTGTTTACAAAGTCAGCGTCCAGAGCTTCAAGACAGTGCATTGCCAGTTCGGCCTCGTTATCGGTATTGAGATACCGGGCCGGTATAATTTCATCGGTGTTTATATGGTCACGTTTATAAACATGTGCTCTTGACATTTTCTTTCCCTTATCTGTTTTATTAGAGGTTTTTTCTTGGGTCGGCAAGTTTTCCTTCAATGGCGCTGGCGGCAGCGGTTGCGGGGCTTGCCAGATACACTTCGCTTTCAGGATGTCCCATTCTTCCGACAAAATTTCTGTTAGTGGTGCTGACACATTTTTCACCTGCCGCCAAGATACCCATAAAGCCGCCCAGGCAGGCTCCGCAGGTCGGCGCAGCGATTACGCAGCCGGCATCGTAGAATATATCGAACAGCCCCTCATCGTTGGCCTGCTTCCAGATGGCCGGTGTGGCCGGGACAATAAGTGTTCGAATGGCGACAGTTTTGCCTTTAAGTATTTTCGCTGCGATTCGCAAATCTTCGATTCGCCCGTTCGTACAGCTTCCGATATATGCCTGGTCCATCGCTTTGCCTTCGCATCGGCTTATAGGGACACCGGCGCTTGGCAGGCTCGGCAGGGCTACCATCGGTTCGATTACCGAGCAGTCGAACTCCTCGGCCGAATCGTACCCGGCATCGTCATCGGATTCGAAAACAGTATAATTTGTTTTGTCTTTTAAGTGCTCGTCGAGGTATTCTTTCGTTACGTTGTCGAATCCGATTATTCCGTTTTTGCCGCCTGCTTCGATGGCCATATTTGTCATTGTCATTCTTGCTTCGGCAGACATTTGAGCCAGTGCCGGACCTGTAAACTCCATTGCTTTGTAAAGTGCACCGTCAACTCCGATGCGTGCAATTACAGCTAAGATGACGTCTTTGCTGTAAACGCCGGTTCCGAGTGAGCCGTTAAGTACGATTTTTATCGAGGCCGGTACTTTGAACCATAACTGTCCCGTTGCTATGGCGGCAGCCAGGTCGGTTGAGCCGACACCGGTGCTGAAAGCCGCAAGAGCCCCGTATGTGCATGTGTGCGAGTCACCGCCAACGATTACTTCGCCGGGACGTATGTGGCCCTGTTCGGGCAGCAGTGCGTGGCAGACGCCGGCCTTGCCGAGCTTGTAGTAATATTTTATGTTATGGCGTTTTGCCCACTCATCGAGGCGCTTGTGGAGTTCGGCGCTTTTGATGTCTTTGGCCGGCTGAAAATGGTCGGGTGTTACGATAATTTTTTCTGTGTCGAAGACCCTATCAATGCCCTTTTCCTTAAGCATTGAAATCGCCGGCGGAGTGGTAACATCGTGGCACATAACTACGTCGAGTTTGGCGTCGATGAGCTGGCCGGGAGAGACTTTTTCCCTGCCGGCCGCTTTGGCCAGGATTTTTTCTGTAATTGTCATAGCCATTATTAATTCCTCTTGTCTTTTTACTTTTCCTTTGCAGCTACCATTCGGTTAATTGCATCGACATAGGCCTTTGCGCTTGCCTCAATGATATCAGTCGATACGCCTCTGCCGATAAATGTGTTGCCGTCATCTGTAATCTTAACCGTTGCTTCGCCGAGGGCTTCTTTTCCGCTGGTTACGGCTCGTATCGAATAATGTTCCAGTTTCGGCGATAAGCCTGTTACTGCTCTTATGGCCTCATAGGCTGCATCGACAGGGCCGTCACCACAGGCAGCAGCTTGTTTTTCTTCTTCTCTGATGCGCATCTTAACGCTTGCTGTCGGCAAAGTGCCCGTCCCGCAGGCAACGTGAAGATACTGCATTTTGAAGACCTGCTCGACAGCCCGAATCTCATCGTTGACCAAAGCGATAATATCCTCATCGAAAACTTCTCTTTTTTTGTCAGCCACAGACAGGAAAAGCTGATAGAGCTGGTCAAGTTCCTGGCTGTTCAATTTATATCCGAGTTCTTCAAGGCGGTGAGCCAAGCCGTGCCGTCCTGTTCTTGCCGTCAAAACCACGCGGCTTTGCGGGGAGCCGACATCTTCAGGCTTCATAATCTCGTAAGTCTCTGCTGCCTTTAAGAACCCGTCAACGTGGATACCGGAGCTGTGTGCAAAAGCATTGCTTCCGACAACGGCCTTGTTTGGCGGAACCGGCATGCCCAGCATATTTGCCACCATTTGGCTGGTTTTATAGAACTGTTTGGTGTTGATGGCGGTTTCGATGTCGAAGAAGTCTTTACGCGTGTTGATAGCCATTACTACTTCTTCGATAGCGGCATTGCCGGCTCGTTCACCAATGCCGTTGACTGTCCCTTCGACCTGACGCGCACCATTTTTTATTCCCGCCAGCGAATTTGCCACTGCCATTCCCAAATCGTCATGGCAGTGTACGCTGATAATCGCCTTGTCAATATTCGGAACTTTGGCCTTTATTTGGTTTATCAGCTCGCCAAATTGTTCCGGTATCGCATATCCTGTAGTATCCGGAATATTCAAAACGGTCGCTCCGGCATCTACGACTGCTTCGAGCACTTTAAAGAGAAAATCTCTGTTGGCCCGGCCGCAATCTTCTCCATAAAATTCCACGTCATCGGTATAATTTTTAGCCAACTTAACCGCCTCGACGGCCATTTCAATAACCTTTGCCTTCTTTTCTTCGAGAGTTTTGCCGTATTTCTCATCCCTGAATTTGGATACGATGTGAATGTCAGAGATACCAAGGCCTGTATGAATACGCGAGCGTTTGGCTTTAATGAGTGCCTGTCCGCATTTCTCGATGTCAGCCTTTACCGCCCGGGATAAGCCGCAAATAACCGGACCATGGACCTGGTTTGCGATAAGCTGTACAGCCTCGAAATCCTGCGGGCTTGAGATGGGAAATCCTGCCTCGATAATGTCAACACCCAGAGACGCCAGTTGGTGGGCCAAATCAAGCTTTTCTCTGGCCCCCAGACGAGTCCCTGCTGCCTGCTCGCCGTCGCGTAAGGTAGTGTCGAAAATTATGATTTTTTCTTTTTTATTAGCTGACATTTGTTTATCTCCAAATTATAATTTTTTTAGCTCAATCGGTTAATTATGCCAGATTAGAGCTAAATTGCTACGAATTTACGAAAAAAAGCGGACTTGTAAACGAATTTTGTGTTGGAAGATTATAGCGCCTTGCGGCGCAAAAGGAGGGCGAGCAGACCAAAGAAGGTCTTTGTAGAAGAACAAATTGTACCGTTTCGTGTCATCAAAAATCATTATACAGGCAGGAGGAAGCTTTTGCAAGAAGTTTTTCTAATGCTAATTTCACGAATTTTGAGCCACCAAAGCACCAAGGTACAAGAAGAAAATTACATATTAAAAATCGAAATTGTGGTATTGCGACCACAGCACCAATTTATCCCGCACCAAATTGCGGCAGGTGCCTATTTGGTACGGGACATGTGGGTAGGAGTATAATTGCTGCTGGGATGGGTATTTTCATTGATTATAGATGGTTTAGGGAGTGGGGGAGATTTTGGAGCGGGCAAAAGGGACATTTTGCTTTTGGTCGGCAGAAATCTTTGCCGAGACGAACGAGCAAGGCGTGGTACTCATTAAATAATTTAACATCAGCAGGAAGGTTCGACTCAAATAAATCCCTCAACTGCTCATAATCGGCGCCCGGCTCAATCAGGTTATGCCGGGTGGCTATGCGGGCGGTATAAGCGTCAACTACAAAAACCTCTCTTTCAAAGGCGTAGAGCAAAATGGAATCTGCGGTTTCCGGCCCGATACCTTTTACAGATAAAAGCTCTTCTCTGAGGCGGTCGGTAGGGAGCTGCTGGAGATTTTCGAGTCGGCCTGTGTAGTTTTCAAAGAGCCAGGTGAGGAAGTTTTTTAGTCGTTTTGCTTTTATGTTGAAGTATCCTGCCGGTCTGATAAGCTCGGCGAGTTTTGGAAGCTCTAAGGCGTTGAGCTTATCGGGGGTGAGGCAATCGGCGGCCTTTAGATTGTCTATGGCCTTTTCCACATTGGACCAGCTTGTGTTCTGGGTAAGTATGGCTCCTGTGATTATCTCGAATTGCGTTTGTCCGGGCCACCAGAACTGCGGGCCGAAACAATCAAAAAGCAGTTGGTAAATTTCGGTCAATTGCTCGTGTAACATATAACAAGTCCTGTTATCAAAAGATTAGTTTAACTATTGTAATTTCGATTTAGTTTAAGTAAACTCAGAAAAAATAAAAAGTAAGGTTTATTCAGGCAGGTTTTTATTTCTGACAGTGTAAAAGGGCGAAAGAATAGAGGTTGATGTTGAAGATTAACGGGATGAAAGACAGAGCCAAGTATGACAAGGGTCAATTGTTTAACTTTGCGCCGGATTCGTACCTTGAGCGGACGAGTCGTCCAATTTACGCAATAGTTTTTCTTCTACCTTTTATCATTTTCTACGAGTTAGGGACTATTTTTATCAATACTGATGTGCTGAATGAAACACAGGTTCGCGTGGTGGCGTTCGTGTGGCTTCATCATTTTCTCAATGAGTATCTTGGGTTCGGCAGTAAGTTGGCGTGGCTTGCGCCGCCATTGGCGGTTATGGCGATTTTGACGGGTCTGCAGTTGGCCTCTCGGAAGCGTTGGCGGTTCGGGACCGGTGATATCTGTCCGATGGCGGTGGAGTGCGTTCTGCTGGCGGTCCCGCTGATAGTGCTGAGTCTGCTTCTTAATAATCCGGCTAACCAGCGGGGCGATGTTGGGCCGTTTGTTAATAATGCGGCGCAAGTACGAGTAGAGGCGGTGCATGGCTGTTCGGTAAGTACTACTCTGGAGGTGACGTCGGAAAAAGGAAATGGTGACGGCCTGAAAACATCGCTGCTGGCCAATATCGTTACAGGTATAGGGGCTGGGATTTATGAGGAGCTTGTTTTTCGGTTGATTTTGATATGCGTTTTGATGCTGCTGTTTCAGGACGTTCTTCGTTTCGGGAGCAGGAATTCGATTATACTGTCGGTGCTTGTTTCAGCGGCGCTGTTCAGCGCGCACCATCATATAGATTTTCTGAGCGGGCAGTTAAATCAAAGGGACCCGTTCGACTTAACTAAGTTTATTTTTCGGACAATTGCAGGTATATATTTTGCGGTGCTTTTTGCGATTCGCGGTTTTGGTATAACTGCGGGGACGCACGCATTTTACGATATAATCGCCACTATTTTGAATGCAGCTTTCTTTGAGCAGTAAAAAAGAGGGTAGGTTGTTTTTTTCACTTATTTTTTTCAAAAAAGTTCGGGGCTGTTAGTCTTTTAGTTTTCGAGGCTTGCAAGATAATCGTCCTATAAGTTTTCAAACCGGCCTTATCAGTACTGATATTAAGCTTGAAATAGAGGGCGTATTTTTGTATAATAAGGCTGAACTTAGAGATTATTTGGGGATAACAGGTTATTATGGAATCACCACAAATCAATGTTGCTATTGAAGAGTTGTCGTTCAGTCTTTTTCAAAGACCTTTGCATCCCGAACTTTTTCAAATTTATGCGAAGCGTCAGTTAAGAACTGAAAAATATGAAACCCTTATCTGGGTTACCGGCTGTACTCATGTTGTCAGTGTATTTTCGGGTGAGCTTAGCCTTAGTGAAGTAATAAGTACTCCGGGCCAGATGCTTCCACAGCGAGGTTTGATTGAGCGTTTTCAGTTCCGCGGTCCTCGTTCTCATAAATGCACTTTGAGCCGGGGGCTTAGTTATATGACGGATTTTCAGATCGAGAAGATGAGCGGCAGCCTGTATCGTCAGAGCCATACCGACCTTGAGCGTTTTGCCCGCAATCGCGGTGTATTCGTGAAATTCCCCGATTTGGAAATTGGCGGGCTTCAGCCATTCTGCTATGTTGACTTCGAGGCGAGGCGCAGCGAATTGCATATCCATACTTTTGCGGCTTATCCGGACCAAGTGACAATAATTAAGACACAGTCACTGTTTGATTTTCATTAAGAGAACGGACGAGTTACAGACCAAACCTGCCCTGCGGAACTGTTGCTGCTGTTATATCTTTTGTTTTAAGATGTTTATTTTTGCGCGGATTTCCTGTGACATTTTGCTGTTTGGGAAATTGTGAATAATCTGCTGGCCTATCTTTAGTGCGTTTTCCCACTGCTTTTCAGAGACGGAAAAAGAGAACTGGACTCCGAGGTTATGCAGCTTTGTTCTGAAGACATCCCTTGCCGCTTCCTGCAGCGCCAGTCCTTCATTCGGGGTAAGATACAAATCAAGCTCCCTTAGTATTTCGAGACTGCGGTCAGTGTCCTGACGTTTTACGGCGTCGTCCCAAGCGGCCAAGAGCACTTTTTTTCGTTCCTGTTTTTTGTCGATGAGTTTCTGGCGCATCGCTTTTGCTCTTTCGGATTTTGGGTAAGTCCAGATTAGCCTTTCGATTTGGGCGCTGGCGCGTGCCCACTGACAATTTTCAAGAAGCTTTTCGATGTGTGCTATGACCTGGTTGGCCCTTTCGGCATCGGTGGCATCGCGGTATTTGTCGGCCTGTATTCTTAGCTGCTCAGCGAGTTTTTTATACCTTGTCGAATGAGCAATTTCGTCAATCATTTCATAAGTTGTGTTAAAATCCTGCTGGTGGAGTTTACTAAGTACGGCCTCTCGGAGAGACTGTCTGTCGGCGTCGCGGAATGCAATGGCCCTTGTTGTTTCGCTGAGTGGAATGTTCTGGTTGATTTGTGAGAGGGTGACGTGGCTTTTTTCGAGGAAGTCGGCGATTTCTTCGAGTTTTTTGCTGTCCTGGCGAAGTGTGTCAGCTATCATAAGAATTTTAGAAAGCATTGTCATAACTGCAATCAGAATCAGCAGGGCGCCGAACAGCCACAGGAACTGAGGTACCATAACCCCCTGCGGTGTCTGAAATATGTCTGTAAAAACTATGAGCAGCACGACGGCCGCCAACACGATTCCGATAATGATAATCTGCCATTTGAATCGCCATAAGGGACTATCCTGTCCGAGACTCATAACCGCACCCCTTCAAAAAAAGAAGTCTTCGCAAACATAACTAATACATTATACCTTTAAGGGCTTACTGTGTCAACGGTTCAAAGCTGATAATAGTAATTGGTGCAATTATTCAACAGGGATGTTTACAGGAATCAACATCAGACGTAACTGTTTTTTAATAAAACCGTTATATTCGGTGGTAAAATAGCGGTGAAGCGATGATGTTGATTTTTTGCAACCTGTGGGTTTAACCGGTATAAGGGTTGTGTTTCGGACAGCAGAAATAAAGCTTAGGAACGATACTGCAACGCCATTTCACGGGCTGGTAATAAGGGTGAGGGTTTAAATTGTTTAGGAGGCTTATTTTAGTGCGTTTCGGTATGAATTTTGCACATTTATTACCGATAAAAAGCTTCGGAGGCTTTCTATCGGGTGATGTAAAAAGGAAGACGTATTTGTAGGATTGGGGAGCAAAATGAAGGATGATGAGAAGGACAAAGTAAAACTGGAGGACAAAGTTAAAGAATTGGTCAATGAATTTGGGATTGGGGTTGACCCACAACATTTACGACTGGCTATGCTGGCCAAGCAGGCCCAGGACAGCCATAAGAAGCTTCAGAAAAGCGTTAATAGTCTGCAGGAATCGCTGGATTATCTGCGGATATGTATTAAATACCAACTTTTCGACCTTGAAGCAACCCGGCGTGAAAACAAGTACCTGCGAAAGTTACTTGATGAGAAGAACAAATAAGGCCAAAAGCATAACTCTTTGTTACAAACAGGAATACTACAAGTCCCAGCGAAGACGGGGTTTTATAAGAGTTAAAACCGGAACCGGTTGGTTTCGGTTTTTTTTGTGCCGTTCAGGAAAATAGCAAGTTCGGTTATAGGTTCGGCGGCGTAGCGGGTTGTTGCTGCATCTGCATTTTTTGCTGCATCATCTGCATTTTCTGCTGCTGCATCATTTGAAATACAGAGACAATTTCCATAAGATGCTCTTTGGGCAGGGCTACGTTTACTGTCAAAGTTCCATTCGCTGCACTACCGGTGAAATTGATGTTGCTCTTTGTCGGCAAATCAACCTGCGGCATCGGTACCGGCATCATAGCAAAAACCATTTTAAACAAACGCAGGTAATTAAACGTGCCCATAGAGTCAGCTTTTTCGGCATTGGGCAGCAGTGTCAGAGCATCCTGTATTTCGGAGGCGAGTTGTTTTGGGCCGCCTGCTTTTGCCAGGTCTATGAGGTTTCGGATTCTGGTATCGGCACCACCGCCAACGGTACAGAATAACAGGCCGTCAACCATTGCCCATCGGTAATCGAAGCCATCACCATACATAGCATTTATCATCTGAGCCTGTGGAGAATTCGTGTCGGTTACTTTAATAACGAGCTTAGCAGAATCAATTGAAACGTCCTTGTAGGTGTCGGCAGCGCGTTTGACTTTAAAGTTTAGCTGCATACCCATATTTTTATATAAACTGTTGACAACCTCGCTCGACAAAGTGAAGTACTCATCTGTGATTTGGTTTAATGTGTTTTCGTCCTTGACTTCAATAACGTATTTTGCAACAAATGGTGGTTTAGCCTGAGGGTCTATTGACATTGAAAAGACAATGGAAGAACCGATTGAGTTAAACATATCTGCCATGAGTTTTTTCAATTTTTCGGTTTTGGCCGAATTTGTACCATCGGTGTCAAAAGCAGCGAGCATATCGAAACCGGCTAAGCTGAGTTTCATCAATGACGGTAAATCCCTGTCTGCGTAGTTTATCATTGCGTCATTTTCAAGGTAGCCGAGCAGTTTGTTCTGTTCATTGGGAGCAACGGAAGGTGAGAGGAAATCGGCGATGTCGGTTCCGGGGACGGCAGAGACAGTTTCGGAGATGTATAAGGTTTCCGGCTTTGGGTTTATCGCGATGCTGAGAGAGTTTGTTTCCTTAAAGAGTTTTTCGAAGATGCGTGCATAGATATCCATTACAGCAGCTGCGGTTTTTGTGTCTGGTCCAAGTGGCTGGGAGGGCATAGATTGCAATTGTTTTTTGATTTCATCAATTTTAGCAAAGACTACAGGTCCGAAGATTTTGGCTGCGAGTTGGACGTTGCCATATGCCCAGATTGGTTCGGCCATGGCTTGTTTTATCTGGTCGGCGTCAAGGGTGGCAGAGAGCCCTGCAACTGTAGGGCCTGAGATTGATTTTGCTGTTTCGAGCAGGTTGTTGTAGTTTTCTTCGGTTGTAACCAGAGCAAAATTTCCGGCCTGAGCAGCGAACATTGTTGGCAGAGACTGGCTTGAGATTTTTGCGATGCCTTTTTCGTCCGACTGAGCTACATTTGGATTGGCGGAGATAAACTGTTGAAAATCGGTAACCGGTATGATGGCAGCGATGAATATGTTTGGGGTTGGGCCGGTCTCTGCCGATGGAGAGGTTGGGCTTAGGCCGAACATTGCGAAACTGCCGCCCATATTTATGCTGTTTAACTGTGGGCTGCCCAATACGCCCGCAAGTTGGGTGCGCGCGAGCATCGAAATTCCCATAGGTACCGGTGATGCACCAGCCAAAAACTGGTCTAACCGGCTAAGTGTGTATTCGAAATTATTGACCCTCACGGCAAAAAGGCTCTCAGCGAGTATTATCTGAAGTAGTTTGTCAGCGGTTGGCGCAACCTCCGGCTTGCTGATGGCAGGGGGTGCTTTTACAGGTGTCTGGGTGGTCTTTTCGGGTGTTGGCAGAACCGGCTGGGTCGTTGGCAGGATTTCCGCTGGTGCCTGAGGGGTTTCTTCCGTTTTGGGCTCAAGAGGTTCTTCCGCCTCGGATTTGGCCAGGCGGTTTTCGTACGCAGGTTTGTCAAAGTTGCCATCTCTTTGGCGCATCATCCTGAGCACATCATGTCCGGGAATTTGTGCCAACAGGCCGGCCGTGGTAAATGAAAACACCAATCCAGCCAGAATAATATATCTTAAATAACACCTTAATTTGAACATTGCCCATACCTCCGTAAATAATGGCTACAGATTTATTATAAAGTTTATTTTTTCCATAATGAAGTACACCTATTGTACACAAATATTACAAAAAAACCAAAAAAAACGTGTTTTTATCCATGTTTAGGTTGAAAGTATTGTGGTTGGCGGCGGGATAGCGAATAACTTTGTGAGAATGGAAGACACTTTGCGGCTAAAAAAGCGGGTTTTTGGGCGGATAACCGGAAAGTTGAGTGGTGTTTTTGTCGATAGAACTTAAGTTAAAGAAAAAATACAGGTGTGAAAAACGAACATCGGCGTAGTTTATAGCATACTAATTGTATATACGAATGTTGGCTAAGATGCGAAATTTACAGTTTTGTGATGACTTGACAAATGTGCAAAGTGTGGTATAATGGGGCTGGTGGTGAGGTAATTTCGAGTTGTTTTTTCTGAAAGATAGTATTAGAGTAGAAGTCCGTTGGCCGAGCGGCCAAAAACGAGGTAGTAATGAGAAAAATATATGGGACTTTGACAAGAGGGAATATCCCTGTGGAGTAAAAGATGTTTGAGCGTTTTACAGACCGGGCACGAAAGGTAATGGCGCTGGCGAACCAGGAGGCCCAGCGATTTAATCACGAATATATCGGGACCGAGCATATTCTTTTGGGCCTGGTTAAGGAAGGCAGCGGTGTGGGGGCCACAGTGCTGAAGAACCTTGATGTTGATATAAAAAAGCTTCGTCTCGGGATTGAAAAGCTGGTCAAGAGCGGACCTGATATGGTTACGATGGGCAAACTGCCGCAGACGCCGCGAGCCAAGAAGGTTGTTGAGTATGCAATCGAAGAGGCCCGGAGCCTTAATCATAACTATATCGGCACGGAACACATTCTGCTGGGTCTGCTTCGAGAGAGCGAAGGGATAGCGGCACAGGTTCTTATGAACGAGGGTTTGAAGCTTGAAGATATACGTCAGGAGGTCTTAAATCTACTTGGTGCGGGGGTTGATGATGAACCAGCGGCGTTAGGGTCGATGAAGATGGGGCCAGCTATAGGCAGAAAGCCAAAGAGCAAAACTCCGGCATTGGATAGTTTTGGCAGAGACCTGACACAACTGGCGAAAGACGACGAACTTGACCCTGTAATCGGCAGAAAAAATGAAATTGAACGCTTGTTGCAGATACTCTGCAGGCGGACAAAAAACAATCCGGTGCTGCTGGGCGAAGCAGGTGTGGGTAAGACGGCAATTGTCGAAGGTTTGAGCCAGCAGATAGTTAACAAAGAAGTGCCCGAACTGCTCAAGGGCAAACGTATCGTGGTGCTGGACCTGGCGATGATGGTGGCGGGGACGAAGTACCGTGGCCAGTTTGAAGAGCGAATAAAGGCAGTTATCAACGAAGTTAAAAGAGCTAAAAACGTAGTTTTGTTCATAGATGAGCTTCATACTCTTGTAGGGGCAGGCGGCGCCGAGGGTGCAATCGATGCCTCAAACGTCCTAAAACCCGCTCTTGCTCGTGGAGAAGTGCAGTGCATCGGGGCCACGACGCTGGACGAGTACCGCAAGCACATTGAGAAAGATGGCGCTCTTGAGAGACGTTTCCAGACGATAATTGTTGAGCCGCCTTCAAAAGATGAAACTCTGGATATCCTCAGAGGACTTCAGGACCGTTATGAGGCGCACCACAAAGTGCGTTTCAGCGATGAGGCACTCTACCAAGCGGTTGAGCTATCAACCAGATACATTACCGGCAGGTGCCTGCCAGATAAGGCGATAGATGTTGTTGATGAAGCGGGCGCAAGAGTACGGCTTAAGAATATGACACCTCCGCCTGATTTAGCCGAATTAGAAGAAAAAATCAAGAAGCTGCAGGCGGAAAAGGACGAGGCGGTAAGAGAAGCCGGTTATGAACGGGCGGCGGCATTGAGAGACGAGGCCCAACAACTCCTAGATGAGAAAAATAAGCTGCAAAAAAAGTGGTATGAAAAAAATAAAGAGGCAATGGGGACAGTCGATACCGAGACGATTGCAGAGGTTGTCAGCAAAATGACGGGAGTGCCTCTGACCAGGCTTGAAAAGAAAGAGGCACAGCGACTTCTGGAACTCGAATCAGAAATTCATAAACGCGTTGTTTCTCAGGATGAGGCCCTCAATGCGGTGGCAAAAGCGGTCAGGCGCAGCAGAAGCGGTCTGAAAGACCCGAACCGTCCGATGGGCTGCTTTATATTTCTTGGGCCGAGTGGGGTGGGCAAAACGCTGCTGGCAAGAGCACTGGCGGAATTTATGTTTGGTGATGAGAGCGCCCTTATACAACTGGATATGAGCGAATTTATGGAGAAACACAATGTCAGCCGATTGGTTGGTGCTCCTCCGGGATACGTTGGATATGAAGAGGGCGGCCAGTTGACCGAAAGAATCAGACGGCGACCATACGCTGTGCTGCTTCTTGACGAAATAGAGAAGGCACATTCGGACGTTTACAATATGCTGCTGCAGATTATGGACGAGGGCCGACTTACTGACAGCTTTGGGCGTCACGTTGACTTCAAGAACGTTGTTCTTATTATGACCAGCAATATCGGTGCAGACCTAATTAAGAATCAGTCCGGCTTCGGCTTCGGCAAAAAGAGCGCTGAGGCAAACTATGAGAAGATGAAGGACATGCTCAACAAAGAGGTGGAGCATCATTTCAGGCCGGAATTTTTAAATCGACTCGACGACACAATAGTTTTCAAGGCCCTAACGAGAGAAGATCTGCAGATTATCGTTGATTATGAGCTTGCAAAGGTGTTCAAACGGTTGATAGAACATGGTTTGAGACTGGAATTGACCGAGCAGGCCAAAGAGTTTCTCATTGACAAGGGCTATAATCCGGAATTCGGCGCCAGGCCTTTGCGAAGAGCCATCGAGCATTATATCGAAGACCCGTTATCAGAAGCTGTGCTGCGAGGCGAATTTAAAGACAAAAACCTTATCAAGATTGATGTG
>Ga0180431_10006980_pt1 | contig 13284 bp, 16 predicted proteins | sample SS_ome_11_FD_132459 | JGI IMG/M metagenome (GOLD analysis project Ga0180431, IMG submission 132459) | Hypersaline lake sediment archaeal communities from the Salton Sea, California, USA - SS_1_MS_1 metaG | ecosystem: Environmental > Aquatic > Non-marine Saline and Alkaline > Hypersaline >... | reverse complement strand
TCGATTGCCTTGGCAGAGTTGACATCACCCATATAGAGGGTGGTGATCATCTCTTTGAATGCTCTTTCTTCTCTTCTGTCCAGATCCATGGCAGCGACAGCATCTGGCATGACAATATAGATCATGTCATCCATGTCGTCTTGCTTACTTTCTTTGATCGATACCAGACCGTCTGTTTCGTCTTGCATGGTCTGGATTAGCCTCTTCTTGGTGGCTCTGTCAACTGCTGACCACTTGGTCTTCGAAAGTTTCTTTGCCATCGCATCATCGAATGCCAGCTCCGCAACATCGTACTTCTCGTCTTCGGGCATTTTGTCCCATTCTAGTTCAGCCTCACCATATCTCGCTTCCTTCAGAGTCACCTTATCCAGTGGTCCTTTGAAGGTGTCGCCTTCGTCGTTCTTGATATGGACAGTGTTGCCATCGATCTTGGTAACTTTACCTGTCACCCCAGTTCCACCCTTGGTCCCGTGACCCAAGTGAACATTGTCGCCCACTTTGATTGCTTCTGTCATTGTGACGTTACCATCGGTGTCGTCTTCGAGTGCTTTCTTGAGTTTACTCTTGGTTCTGGAATCTATGGCGGACCACTTCATCCTAGAAATTTTCTCGGCATCTTTTTCTGGGTAGATCAGTTCGGCGATGTCAAACCTTTCATCTTGCGGGAGTTTATCCCAAGTCAAGACCTGATCGCCTCTTGCTTCCGCCAGTCTCTGCACCTTCGAAAGGTTGAGGTGAGAGGTGAGGGTGATTCTTTCTTTGCTCATTGATTTTGCCTTTCTTTCGACAAGGAGGTCTTTCTTATTTATTTTGTGGTACTCGGAGAGAGCCTCCAACAGCACATCTTCGCTGACACCGAGTTCCTCCTTCAAGAGATACATGGCTGTCGCGAAGTTGCCAATTCTGGTTTTTACGATTGGAATCTTGGAAAGGATCTTCTTGATGTTCCAGATCAAAGTATAGACGTTGGACGGGTAAGCGGCCTTGTCCCTACTGTTGATCAGGTCTTTCCTCTTTTTGAGGATGTTTCCATCTTTGTCGATGATACCAAGTTTAAAAGCATCCGTTTTTTCAAACGGAGTAGAGAGCAGTTTTATGAATTTGTATGCAACAAACGTGTCAAATGCTTTCATACCTCTCTCAATCTATTCGCTACTTCTTGGTCTATACCGATGGCGATGATGTCCGCCTCTTCTACCTTCTTGATGTCGTCGCCTTCTGGGAAGACGTTTAAGAACACCATGCAGGTCTTCAAAATCTGGTGGTATTCTCTTTCCATTCTGAAGAACAACAACCTAGCACACGGCACTATTCCAAACACGTTGCTCAGAACAATAATGTGATTTAGGATCAATCTCTCTTTCAACTCTCCAGTGGTAATATATTTTTTGAAGAGCCGCTTAAGATATTTGATCCTGTTCACATCACTATAAAATTCCTCGATATCTAGGCACTGAGGATTATCATAATGCTTCATAGCGTACATGATGTAGTTGTTAGATGTCAAAGGGTTATTCATATCACATAGGAGCGATCATCGATTCAAGTTGCCACATTCCTTTGTTCTTGGACCACGAGAAAGTCACACCATACTTGTCGCCAGTCTTTCTTTCAAATCCGTCTTCATTCTTGAAGGTGCCATCATCTTCCATACCAATAAAACCACCATAGAGTCTAGCGGGAACGGTTGTTTCGCCTTCTTCAATAGAGACTTCATTGACGTCGAAATCGATGCCACCATGTGCTAGTGCCATCTTGATTTCGTTGATCCTCTCTTTGGGGTTCAGAACTGGCTTCTGGTTGATGAAGTGCATCGCTGCGTTGAGTCTATCAACTGCCTCTAATGAGTTGGGGTTGTAGAGGTTGACAGTGCCATCGTCAGCCTTGGCGACTTCGTTCGAGAAGTGGATGTCGTCCACCTGTCCACCGAAAGCACCACCGAGACCTTGCTCGTTGAGTTGCTTCACGAAATCTTTGTATTTCTTCATAGGAAATCTCCTTCTTCGTTATTTATCTCGAATAGGCCGCTGGTCAGTGCGTGCTTCGCTTCTTCTGAAAGATATGAATCAACGGCGAAGTAGAATTCCTGCTCGCTGATGTCGATGGGCAATCTGTCAAACAGAAAGGTGACTTCCTCGAAGATCTTCAACCCAGCTCTGATGTCGTCAAACATCATCGATGCTGTTCTGTCTGGCATTCCGCTGGGTACACCTTCGAGGAATTTATCAAAATTCCCATCAGAAGCAAGTTGTCTCATCTTCGATGCTGACATACCAGAAACGTCGTCTGCATCTGGATCTCTGCCACCAGCAGAAACCACCTCGAAATTATCAAAGTAGAAAGCTTTCTTGGGTTCTGGGTGGTTGATGTACTTTCTGATCTGCTGATCCAAATCTCTAACTCTGTCAGAACCGACCACAAGGACGACATTCTTGTGTCCTTCATCGCTCAACTTCTTGGCGACAATGAATGGATTCTTCATATCTGGATCATTGATCACATTTGCATTTCTGAATGCCTGCTTCATGTACTTGATCTTGTCTTTATACATGAGAGGATTCTTCGCGTTTCCCTGTGAAGGACTCGCATAGATTCTGTTCTCATAACCGTACTTGCGTGCGGTCTTCAAGACAGTGTTTACAAGCAATTCATGACCGACATGGGGAGGATTGAATCTACCAAAGGTAAAGACAACCCCCTCCCCATTTTTTTCGGTCATAAACCTTCTTGTGACTTTCTTTCTCAAAGCTGGTCCTTGTTCCATGGGAAGAACTTCTTCGCCCAGTTCCATGCTGGGATACCAACCAGTGCACCAGCGGTGAAAGTTAGTGCGATGAACCAAGTTGTTCCGAGAACGCTAGAAAGATCTGCGATTGTTGTCATGTCATTCTCCTTGTGAAAAAACCGCGAAACACTATTTATTATCTGCCGAAACCACCTCTCATCATTGGTGGTCTACCTTGCATCTGCCCAGGAGCATTAGCAACTGCTGAGCCTTGGCCTTGCTGTCTTGCCTGGAGCCTTTGCTTCTGCTTCTCCAATTCGTGCTGGAGTCTGAGCATTCTTTCATTGGCATTACCGCCACCGAATTGCTGTTGTATCTGCAGACTCTTCATCATATCACTGACACCACCCATGTTGTCGACGATCTCTGCTGGTGCTCCCTGATTTGGGATCTCCATATGCTTGTATTCTGGACCTTGTGCTTGGTCCTTAAATCCAGCCTGCATCATACCCTGCATGTGTTGCTGCTGCCTCTGCTGCAGAGTGTTGAAGTCGTATGTTGAAGGCAATTCTGCTGGGCTCAACCCTCTGACCTGGCTGGGATCAACTCCATATGACATTTGATACTGGTTAGAATCTGCACCGCCCGAAGGTTGTTTGGTTCTCCACTCACCAGCAGCCTTCATATATCCAGATTCTTCGTCTGCGTTAATATCTCTAATGCCTCTCAGACCTTCAACTCCCTGCTCTGGGTCACCAACTGGGAGTTCCATCTTCTTGCCAGAGTTGGCATCCCAAACTGGTCTCATTTGTGGTTGCTGCTGTTGTGGAGGCATTCCACCACCCATTTGAGGTGGTTGTCCGCCTGGCATTCCGCCTGGCATTCCACCTGGCATTCCACCTGGCATTCCACCTGGCATTCCACCCATTTGGGGCTGCTGTCCGCCGCCCATCATTTGCATCATCTGCATCATCTTCCTTGGGTCCATTCCACCTTGCATTTGTGGCTGCCCACCACCCATAGGCTGCTGTTGCTGTCCAAGCTCTGGCATTTCTGGCATCTGCGGTGCGGGAGCACTTGGATCGAATGGTTCTGGTTCCTCTGGCATCTGAGGAGGCATCCCACCACCCCCCATCTGTCCACCCATTTGTGACATCATCTGCATGATCATCTGGGGGTCCATGTCACCCATCATATCACGCATGTTTCTCTTTTTCTTCTGCCCCATACCACCATAAGCAGGCGTGAAACCACCATAGATGCTCTCGTTTATGACAGCCTTTGCTGGTGAATCTGATAGTGGGTTGAACTGTTCGAAGTATACTTTCATCAGTGATATCCGTTTCCTAGGTGTCTGTTTCTCTTCTGGTAGTTCTTTAACCACTCATACCATTGGGTAGTGCTTTGCCTGTCGAATCCTTTGCCATAGTAACGCGATATTGGTGAAGGATCGGTCATTCCTGCAATCCCGCCACCAATGGACAATCCGCCATCAGTGGAATACCCAGGATTGGATGCATAGGTACCAGGCTTGGTGATTACTGGTTCTGATGGAACAGGCACGATTTCTCCACCACCCTTCTCGTTCAACTGCATTCTTTGCAATCTTCTTTGAACGATGCTTTCGGCTATGAATTTCTTGTATAGATCTTTTTGATTCATTTCATTTGACCCAATTCTTGGCGACTGTGAAGTTTGCTCTACTGAACTCAAGACGATCGACCAACTTCAATGCCTTATTGCTGATTCTGTCCACAGCAACGAAGCCTTCTGGTGCAGTCGATTTCAGACCTTCTGGAGTTTGAATGAACGTTCCAATTGTATCTATCTTTTCTAGCTTGCGTACCAAAAGAATCTTCATGTTCGAGATCAGTTCATGCAGTTCAAAAACCTCGTTGATCTCCTCTTCGTTTTCAGAGATGAACCTCGTAATTTCTTCAATCTCTGCTCTCTTTCTCTCTCGACTCTTGTCCGTCTTCAACTTTTCAATAGCATCACTGTATCTTTCCATGAAAAATCTTGCCAGTCCTCTGGCGGATCCACCAACGGCACCACCCTTGACGGTGTTGTTGACGTAGATCTTGATAACTGCCATCAGTTGGTCAATGCCATGAATAGTATCGATGAAGTCAGCGAGAGAGGAAGAAAGCGATTTGATTTCACCAATCATGCTCTCTGCTTGATCAGACTCACTTGCGGTGAGAGTGGTGGTTCCACTCTCGTCTCTGAAATCGGCATCTCTGAACCAGACATCAGATGTCTTCTTGAGTGTTCTCACCTGAGGATCAAAAACAGCCTTCATCGAATCCATCGTCTTCCCAACGTATCTCGTGTGGAAGACGATGCCGATCTTCGCTGCTTTGACTTCCTTCGCATTGTCACTGTTCGCTGGGAACGCATATGTGATAGTATTGGGCCTAAATGCCAACATTTTTTCACCATCGACGGTGAGATCGAAGGTGTCATTGGTGAACATCAGATCTCCCTGCAGTACAGATCTGATCCCGAGTTTGGGCAAGTACTTCAGTGCCACCTTGAGTTTTGCTGCAAGATCTCCACTGTGGTTGGCATCGATGTCAGCATCTGTATAATTGATCTTCGGTGTTCCTCTGTTGAACACACTCTTGGTACCGACGAAGAATCTGCCGTTCTCTGGATTAATCCCACAGAATACAGCAGGAGCACCATCCCACTTAGTGGTGATGGCGAGCGAGCTCTTGCTGTTGCCAGAAAGCATTTCAACCACACTCTCCAAGAAATTCACCGCATTTTGGACTCCTTTGGAACCTTCATTCCAAATCTCGTCCTCGATGTGTTCAAGGTGGGTGTTTTTGCCTTCTGTCAGAAACTGTGAGAAAGATTTGATAGACATCATGGGATTCTGATAGGTCTGCCAGGTGTTGCACTAGGCGTTGGTCTTGCTGGTGTCAAATCTGGACGATTACCTATTGGATCAGAGTATTCTGGTCTAAGACCATCATCGTAATATGGCTCGGCGGTTGGTGTCAATCTGACTGGTTGTCCATCTGGAGAATGGGGTGGTGCAATGAAATCCCATCTACCTAACTCCTCATTCCATACATAGTTGCCCCTACCAGTTCCTGGAATATCAGTGATATTGTGATGTTTTTTATACCTCATCCAATCTCTGTTATTCTGCCAGAATGATCCGTTTGGCGGTCGCCAGCTATCTGGCATCTCACCATCATACGGGAGCACGTCAGGTGGAGGCCCATGTCTCGAGAAAAACCTTCTCTCTTCGGATGTCCATCCGCCAGGCTGAGTTGGGTCCCATACCCACCCATAATCGCCATTTGGCTTCAGACCCCAGTGCCAACCTCTATGCAAGAATGGAGGAGTGTGAAGAGGTCTGAAATCAGAATCCTGAACATCTGGGAACTCTGATGGAGTAATCCTGCCAGGTCTATATGCTCCTGGAGTCATAGGGGGTGGACTTCCGCCAGGATACAAACCTTGGTCTTCAATATACCTATACCATTCCCATTCTGAACCCTCAAACCAGCCTGGTGCTGCGGGATAGTACAAATTCCCGTCAGCATCTGGAAGCATTGGGGGGAAGAAATTGTCCTCCTTCAGCATGTATCTGAGGTCGGTTAGTCTCATTTTTCTTTCCTTGTGTTAACTGTTATCATAACTCGAACGGTTTTGGATCGTGTACTGGTGGTGAATCTGGTTCAGTTAGCGGCATTAACCATGGTGTTATCAATGGGTTGTACAAATATGGCAACCATTTAGGCATTGGGTACTGCCACTGATCGGGCGACGGAACGTTTGGCTTGATCGAATCGTCAATGATATCAGGGTCGATCTCAATAGGATTCAGAATCTCAGTTGGGTTTGACAGGAGGTCATCATCGTTGCCCCACCAAGGTGGAGGATCTACAGTGTCTGGGAATCCATCGTTGTCCCAATCTCCAGGTGTGTCCCAATCCCCGTGGTTGTTCGGGTCTGGATCAACATAGTCTGGCAGACCATCACCATCTGTGTCTACCCATGGTTCATCTGGTCTGTCATCCTCATCGTTTGGAATACCATCACCATCTGTGTCGTTTAAATCGTCCATATTCCAAGTTGAAGGATCTTGTGGGTCCCATCCGATGGGCAGACCCCAAGTGCTTGGGTCCCAAGGGTTGTATCCTTCTGGTGGTGGCCACAGGTATTGGAATCCTGGGGGAAATTCTACTCCAGAGCCTGGGATTGGCATCATGCCTGGGGGACCGTACGGAGGCAAGATGTATTGCCACCCTTCTTCTTGCCAGCTTTGTGTTGGTACGCTGTGTTCGTCCCCACCTTCCAAAAACAGCCATCCCCACCCAGTCCAGTACCATCCACCATAAAAATACATTTCTAATGGGATTGGGAGCATGCCAGCATCAGCGACGCCTGCTCCACTGCCATATAAAGTTGAAAAAAGGGTCCAGAATAGTGTTATAGCAGCACCACCAAGAATGTGGAGTGCTTCATCCCAGAATTCTTCCATCCCCTCTCCGACAATATACGGGATTATATTCGGAAGATTCCTCATAAAATCATCATATGTCTGCATCCATTCTTCAAGATCAGACGGAAGATCATTGCCAAAAAACTCCCTCAAAAGCTCATACAATTGATGATAAGCATCTTCGATGTCCTGATGATCCCAATTTGGTCCAAATCCTCGTCCAGGCTGTGGAATACCAAGAGGACCAGTCCATCGCTCATCATCTATCCATTGAATACCTTGATCAATTGGAACTGTTTCTCCCCAGTCGTATGGACCACCGTATTGAGAAAACAACCATTCCAAAAAATCTATAACCCCTGGTGGTACATAGCTCCAGTCTGGTGGTATCCAGTCGTCATTAACGTAATCTTCGTTTATGTTCATAGGACTCGGAACTTTCTGCCACCATGGCAGATTGGGCGGAAACCACACATCTTCTATTAAATCTTTGATTCTCATGTGCTCTTCCCAATTCTGTTGTTCTTCAAGGAATGCGAAATTTTGGGGTGTTGAAAAACTCTCCTGTGCCTGGTTTTCTCAGAAGATCTGGGTCTGGTTCAAAATCATCTGGGAAAATGTTGGGGGTGTTTCCATTGTTGCCCCCACCTCCAGGAGTGTTTCCATCTCCACCGTTTCCACCACCTTGACCCCCACCACCATCTACTGGCGCAGGGTGACCAGAATCGTTTGGATTCCAGTCATGGTTTATACCATTTGGATCATCTGGGTCTGGCATCGAGACAGGAGATCCGACTGGTTGTCCGTCTCTATAATACACCCACATCCCATCACCTTCATGATACCAACCATCTGGCCATCCTTGTTGGTAACCATCCCAACCACCATTAGGAGGGCTGCTAGGAGGGGTGGTTGAATAAGGGCGAAAATACTTTCGATAGCCTTCTGGTGGTTCCTCGAAATCCCACCACTGGCCTGGATACCAGTTTTGTCCAAACGGGGCTAATCCACCCGCAGGCGGAATATAATACCACCATGGTAGGTTGGGCGGGAACCACACATCTTCTCTTAAATCTTGGATCCTCATCAGTAAATCCCCTACAAATGTCTTTTATTTATTTCTTTTCCATCCGCCACCCTTTTTCTCATATTCTTGAACAGCCCATGCACTGGCATTCTGAGAAGGGTAGACGTCGAATTTGTTTTCTGCACGACGCAGAACATCCTTCCACAATCTTGGGTCTGAGGGTTCTTTGTTTGATTCTGTGATATTTCTGAGATCTGACATTTTCATCAGTCGTCTACCTCCGCTCCTGCTCTCCACTGGTAACAAGACCAGTAACGGGCTTTCCATTTAGGTCCTGGGTCGTCGCAGTTATGGCGAGATCTGAAGTTCTTTCTTCTTTCTGGATCGTCTCTCTTGATCTCCATATTGGGATCGCCGAAACGGACCTTGACCACGTTGCCTTTGTCATTCTTGACATATACAGCAAACTTCTTTGACTCGCCTGGAGTGCGGAAAGGATCGTTGAGTTTGACCTTCTTTCCCTCATACTCTGCCTCTTCGGTCATTTCTTTGCCACAACCGCAGTCGCACTCTTTGATGTACTGTTTGAATGATTTCATCATCCACCCCTTTTATGTTTCGATATTTCTATCGCCGCTAACTGTGCCTGTGCCTCTTTTTCGGTGTCATGAGTGCCAAGAACTTTGGTCTTATCCTTGTTCATGACTACCCATTTGCCATCTTTTTTGACAATGGTTTCCGATATGTACTGCTTAAATGACTTCATGATAGAATCTGTAGTCCGATCTTGTCTAGTGCAATGCGGTTTATGCCGTTCTTGGTTCTGAGTATGACTCTGGAGTTACCGCCTTCAGAGGTGTGCCATTGTGGGAGTCCATCTTTTCCGATGTTCAGGAGATTGATGTAGTTGACTGCTCCTCCAACTACCTCATCGAAAAGCTCGGAGTAGTTTAGGATCGCACGATCACCCTTGGATGCTTTGCAAATGAAAGTCTCGGTGTAATACAAGATCTCGCCGAAGGAAGGTCTCTTCTTCGGATTCAGACCAATGTCCTTAACGAAGTCGTCATACAACTCTGGATCATATCGCCAAGTTGCACCTTTGCGTGCGGAGTTGGTCCTCCAGTGATTGAGCATTTCAGCAGTGATCTTCTTGAATTCTCGGATGCTGTTTCTCATCTCATAAGCGGCCACCATTGGACCATCGACACCAGTGTTATCGTTGAGTGCTCTGAGCACCTGTACCTCGATCGATCTTCCGTATTTCCTACCAAAAGCAGAATTGCTGTCGATCATTGAGATGACGTCAGTAGGCTTGACTACGTTGGTGGTGCTCTTACCAGACTTAGCGGAGAATGGGATTTTCTTCCCGCCCTTGATAATATAAAAATCTACCAGTGGTTCGTTCCCTCTCAACGGGAAATAGATTTTGTCTCTGGTGTTGAATTTCATACTCTTGAACAAATTGGATTTGTTGTTCAAAATGGCGAAAGGACCGACTATCTCGCCGAAGTTTTTCTTGATCTGACCCATGGGGAATTTGCTGAGCATGTCCCCATAATCACTTTTAATCTCTTGGGCGATGCTTGACATCTCATTGTTCCAATAGTACTCAATCATTAGTTCGAGATATCCAGCAAGAGCAGAATCAATATCATTTCTGTCGTAGAGTGCGTTTACCACCGCATCTGCCAACTGATCCATATTATACTCTTGGTCTTTAATACCAAGTGCTTGTGGCTTAAGATCTAGAGATTCAGTTGATGCGGCATATCTCATGTTGAATCTTCTGGGTGACACACCAGTCATCGAAGACCCGTTGTAAATGACCACCAACAAGTTTGGATCACCGTTAAGCACGATGATCCTTCCCTTTTTGACGTTCTTCACACTATCCAGATTTTCAATTTCACTATCTGGTCCAGTCCATGATGAATATACCTCATATCCACTGTTGACAAAGTTATCGATTGCTGCCTGTAGGTCATTATACACATCATGAGACGCAATGTTCCATGACCCTTTGTTGGCACGTTCTCCAGAAGTGAACACGATGTCATCTCCGACATGGTGTCCAGTAAAGAGCCCTCTGCCTTCAGTCAATAGGAAGTTGGAAAATCTCATTCGCTCTCCCTCATCAGCCACGAGAGTGTCCAGAGCTATTTATGATCCCACCGCTTTCACCACCACCAGTCTTGATGACCACTCCGCCACCATTTGGTTTATCACCAGTCTGACCACCAGACAATCCATTATACTCAGAGTCGAAATACCAGTCTTCATAAGCGATCCAGTTGGGTTTGGCATCTCCCCACTCTCCAAGCATGATACCAATGTCTTCGCCGTCGATTTTTCCATCCCAGTTGACATCACCTTGGACGAATCCATGTTGTCCGAAACTAGCAAGGACCTCTGCCAAGTCAGCACCATCGACCTTTCCATCTCGGTTTATGTCGCCACGGGAGGTGGATGGTTTGACGAATTGAATCCGCTCATCAAAGGCTTTCAATTCCTGTTCCATACTACGATCTTCAAAATATTGATAACCACCAGCAAGATTTCCAACAAAATAAGTCTCATTGGTGACGGGATCGGTCATAAGAACAGGAGAACCAGAATCACCTGAATGGAGAACACAATAATCGCCAAGTACGGGATCTGGATGCCAGATTTGACCGAATCGGAATTCGGGGTATTTGAACTCTCTGATTGTTTCGTGAATCTTAAAGAGCATTCGGCCTTGGTTATCATAGATCCAAAGCTTGCTCCCTGCTGGAATCCAACGGAAGTCTGCGATCTTGTAGATCTTCACATCGTCTGCTGGAAGATCCTCTTCAAACTCGATCACGACACGATCAATTCCGATATTGGTACTTGACTTTACCCTTGGTCGGTACTCGGTCCCACTCTTACCCCAGAAGACAAGGTTGTTTTCCTGACCTGGGACGACTTGATAGTAATGGTTGCAAGCGACTGCATGCCTTGGGGAGATCATGACTGCTGCCCAATAACCAGAGTTCCATCTGTTGATGTCAGACACCTCTTCTTCAACACATGGAATCTCACCGTTTTGCTTGTTGTTTTTGCGTCGGTTCCGTACGTTGCATCCCGTGATGTCGACGCCATACAAAGTCGCCCACGAGAACTCTCTTGGACGTACTGGTTTCCATTCTTTCCAAGATATTTGCTCAAAATCGAAAAGATCGTTCAGGTCTGTATACTTTTGAAATAGCATTTGATCTCCTTGAATATGAGATCGGAACTTCATGATCTCTCTGTAACGGAACACACAGTGTGTTCCAAAAAATATTTATAAGGTTCCCGAAATCTTAATTAAAATTTCTAGGAACTAATGAGTACTCAAGTCTCAATCCGTTCTCGTCATCTACGATGTATGTGAGGTTAGCCTGATCTGTCCAGCATCCGCAATTCAAATAACGAATGCCATTCACCATCTTGTCCTGCGGATCGTGAATGTGGCCACAGATCACTCCATCGTATCCCTGACGACGAGCATATTCAGTTATAATGTCTTCAAAGCGATCAATGAACACGACCGCATGTTTGAACTTGACTTTGACATACTTCGACAATGACCAATATCGAAGTCCCATCTTTCGGCGAATCCAGTTGTACCATTCATTCACCGAGATCATGAAGTCATATCCGATATCGCCTAGTTTTCCAACCCACGGACTCCACGAATATTTGGCAAGCAAATCAAACTGATGACCATGAAGAACAAGATAACGACGCCCGTCCATTCCCACATATTCCTCACGTTCCGAGAGAGATATGTCGCCAAACCCTGAAGATCCCTTGAATCGTTCCATGAATTCATCGTGGTTGCCCCATATGTAATGCACTTTTGTATCTTTAGATAAACGAAGAAGACGGTCAATGCACTTGACCGTCTCCTTCTGCTTAGTTGCGCCCATCGAGAATGCTTGACGGAAACGCCAGATGTCGATGATGTCGCCGACCATGTATAGATTGTCTGTTTCCAGATTTTTGAGAAACCGATGGATTTCATTCGCCTGCGACTTCTTTGAGGCGAGATGAAGATCCGATATGAAAATTGCTTTAAGTGTCCCCATTATATTCTCTTAGAGGTGGATATCCAGTAGGATATGGTCCACCATCTGGCATTTCATCCCAACCGTAGACGAACCACTCATCTCCGATCTGGAAGTCTTCTGTCGGAATCAATCGTCTCCACCAAATGGCGTTACCATACTGCTTGGACCCGTCTGGTGGCTGAACTTGATTGTATCCATCTACGTTTGGGGAGTCGGTGGAGACTAGCCCCACCTTTTCCCCATCTCTATACATCTCTATTACCCAACTTGCGTTCGGGTGTTGTGCCACCCAGTCCATCACTTCAACTGTATCATGATCTAAATGAACTGACTGATACCCATATGTGTTGACTCCTACGGCGGCTAAACCTCCCGACCCAAAGTCGTCCTCGACTCCGAAGTCGCCTCGAATCAGGTCAACCGCCATTCCGCTTTTGGGATGACGTAGTGACCCTCTCTTCGATCTTGGTTCGGAAGTTCATTGAGTGTCAGACGAAAGATGTGGTCAGCAGTTCTCCAAAGTGTGTTGTAATCAGTGCCACCACTTGCGTCTGAAGTCTCAATGGTATCCTCAGAGTAATCTGACCAGTTGGAGAGAAGAATACCGAGGTCGGCAGAATCGACGATTCCGTCACCGTTGAGGTCAGCGATCGCATCGTCAGTACCGAATGCGGCAAAGAGAATGCCTTGATCGGTTCCATCGACTCTTCCGTCGTTGTTGAGGTCAGCAAGCATACCTGCGTTGCGAACGACAAGATCCCACTGAATTGGAACGACGACTTCTTGGTTTGCGTTGACGACTGCTTCGAAGACACCGATGATACGACTTGTCTCTGGTTCCCAGCAGAGAACATCAGTGAGTGTATCAGGAATCTGTGGTTCTGATCCTTCTGGCATGAGAACCGAGATACGATACTTCATTCGACGATTCTGATCTGTCTTGTTGGTGAAGGTAACATCACCAGCACCACTGAAGGTGCCGATCTGTCCT
>Ga0180431_10006977_pt1 | contig 13286 bp, 19 predicted proteins | sample SS_ome_11_FD_132459 | JGI IMG/M metagenome (GOLD analysis project Ga0180431, IMG submission 132459) | Hypersaline lake sediment archaeal communities from the Salton Sea, California, USA - SS_1_MS_1 metaG | ecosystem: Environmental > Aquatic > Non-marine Saline and Alkaline > Hypersaline >... | reverse complement strand
GTGATGTTCGTTGCCTCGATGGGTGATGTTAGTAACACATCCGTCATTACGTTGCAGGTACAGCAGAACACCTCAAACTCTGCGTCGGGAATGGCAACGCTAGACGATGCCACGACCTCGTTCACAGCAGATGCGAGCACTGCCGATGATAAACTACTGATCGTTGATTGCGTCAAACCGCTTGAGCGGTATGTACGCTGTCAGTTGATTACTGCCACTGCAAACGGCGAGATTGACAGTGTGATTGCTATTCGGTACGGCGCACACGCTAAGCCGATTACTCAGGGGTCGGATGTCGTGGCATCAGATATTGGTGTCTCTCCGGCCGAAGCGTAGGAGGTGCTGACATGACTAAAAAGTCGTACATAGCACTTCTGGTTACTGTGTGCTTAGTGTTGGCTGCTCCGCTGTTCATGGGCGCTGATGCTACATACACAACCGGGTTCTACGTAAAGCAGGGCGGCGACGACGCCATTGTGGCGAGCGGTGGAACCATGACCGTTGAGTCGGGCGGAACGTTTACGGGTGACAGTGGGTCTACCTTTTCGATTGATGACCTCACCGTAGCTGACGAACTGACCGTCTCGGACAATATCACGGTCACGGACAATGTGACAGTAGGTGGGACACTAGGTGTAACGGGGACGGCCACACATAGTGGTGCGTCAACGCTCACCGGTGCAGTGACGGCAAGCAACAACATCACCTGCGCAAGCACGGTGCAAGCCGAGCAGCTGACCACCACTGACGATCTGACGGTGACCGATGACGCTACCATCAGTGGTGTACTCCAGGCGAAGTATTTGCCGGTCACATCTGCGACGCAAACGGTAACGCTCACGACGGCAAGCGCTGGGAAGATTATCTATAACTCGACCACAGCGACAACTACGTGGACGTTGCCAGATGCGGCGGCTGGTCTGTGGTACATGTTCGCCATCGACTCTGCCACGGCTGCCGTGAACATCGACCCTCAAGCCGGAGATCAGATTCTGAGTATCTGTGATTCGACTGGAGATAAGATCAGCAACACGGGCACCGCTGGTGATTCGGTTTGCCTCTACGCCATTGACGGCGTGGACTGGATTGTCCTGTCCTCGCATGGCACTTGGTCAGATGGTAACTAACGACAAATTGGGGCGGGGGTTCATCCCTCGCCCCGTACTTTCTTGGGGGATGAGATGAGACACCTAGTATTGGCACTTTGTTTAGTACTTGCTCCAGCCGTGGCATTCGGTGCGGCTAGTGACGTGAGTGTAACAAACACCACAAGTACGACAACCGTAAGCGGCACCAACCTCGACGGTGTTTCGGTTATCGCCCTAGACTGGCTATCAAACGCAACGGGTGACGCTGACTGCACTGTGTCGGGCGTGCGCGGCCTCATAAACCGGGTAACGTTCAAGCCCGATAGCGGGGGGACGCAACCCACGAACGCCTATGATATCACGCTCAAGGATGAGGATGGAATAGACATCCTCGTGAACGGTGGCGCGAACCTCAGCAATACCACTGCTACCAGTATCGCTTGCATGGTTGTAAGCGGTTCTGGGTATTGGCCGATGGCGGTAGCCGGTGACTTGACTTTAGCGGTTAACGACGCAGGCAATGCGAAGGGCGGCATTATCCGCATTTACTACACACCATAGGGGGGCATCATGAGACTGAGAATGCTTACATCGGCCATCGGGCCGAACATGCGACGGGTGCGGGGTGAGGTATACGAGATCCCGCAAGAAGAGGCAGAGGTGTATCTTGAAGATGGATACGCAGAGGCGGTGGAGGCAGAAGCGAAACCCACCGACAGCGACACAAAGGCGGAAGAGAAACCGGTTGAGGTTGCTGCTGAGGCTGAGGAAGTCGAGACGGCTGCCATGTTCAAAGGACGGCGCACCCGAAAGAAATGAACACCTACGCCACACTTGACCAACTGAAAGAGAGTTTGTCTATCACAGCCACCACCGATGACGCGCTGTTGCTGCGTCTACTCAAGGCGGCTAGTCGTTGGGTGGATACATTCTGTAACCGGCATTTCTATGCCAAAACAGAAACCAAGTATCTGGACGGGTCTAACGGGCTGGACTTTCTCATCCCAGACTGCCTATTACTCTCTGAGGTTAAGTGGGACAAAGACCTCGACTACAGCTACGAGGAAACACACACTGAGGACACCGATTTCTATCTAAGACCCGATAATGAGTTCCCTAAATGGGAGTACATAGAGGCACCGGATGCGACCTACGGGGTGTCGTACGGAAAACGCATGGCCAAACTCACGGGCCTCTGGGGGTACGGTGACGGCGAGAGTGCTACACCCTACACGGCTACAAGCATCACGGGAACCGTGGCCGATGCGAGCGGTACCACGTTGACGCTATCAGCAGAGGGAACCATTGAGGCGGGGCACACCATCCTCGTTGAGAGTGAGCAGATGTGGGTGTCTGCGGTGACTTCTGACGGTAGCAAAGAGGCGACTGTAACCCGTGGCGTCAACGGCACGACCGCTGCGGCGCATAGTGCAAAGACACTTTCGACCTATGACTACCCGTTTGACGTGCAGAACGCTTGCATGTTCTACGCGTCCGAGCTGTACAACGAGCGGAACAACCCGGGTATGCAGTCTGAGCGGATAGGCGACTACAGCTACACGAAGGCGGCAATGAGTAACATTCGGTGCACAGCCGTTGAGCGTGCGTTGCTGCCGTACCGGAAGGTGCCAGCGTGAATATAGACCATCTGCTGAACACATCGTTTACGCATAAACGCATTACGCGCACAACGGATGGTCAAGGTGGGTGGACCGAGGGCGAGTCTACGCAAGGCACAGTCAAGGGACGTTACCACGAGCCGAACGCGAGGGACCTTGAGCAAGCACCGCAGGGCAGGGCTGATGTCAACGTGGTCGCCTACGTGGGCGCGAGCGAGTCAATAGAACGTAAAGACTTACTCTACGACGGAACGAGCAAAATAGAGGTGGTCAGTATCACTGTTCCGAGCAAACCGGTGTACCAAAAGATATACGGCGTGCTTGTACAAGAGGGGAACTGATGCCAGTCCCGGCGAACCGAAAGACACGGTTTGAGCACAAGAAAGCCTTTGAACGCGTGCGTCGTGCGCTTGAGTCCGGGTTTGAACCGGCGGGGCGTTCGATGGCTGCAACCATCAACCGCAACGCGCCAATGGGTGAAACACTTGAACTGTCGCACTCATTCATTCATCACGTTGGAAGGCGCAAGGGGAAGCCCGTGCTCATCGTTGGTGTGGACGCCACCTCAGATGCGGCAGACTACGCGCTACGTCAAGAGATGGGTTACTACGGCGTAGACAAAGCGGGGCGGCAAGTGGTTAACCACCAAGACGGTTACGGGTTCGTGAGACGTGCTCTCGGTATATCCCGCTGGGGGTTTAGAAAGTTCTTTCGATGAGACACTTGATACTACTCTCTCTCGTGTTTGGTTTATTCGGTTCGCTACAACCGCACAAGATATACGCCATCTACTATGACAACGTGTTCGATGACTACCAGTTGAGCAGTAAGCGCGGGCACGTTTACGTTGAACTGCCTAAAGGCGGTCAGAAGATAGCGCTCAAACCACTGCGGGCGAGTTTGAAAATTCATTTAATAGAGGACAGACAGAATGGCGCTCATTGATGTTTATCACGCGTTGAAGGCTGATTCGGCGGTGAAGCAGCGGTTTGTTGGTGCGGTCGTGACGGCGGCCTCGCAGGTGTTGACGGAGGACGAGGCGACGGTGAATCACGCGAACCGTCTGATCTGGGCGAACGATGTCCACACGAACCCGGAGAGTGTTGCGAACCAGATGTGGCCGAGCGCTCTGACTAATGCGACGGTTTTGGCTGGTGTGGCGGAGGGCAGTGAGGTAACCGACAACGACCTCCAGTGGGTGTGCAACTCGCTGATCGACACGTTTGCGACGGGGGTGTAGACGATGGCGAGCACGAAAGGGGTAACAGTACTCCATAACAACGCCACTCTCACCGCTGGGGCTGGCGACACCACCTCGTCATCCTGGGATTTGCAGGATGGTTACGGCGGAACGCTCTATGTCAAACTCACGAACGGCGGAACCGGCCCGACTGTGGCGGCGCAGGTGCAGGTCCAGGCATCACCTGACGACAGCAACTGGTACGATGTGGGGGGGCCGCTGGTTGGGAGCACATCAAACAGCGCGGTTTCATCCTGGAAGGTGCCAATCGACATCGGGGACAAGTATGTCCGCACGGTCAGCGGTAGCAACACCGGGCAGAATGTGACGATCCGTGTCGAGGGAGTGGAGGTCTCGGCGGTCTGATGGGAATTGCTAAACCCCCGTTTCCATCGCTATTGATCCCCGGGCATCCGTTATCGCCCGACATGGGGTGTTGGCTAATGAACGAGGGTAGCGGTGGGACTGTGCACGATATCAGCGGGCGAGGGAACAACGGGACGTTGACGAGCATGGAGTCTTCGGACTGGATCGTAAAACCCCCTGGTTGGTGTTTGGATTTTGAGACCGACGACAGAGTGAAGGTGCCATATCAATCCTCCCTGTTTGCGAACAACATGACGGTGGTGTTTGCGTGTCGATCCGACATTACCGATTATTCCTCGAACGCCTACGTCGTCAGCATGTATGATTATGCTGGCGGTAACCGCATGTGGGGAGTCATCGTACTAGCTGCAACCGATCTGTGGACAGTTATAGCTAGCGATGACGGGTCACAAAACGATGCCTACAGCTCGTCGGTCAGTGTGGCGGACAGCTGGCAGACGTTTGCATTCGTCGTGGACAATGCAAATCATCTGTGGGACATGTATCACAATGGTGTGTATGTCGAGACCCTCGATCCCAACTACACCTACGCCGACCAAGGTAGTTTCCTCACCATCGGCGGACTGGATGCAAGCGGCAATTCCTTCAACGGCCAGATTGCGTATGTCAACATCTACGGGCGTTCTCTCGCGGCATCCGAGATATCTAGCCTCAATGCGTTCCCGTATCAAATGGTGTGGCAACCGACGAACATCGCCTATTTCGTTGGTGCGGCAGCGGCGAGCATCGTGCCGGGGTTGATGAGTCAGTACCGCAGGAGGAGAGTAGCATAGTGCATTTTCTTAAAGCGTCAACTGCGGTATATGTGAATATGGGACCATTCCTTGATAGCACGGATGGTGTGACAGAGGAAACGGGTTTAGGGAATATCACGGTTGAGGTGAGCAAGGCTGGTGCCGCATTCGGTGCACGGAACTCAGGGACCGCAAACGCACACGATGCCGAGGGCTACTATCGTGTCCACCTTGACACAACTGATACGGGTACGGTTGGGCCGTTGCGCATAAAGGCGCATGAGTCTGGTGCACTGCCGGTGTGGGAAGACTTTGTTGTCCTACATGGTGACACTTACGATGCCTTTGTCACGAACGGACTGAACGACGTTAGCACGGCAGAGGTTAACGCACAGTGTGACACAGCACTAACGGACTATGACCCACCGACGAAGGCAGAGCTAGACAGTGGACTCGCGGCACTGAATGACGTGTCAAGCGCAGACGTGACTACAGCTTGTACGTCATCACTTAACACGTACGACCCACCGACACGAGCAGAGTTGACGTCGGATATCAGTGGACTCAATGACCCAACCGCCGCCGCCGTTGCTGACGCTGTGTGGGATGAGGCAAAGAGTGGTCATACTGGCGCGGGTTCGTTTGGTGAAGAGGTACAAGCGCATTCACTGTCAAGCGAGATAGCGGCGCTGAACGATGTGTCTACCGCTGAGGTCAACGCTCAGTGCGATACCGCAATCAGTGATGCAGCACTCGCAACAGCCTCAGCCCTCAGTACGGTAGACACGGTAGTTGATGCTATTAAGGCAAAAACAGACAACCTCCCGGCATCACCCGCTGCAGTGGGGAGTGAGATGACGTTAGCTACGGACGCAGTAGACGCTGGTGCACTCAAGACGGATGCGGTGACAGAAATAGTTTCAGCCATCTTTGCAAAGACTGGGTTGACCGCCGGTGGGTCCGCATCGTTCAACGACATCGTCAAGGCGCTCTACTCGATGGCACGAGGCCAGATATCACGCACTGGTGATAACTACGCCTATAAAGACGACGATGACAGCACAACCCTTTATACGCTGACCATTGCGTCAAGCACGAGGACTACCGCCTAATGGCAATCACCACAGCAGACTACCAATCTGTGATGTCGTCTGGGTGGTGGATTACCCAGACGGTCGGTGGTACTACAGGAGATATATCTGTTGCCGTTACGCCCGACAGTGCAACATGGAACCTGAAGGGGCCGGTTGGCTTCACGGAGGTAGACGATACTGGCGACCAAACCTATAGCACACAGCCGACCGGGGTCTATTTACTGACACCGAATGCGGTTGCTGGGTATGACACACCTAGCGCCACGTATGGTGAGCTCACCGACGGCGGAACGCTAACTCTCACGCTGACTTACACAACCACGGCAGCTAGCGTTAGCAAAGCGCTGGTCAACAAGCTAAAAGCAGACGCAACGCTACAAGGTTTGATGACCACCTACAACAGCGAGTATACGTGGTTCTCGCTACCGTCTGCACCAGAGGGTGCAGACCGTCCTTTGGGTCTCGTGATACCGGTATCAGATACACCGTGGAACACAACGGCGGCAGAAGGACGGGAACAGACGTGGGATATCGCGTGCTTTATCGATGCTGATGGTAGTATTGCCACGCTGGAAAGCATCGCGGAACAGGTGCACGACCTCTTTGACAGTACGCAATCACCCACGTTGTCAGTATCCGGCTACACAACCGACATGATAGACGTTGTGAGCGGGCCCACCATAGCACCAACAGACGATACACTTTACGGGCGAGTGGTCACCATTCGGCTACGGTTAACAAAGGAGTAAGGATATGGCGAAACAAAAAGGTATCTCTTTCGTGGTCAAGTATGATGACACCGGAGGAACGCCAGCGGTTGCAGCTGGTGCAAGGTCCGGAACGCTCACCATCAACGACGAAGAGATAGACATCACAGACAAGGACGGGTCTGGCTGGAAAGAAAGTCTGGTCGGTATCAAGTCTTGGTCGGTGAGTTCCTCGGGCGTCATGGTGGACAAGGCGAGCAACACGCCGCTTGACGTGGTTGAGGATGCTGCCATCGGTGGCACGATGGTTGACGTTGAGATTACAGACGCGGCCGGCAAAAAGTTTGAGGGCACGGGAACGGTCACAAGCTTTGAGCATAACGCAGACGTTGAGGACGCCGAACTGTACACCATCAACATCAGTGGTACGGGTGCACTGACGAAGACTGACGCATCCTAGAGTGAGTGAGGAGGCAGGCAATGAACCCACATCGAGGTGATAACTTAATCACCATTGACGGGCGAGAATGGAAGTTCCGGTTTACCATTAACGACCTAGCAGAACTAGAGGGTGTGCTTGGTCATCCGTTAGTAACGGCAGACTGGAACTCGGTTGTCGAGGTGCGGAAGGTCATCCACTACATGCTGCACAAAGAGAACGAGAAGGTCAGTGTGTCTCGTGCCGGTGTGATGATAGACAACACAATTGCAGCGGGCACGAGGTTTCCGGACCTCGCAGAGCAAGTGGCAAACGCGGTGTTTGAATGCCTTACTGGACCAGACGACGGAAGCGAAGAGGGGGACGATACCCCCGTGGAAAAGCTGGATGGGACTGGCGAGGATGGCTAGAAGCCGGGTTCGGAACCCTCGGGTTGTCCCCGTCCGAGTTCTGGCAACTGACGGTTTCCGAGTTGCGGTGGATGTTGTGGGCTCGCGCGAAACAACGAGAACGGGTATTCGAGGAACATCGGGTACTGCTGGCGTGGATGTTAGCGCCAATCCTTTCTTCTTTGTATCGCGAGGATGTCCCTATGTGGAAGATCCTCGGGCAACCCAACCCGGAAGCGGTGGAAGCTGCTAAGGACAGCGAGAACATGCTTGACGACCTAGCGCAAGAGTACGGACTACGGAGGGCGGGTGTATGAGTTGGCACCAGAAGTTTGGTTCTCTGTACGTCGATGTCTCTGCGGCCACAGATAAATTGAAGAGGGGTTTACAGAGGGCGGAGGATATGTCTCGGCGTTCGGGGAACCGAGCCGGGAGAATGTTTCAGAAGGCGTTTGGTGGACTTAGCAACCTGGGGATAGGAAGGGGTTTGGTTGGTGGGGTTGGTGCTGCTGGTCTTCTCGCTATGGCCAAGAGCAGTGTAGTCGCAGCAGATTCTATAGGCAAGACAGCAGACAAGATAGGATTAACCACGGACGCATTGCAGGAACTGCGCTACGCGGCGGGACAAAGCGGTGTAGCATCGGCTACGCTAGATATGGCCATGCAGCGGTTCACAAGACGAACTGCTGAAGCCGCTATGGAAAGCGGTGAGGCCAAGGACGCACTGAAGGAACTCGGGGTCACGATGAATGACCTCCAGACAAAGTCGCCGTCTGAACTGTTGCGGGTTGTCGCCGACCGGCTAATGTTAGTAGACAACCAGGCAACCCGAGTGCGACTGGCTTTCAAGTTGTTTGATTCCGAAGGCGTGGCAATGATAAACATGCTTCGAGGGGGCGGTAAAGCGCTTGATGATTATGCTCGCAAGCTGCACGACATGGGCGGTGTAGTTGAAGAGCGATTGATTCGTAAGGCGGAAACAGCCAAAGATCGACTAGACGACCTTAGCAAATCCTTTAGAGGGAAATTAACTACGGCAATCCTTGAAAACGCGGACGCACTAAATGTGTTCGCGGATACGCTGATAAACGTCATTGAGAAACTAGGTAAGGTTGCCACGAGTGTTTCTAAGATTAAAGGACTGTGGGCGGCCGGAAAAGGAAACGAGACTGAGCGCGACATGTTCTTGATGTCAGACAAAGGACTGACACCCGTGAACATGGGATTAGACAGTGAGCGTGCCGCCAAGTCTGCACAGAAGTACTTCAATGCACCAAGCGCTTCGGTAAATGCTGGCGCTGTTCCTACACCAATAAGTCTAGACGCAAGGCGTCAGGCAATCGCAGAGGCCGACGAGAGGGTGTCTCGTGCGGGTCAACAGAACTCACCAGCAGACGCACGCCTACGAAACCGGGTGGCGCAATACGTGACAATCAACGGGGGGAACTTCGCGCAGTCGAACGAGCTATTTGAAGAGGTTAAGAGACTGAAGGCAGGGTCAGCACTCACACCATGAGCACACTTGCTTTCACAAGTACGACACCCACAGACCTTGCCGGTAGCAACTCGACTACCGGTATGATCGACTGGCGCGAACCAGAGGACGACCAGGGTGCGCAGTTTGAGCAGATCCCGTACTACGGCACGGCGGTGAAATACAACACGGCGGGCGGCGCTATCCTCGAAACCTACGAGGCGGATATCTATCTGACTGCCGCCAGCGCTACGGCTATTCGCACGGCTGTTGATGCGTGGAAAGCGCTTAAGGGTTCTACGGGAACAGTAACTGCAACCACTAGCGGTAGAGAAAAGGCAGTCACCAACGCCACGCTAGCAAGTACCACAGACCGTGTGTATCTGACGCACGCGTTCATGACTCTGACTTTCACGGTAGTGAGGACATCATAAATGGGGGTTGAATGGGAGAGCGGCAGGACACCGACAACCGGGCTGGCAACGTTCGACGGCACGAGTGGTACCGAGATAGCCGCTTCTCAGTTCCTCGGGTTTGACCCATCGGCGGAAACCCAGACGGTGAGTATCACCGATGAGACACTGACCATACCGTCAAGCGGGAGGATGCAGCTGGGTGATGACCAGATAGGGTGTGTGCCGGGCGACAGCACGAGCCTAGAAGTCTGGTCCGGACTGAACGGCACTGGACAGCAATACACCATCATTACACCAGATGACGCATTTTCTGGCGCGGGTTCGTACGAATGCAGGTGGTACAAGGGTACATCGTTCCTAGAGTTTAGCGTACCAACCCAAGTCGCAGCATCGACCACGCTCTATGCTACCTACAACCTCGGGTGCACGGTCATCACCGCACGGTGGCGGGCACGGATACACCAAGAGATACGAGCGGCAGAACAGCTTATTGTTTCGGGTGTGAGCACCACCATCACCGATACCGCAACCGCCGGTGAGGCTATCGAGGAAGAGTTCTGCTACATCGACGAAGACGGCGTGTTGAACGTACTTGCAACGGGTGACCTCGATAACTATGACCGAATGGCAACGGCTGTCTATATCGATGGGTCCTACTCTCTAGGTGAGACGGTGACCATCAAATATAACGGGGTCGTAGACGCGCCCGCAGCAGCCGCCACGCTGCCGAAGGGTAGGGAGCTGTGGGTTGGGGGGTCCGGACTGCCGACGTGGTCTGAGGACGCTACAAACGGCTTGAGCGCGAGTGACTATATCAAGCCATTCGGCGTGGCGAGTCCAGACGGAACAGACATTATCCTCAACCAAGGCCAAGGGATACGAGGTCAACACTCGTGATAAACCCCAATGACCCGATACGCATAGCGGACGGGTTGTGCGCTGACGGTGCGGGCATCCGCGGTCAGACCTTGTTCGGTCGGTTCGCCGACTTTGTTTGCGAACAAGATGACCAGGGCTCGGCCATCTGCAAGTGGTCTATCACACCACCAGCCAACTACGACAGCGATGACATGGGCGTCTTTGTGTTCCTTGGTGCGTCCTATTTCGAACGTTCAGTGGATGCCACGGAATACGTGCTCTATCCCGAGGAACACGACGGCAGGGTTCAAGTTGACTGGATGCTGTTCCCGAACGAAAACCAATATGAGAACTGGCCGTATCTGTGGGAAAAGGAACTAAGAAACCGGGTTGCGTTGGCGTGGGACATCTCAACCGCCTCAACAGTGGGCGAGTGCAGTAAAGTCCGGGTACACAAGAACGATGCGGGCGAGGCCAGCGTCAATACCACTACGGCGATCAAGGAATTCCGGTGGCCTACTATTTCGGTTGATGGCAGTAACTGCACGGTCAGCGGCAGGTGGACCGACAAAACTACCACGGCGGTTGACCTCACACTGTCTATCACCACGGCAGGCGATACGGGAACGGCGGTAGCGAGTTGCACGTACGCGGGCCAAACAAAGACGCTGACCACACAGACCTACTCTCAGATGCTATTCAACGGCATTCGGGTCAAGTGGGCTGATACGACGTTCACCACATCCGATTCGTGGACGATTCGTGTGGGACCGGCAGAGGCACACACAACGGGAACGCTGGCAAACGGGAACCATATATTCCAGATCGCCACCTTGAACCCAGCTGACATGATTACTTGGATGAGTTCCACGACCTCACTAGATGTACAAACGGTACCAGCATCGGCAACGGCTACCGACTATGTGTACTCGGGTTCGGGTGTGGCATCACTACGCTGGACCATGCCAAGTGACGTAGACGTGGATAGGGTCAAGGTCTACCGCAACTACCCAGAGGATGGGTTGGGCGACCTCGTTTACCCAGCCATTGCCGACCGGGTGACGGCACCCGGAAACTATGAGGCGTTCGATGTGACCGACCTACAACCGGGTATCAACCGGTTTGTGGCGTGGGTCAGCAACGACTACGAGACAAACCACGCATTGAACTACCATGTCATCATACTAGATGACAGTCTGCTTGAGGTGTCGGAACCAACACCACCGTTCGGGATATCTGCTGAGTTGCAGGAAACGGGTGCGGTGAGGGTGACCGTCCACGCTGACAACACCTCAACCGGTATCCAGATATATGGTGACGCGACTACCGGCACCATCGACTATGCCACTGTCTTAGACACCATTACTAACCCGCAAGCAAGCGGTGTTCAAGAACTCACTACCGACATCGTCTTGGCAGACGGCACCTACCAATTGGGGGCACGGGCCAAGTACAACAACTACGTAGAAACCAATACCGACGTAACGTGTCAGATTATCGTTGACACTAGAGCGGCACCAGCGGCAACCAGTCTCACGGCATCCTTGGTCTAATGGAACTCGAAGCACCTACTAGCGGCGCGGCAAGCGCAACTTGGGAACGCCCCAACCTCGTGATGAGGGTTGCGGATATTAACGACTATATCCCAACCTCAAGCGCTAGAGGGTTAGGCGATGTGCGCACTGACCTTGTGCCGCTCAAGTTGGACGTGCACCCGGGTCCACGTGGTAGTACGCTCACTGTGAGGTTGCCGCATGAGTATTTCATACGGTCGGACCAGGACTGGGATGACACTGACATCTGGGAAGGCAAGATATACACCCTCTACGTTCAGCGCTCGGGCAGCACGAGCCGAGTAAGTAGTGTTCTCTTTCGTGGGCAGAAGGTAGGCAAGGCGTGCCAGTTCACCAAAGACCAGAACGGCTACACATTGCACCTCTCGGATTGGTATCCTTACGGTGCCGCACCGATACGAATGCAGCAGATGATGAACATGACGGTGGGCACCGTCTGCCATATCTTTGAGGCGGGGTACTACAACACGCTCGAATACAACGGTATTCACCGAGCCGTCACACCGAACTACTTTGACCGTCACCCGTTCCCTCAAGACGAAAACGGCAACAACATAGGCCGGATAGATGAGACGCTGAAGTCCTCAACCGTGTTCCCGGGTACGTTATCGTTTGTGGGGCAGTCGTTCCGGGAAGCGTTTTGCGAGTTGATAGAACTGCTGGGACCCAACTATCTACCCTATATCTGGTACGACGGGAACACGCCCGTTCTGTCGGCCAGAGAAAAGGGCGCACGGACTAAGCGGCTCGTGGTAGGTGCGGCACTGGATGCCAGCGCAACGGTCAACCACATCCCGAACGTGCAGCGGCTGGATGGGATGATCAGCGATGAGGCGCTCTATACGCAGGGTGTCGGGGTTGGTGGGTATACCCGGACGATAGACACAGTAGAACTCACCAAGGACTGGACAGCAGCAGAGGAAACGGCGGTTCTCGCAGACAAGTCACTGACCAACACCGAGCAGTACAGGCACGTCGGTAGACGGTACAAGGCAAAGAAACGGTTCTGGCCGATGAACGCTATCCCGCACGGTGAGAGCAGCACCTGGTCTGAGCAAGAGACACCACTGATACTCCGCAGGCGCGACAGTACCCAGCAATGGGAACGAGCCGACATCTCGTTTGAGGTATTGCGCACACGGTCAGAGGGCAACGAAAACAGCAGTCACGAACGACTTGGCGGGCGAGGTATGGTGATAGACCGTAAATACGACATCACCTACCAGGGTGGCAGTCATATTCACTTGTGGTTCGCAGACTCTCAGTT
>Ga0180431_10006976_pt1 | contig 13288 bp, 21 predicted proteins | sample SS_ome_11_FD_132459 | JGI IMG/M metagenome (GOLD analysis project Ga0180431, IMG submission 132459) | Hypersaline lake sediment archaeal communities from the Salton Sea, California, USA - SS_1_MS_1 metaG | ecosystem: Environmental > Aquatic > Non-marine Saline and Alkaline > Hypersaline >... | reverse complement strand
TTTCCCCCAAGACACATAATATTATATGGGGGGGGGAAAAATAATTATCAGATATATAATGTTTGTTAAGATAATTGAAAGTATAGACTATCTCAGACGTTTCCGATACAATAACAACACCATAAAAAAAGCACCAGACAACAATAAAACACCAAAACCAGGCGTACTAACAATCCTATCACCCTGAGAAACAAGAGAATTATCATTAAGCATGTAACCAGAAGAACCACTTTCACCGTCAAACACTACAACACTAAAACCAAAAGAACTAGAATACCACGAATACGGTGATTCCTCCACCGCAACATTAAAACCAAAATCACTAGAATACCATTCAAAAGATGGAGGCAGATCAACCGTTACACTATAACCAAAATCAGAACTATACCAAGCAGCAGACACAACAGAGGAACAGAGCCACATAAAAACAAACAACATAACAACAATAAAGACCTTCCAATTCATTCAAATTATAATGTATGCTTAAAACTATTTAATTATTTGTTTATTCTACAATTATTTAAAAGTATTAAAATATGATAAAATGTTTACAATAGCCTTGTGATAAAACAATGACGATAGTTCAGATATTATTATCACCCATGGCAGTTCTAGGATACATCATTGTAACTGTATTGCTGATAAGGGCGATATATAAAAAAACTAAGAAGTGATATTTAAGACATTTTTTAAATCATCATCGAGCGATAACCTATCGAACACTTCATTTTTCGATAAAGACGGGTTTAATTTTTTAATAACCTGATACATTTTTTCAAATTGTGATTTAGTCACATCTTTCTCTTCCTTAATCATATCAGCAATAGCTTTACGCTTCCTCTTCCTATATTCCCAATAAGCCCAATCATGAACATAGATACTGCCCTGTAATGTTGGAAACGCCTTCTTACCATGCCTCGCCCATTTCTCACGTTTCCTTCTGATTTCAACAATCCTATCCAACTTAGTATTACCATTCCTATCATACTTTAACTGTATATCCAAAGTACCAGGATATTCCCTAAGAAAAGACAATAACCCCTCTTGTGCTGGCGTAGTCATAAGTAAACCTGATGTTATCTCACGAACAACATCAAACCGTTTTTTCAATTGATCCACATTCGTAACATCTGTATAAAACTTATATTTACCCATATGAGTACCAGCATCATCAATCACAAGGATACGATATTTATGCTCCAGATCATACTGCTGCATATTTGAATAATCTGTATTTACAATAAAAGGATCAATGATACCCATCAATTGAGGGATGGTAAATACAAAATGATCCAATGCTCTGATATAGGCATCATCAACATGCAGCCCTTCCAAGAATTGAAATATATGTGTTGTTGTAATAAAACAAAACATACTTTTACCAATACCTTTGATACCTGAAGCACATGCAGAAGTAATATTTTCAGGAAACGAATTAACTATCCTCTGTTCAAATTTATTTAATTCGCTTTTATCTTTGATGAAATTCCTTATATTCGTTCGCATATATATCAAGTCTTATATATGTTGGTTTTTGAAATTGATAAAAAATAAAAAAAGAAAGCTTATTTTGTTGATTAAAATGATTCCACCTCCCCATCATCGCTTTTATAGAAACCAAACCCATTATCCTCCAATAACTGAATGATGAAAGTGAACAATCGCTTTCCACCCTTACGAGTAAGCTGAATCTCCAGATCACGAATATAAGACCTGTTCTCCGCCAGTTCAATATTATCATTTATCCATTTCATTTTTTGATTATACAGATCTGGCTGTATCACATTGGTCTTATAATCCTGAACCATATCATGCAACTGAGGACCATCCTTAATATTGACAATCATATGTTCCAATGCATCAAGATGATTCATAAAACTGTTTTCCCCCCAGCTATAATAACATCCTTTGATAGCTTCCTCCCATCGTTCAGATAGACCGATACGGTCCTTCCATGCGACATGATGATCATTCGTTACCATAATTAATATCTACATGAGAAAGATAACTAATAACATACATCTTGACCGTATTCATAAAATCATCATGTATAGCCTGTAAAGCATATTCCAATGATGCACCAGCCTCTGCAATACCAACTATTATCTCATCATTGTTTTGCGATTGTACAACGTCTTTGACTGCTTTAACATAATCATCTTTTGCCCGGATTATCTCCGCATCACGTTCATTCTCATAATCATGAAGATCATGAATAAAACCATTCTCAAGAAGCATCTCTTTCAAATTACCCATCGAACGAATGAACAAATCAATATCACTATTCGTTTCAGCAGCAAGTAAATGCTCAATCTGCTGCGGTATATGCATCTTAATATCATATTTCATAAAAACATCAACCTCCAACCACACCCATAACAATAAAGAGGATCAACAATGCAACACCACCAAACCCCACAAGAATAAGCAACCATAACATATTCGAATCCGTCTTACGTTTCTTTTTAAGATATTTCTGCTGCTGATCAATAGAAGCAGAAACATAAAGATCACAAAGAGCATCAACATCGAAAATACTTCGATCCCAAATATTATTACCATAAACCTGAACTGCAGGATCAAAAGTCCTTCCAAAAATAACTCTCTCATGCGTATGTTTCTGCAATGGATCATCATTCATTTTCTTAGAAAACCTAAGATTATCCTCAACCCTTTTCAGTTCAGGACTATACTCCATAGGTTTACGCTTCAAATAATTCATCTGATCAATACGGGAAGCTATCTTATCATGTGGACTATCCATTCAACCATCAACCTTTTTTTCTTTTTTCTTCAAAACAAAAAATAACTTCTTCGAATCATCAACCTTACACTCACGGAAAGCATCTTCAAGAAAAACACACTCCATGGGATCAATACTCATATCATAATCCTCATGAGCATCAATAACAGGATTACCATTCGGCAATCTATACGCACCATGACCCTTGTTAATAATAGCTGCCTTTTTCTTATGGAAAACAAACAACCAGGTACCTTTCGGACCCTTCTTAGCTTTAATAAAACGCTTACCACCACCAATAAGATGAAGATCTAAAATCACCTGATCCTGACCAACAGGATCAAGAAGGCACAATGCATCTGTTTTCAACAATTTCCAACCAATGAGGATATCACCGAAAATCATCGTACCAATGCCCATCACACCCAACAAAGTGAAAACAAGATTCCCAGTCAACCCGATAATTATAGCAAAAATAAAACAACCGATAATAGTCACTCCAGCTTTAACCTCTAACCACATTACAATCAACCACCCATTTATTTCCTAAAAAAACCTTTTTTCTTCTGCTCCTGTTTTTGCTCCTGGATAAGATGCTGCGTATGCGTATAACGAAGTTCCTGTTTCGTTATGTTCTCAATGAATTTACCTCCAATACTCATAGTCATACGAAACTCACTATTCACACTGATAATAAGCTCATATGCCTTTCGTATCTGCCCCTTCGCAAGCAATATCATTATAGCCTTATCCATCTTGATATGACCGCCCATATGTTCTTCAGCTATGTACCCAATGCTTTTTTCCTTACTCACCAACATATTCATCGGTCTGTTACTCTCAATGAACTGAAGGAACATACTTATCTGATCAAGTCTTTCTGTTGCAGATGGTGCATCACCCATAGAGGACACCTGCTGAGAAATATCATCAAAATCACTCATAACAACAACCCCAATATAATAATCTCAAAAACAAAAATAATACCAAGAAGAACCTGCGAATAATTAAGAGGAAACTTATTCTTATTTTTCAATGAAAAATATTGTTCAATACAAAGCTGGATAAATGCAGATCTAGTTTCAATATCAATACAATTCAATTCCTCATCTATCTCATGCCATGTTTTTTCAGGGAGATATATGGAATTACCAGCCATCAACAACAAGTTACGCTAATAAAAATATATAATGATTGCTCAAGCAAAAAAAAGAAAAAAAGGATGAGAGTTGATAGGAGTATTATCTGAAAAAAATTAATTATTCAGATTTTTTCTTTATCACCAGTAAAGCCATGATTGCTAAAGCAAGAAGCCATACCACCACAACAATAAGCAATAAAGTAATGGTATTATCGAAACCTGCAGTTATGTTTCCAATACTCGACCTGGTCGCATTTTGAGCGAAATAAGAAGCATTGTACGCAGCAGAAGAACTGTTAGTCGGAGCAGATAATAATAATTGATCACGCAAAGTCCAAACGATATACGAAATGATCATAAGCCCTGCGAACAGGATACCAATACTTATACCGACACCAACATCGACAAAACCATGCTGTTCATCCTTGAGATTCCGCAACGATAAAAAAAATGTTGTAACTAGTGCCATTAAACTCTTCATGAAACATTCCTCCAAAGAAAAAAGAAAGGGAAGATATCCCCTTACTCGGATTTCTTTTTAATGACGAGCAATGCCATGATAGCCAGTGCGAGTAACCAGACAACAACAACGATAAGCAACAGAGTAACCGTATTGTCGAAACCACCGGTGATATTAGCAATAGAGCTATTCATCGCAGCGGATGAGCTCGTTGTGATAAGCTGATCACGCAAAGTCCAAATGATATACGCAATGATCATTAGCCCTGCGAACAGGATACCAATACTTATACCGACACCAACATCGACAAAACCATGCTGTTCATCCTTGAGTTTACGTGGAAATAAACTCATTACCATTGCCACAAGTGGCATAATAAATGCTTTCATTTTTTCAAACACCTCAACAATAACCTTCGATAAGAATAATATATAATGATTGCTCGGGCATCCAACTATAACACCAAGGTATTACAATTGTAACACATCATAGTTTCAAACGCTTAAAATGAAAATGTACCCCTCTCATATTTATACTCGGTACAACCTTAATATCTGGTGGAACAGTGAATATCGTCTTATTTTCATGCTTCCGGTAATTAGTTGAAGCAAGATCCATATATTCACCGAGCAGATCCTTACATTTTTTACCAAAAAGAGTGTTTAGATTTCCGTTCTTCCGTGTTTCTGCCTTACCATCTTTCGAAAGCTGCCTCATTATCCGCTCTACTTCTTTTTCAAAACCAGTGAACTCATGAGGATTTATGAAAGGCATAAATATCAACCAAGTAAATCAATTTTTTAACGATCCCAACGTCTTTTAGGCTCATAAAAACTATTAACGAAGAAGTCAAACACATTCTTGAACAATACTAAAAGGTGAATAAGGAAGAATGAATAAAAAACCGCTGTCATATATCCAAGCTGCGTACTATATACCTGAATTTCACCAGCAACATCAACATATAACGTTTCTATATTCCAACTCTGATAACTCAATAAAATAATAATAATCATATTAAGTATAATCAATGGAACAACAACAAAAATAGCAGCATCATATTCACGACCTGTTTTATCAGTCTTAATCATCTCTTTTTCAGTCAGATAAACAATAGGCATAAAGAGAACAATGCTCAATACCGTAAAGATATAATACAAGGTTGCTAACATTTTTTAATCACCTAACGAACTGTTCTGGTTCATCTCTTAAACTATCAACTACAAATACAACTATTATCAACAATAACAAAATCACAGTAATCACACCAAATATCAATGTCAAATTATCTACCTCCCCAAGGAACATTATCCTTGAAGTGGGAGTTAAAAGATCTGCCAATGGTGTAAACTGCTCAGCGATAGTATCAAGAATATAACTAAGCACAGCATATCCCATGAATACAACAAACAGAGCAAATACAAGAAATATCGCTGCAATAGGAAATCTCATCAAACCATCCCTCCTTGCTGCTTCCAAGAAGGATTATTCTTCATCCCTGAAAGGATAAGAGCAATTCCGCCGACAATGAGAATAATCGCAGGTACGAAATAGATGATACCTAGAATAAGTGTTTTCATCATACCATCTGGAATAAGACCATGGAAACTAGGACCAACAACAATGAAAAAGAAAGTATAAAAACCACCAGCACCAATCAACCCGAATATAAACAAGATCAATGGAATAGCCGATGCATCATCATTTCGTAATAGTTTTCTCATATTTTACCCACTCTACATTTATTTCATAAGATCCTTCCAAGATGGCATACCGAAATCATCCCAGTTAAAATCACCTTCTTTCTTTTTCTTAGATCTCTTCTTAGATGTTGCAATAGGATATGCCACACCATTCTGAATAACATATTTTTTATGTGAATTCAATCCTGATGATTTTTTAGAAGGAGTATTAAGATTCAGTTTTAAATCAGATGATTTTATCATAGTTGCTTTACTGGTATTCTTCGATGTTTGAACAGCAGAACCAATCGCCTTCGATACCTTCTGCATTTTCTTACGTCTTGCAGCTTGCTGTTTTGCTTTTTCCACTGCCTGCCTCTGTTTATACTCATACTCCAATTTCATAATATGTTCTTTTTCACGTTGCTCCTGTTTCCGTCTTTCAATAGCTTGTAATCGTTCAGGAGATAGCTGCATATTACCCTTACGTTCAACCCGTATAATCCTTCCCGTTCGAGGATCACGGATAAAATGAGTTTGTTCTTCTTTTCTTCTCATATTTTCACATCCTTAAACAAATCAGTAATCTTACCCACATTCCACACACGTTCACGACTACCTAGACTGAACAAATCTTCGCTTGTTTCTCTTTTCATTTGTTTCAATGCCTTACGCAAATCCTCTTGTTCATCTTTAACAGAAAAACGATTTGTCTTAACTGGTTGATATAAATTCAAATCATTCTTCTTTTTTGATGGCGTATATGATGGTAAATCAACATGAAAAATATCAAGTTTAATATTGTTCATTTCATTTTTATATGGTTTTGATTTATAGCTCGTTGATTCCATAGCTAATTTAATCGATTTATCATTTGAAGGATAGGATTGTTTAAACGATGGCATTGATAACTTTAAAGGCATGATATTCATCTTATAACCATAATCATTTTTACCATAAGACCCTCCAATACCAAGTTTGAATGGTCTACCATAAGAACGATAGATATAACTTGAATACCCTGTTTCATCCATCAAAGATAATGACTTAGGTTTACTTGTCATACGTATAAGCATTTTTGTAAGAGAACCATGTTTCACTGAACCGATCATCTGATGAGATTCTGGTTTAAGAAATAACTCAAGATGTTTCTCCGCTTTCAAACCACGACCTTTTGTCCATAATTTTAATTTTGCACTACTTATAAGACTTCGAGTATGCGTAACAAAATCAGCAATATCCTTAGGAGAATTCATCGTTCCTTTTTTAGGGAAACCTGGATATTGACCATGCCTATATCTCGTTTCCTTTAAAACAGAGGATATCCCCTTTCTGAAAAGTTGTTCACCTGCACGCATATATTCCATATTATTCATTTTAATAGGTTTCTGACTTTTAAACCAGAATTTATGAACAGTTCCAACCTTACGCATCTCAAGACCATGGATATCCACAATATGTTTATCAGCACCAATATATGATTTAGCTGTCTTTACCGCATTTTCATTAGCAAGTCTTAACGGATTACTTCTTGTTTTAATACCTTGCTTCAACCCAACATAATAATCACGAACAGATGGTCTAACGAGCAGATCGATATCACGAGGCACACGAGCATTTGCTATCTGAGTATATGATGCACCACTCCCCCCGATCGTTGTCTTAGGATGAGATTTAAGATATGACATGACACTCTGAGCAGTATTTTTATCCAGACGTGATATGTCCTTTGCGAAATCCAATGGTTTAAGCTTATGAGATTTCACATCTTTTAAAAGATCCGCTATTTTCAAAGCCTGTTCAAAACGAATGTACTCTGGTGAACCTTTCTGATAAGTATGAACCTTATACAGATATGCTTCAGTCTTACCATAACCATAAGCATGACCTGTTTTATAACCAGACATCATAGCAGGCAATGTCAATGCCATCTGCCACAACGCTTTATCAAGTGTCCGGTCTACATATGACTGATATAACTCTTTCCCAGCCATCGCTGCACCAGCACCAGAAATTCCGAGCTCCGCCATCTTACCAATCGTAGGAAATGAAGCTTTTAATGCCCCAACACCAGCACCCATACCAGCACCCATACCATAACTACTTCCAACCGCAGCTAAAGGACCAGTAGCCACCTTTAAAATATACTCAGGAACTCCCTTATTCAATGCAGTATCAAGATCTAAAGATGCTTTCGCTTTAAGATCATAAATCCCTTCACGATTACCAGTGACAGCATACCATAATGATTTCAAAGACAAAGGATCCTCCCAAGATAACACACCAGTCGTCCACGTATGAGCAAAACCAGCAACAGGATTATCCTTGTAAAGTTGTTTCAATTGAGTTTTCTTCTCAGCGACTTTTTCCTTCTGTATCTGCTCTGGTTTTTTATAAAAAACATATTCACCTGTACTTGTTCTATAAGGCTCATATCCCTGTTTTTTATATTGCTTTAGATTCGACAGGTTCTCCTTTCTTTTACTCTCATACGAATTGAACTGTTCCTCACCCTCTTGGGTACCAGGTAAAGAATAATAACTTTTAGCAACAAGTCTTTTTACACGATCCTGTGTTAAAATATCCTTCTGAATGTCTTTATACGAAGTTGGTTGTAAAACAACATCAACATCATTTTTCTCTTGAACAATCTTTTCAGAACTAACCTCTTTTTGTTGAACAGTATTTTTATTATTATCAATATACGATCTGTCTTTAGATGGTGCTTTCCCTGATTTATATTGAGCTATTGTGTTTCTTATCTTAGCTTTAGTAATAATCTGTTTTGTCCTCGATGGAAGCTTTGAATAAATACTATTCGGTAACACCATTTTTCACCACCATCTTTTCAATCAGGAAGATAATAAGACAAATCATGCCCATGACTAAATAAAACAATGGATTGCTCATTAAATGAACAATACCAATAGGAATCGAAAAAACAATGCAATAAAAAAATAAGACCAGCCCTGTTGATATAAATACAAAAGACAATATCATGAAATACAACTCTAAGGTAAACTCAGGTAACTTATGAATATAACCATCATACCTGTGCTGAAGATCCCAGCAACGATCCTTCAAAGTCATGATTTCTTTTTCAAATACTCGTCTTTTTTATATTTCGCATATTCCAAAGGGCTCATATTATTCCTATAAGCCCAATGCATAGACCCTTTTTCCGATTGTTTCTTCATCTGCTCTCTTAACATCTCAGCTTTCATTTGATTTGATTTCTCATCAATAGATTCTTTCTTCTTCATCAACCAATCACGGAAACCCATGCTCTATCAACCACCTCTACGTCTTGTAAGAAAAATGACAACAAGACCTGCAATTGACAATGCTACAATCAATTGAAATAATTGTACAACAACAGGCACATGAGCCAATGCATTCGTTCCACCAAACCCAGCAAGAAGTATAAGAATTGCAACTGATGCCGAAACCGCAGATGTGTTCTTTACATAGATATATGCAACAACAACACTAAAGATAATAGGCCAAAAGAAATAACCAAAAACATGAAAATATCCCTGAAAAAGAAAGTCTATTAAATGTTGTTGAGTGTAACTAAAATTCAAAGAGGGAGCAGTGAAATTAACCATTGTGACCACCTGTTGCCATTTCTATCACATTGATTATGAATAATATTCCAATTCCAACAGTTCCACCAAGTAGAAGATAAGCAGGAATTGGAAATTGCTCCAATGTTGAATATGTCTGTATCCAAATTCCAGTAAACACAGATGCAAAGCCTCCTATCCCCAATGGCACAGGGCTCCTGAACACTATCGAAGATAAAATAGAAACTGTGAACAGAACACCAGTTGCAGCAGCAGCAACAGGGTTAAGACCACCCACAGCAACATTTAGAAGATCCATGGCAGTCATATTTGTAAAACTCTCATTATTCACTCCTGTTATCTCTTCACCTGTAAATGTTGGACCATGAAATAAATTAAGTGATTCTGTAAAGATCAATGTAAAATTAAAAACAACCAATCCAATGAGAATGACATAAATTATCTTCATGCATGTGCCTCCGGTTTTGTAGCAAGTATATAAAAAATTCCTAAAGCAATAACAACTGGTATGATCAAAATAAGAGCCAGATTGTTAAAAGAAAAAACAAGTTCAACACTAAACAATCCAGAAGCAGCACCAATAATCCCAAGACCAGCATGAAACGGACCGAAGGATGCAAGAATTAATATTGCTACGATTACCGCAAATGTATTACCCCACCCTAACGAGTTTTCACCAAGAGCATATGTAAAATATTCATCTATCGTCGCTTGTGTCGTTGTATGCGTAGTGCCATTTGTAAAATTAATTGGTCCAACAAATCGTACCACTGGTTCTGTTACATCGAAATCATAAGTATGATTAAAATAAAGTTCTACATAATAAACCCTGCTTGTGTTTATATCCATAATATAAAAACAAAAATCATTGTTTCCTATATACGATACTGAATCTACAAATGTTATTGTTCCATTAAAATTATTATAAATATAAAATTGACAATCGATTGTTTCCATGGTCACATCAGAATAACAAACCAATATCGACCCGTTTGAGTTCATTGTTGCATTATACGATATGAACTCTGAGAAATGTTTAAACTCATCTTCATCTGTATCATCATAAAACAATGTGAACTCCTTCGTATACTTTGATTCCGATGGATACCAATCAGCTATCTCTGTCTGATAACCTTCCTTTGAGATCGTAAACTTATACAATGTGCCAGGGATAAGATAAAAATCAGCTTCACCAGACCCATCACTATACACAATGTAAATCGTTTCCCATGTATCCGTCGTATTCACATAGACCTTCACATTGATCAACGCTGAATCAACAGGGTTATCCGCAACATCAAGAATTGTAACAAGATATTGCTGAGCATAATTCTCCGTATTGTCACAATAATACTGAACCTCAATAAGCGATGTGTTAGCATCAATGACACTCGAATCAACCTCAACGATGTTCGAAGCCACTGAATACTTATCATTTGGTATATTGAACCAATGACCATACAGGCTTTCATTATACCCACGAACAAGAACGATAAGAGATGGTTCGCATTCCAATGTCACTGATAGATTCACCGCAGGATTACTGACACTCCGACTTGTAGATTTTAAAACATCTTCCTCATTCGCTGGCGGAATATAATCCGCATCTCCTTCATCACCGCCACCAGAACTCTTAGGGGCAAGATAAAAAGGTATGATATAGAAATTATTTTCATACAAATCATAAACCTTCGTTCTTGTATAATACCCATCCTTACTCACCTGAATGATACAATCATCACCATTCGGAACCTCATCCACACTGATACGGAACGGATTGCTAGCACTAGTGTTATGATAGGTTTCAGTACCAGCCTGATTCGTAATGAACACCGTATAATTACTCAATTCCACACTCGGATCAGTTTCCTTATACGCATTGATCTCAATACCACCCCAGACCATATTCTCACCCAGAGAATACAAGGGCGTACCATCAACCACAACATACGAAAAACCAGTGAAATAATTAATATCCGTCACACCAGTAACCGTTTTCAATGTACCCGTATCATTATACTGCACCGTGCCATCTGTTTCATCATCAGGATAATCAGCAGTATTATTCAAAATAACAGTACGAGCAGCACCCGTACCCTTAGTCCATGCGATCGTAAGAATAGTACCAGAAATATCCCCAGACAAATTCACAGGAGGACTAGGAAGGGTAATATTATCACAGACACTACTACCAGCAGAAAGAAACTCACCATTCCAACCATACAAACGATAATAATAATGAACCGCAGGGGTAAGACCATCATCAGTAAAAATCGTACCCGTACCATTATAGATCTCCGTATCGCTAGTAGTAGGATACCCACCAGCCTTCCGATAGATCACCGTATAATCAGAACCCTTAGTCCATGAGAGAGAGATCGCTGTATCATTCGATGTCACCGCAACCGCACTCGAAGGAGCATCGCTATCCGCAGTAGTGGTAACAGACACCGTATCATTACCCTCACTCCACAGACCACTATCAGGATTGAAACTATACACACTGAAATTATATGTCGTATTACCCGTAAGACCCGAGGCAGTAAGAACCGTGCCCGTATCATTATCCTGTTCAACGCCATTACTCGTATTCGGATATGCAGGACTAGTACCATTCACAAACAACACCGTATTCGTCGCATTCACACCCTTACTTATCTGAAACAAAACACTGGTCATACCTGTACTCGTAACCTGAAAATCCGATGGAGGACCAGGATTCGTATAATTATCACATGATGAATAACTATCCGAGAAAACAATATCAGAACAATTGTAACTCCATGCCCGATAATAATAATGCGTACCATAATCAAGACCTGTATGATTAAACGATGTATTCGTCGTATTCGTCAGTAATTCCCCATCGGTCAACCCTGATGGAGCAGAACCCTTCTTATAACGAACATAGGTATAGGAAACATTACTGTTCTTAGACCAAGAGAGATTGATAACGCTACTGTTATAACGAGAAGCAACAAAACTTGACACAGGATCAAGATCCTCAACCGTGAATGTATAGGTCCTGTTCACCGTATTATTACCATCAGTCGCATTCACATACCAGGTATAAAAGGTCTGATAGGAAAGATTACCCGATACCGAACAGTTCTTCGACCCGTTACCATCACCATTCCCTGAAGCAGTACCAATATCAGGATATGTTTCAATGGTCCAATTGAAACTATCACCCTCAGGATCACTGATATTAACCGAGAGATTCAATAGATCACGTGAAACACTAAGTTCCCCATTTGAAGGAGCAGGGTTGTCTGCATCAATTCCCGATGTCGTATTGAAATAAAAAACCTCGGAAACACATGCGGAACTCGTCAGATTACTGGATGCATTCACCCAAATCGTATACATCGAGGAAACATTAAGATCTGTAAGAGAAATACTTTTAGAGCCATTGCTATCATCCGTTGAACTGTTAGTCTGTCCGTTACTGCACTCGATAGACCAATTGAAACCATTACCATCAGGATTACTGATCGTACAGTTCCATGAGAGATTCTGCGGATTACCCATGCTATTATTCTCAGGATATACACCAGAGATCAATGGTGATGATGCATAGGTGATAAGCCACCAATCCGACCAGTTACCATAACTATATCCCTCCACCACAACACTAAAACCAAAAGTATCAGAATACCAGACCGTCGTATAATT
>Ga0180431_10006975_pt1 | contig 13288 bp, 6 predicted proteins | sample SS_ome_11_FD_132459 | JGI IMG/M metagenome (GOLD analysis project Ga0180431, IMG submission 132459) | Hypersaline lake sediment archaeal communities from the Salton Sea, California, USA - SS_1_MS_1 metaG | ecosystem: Environmental > Aquatic > Non-marine Saline and Alkaline > Hypersaline >... | reverse complement strand
GATGTAATCATATTCACTCTGGAGGCTTGTGAATTTATCATACAGGATGATCGAGACAAACAGCGAGGCTGTTGCCCGGAAGTGCATATGGTTATTCTGGTAATCATTGGTCCAGTAGTCACCGATATCATATCCATGCGTCCGGAATTTAACCAGTGCCGTTTCAAGGAAAGCCTCGTAATCATCACGCGCATCCTGCGACAGGTAGTTGTACATGCAATCATACAGCAGGGCAAAACCGGCCAGCTTATGGGCCACATCGAGTCCGACCGTCTTGTCTGTACTGAGCGCCCACTCCTCGTTAAAAGCTTTGCTTAACCACAGGTCCCCTTTTTCGATCAGCCGCTGATCACGTGTCATGGCGATTCCTATCCCCAGCCGGCTGAAGTACCACCATTGCTGCTGTCCAAGGATGGACGTATTGGTGGGGTATCCATGGCCGAGACAGTCGTCGACGAACAACTGCCACTCCTCCGGCATGTATTGCCGGGCCATGATGGCATGGGCATCCGCTTCCTTTTGGGTGAACAGAATTCTCGGATGCTGTCCCACCAGCTCCGGTTTCAGGGTAAATACATCCTGGGCCCTGATCCCTGCCATGCCGAACATGATGACCATGCCCGTTACGATGTGCCTCATCTTCATCCTTTTCTTATTCATATTTATTTCGTTCGCAGTTACAAATGCTTCTTAAAGAAAGCGAATATGCTTTCATTCTCAAAGACATGTCCGCCCGGATGCTCGGAATATTCAAACAACTCCCCCACCCCCAGACGGTTGTAAATTTCAGCGGCCTTTTTCACCTCCCTGCGCACGCTCTCCAGACCGAACAGGGTATCATTGGTCCCCATCTGGATCATCAGGGGACGGGGACAGACCATCCCGGCCACCTGCGCATTTCCGAACATCTGAAAGTCATACCTGGTGGATGGATTTTCAGGATCATCGATCCGGCTGAGAATGGCCTCATGCCCCCGGAAACTGGCTGACGGAACCGCCACCTTTATTTCAGGGAACAGTGCCGCTGTATGGAGCGCATAAAACCCACCCCAGGAAAGTCCGGTCATCCCGACCCTTTCAGGATCGATTTCCGGGCGGTGAATGATCAGGGTTTTCGTGCTCTCAATGATCATCTGCAGCTCAACCCCGATGATGCTGGTCCCGGCCAGTTTCAGTCTGCGGTCAAGCATATGCCTTTCTGCTTCCTCAATGGGCGGATCACTGGCATATCCGCACCGCATGACCAGTCCCGGGGCCCAGACGATGTACCCTCTTTTTACTGCCTCGTGACCAAAAGAACGGTAGTTGATCCGGGTATCCAGGTCGCAGATGGCCTCCGGATTGCCTCCCCCGCCATGCTGGCAGATCAACAAAGGGGCTTTACTGCCGATATCATGCGGCAGCATGTACAATCCATAGGCTTCTATTCCTTCAGCCACCCGGATCCAGATCCTGTAAATGGTGCACACGGAATCCTTTCCAGCCAGCACAATCCTTGGCTCCGATCCCCGTCTTGCCAGGGGCGGGGGATATCCGAAAGATTCTGCAAGCTTTTCGCGGTATGGAACCAGGGATCTTTCGTATTGCTTCCTTCCTGAATAATCAGGATGGAATCTGTTTAAGGCCCTGTTTTTTTCAGCCTCGATCAGGCCATCCACATACTTTTTTAACGCAAGGTGCTGCTGCTGCCTGATGGGAAATGATTCGGAAAAGCTTTCCCTGTAATGCCCGGGAAGCTTCTGGGCATTAATCCGGACCGGATTGGTGATGCAGCCTGCAATCAATAAACAGATGGTAGACCTGATGACTTTTCTTTTCATGTCAGTTCTCTATGACAATTTTCTGCTGAAACGGAACATTGGCTGCCCAGCCATGGAGCACGTACATCCCGGGATTGCAATTGCTGATATCGATCCTGTTTCCTGCAATTCCCCGGATGGGGATCACCTGACCGCACAGGTTGGTCAAAGCACAATGCTGAATGGGGTTCTCAACAGGAATGGTTACATACCGCGAGCCTGGATTGGGATAGATCTTTACCGGCCTGACCGGCTCCCTTTCAATGCCCGTATCCAGATATTTCATTTTATACAGATGCACTTCATATCCTGAAAAAGTATCCTCAAACCCGCCACCGGTGACCTCTATATCCCTGTCTTCACCGATGACAGTGACTTCATCCTCCTGGATGCCTTCCACTGAAAAGCTGCCGGTGGCTGCACCATCCCTCATGGCCACGGCAAAAACATACAGAGTGTCCCGGAAATGTTTCACCAGGATATCGATGGGGACATCTGGATTGTCCGAAGTGACCGATACCCAATCCTTTTTATCCGGGCTGTTCAGTACCGGTGCCAGTTCATGGATCCGGGAATTGATCGCTGTGACAGCCGGGAACATGACCGGGTCATCCAGCAGCGCATTGGCATTGAATTCAGGGACCCATTCATGGCAGAAATAGCCGAATCCCTTTGCCCCGTGAATCAGTGCCATCCATACTTCGCTTTTTACCTGTGCAGGGGTAGGTTTGCTCTGGCTGCTGATGTGGGTGGTCTCAATCCAGCACCAGACCGGCTTGCTGTCCTCCGACCATTCACGCAGGTTATCAATGCCCCTGGCCACATACCAGAGGTTGTTTTTGATATGATCGTATTTGCTGGTGACCGGGTAAATATCAAAGGAGACAATATCGCATCCTTCGATATAATAAGGATACATCCAGGTATCTCCCGTGCATGTGCCGCGGCCTACCCAGTCCGTATTGGAGACTCCCTGCCCCAGGTTCAGGTATACAGGGCGGGTGGGGTCGTTTGCTTTCAAGTCATCGTATAGGCCCTGGATCACCTCCGGGTCAATGCAGGGATCGTATCCGCCCGACCCATCCGGCTGCGCATTGTCCGGCTCATCCTGCTGTGTCCATCCCACGATGATCGAATCCTCCAGGTGATCCAGCCCTGTGGTGTTCTGCGAACACATCACCGGCATCCCGGCTGTTCGTAATGCAGACAGTTGATCTTCCGTGGGTCCCTGCCACAACCCGATATAGAGATTAACATCCCCCTGCCTGTAGGCGGAAGCATCGGCAGGATCCTGCAACCAGACAGCAATGGGGAAAAACCCCGGATCATCCGGGAGCCCGTTTTCCCAGGTTTCATCCTGTCCCTGAACAGGAGAAACCATGCAAATAAGGAGTACCGGTATGATGACTGCAACTTTTTTCATAGCGATTATTTTGGCCAGTTCGGAGGATACGGATAGGTGTATTCCGGAAATTTGGGTTCATCCACTTCCCCGGCTATGAAGTACCTTCGGCTTACCTGGACCGGCATCTCATCATGCCCGTCTTCCAGCTCGGACAAAAGCATATAGCCACCGGGGGTTCCCGGTATCTGGATGGAGACCGGGACATTCGATTGCCAGAAAGGTTCCACCTCCACGTTTACCGAATATTCAGAAACGATGCCACCTCGGTGGTCCATGATCTTCAGTGTTACATGGCCCTTCTTTTTCTGATTCGAATCATTGACCCCGAACAGGTTGAGGGGAAGGGCTGATCCCGGCTCATGGTGCCGGGGATCCTTGAGATACCTGCCATCTTCCAGGTCAATGAAGAAAGCAAATGGCCGGTGTGTATGGTACTGCATCAGCAATGCCTGGGCGGGCTGCAGGTCTTTGATGTTGTCCCTGAACCAGTCTCCGGTGTATCCGCCGTTGTCGGTCAGGTAAACAAATGAGAACAATCCTGAGAATATCCGTGCCGAGCGCAGCGTTTCAGCTTCAATGGCAGTCAGATATGCCTGGAAATGCCTTCGCTGCTCCGGGGAGGCATCGCTGTCCAGGAAATAGTCATAGGTATCCCTTCCCTTATACAGCTGCGCGCCATCGGGTTCGTAATATTCATAATTCACCGTGGAAGGGGTGATGTCCCGGGCCGTAAACCTTCCTTCGGTCCTGATCGCAGAATGGATCCCGTCCCTGTTCAGCCAGAGCCATCCGAATTCATTCAATATCATGGGGGAACTGTTGAATGCCGCCTGACCCAGTCCGTGTGTACCGATGTGCAGCCTTCCGAACCTGAATGCATCCCTTCTTTCCTGGACCGTTTGGTCATCATGCCACCATCCGTGACCGAGCGGATACCAGTGAATTTCATCCATCTCATTCACATCCAGGTCCTCCGACCCCATATGCCCGGCATCCCATATCCTGGTTGGATCCAGCTGTTTCAGCCAGGGAATGACCACATTGCCGATAGTTTCCTGCTTCTGTTCATTCATGGCATCCCAGATAACGATACTGGGATGGTTCCCGTCGGACCATACCCAGTCGGTATACTCTTTTTTGAACTGGATATCCCTGCCCCGGAGATTCCACATGGGATACTCGTTTTGCAGCAGTATTCCATGTTCATCGGCCAGGTCATACCAGAAATCGGGAAGGAGACCGATACAGATCCTGAATCCGTTCCATCCCAGTGATTTCGGAATATCGATAAAGATTTTCTTTACCCATTCCCGGTCCCACGGAAGTGCTCCCCGGTCATTGTCCTCAAAAAACCGGTTCAGGGTAATGGTTGATCCCAGCATGCAGGTTTGTTCCCCGTTCAGATGGAAAGTTCGCTCTACCGCTTCAAAATCCCGCATCCCGAAGGTGACGGCAACCTCATCCGAAGGTCCGATCCAGGGCTGGCTATCCGGCGGCTTCTGACACTCGGGATTCCCCACATCCCTGAAAACCCTGGCATCGGCAGAAACTGAGAGAACCGTTTCGTACAAAAAGGGATCGGCCGGGGACCAGGCATGCGGGTCATTGATGTCCATTTCAATTTCGATCTTTTGATTTTGCTGGCATTTGATCTTTCCTTTGCGGGTGGTCACTTCACCCGCCGCCCTGCCGCTCTTTTTATCCCTGGCAAAGGCCGACAGGGTGTAATCGATCCAGGCATACTCCATGGAGCGTTCCACCTCTTTTGCATGGTTTTCAAGCATGATCCTGGTGGTCACCTTTGCTCCTTTCAGATCGGGCAGGTTCAGGACCCTGTCGATGCAAACCGGACCGGTAAGGGTGATGAAAACATCATCCCATATCCCGGGGATATCGGTCATTTTCTCCCGGTCGAATCCGGTGGCGGATTCTTTGGGGAGCCAGGCTCTCTCTCCAACACGGACCAGCAGGATGTTTTCTTTCTCCCACGATATGAACTCCGTCAGGTCACATGCGATGGGGGTATTGCACTGCATATAAGTTCCGCAATCATGGCTGTTCAAAATGACCTGTGTGTTGTACCGGCTCTTTCTGATATGCAGTACCGCATACCGGTCCCTGTATTTTTGCGGCAGTTCAAACCTGAACCTGTACCAGCTGTAACGGGGCTGATGGTTCCCGGTAAAATAGTCATCGTACTGCTCAATTCTTGGAACTGCCAGGTCAATTAATCCTGGTACCTGGATCTTCCTTGTAAATTCTTCCGGGGGAAATGCCTTTTCGGTTTGTTCAAATTCCACCACACCGTTCAGGTCAATCAACTGCCTTGGAGATTGCCCGTAAAGGGAACATCCAAGCATCAACAGGAGTATGGGCAGGTTTTTCATGCTATTTGACTGTTATTTTTTCTACAATGATCTGATCTCCGGCCTTTACATATAAAAGGTATATTCCCCAGGCCATCCGGGAAACCTCCGGAATACGGATGACAGATCCTTCGGGCAGATTTGAATACGCTTTTTTAAATACCTGTTTTCCCTGCATATTGATCATTCCGATGTGCACGTTCGTTCCCGCCTGGCTCAATTGAAGGTTGACCAGGTCTGTGGCAGGATTGGGGAACACATGGATGGTGGAGGCCTGCCGGTTTCGAAGGCCGGTCACCACCGGTTCTCCATATACCCTGAACTCCATGATGCTGACCCAGTCGCCCGTATAATCATGACAGCCGGTCACAGTTAGTTTCATAACCCGGACGGGACCATGGTTGATGGTATCGGTCAGCATGCTCCCTCCCTGTGTGTTGTCCAGGCGGTCCACCAGCACCTTATAAAAATCTTCCCGGTCCTCTTTCCCGGAGATCATGTATTGATATGCCCTGTTCTTATAGGGAATGATCTCGGAACGTGTCACATAGAACGGTGCGCCCAGGTCAATTTCCACCCACTGGGGAAAGAACTGTGCCGACCACCTGTTCAGCAGATTCCCGTCGGTAATGTTTTCGGCCGCATTATCTGTTTGCTGATCAGAATAATCCATCAGTTTTCCCAGGGCGAGGTTCTCCCCGGGCTCGGGTGGCTCCACCCATTCTCCCCGGGCCAGTTTATATACTTCCGAGCCTGCCAGCAAAAAGGCCCCGACCCCGAAATCCGCCGTAGATTCAAGGGTTACCGGCTGGGATGATTTGGGTTCTTTCCCCACGTTCTGCACATATCCAAGGAACCCTTCCTGGTGGACAGCCACAGTGGACAATCCATGCCAGGCTTTTTCAACCACCGGGTAATAGGTGGCACTGTCCAGCAGACCGTTGTTGATCCCCCAGGCCAGCCCATAGGTAAAAAACGAAGTTCCGCTTGTTTCGGGTCCTCCGTAATCATCCGGATCGGCCAGGCTGACGTTCCAGAAACCGTCTGTCCGCTGAACCTCCGTCAGGGCTTCCGCCATGGATTGGAAGGTCGAAATGTATTCATCCCGGTGCGGATCCCCTTCAGGCAGGTATTGCAGTGTCCTCACATGGGCGCCAAATACCCATCCATTGCCCCGGGACCAGTAGCAATTCCTGCCATTGGGGGTGGTAAAGGGAGGATCAAAATTCTCATCCCTGAACCACAGGCCGGCATCCTGGTCATACAATCCCCGTCGGTATTTGGTATCGGCATACAGCGCATACAATTTTTCAAAATAAAGGCTGTCTTCATGGAGCACGCCCAGCCGGGTGAATACCGGCATGGCCATGTAGAAAGCATCGATCCACCACCAGTCATCCTTCTGCTGGCTGTTCACCATGCTTTCGATGCTCGATTGGATGTCTGCAATCCGTTCCGGCTCCGGATCGATCCCGTACAAATCCAGGTAAGTCTGACCGGCACACTGGTTATCGGCATGCCGTGTGGTGGGCCCGCCTTTCAATCCCCATCCATTGTTCTGGGCCCATTTGAGCGCATAATCCAGGTATACCGGGTCAGGGTATATCTCGTATAAACCCATATGGCCCGTGAAGTATGCCGCCCGGTCCCATTCATAATCACCCGGATCAAGGTGACCGTTCATCCAGTAGCCATTCACTTTAATAAGGGTATGGAGTATTTCGGCCCTGGAGGGCAACTGGCATTGAATTGCCCCGCTGTCGGCAAGCAAAACAATGATGATTGTCAGTACCCGGTATGGAATGATCCTTTTCATTGCACCGGTGATTGAATCAGCAGTCTTTTTGTAATCCTACCCTGTTCACAGGCCAATTGCACAATATACATTCCGGGAGAAAAGGCATCCGTCCGGATCCTCACCACTCTGGAGGAAACCGGTATCCGGGTCACCCTGCCAAACATGTCACAAATAAATACAGAAGATGCGTGTACTGATTCCGGAATAACCAGGGTAACACGGTCACCCGCCGGATTGGGATAGATACGGAAACCGGGATGATCATTCATATTGACCGTTCCTGTTGTGTCTGTAGATTCTTTGACCACCGGTGTAATCCTGAACTCATCGAAGTAGACCTCGTCATTATAGGAGCAGAGTCCCACCTTTCCTTCGGTAAGATCCTCCTCCACCTCCCAGTCATTGTCCCCGTCCTCCAGCCAGACATAGAAATATCCATCCACCGCCTCTATGACCAGGGTATGGTATCGGTCATCGGGAATAATGGAGGTATTCAGATTGAGAATGGAATACCTGACTCCGTCTGTTACCCGGAACAGTTCGTTTGAGCCGGCATCCTTGTTGGCCAGGAAGTAATAGAAGTTTTCCGGATCGGTATACCCCATGATGACCCCGTAATCGGCAAACGCATTTGAACTGTTGTCATATTCAGGCTGCCTGGCGGTGACTTCCATCACAAAATCCGTAAACTGAAAATCCTCCAGCAGGGAATACTCTCCCGGCATGTCCCCGTTCTGGCTGTAATCCGTTGTATTGATGTGGTAGGTACCCCTGTCGCCATCCTTTTCAAGGCTCCAGCGGGAGGGTGTTTTCGCTGCCCAGTTCAACCTGCCTCCATTCTCAAAATCATCAAAAATGGTAAGAGAATAAACGAACCCGATGGAGTCCGGTTCCATGGTCAGGGGTGTTTCGGCCCTGTCAGGGATATTGGCCACCGCCAGAACATATTCCCGGTCAACCTCCAGGTCCGAAACCGTTAAGATCACCGTTGACAGGTCATCTTCAAGGTCGGCGGATGTGATGGATATCCCTTCAATGGAATAATTCCCCAGCTCCGTTGCCGAAGCTTCTTCGACAGGTTCGCTGAAAATCAACCGGAGGGTGTTCTTATCAACAACCACCAGCCCTTTTACATAAGGAGGAACCAGGTCTTTGGAGAACCGGAATTCTGCCCGAAGTACCGGACTGTCATACAATCCCTCTTTGAAGCCGCGGGCCTGTACCGTGATATTGCTCATGATTTCAAAGGGAACCTCGTACAGGGTGGAAAGTATGGTCGGATAACTGCCATCAAGGGTGTAATGGATCCGGGCGCCCCCGGTGGGAGTGGATAATTCCACTGAAATGGCCCTGTCATAGCTGCCCGGGGAGGGAGATATGACCGGTTTTAATACCATCTGGCCGGTTGGACCTGAAAACTCAATGGGCCCCATGTCATAGTATGTTTCCTTGCCCGTCCCGCTGTTGTCCACATCGGGGTAATCGATCCGGGTGCTGTCATAATAATCGGTGACCGGAGTGTGGTCATCCACAAAAGCGGCATCGATGGCCGGACTGCAGGGCAACAGGCTGAACATACCGGCGGTAACGTCAGTATAAGTCCGGGGATCGTCAAGGGGAGGAATGCCGGAAAAACCGGGATCCAGGACAAAAATATCATGTTCCTGCAGGGGCATGCCCTGGTTCTTCTGGGCGATGATGTTGTAATCGAAATGATGGTTCTCAGGATCGAATCCGATCCCTGCATGATTCAGATTGATGCTCTGCATGATGTTGTTGTATGCATGCAGGTTGGTTACATCCCTTCCCAGGGCCAGTCCCCCGTACCTGCTTTTCCAGAATACATTGTTATAGAGCCTTACACTGTCTGCATAATGGATATACAGCACAAAACCCGTGGCCGGTGAATAGAAGATGTTGTTCTGAAGCGTCAGGTTCTTTACCAGTCCTCCCCAGTTGCCCAGGATCAGGCAGGAGGTGGATTGGATATCATAGAGCAGGTTCCCGTCAATAAGCACATCCGAAGAAGATGATATTTCAAAACCATCGCTGTGCCCGTTATAGCAGGGACCCTGGATAATCCCGTCGGTTCCCTTGCCCAGCAGGTGGTGGATCTTATTCCCGATAAAACTCACGTGGCTGCTGGAACTCATTTCAACCCCGTCGTCCGCTATGTTGTGTATATCGCAATGGCTGATCACCAGCTGTGTTGTATTGGAGGATATCCCGAAACCCGAGCAGGCCTCCCCCATTCCGTTGATCTCACAGCTGTCGATTACCACCTGTGTGGAGCCATAAATATGGACCACATTGTCCTTGTTGTGGCTGAAGGTGCAGTTCCTGATGGTCACATTGCTGCAATTGTTCAGATACAGCCGGCCATAGGAACCATTCTCGATCACGAAGTCGCTTGAATCGGTGATGACCAGGTCCTGGGATCTGAGAACGGTACAGGAACATGCAATGATAAGGACAATGATGATTCTTGCTTTCATGAGTACGTTTTCTACCGGATATTGATCGTCTTTTTTCCTCCGGATATTTTTATGCGGTTACCTCCCCATACGAAAGTACCGTTCAGATCAGCCGGCAGCTCAACGGTGCCGGAAAGACCCGAACTGCCTCTCCTGGTCAGGTCAACGCTGATATCCCCCTTCGGATGGGGCATGGTTGCTTTTATATATTCAAGCTTCCCCAGGGCCGGTGCAATCAGAACGGACCTGAAGCCGGGTTCTGCAGGCTGGATCCCCGCCACCGTATGCAGGAGATCAAAACAGGGACTGGCGCTCCAGGCATGGCAATCAGAGCGCATATCAAACTCCCGTTCCGCAAAGGTGGTCAGCCCGAGATCCAGCATGATTTTCCATGGCCCCAGGTGGTCCAGGTACACATCAGCCATCCCCGCTTTCTGCAACGCACGGAAAAGGTAGAACCTGAAATAGACGGTGCACTGAATGAGCTCTTCTCTTTCCAGGACACGCATCATCAGCTCTTTCTGCTTTTCTTCAGGCACGGCGCCGGTCAGGATGGCAAAAATATTGGTGTGCTGGGAAAAGATCTTCTTCTCCGGTGTTTCGGCAAATAATCCTCTGTAGGCATCATAACAGTGTTTGTTGACAGCATCGAGGAGGGCATCTGCCATCATGCGGTATTGACCGGCCAGCTTCTTTCTGCCCAGCCCAAGGCATACCTCTTCTGCATTTTGCAGTGCATAGGCAAACTGCAGGCTGATGTCTGCACTGTGCCCGTATTCGGCACCCGGAGGAACCCCGTTGGGGAATTCAGGGGCCCAGTCGGTAAAATTCCACCATTCCAGGTTCCCGAGCAGGCCGTTCTCATCCACCCTTTTTTCAAACCAGTCAATGACTGAAATCATCCCGGGCAGGAATTTTTCCACAAAATCCAGATCATCCCTGAACATGTAATAGTCATGGATCATGGCAATCCACAGCAATGAATAGGTAGGTATCACCTGGTAAATGTAGGAAGGATATCGGCTGAGGGTCAGACCCTCCGGAATCCGTGAGTGATCGAACTGTTCAATGGCATTTTTCGCCAGCCTGTCGTCTCCGGAAACACAATAGGTGATCAGTGCCTGGATCCTTGTGTCCCCGATGTACTGAAGCTGTTCGTAATAGGGACAATCCGCAAAAGTCTCGGTGCTGTTCAAACGCTGCGTTCTCCAGGCCACCTCCCATATTTCTGACAGCAAAGGTTCACTGGATTCGAATGATCCGTTCTGCTGAAAGGGATAGGCCCAGAAGATCCCGTAGAAATCATTCAAAACCAGGGGTTCACCGGCGGTTTCTATATCCAGCTGCACAAACCTGTATGTCCGGTACCAGAGGGTGGTGTAAAGCCTTTCGCCTCCCCCTTCAGGATGGATCAGATCATAATATCCCATGATCTGTTTGCCTTCGAACTTGTTCCTGTTCCCTTTCCTGAGCCGGACATTGAAGTGATCGCCTGATTGAAGATTGGTTTCATCCACTTTCTCATAGAGTGCTTCTGCGTAGGTGATCTTTATTTTGCTTCCTCTCCCGCCACTGGTAACCAGCCGGGGATACCCTATCGTAAGCCAGGTCTGGTCAAGCAGGATGGAAGCTTTTGTATTTGGGGGGATAATTAATTCCTCTTCTCCGGAAAGAAATCCATCAGGTGTTGATACCCCCTTGCTCCTGACCACCCTCTGCAGGCGGACTGCCCTTTCTTCCATGGGGGGGATGTTCCGCGGAACAAGGAACCAGGCACTGCCGAAAATGAAATTCCTGCCCACGGCTGCCTCTGTGCTGGCAGGTCTGGGAGTCAGCCACCGGCTGTCATCAAAGGATGCCTTCTTCCATCCCCAGGGGTATGCTGAACCGTCAATTTCATCACAGGGACCGGCCGCGTAATATCCCCCTACCGAATCACTGGTAATGGGAATACAGTGGTATGCACTGTTCCTGGTGACCTTCCATAAACGGTCACCCGTATCGATGGTGACCTTATTTTCAGCATCGCTCTGCAGGATGAAGGCTGTCTGGTTGGTGTGCTGCTCCACATGCCGGTATTCCCCGAAATTGACCACTTCGGCGGCAATGATGTTCTCTCCCGATTTCAGGTACGGGGCGATATCCACCGTTTCGTACCGCCAGTGAAGCAAATACCCCCGGGCCGGGCCCGAACTTGCCTTTTCACCATTCACATAGAGCCGGTAGCGGTTGTCAGCAGAAACATAGACCAGGTATTTGTCCGGTTTCTCTTCCAGTGTAAAGTTGCGACGGAACAGAAACAGACCGTAATCTAGGGTGGATTCGGTGGGGTGGGTAATCCATTTCGCTTTCCAGGTATGCTTCAGCTGTGAAAAATCTTTCCCGTCCGCATTTTGCAGCACACTGGATTCCTGGGCAATCAGGTTCAGGAAAAGAAGCAAACCTGCCCATACAAGAATGGTCCGTCGTCGAGTTACCATGATAAAACCAATATGAAAAGGAACCTTCCCTGAGGAAGGCTCCCGTTCATAGAAAAAAACTACTACTACCTTGTTGAGAGGAAAGTCCCGCAGGGCAAGCCCTGCGGGACATAAAGCAAGCTACTTGATTATCAGTTTATTAATAGCCAGTTCACCCGACTTCATGGTGGTCCGGATAAAGTACACTCCACTATGGAAGTTTTCCGTGCTGATGGTAATGGTTGATTCACCGCCGGTAACCATTTCCATCACCTTCTGACCGGTCAGGGTATACATCTCGATCTTTCTTGAACGATCAAGCCTGTCGAGTGTAAACTGCCCGGATGCAGGGTTCGGATAGAGCAGTACACTGGAAGCACTGGCTTCTCCCGGATCTTCAACAGAGGTCAATAGCCCGCCTTTGATATTATCAAAGTATACCATGTCATTGGAGGAACCGATACCCATCTTGCCACTGCCTAACATGAGGTCCTTGGCTCCCTGCGGCAATTCTTCCCAGTGGTTGAACTGCCAGCCGGAATAGACCTGGCCCATGGTCAGTGTATCGATATCGATGGCATAGTACTGATCACCATTGACCAGCATCCTGATGATGGTACCCTCGCGCTCCAGTCTTATGAGATTCCAATCATCGAAGCTGCTATCGTCCACGTAAGGAATACATCTTTCAGGCGGGATCTCCTCAATCGGGTCACCCGGATCATCCGCCTTGGTAAGACGATACTCCTGACCCTCATACATCACCCGGAATCCTGAAATGCCAAATGCATCTCCCGCTCCTACCGGATTCTCAACCTGTGGTCCATGATGAATGAAATACATGGCCTGGGCGAAGTTTGCTTCATCGATATAGGAGAAGTATATGACACCATCCTCGAATTTGGTCTCGTTTTCTAAACCATCATATCGCTTGACCAGCTTCATATCCGCTGATACGTAGTAATCATAGTTAAATTCCATGCCCTG
>Ga0180431_10006972_pt1 | contig 13289 bp, 11 predicted proteins | sample SS_ome_11_FD_132459 | JGI IMG/M metagenome (GOLD analysis project Ga0180431, IMG submission 132459) | Hypersaline lake sediment archaeal communities from the Salton Sea, California, USA - SS_1_MS_1 metaG | ecosystem: Environmental > Aquatic > Non-marine Saline and Alkaline > Hypersaline >... | reverse complement strand
GTACTGTTCCGTAAGCGCCATGCTGAGCAAGGCGTGTAAAATGACCTACGAGCTGAAAACGGCCTGAATACCGACGGCAGTGCGCCCGTCATATTTTTTACCGCGGCCGCCAGAGGAGAAATGCGTGGAAAAATTTCTGGTCGTCTACCTGATTGGATTTACCGGGATATGGAAGGCCATTCCGGTCGGATTCATCCTCAGGACTCCTCCCTTCTGGATAGGCGCTCTGACCGTTCTCGGAGCATCAACCGCGGTTACACTCCTCTACGGATTCGGAAAAAGAGTAAAAGTGTGGGTAACCAGAAGAATCAGATCAGGACATATGACAAAAAAAAGAAACAGGGCGAAGCGCCTTTCGGACCATTACGGCGCCATTGGCTTCGGGTTATTCGGCACATTGATCCTGGGACCTATATTCACCATCATTACCGGGCTCATCATTACGAACAATGAACGCAAACTGCTCGTCTGGACCCTCATAGGCATATTTGTCTGGACCCCGGCCCTGACGGCCGTTGCGACAGCGAGCCTGGACCTCTTTTTCAGGCTCACGCCCTTCCAATCACGGGGAGCGGTTATCACGGGCACCCTTTTCTAACAACCGGTGACAGTTCCTAAAGGAACTGTCACAAAAGGAACTGTCACCTTATTTGGAGGTGAGGGCGTGGGCCTCCTGTTCGAGGGCACGGCCCCGTTCAGCCGAGTCGATAAACTCGAAGCGGATGGTAATCGAATACCGCTGACGTCCCTCAATCATGCAGAGTCCCCCGGATTCCCGCAGGGCCCCGCGGCCGAGCGGGGTCACGGTCCCCGGCTCCAGGCCGGTGACGTAAAATCCCTTCCTCGGCATCTTCCACTGCGTCAGCATGGGAAGCTCATTCATATTGAACCGGATCGCGCACCCCAGGGGAGCCGAATCGCCCGCTTCGGGGTTGAAGAGAGCCGCGAAGGTGTTCCCGTCCTTATCCGCAGCAAGGGTGTGGAAGAAGACCTTCTCCTGATAACCCGGCACGGGTTCCGGGTAGGTCATACACTCCTCGACTCCCCTGTCCTTTCGTGCCTCTTCGTCCCTCGGTTCGGTCTTGACCACGGGTGCGATAACCCGCGCCCGCGGCCCGAGCAGGGGAAATCCGAAGTTTATATGGTAGAGCATGAGCAGGGGTTCGGGCTCGAAACCCCTGTTTTCAACGACGTCGTGCAGGATGAAGCCGCTGGACCCGAGCGTCGTCTCGATGGAGCGCGTCAGGGCGAGGTTCTCGAAAAGGGCCTGCGATTCCCGCATCGTTCCCTTCAGCCGCATGACGTAATCGCCGTTTTTCCACTCCTGCTCGAGGCACACGTTTTCCGCGCCCGCGTTCGACACCCTGCCGTGCAGGCCGAAGGGCACTCCCCCGTCAACCGTGGGAGCGCCGGAGTTCACGATCCCGCATGTTGTCAGGAGGCCGGCGAAAAAGCTCCTGAGCCACCTGAGCCCCGGCTCCTCGTAGTACCCGGGCGCCGTGATACCCGTTCCCGAAACAAAGCTGACCGGTTTCCCTTTGTAAACGGCTTCAGGGATGTCCATGCCCCTCCCCGGAAGCACGGTAAACTGCAGACCTCCCCCGGTATCGAATCGAACGCCCCTGACTCCGTCGGCTTTTCCGTCCGTATAAACGTACGGGTATGCACCGGCGATTTGACGCATGTCCCCCACCAGCGCGGAAAGCTTCTCCCTGTCCCAGTCTCTTCCCAGATAAGTTGCCATGGCTGTCCTCCGGTTTTTCAATTGTTCAGACTATGGAGATTCTGTATTACCGTGTAAGCGCCTCGCCCGCTCCATGTATCATGGAGGGACGGACGATGATTTCTCTGCTGAAGCCGCTCTCCTGGCCGGCGTGGTCGACCGCGGTCAGGCTTATGAAATAAACCAGCTCGTTCTCCAGGCCGCCGAGCACCATCTCCTCGATACCGCCATTCTCCGCGGACCGCTCCGCATCGCGTTCGGTTCCGGCGGGAAGGAATACCGGTGAGGGTCCGAGTGAAGACCCGATTCCGAAGTAGTGGCAGGCTTCGGTTCCGTAGTAGAGGTTGTAACCGGAAATATCATGTTCGCGATTCATAATCCATCTGACAAGAACACCCCTGTCCAGGGGTTTCCAATCCCTGAGAAGCGGGGGAGAGGGAGGCGGGTCGGGAAGCACGGAAACGGTCAGGCTCTTGAGAACCGGAGTATAATCACCGCCCGTGCCGAGCAGCTCTATCTTCCACTGCAGGAACCTCCCGTTCAGCCCGAGGTCCCGTAAATCCTCACCGTTTCGCACCTGCACCCACCCGGGGACTGAACCGTGCATGTTCCGGACAAACGAAGATTCGTCATCAACAGGACCCGCCTCGACCGGGGACGCATCCGGTTCGAAGTACACCGGTGATACCCGGCAGTACACCCTGACCGCGGTCCCCTTCTCCTCGAGCGCGCTCCACGATACCGATACGAGCTCCGTACCCCTGTTGGTGAGGTCCACGACATCGCCCGTTACGGTCCCTGAGAGCCGGTAGTCGCCCGGGCTGTACGTGGAGCGGCCCCGGGTGATCCGGAACTCATCCATGTACCCGAGGAACCTGCTCCCGAGCACGAGCGGCACGGCGAGGTATGAGGAAAATCTCCCTCGGAGGAGATTCCCCTCCTCCCTTCCCGTATCGGTCGCCCATCCGATATCACTCTCGGCCCCGTCATGACGGAGCAAGAGCATGCCCGTTTCATCGTCATAGAAAAATCCGTGGTGATGCCACGCATTCGAAGGGGTCCGCTCCCGCTCCTCGAGGAGGATACGCACCGGGCTGCCGCTTGAATCGAAGAACACATCGTCGAAGAGCCATCGAAGCTTTCCGTTTTCGAAATAGGCCTTGACACCCGAAAACTTTCCTCCCGTTTCCACAGTCGGAGCATACCAGGAGAGCACGACGGTCCCGTCATAGACCGTGGCCGGGTAGAGATAGAAATCCATGGAGAAGCTCCGGAGCGGGCCCCTGCCGCGAAGCACGCTCCCCTCGAGCGGCTCGATCATTATGGAATCGTCAAAGCTGACAAATGCTGCTGCCAGCCCGTATTTGCCCGTCTCGGCGGAATGCGACACTGTCGACTGCACAACGTCATAATCGGGAAATTCCGGAACCGCGGGCACCGTGCCCGGTATGTCGAAAGAGAGGTAGAGGTCGGTCGAGGGACCGGGGCGGACGGTGTTTTCACCGAGCATCACGTTCAGCTCGCCCATGCTCGAGCCCACGACCCGGACCCCGTCCATACCATGAATATCGTTCCAGCCGTGCTCCCGTCCTCCCCACTCGAGCTTCAGGAGCTCCGTTGACGAGAGGACCTGAGCGCATGACGCGGCCCCGGAAAAAAGGAGCAGAAAAATGGAAAGAAACAATCTCATCATTACGGACAAGGAAAAACACCTGCTTTAACGGTTTATTACCCTCTTTTGTATATAATCGAAAAGGATCAGCGTCTCCATTAACGTTACTTCAGTGCTGATAATCGGAACGACCGTAACCTTTACCTTGTACGTGGTTTCTCCGGTCTTTATCTTCAGGTCCTCGAGCACCTGGTTTTTCGGTTTCGTTTTAATTTCCTCGAGCGTTTCGAGAACGGTGTCGTTCTCGATCACCTTCCCGACCGGAAGCCCGACAACGGTTCTGTCACCGATGTTGAACGCCTTGACAAAGGCGGAGTTTACATAATTTATCTTGTACTCTTCCGACAAAATGACAATCCCCTTTTCCATCGCCTCGGAGAGAAACATGAGCTTCTGCTGCGAAGCCCTGAGCCGCTCGACCTTTATCTTGTCGAAATCCCTGAGCTGTGCCATGAACTTGTTCAGCCATTTTCCGAGATTGCCGAATTCGTCCTGTTCGGGAAAAGAGATGTTCAGATTAAAACGGGTGCTCCGGTCGCTGGAAAGTCTGTCGATCATCCTCTTGTACGCAACAAACCCCCTCCTCCGCGTGACCGCGAGTATGAACGAGCTAATAACGAACCCGGCTCCGAAGAAAAAGATGACGATTATTCGAAATATCCCGACCGCCGACTGCATTGCCGGGTCCTGCCACTCATAGCTCACCCAGAGCGAGGGACCGCCGATAACGATGGTAAGTGCACCGAAGATGAAAAAAAGGATGGAAAAGAAGGTATAGGCACGCATGAAAACGGTATAGGACAGCTTCATTGGACATACCCCGTGTTTGATTAAAAACCGGATCGGGGCTTACTTGCCCCTCTCCAGGGACCGCTCGAGCTCCGAAATCGCCCGTTCGGTTCCCACCATGACAAGCACATCCCCTTCGGCTATGACATCGTCCGGAGAGGGAAAATCCACGTACTTCTCCACAAAGACATTCTCACCCGTATCGGTTACCTGCGGTGTCTTCTTTTTCAACCCCACTATATTGACTCCGTACCGGGACCTGAGATTGAGATCACGTATCGTCTTCCCGGCGTATATCTCACCCGCCATGACCTCCGCGATAGTGTGCTCTTCCGAAATATCGAGGTGATGCAGGATGTTCGTCGAGCTCAGCCTTCGCGCGAGCCGCATCCCCATTTCCTCCTCGGGCGATACGATCTCATCGACACCTATGAGTGACAGTATCTGACGATGGCCCTGGCTGTTTGCACGGGCGATTATCTTGGGTATTTCCAGCTTTTTCAGGAGAAGGGAGGTGAGAATACTCGCCTCCATGTCGTCGCCTATGCAGACAATGCCGCAGTCGACCCTGCCTATGTCAATGGCAAGGAGTGATTCCTCCTTTGTACTGTCGAGTACGGCTGCTTCCGTCACGTCGTTCTTGATGGCCTCGATGTGCGTCTCAATAGCGTCTATCGCGACCACCTCCATGCCTTCCTGCATGAGGTTCTTCGCTACCGAGATACCGAAAACACCGAGCCCGAATACGGCAAACTGCCTCATACCCATCCTCCTCCCTATCCGACCATGACCCGCTCCTGCGGATAGGTCACGAGCTTCGTTCCCTGCTGATTGCGCACGGCCAGGACCATAGTGAGCGGTCCCAGCCTTCCCACGAACATACATATCATAATAACGATCTTTCCGAAATCACTCAAGTCCGGTGTTATTCCCGCGGACAGCCCCACGGTGCCGAAAGCTGATACGGCCTCGAAATAGATGTGCATGAAAGAAAAATTTTCGGAGTATCCCAGAAGAAGCGACGCGAATATGACGACAACGAGGGCAAGAACGAAAATGGCGAACGCCCTGTTGACGACCTGAAAGGGTATGCGCCTCCTGAATATTGTATTGAATCGCTGGTCCCGCAGAATGGTTACGATTGAGAGAATGAGGATGAAGAACGTCGTTGTTTTGATTCCTCCGCCGGTGGAACCCGGAGATGCCCCGATGAACATCAGTATGCTCAGCATGAAGAGAGTCACGGGCCTGAGGGAAGCGATGTCCACCGTGTTGAAACCCGCTGTTCGTGTCGTGACGGACTGGAAGAGGGAACCGAGCAACCGCTCATGGGGTCTCAAACCCGCGAGGACGTAATCATGCTCCAGGAAGAAAAAGCCCAGGGCACCGGTCACGACGAAGAAAAACGTGGCAATGAGAACTATTCTCGTTTGAACGTGTATACGTTCGCCCTCGCCTTTTCCAATCCTTTTCCCGAGATTGAGCAGAACGGTGAATCCAAGCCCTCCCGACACGATAAGCCAGATAAGGACGAGGTTCGGCAGTACATTACCGACCGCTCCCATGAAGCTGTCCGCGTAGAGTGAGAACCCGGCGTTGCAGAAAGCCGATATCGAATGAAAGATCGAGTAGAAGAGCGCCTCCATGACCCCGAAACCTCTTCTGAAATGAGGGAAGAAGAGGCCGACGCCCGCGATTTCGAATACGAAGGTGATAAAAACGATCGAGCGAATGATAGTGAAGAGATTTTTCAGATCGCCCTGGTCGAGAAGGTTCGCGGTTGAAAACCGGCCGTAGAGGCTCATCTGGCTGCCGAGTGAGACCTGGATGAACGCCGCTATGGTCATGATGCCGAGCCCGCCCACCTGTATGAGGAGGAGCAGGATACTCTGTCCTATCCGTGAGAAAAGCGCCCCCGTGTCCACGACGATGAGTCCTGTAACGCAAACCGCCGATGTGGACGTGAACAGGGCATCGATGTACCGCAAGCCGGAACCCTCGACATGCGCGTAGGGAAGATAGAGGAGAAATGAGCCGAAGATAATGATAACGGCGAAACTCGCGATGATCAGCTGGGCCGGATTGACCCTGAAAGACCGGAAAATTTCACCGAGACGCTCGGACTGAACGATGAATTTTATGAAGAGAATTATCTCGATAAAAGCAAGGAATAGACGCGAAAGGATGAAGGCGAGCTCATGCTCATAGGGAACGCGGTTGAAATAGTAGAAACCGAACCCGAGTACACCGGTTATAACGATACGCCGCCAGAAGTGCTTTAAATAGAGGCCCAGGCGGGGACGAAGAAGAAAATGGAAGAGGAGCTCGAACCCGAGTATCCCAACCACCACCCTGCCTATATCGTATACGAGCGGCCTGAAGGGGAAGCTCAGCTCGAAGAGCACGTAAATAAATATATCGACCTCGATGAATACGATGAAGAGATCGAAATAATTTGATATTCTTTCACTTGCGCTAGATTTCATAAGCCCGCGGCTCTTTTTCTGCGAAGGTAAGAAGCCTGCACGATTCCCCTTCAACCACGATATCGTCTTCAATCCTCACACCGCAGAAACCCGGCAGGTAAATCCCGGGTTCAACGGTCAGAACCATGCCTGTTTTAAACACACCCCCGAAATCCTCACCGGGATAGCCGTTATCGTGCGTATCGAGTCCGAGGCTGTGCCCGAGACTGTGTATGAAACGTCCGTCGTACCGGTCGAAGCCATTGATGTAATCCTTCACCTGCCTCTCGACGGACTCGGTGCATACGCCCTCCCGGATCGAATCCAGAGCGATACGCTGCGCCTCAAGCACGGTTTTGTAAAGGTGCGTCACCTCAGACCCGGGGGAACCGGTCAGATACGTCCTGGTCACGTCGGCATTGTACCCGAGGAAGCGTGCGCCGAAATCCACGAGCACCACGTCGCCGCTCTGCAATAAAGCGCATCCCCCGCTGTAGTGCGGCTTGCTCGTGTTCGGGCCGAACTGGACCAGCGTTTCGAACGCAGGGCCATCCGCACCGGACCTTCGCATCCGGTAATCTATCTCGAGCGCAAGGTCGGCCTCACTCATCCCTTCCTTCAGATACCGGGGAATGTTATCAGCCGTATCTGATGTAATTCTGCACGCCTCTTCCAAATGATTCAGCTCATCAGTATCCTTGATCATACGGGCCTTTCTGAAAGCGGGTCCCGCATCAACGAGCTCGCCCGTGAGTATGCCGCCGATATCGAGAAAGAGTGCGTGGGATATGGTGTCGAAACAAATCCCCACCTTTCGATAGGGGGACAGTACCTTCTCGAGCGCTTCATTCCGTTCGCGTTTGCTGCCGTATACGAGGATATCCGTGTATGCTCCGCTCTCCCGCAGAATCTCCTCCTCGAGCGTGGAAGTCAGGATGTACGTGTCTCCCTTCCTGTCGCACAGCACGCCGCAGTTCTCGAATACACCCCGACCCGCATTTATAAGATAGAGGAAGTTCTTATCCGCGCCGCTCCGGTTGTAGACGAAGAGCGCCTCCATTTCCTCACCGTCTATCGAACCGTCGGCCTGTTCGAAAACGCGGGCGATTCTCCGTTTTACGATCTCTTCCCTCTCTTCCTTCAGATGAGCCTGCATGCCGTTTCCAGTTGAACAGATGTTATTCGATTTCTCGAGGCGCTCGAAGCGGTCGCTATCAAGCGGTCGCTATCGTGACAGCAGCCCCGCTATCCTTATCATATCCGAGTCGATTCCCTTCTTCCTGGTCCATGTCTCCTCGAGTTTCGTGGTGACGACACGTCCCGATACGATCCCGACCATGATATCGGTCTGCCCGGCAGTGAGCATGTCCACGGCCGAGACACCGAGACGCGACCCGTTGATCCTATCGATGCTCGTGGGCTTGCCTCCCCGCTGTATGTGACCCAGTATGGTGACGCGTATATCCCTGCCCGTCTTCTCCTGCAGATAATCCGATATCTTGAACGCTCCCCCCGCGTCGTCGCCCTCGGCAACGACAATAATGGCCGAGCGTCTTCCCTGGTTCATACACTCGGCCAGATTCGAGGCCACGCGCTCCACATCGGTGGTAACCTCCGGTATGAGGATGTCCTCCGCACCGGCGGCTATCCCGGTATCGAGCGCTATGTAACCGGCATGTTTTCCCATGACCTCAACGAGAAATATCCTTCCGTGCGACTCGGCGGTATCCTTGATATTATCGAGCGCATCCAGGGCTATGTTGCACGCCGTGTCATATCCGATGGTATAGTCCGTTCCCCCGATATCGTTGTCAATGGTCCCCGGGATACCGACGACGGGGAGCGAGTACTCGGAGTAGAGGGCATGGGCGCCCTGGAAACTTCCGTCACCCCCTATAACGATAAGCCCCTCTATACCCTCAGACCGTATAGTATCCATGGCCCGTTTTCTTCCCTCGGACTTGTAAAAATCCCTCGACCGGGCCGAATAGAGTATGGTACCTCCCCTGGAGAGTATACCAGACACGGACGCATAATCCATCCGGACCATGTCGCCCTCGATCAGCCCCTCATAACCCCTCTTGATACCGAACACGGTCAGGCCGAGGCTCAGGGCCGTCTTAACGACCGCCCTGATTGCCGCATTCATACCCGCGCTGTCTCCACCGCTCGTCAGCAGGCCGATTTTTTCCATACGAGAAATCTCCCCCTTTTTCACCTCTCTCATAGATACACCAATTGCAGTATAAATACAACCTTTTCATTCGAAACCGGGGGAGAGATGGATGGAATGAAGCAGTAAGGAACCGACGGATCACACAACCACGAATCCAGCGGTACTTTGTATAAATGAGAAGGCTTGTATTTCTTGAATAAAAGGCAGGAATCAGGAACGGCCGCCCGCAGCGGGTTTTTGGCACTCTCCGGGGGGGCCCTCTCCATCCTTCACTGAAGAGGCGTTTTTATCCGGGGAAGGAGGGTTTTTCTCGTCAGCGGGAAAGACGCTCTCCTCCAGGTACTCATTCACAAACCGTTCGATATCCACTTTATTTACCTTATAATAGACACACATCCATTCGGAAGATCAGAACTGGGTGAAATACCCGATCGTCAGGTTCCTGATCATCCTCTTGGTCAGGGGCGTGTATTTAAAATCGAGCGAAATCGAGATCAAGTCCACGATATTGAAATTCGCACCGAAGTTGTAGTAGTTTTCCGGCCACCGCTCCCGCGCGAAATGTATGTTCTCTATCTCACCCTTGAGGGAAAACTCGGGACTCACCTGTACGTCCGTACCCAGGAATACCGTGAGGTTCTCCGGGTCTGAATATTCCAGAGGTATGACCGGGTATCTGAAACCGTATGAGAAGCCCTGCTCCATCCCCAGCAGGTAGAACCCCTGTGAGGCCACCACATAAAATCCGTTGACTATGGAGCCGTCCACCTTGCCCATGTTGCCCGTCATGAAGTAGGAGTATCCGATCGCTATGGGCGGCAGGGATGTTGAGCCGTCCGATACGAGAAAACGGGCGATAACCCCCGGCTGGTTCAGACGCGGCGTCTCGCTTCCGATTACATGGTCAGCATCGAAATATACACCGAGAAATGCGTAATCCGAGATCGCGAGAATTGCGCTTGTCAGGATTCCTCCCCCGTCGTATATGGAAAAACCGAATTTCATATCCCCCTTGTAGGCGGCGGCCGCTTTCGGAGTATCGATGACGTTGAGGTCATACTCACCCGCAAAGAGACCGAGGGGAATGAACACGAACAGAAGGAAAACGAGAATCTTCTTGTGCACGGTACTCTTCCTCTGCATCATTTTTTTCTAGTTATCGGTCTAATACGCGGGGTGATTAGTGCTATTTTACGGTCCCACAGCGGGAAAAAAGAAAAGCCATCCTCACGGGATGGCTTTTCAGTGGAGCTATACCTCGTCCTTATCTATACAGCAACAGCGCTCTGCTTTTTTTTCTTTCCCCTTCTCCCGTTTAGCATCAGCTCGTCCATGAACGTGAGGTGGGGCTTGTATACCTTATCTTCATACTCCCTTTCCCACGATCGATCGGCGATTTCGCCGTATCGCTCCGCGTAATCATCGAGCGCGGGAGCCAGTGTGGTGATGATCGATTCAGAGCCGGGATGCGTGGGATGCGCTCCGCCCTCCTCCACCACTTCCCGCAGAATATGGGGATTGTCAATGATCGTGCACGGACGAAGCAGGTTCCCGTTGTAAGGCCTTCTCTTCCTGAAAGCCCTGAAGAAATCGGACGCGAGAACCTCCCTGAGGCTCTTCTCTTTTATATTATCGGCCGCAAAATGGCAGAAAACACAGGGTTCAACGTCGCCGTTCGAAATGATGTGCAGGTATTCGTAACCGCCTGCCAGGCACCCGTTCGTCAGTATACCGTCGTTCCAGAAGTCGGCGAGCACGGCCTTTTTCGTGTCCCGCAGTTCGATCACGCGTTTTCGCCTGTAGTCCCTCTGCTCGGGTGTGGGCATGAGCTCGAGGTTGGGTTTCTTCCCAATGGGTATGTAATTGAAATACCAGCCGATGAATATGCCCTTGTCTATGTAGAAATCAACGAACTCGTCGCTGACGATGAACTCGTTGTTCTCACGGGTTGCGGTCGCCGAGAACCCGAAGATCACGCCGCGTTCCCTGAGTCTGTCCATGGCGTCCGAAATTTTCCGGAAAGTCCCCCTGCCCCTCCGTTCATCCGTTTCCTTTTCGAAACCCTCCACGCTGATGCAGGGAAGCCCGTTCCCAAGCTCGGCGAATTCATCAGCACGTCGGTCGTCGATGAGCGTACCGTTCGTGTATATCTGGAATATCACGTCGTTGTGGGTGGCCAAAAGCTCGGTCAGGTGCGGCCACATATTCGGCTCACCTCCCGAGATGACGAAGAAGAAGATCCCCATATCCTTCGCTTCGTTGATGATCCTGTTGACGATGCGGATATCGAGATCTTCGGCTTTCTTATAATCGCCCGCGTAGCATCCGTAGCAGTTCAGATTACACTTCATGGAGGGGCTTATGACGAGCAGGGAAGGAGCGTACTCGCCCGTCTCGTCGAAGTATGCCTTCCTTCTCGGACCGTAAACCGTGTACGGCTTGACGATGAAGTTCTGTACGAACTTTTCCTTTACCGGCTTGGACAGCGTCGGGAACCCGCGGTGAAGCCTGCGAAGCATGAGATCGAGCATAATACCGGCTTCGGGCATAGACTGCCTGGTAATAATGGGAGAAACGAGCCGCATCCATTTCTTTTCAGACATCGAGGACATGAGCTTGAGTGCGGTTTTCGCTCCGATGGAAACGGCTTTCGACTTCACGATTGTCTGTACGTCCATGAGGTGGACCTCCGAAAACGAAGTGGTACGTGCATTGCGGTGAGCGGTTTCTTCAAACCGCCTTCAAGCCGGCATACTCCGCCGGCGTAGGGATTACCGGGTTCGGTTATACCTCCTTGAGATACTCCTGTGAGAGTATCTCCAGAAATCGATCCCCGCCCTTTATCTTGGCAAGGATCTTCTTTAAATAATCCATTGCAGCGGATTCTTTTTCATAATTCTCGATAAGCTCTTCCGTCTCTCTTCGGTTGTTAAGGAGATAGTTGATATAGGTGGAGAGCGGAACCATCCCTCTCTGCTCGTTCAGCCAGTTGGCCGTATCCTCATCTATGGTGATGTTGATCTTCACCTTGTTCATATACTACTCCTCGCATTAGTATGATTAATACTACCCTGTAATCGAATACTTGTCAACAGATTTTCAACAACGAGCGTCAGCACCCCCGGACTGTTTATCCCGTGTTCAAAATGAAACGGGCTTTAAGAATACAAAGACATGAAAGCCCATCCCGTTTGATTTTATGGGTATACGGGAGTATCATATCACATCAATCCGGTTTCATCCAGATGCTTTCATCGATTTACGAGGCGGGAGATCATGGCGCTTGACAGTAAATACAAATCCGGCCTCATGTTCATCATCCCGCTCATACTCATCGCGCTTCTCTCCCTGACCGTTCATCGGAATTTCGAAAAATTCTTTGTTCGAAAAACGATGTCGATCTCACTCGGAACACCCGTGAACGGGGAATCCGTTAAAGTCAGGTTCGACGCGAAACCGAATTTTTTCAATGAAGGAGCCCGAATCGTTAAACCGTCCGGGCAAAAGCGCGGATTAAAAATCGACACACTAGACTACAGCTTTCCCTTCTTCAGGGAGATCACCGGAATAGATATTGTCATAAACAAGCCCGGGGAAACGCGTATAAGGGAGATAGTGCTCGGCGGCACGCGTTTCGGTCCGCAGGAGATCGCGGAATATTTCATACCTTCCGTGGGATACACGCTCGAACCCGGAGACGGATTCATGCATCTTGAGGGCTCCCGGAATAACGCCGTGCTCCGGTATGACCGTTTCGAAAAAGACGGGATTTATTATACTGTGAAAAAGCCCGTGGAACGGCCGATCTTCTGGGCGATTCCGGGGGTACTTCTCTTTATATACATCCTGATTGTCTTTCCCGCGTTTCGAATACGTAAGCGCTCGAACTGTCTCAAGTGGATTCAAGCGTTGTTGGACAAACAAATAAATATACGGCCCTTCCTGCTCTCCCTGCTCGTCAACGTTGTGCTCTTCGCGCTCTACTTCATTTTTACTGCCCCCGCCTACGGCACCAATGACGATGTCAGTATAATGATGATCGCATCCGGTTACAGAACGGGGAGCCCCTCCGAATACCTCATCGCCCTGAACATCATCATCGGAAAGCTGCTGCGGTTCCTTTATGCATCGGCCCCTGGTGTAAACTGGTACACCGCGTTTCTCCTCTCCATTCATTATATTTCAATGGTTCTCATTCTTTTCAGCTTCCTGAATCGGCGAAGAACCGTCAGAAACCTGCTTTTATTCCTGCTGATCTTCATGCTCTTCGAGCTGCACTTTTTGATGCGACTCCACTGGACCACAACCGCATTCGTTACCGCACAGGGTGCGCTTGCATTCCTTTTATTTACTCACGGAAAAAATAAATGCGAAACCTGGCTGTATGGCATTGCCGGTACAGCACTATTCGTCCTTTCAGGACTGATACGGGAGGAGGTCTTCATTTCATGTTTCGTATTCGGG
>Ga0180431_10006971_pt1 | contig 13291 bp, 7 predicted proteins | sample SS_ome_11_FD_132459 | JGI IMG/M metagenome (GOLD analysis project Ga0180431, IMG submission 132459) | Hypersaline lake sediment archaeal communities from the Salton Sea, California, USA - SS_1_MS_1 metaG | ecosystem: Environmental > Aquatic > Non-marine Saline and Alkaline > Hypersaline >... | reverse complement strand
TGGTGGTCAACGTGCTGCCGCAGCCGCAAGGCGGCGTCATGGTCGGAGGGTGCCTGATGCGCGACAACGACGACTTGGCACAACTGATCGACTACGAGAATCGACGCTCGGGCAGTCAACTGGAGGTCCGCATCCGCAGCGACCGCAAGGTGCCCTATCGCATGGTCGAACCGATCATGGTTGCCTGCGCCCGCTCGGGAGTGTGGCGGGTGACGTTCGCCGTGGTGGGAGAACGGTGAAATAAGGCACTGCCTTGCCAGGGAATGACCATGCGACTACCATTAACCCACCATCAAGATCGCGGCCGTCTGGACGTGAAGATGACGCCGATGATCGACGTGATCTTTCTGCTGTTGATCTTTTTCGTTTGCACGGCCAGTTTTCAGCCGCCCGAGGAGATTCTGCCCACGCGGCTGTCGTTGCCGGGAGCGATCGACAGCCAACGGGAGGTGGACCCGGAGATTGTCGACCTCGACGAAATCATCGTCAAGCTCCTCTGGCGAGAAGGCCGGGCACGCTGGCAGATCAACAACCGCGATTACAGCCGCCTGGCCGATGTCCGGGCGGTGCTGATCGCGACGTCGGAGATGAAGCTCGATTTGCCGGTAATCCTCGACGTCGACGCGGCCGTGCCCATGGAGGACGTGATCGACCTCTACGATTTGTGTCGAGAAGTGGGGCTTGAGCGGATTCAGTTCGCGGCATCGGTGGGGGTGTGATGGATCTTCGTCTCGTTTTGTTCGCAGTGCTTCTGATACCGTCGTTCTCGCACGGCGAAGCCATTTCACAGGACCAGCGTTTCCTCGCCGGTCTGCGCGAGCGGGGCCTGTTCCAACTGGCGGAGACCTACTGCGTCGACCGGCTTCGGCGGCCGGACCTGGCCGATGCGCGCCGTGCCGATCTGGCGATCGAGTTGTCGCGATGCCTGACGGAGCGGGCAGTTAGTTCTCCGCCCGAGGCCCGACCGCCGCTCTGGCAACGGGCCGAGCAAGTGATAGACGACTTCGTCCGCGGGTTTCCGCGGAACCGGCGGCTGCCGCTGGTGCGAATGCAGGGCGCGCTGGGCCTGTTGACCCGGGGTGAACTCGCCCGGCAGGAATCGCAGGTCGTGTCCGACGGCGGTGAGCTTGCCGAAGAGGCTCGCGCCAATCTGCGAGAAGCCGTCGGAGAGTTCGGCCACCTGGCCGACGAGGTCGAACAGTTGCTGCGGCGCCAGAACCTTTCGCCCCGCGGCGATCCGGAGATCCTCTCCTCCGATCAACTCGCCTCGCTGCGGAAGAACGTCCAGTACGAGCTTGCCAGGGCGTATCGCAATCAGGCACAATGTTACGCCGCCGATAGCCCGGATCGGGCCAATGCGTTGACCCGAGCGGTGCAGTTGTTGCAGCCGTTGGCCGGTCTCGATCCGGCACACCCACTGGCCTGGAAGAGCCGCATCGACACGATAGTCTGCTATCGCTTATTGGCCGACTACGACACGGCACGCCGCATGCTCGATGCCGTGGGGAAGCTCGAGTTGCCGCCGTTCTTGAAGCTTCGCGCCCGGGCGGAAGTGATTCGCCTGGCGTTGGCGACCGGACGGCTGAGCGAGGCCGTCGCGGTAACTTCGCAACAAAGGCGGATCGACGGTATAGTGTCGCCCGAGTTGGACTATGCCCACTTGGAGACCTACCTCACCGCGAGCCGAGCGGCAACCGACGCCGACAACGAAACTCGGGCGACCGAGTGGCAGGGCAAGGCAACCGATCTGGTCGAGCAAATCGAACGGCTCCACGGCCCTTTCTGGACCCGCCGAGCCGGCATGCTCTTGGCTTTGCACTTCCGCCGGGCACCGCAAAGCGGAGATCTGGACACGCTGGTACGGATTGCCGAAAGCTCATACCGCAGCGGAAAGCTCGACGACGCATTGGCACTGTACGACGACGCCCGAGCGGCGGCGGCGAAAGAGAACAACGCGGCGAAGGCGTTCGATCTCGGCTACACGGCGGCCGCAATCGAGCACAATCGCGGTCGGCACGACCAGGCCCTGGCCAGATATCGGCGAATCGCCACCTCGATGCCCGGCGACCCCGATGCGTCGACGGCCCATCGGATGGCAATCTACCACGCCGGACAACTTGCCAAGAGAGAAACGCCCGGGGCCGTCGATCAATACGTGTCGCTGCTTAAGGAGCACTTGCAGACGTGGCCGGCCGAGCCGAGCGCCGAGGGGGTCCGCGTGCAACTGGGGCGGATGTACGAGCATCGGCGAGATTGGCCCAACGCGATCGCAATCTACCGGGCCGTCACGCCCGGCGACGCGGCACATCAACAAGCGGTCGAGGCGGCTGCACGCTGTTGCCGAGCGTGGCTTGCCCAGCGCAAAGCGGCAGGGGAGGCGACCGAGCAGATCGCCGGCAACGCCGCCGATTGGTTCGAGTCGCTCTTGGTCGATAGCCGGGGAAGTCTGCCCGAGCGGTGGAGCCCGTTGCAGAGGTTCGCCGTGCTGGAGGCAGCCAGACTACGGCTGAACTACTCGACGACCGGCTACGCCCAGGTGCAGAAGATCCTCACGGCCGCGTTGCAGGCCGCGGCCGATGCGCCGGCTGACTCGAAATTGGCCGAGTGGAAATCGTCCGCCCGGGCGCTGCTGGTCTTCTCGCTGGCCGGACAAGACCGGCGGAGCGACGCGGCCGAGGTGCTCACGCAGATCTCTGCCGGCCCGCCGGAACAACTAATGGCTTTGCTGGAGGGCCTAGGGCGTGTTGCGAGGGAGGCCCGGCCGCCGGTTCGCACCGAACTGGCCGAACTGCAACTCCGCACCATCGATCTGCTGCGGAACGGTCGGACTCCGTTGGCCCAGACGCAACAGCAGAGCTTGGAAAAACTCCGCGCGAAGGCCCTCGCCGATGCAGGGCGTAGCGGCGAAGCATTGCAGCAATACCACGCGCTGGCGAAGAAGTATCCCCGCGACGGCGCGATTCAGGAGGATTACGTCGAATTGCTGATGATGCGAGACGACCGCTCCTCGCTGACGGCGGCGCTGGCCAAGAGCCGCGAACTGGAGAGCCGATCTCCGCCGCAGAGCGAACGTTGGTTTCGCGCCAAGTACACCGTGGCACTGTTGCACTACCGGCTGGGCAACGAACAGCAGGCGGCCAAGATCATTCGGTTGCTGCAACTGCTTCATCCCGAGTTGGGCGGGCCGGAGTTGAAAGCCAAGTTCGAGACCCTGCTGCAACGCTGCCGGTAGTCATCTCGCGGAGCGAGACGACTACTCTACGGTGCGACCGGCCTCAGGATTCCGATCCGCCAACTGAATTGGCCGTAACCCTTTCCGGCCTTGTCCTTGTCGAACATGCCTTGGAAGACGAGCCTCAGGTTGCCGGGATCGACGGTTAGCGTCTGATCGTTTCCGTCGCGGATGAGTTCGCCGTGGCTGACGTTGTCGGTCCAGGGCTCCACGCCTCGTGCCGGGCGGATGTTCTTCCAGCCGGCGAAGGGGTTCTCGGCAGTGTCGGCCACCGGCGTCCATTGGCCATCCAGACGGTCGGCAACGTAGGCCTTGTAGTACCGCCGGCCGTTCTCCTCGATGATCGTGAGGTACTTGTCCTGGCCTTTGAGCCGGTAGGTATGGCTTGCCTCGAAGATCTTGGCCTCCAGCGCGAGCCGGCAATGATCGAAGCCGTCGGGGAAATCCTCGATGGCGGTCCACAGCCGCCACATCTTGCCGTTGAGACTGGTCAAGAACAGGTAGGCACGCCGATCGTCGCAGATAATCCAGTAATCGAGACCGCCGGCCTGGCGCGGATCCTCCGGCCCACCGTCGAGGATCGGCTTCGCTCGAGTCCACGACTCGGGCTTAGCAACGTCCCGCGTCGTGGAATATGCCACCCACATCTTCTTCGCACCGGGTACGCCCATCTGGTAGACAAGGTACCATTTGCCGTGCGGCGAGAAGTAGAAAACCTGCGCCGCGCAGTAGTAGTCGCTGTCGCTGACCTTCAGGATCGTGCGTCGCGACCGGTCGGCGTCTTCCCATTTCTCGAACGAGCAGTACTCGATCGCCGATCTGCCGGGCAGCTTGACAGTCATGAAGACGTGCCACTTCCCGTCATGGAAGACGAGGGTCGGATCTTTCTGGGCCCGGCTGGGCTCGTGGTCGCGCCGCTCGGGTGCAATCAGCGGGGCGCTGTACTCCCACATCGCGGGGGCTTTGAACTCTGCCGGCTCCGTGTTGCGGAGATCGTGCCTGCGACCGCCTTCGCGATTCGTCCCGTCTTGCGCTAGTACCCTTGAAGGTTCGGCCACGCTTCCGGCCAGACCTTGCAGGAAGGCCGCCCCCAGGATCATGAAGTCGAACACGTGCTGTCGAGTAGGCATGTTGCGGTCTCCTCGGTCGGCCGTTCTTCACGCGGAGGTTTCCCGGATTGCGGTTTTCACCTCGCCCCTGTCCCTGCCGAACATTATGGCAGACTTCCGCAACGTTGAAAAGCGCCGAGATGGGCGGCCGCCCTCAGTGCCTAGAGCCGATTGACACTCCGGCAAAGTTTGCTACGCTATTATCGGGTGTGGGTGTCTAAGAACGTGTTTTGAAATCCACGCTGGACAGAGTGTCGAGTTCGTTCAAATTCATCGATAACAACATCCGGCAGCATGAAAATCGCAACAGTTATATTGAGTTTGACCTTCGCGTGCCAACTCCAGGCCGCGGAAAGCCGGCCTCCCAACGTCGTCCTGTTTCTGGCCGACGACCTCGGCTGGCGCGACACGACCGTCTACGGAAGCACGTTTTACGAAACGCCCAACATCGAGCGGCTGGCCCGGCGAGGTATGAAGTTCACCAACGCGTACGCCGCCAGCCCGTTGTGTTCACCGACACGCGCCAGCATCCTCACGGGCCAGTATCCGGGACGCCTGCGACTGACAACTCCGGCCTGTCACTTGCCTCGAGAGGTGCTCGATCCCAGGCTGCCCGCCACCGGGCCTCCGACACGAAAGGCGCTGACTCCGCAAACGCGCACGCGGCTGCCGAACCGGTATCTTACGGTTGCTGAAATGCTTAAGACGGCCGGTTATCGCACGGGTTTCTTCGGCAAATGGCACTTGGGACACGCACCGTACCTGCCCGAGAATCAAGGGTTCGACGTAGTTGTCGGCGGGCGGCATCATCCGGGACCGCCGCGAGGCTACTTCTCGCCGTGGCCCATCGATACGATCCCTCAGCCGAGCAAGGGCGAACACATCACTGATCGCCTGGCGAAGGAAGCGGTCGAGTTCATTCGCGACAACAAGCAGCGGCCGCTTCTGCTCTGCTTCTGGGATTACTCGGTCCATGCTCCGTTTGAAGCGAAGCAGGACCTGATCGAGAAATATCGCGGGAAGGCCGCTCCCGATAATCCACAGCGCAACCCGGTCATGGGTGCAATGATTGAACCGCTCGATGACGCGGTCGGCGCGTTGCTCGATACACTCGATTCGCTTCGGCTCGCGGAAGATACGATCGTCATCTTCTTCTCCGACAACGGCGGCAACATGTACAACACGGTTGAAGGCTTGCCGCCGACCGACAACCGGCCGCTTCGCAACGGAAAGGGCTCGATCTACGAAGGCGGCGTACGCGTGCATATGATCGTAGTCTGGCCGGGTGAAGTCTCCTCCGGCACGACCAGTGAGGCGGTTGTTTCGTCGATTGACCTGTTTCCGACGATTCTCGATATGGTGGGCCTCCGCCCGCGTGCGGATCAGGTCCTCGACGGACTGAGCATCGCCGGCGTGTTGCGACGCCAATCGGGGGTTTCCGACCGCGCCGTCTTTTGCCACTTTCCGCATTACGTGAAAGCGACCGGCAATCTGCCGAGCACGTCGGTGCGGCTGGGCGACTGGAAGTTGATTCGTTTCTACGCCGACACGGCTCGGCAGACGGATCGCTTCGAGTTGTACAACCTCTCGAACGATATCGGCGAGGCGAGGAATCTTGCCCCGCGGATGCCGGAGAAAGTCAGGGAACTCAATGCCTTGATCGAGCGTCACCTCCGCGACACGCTGTCGCTGGTTCCGATCCGCAACCCCGCCTACAACTCCAACGCAAAGCGGCCCGACTTCGGGCGAGCTAGAACGGTCGGACGTGAACCGAACGCGGGATGACTATCGCGACGTGCCGTAACAAACGGTCTTCCCATTCATCAACGAGAGGAAGAGTCGGTTGTCGGCCGCGATCATTCCGTCGAAGACGGGCGGAGCTTCAAGATCGATGCACTCCAGGCGGCTTCCGTCCGTCGTGGATACCGCCCACAGCGAGCCGCCGTTAAGCCCTTTCCAGGCTTCGGTCTGTTGAGCCGCTTTTCGCCCGAGGTCGACGTCATCCGGTTTGTGCCAAAGGTCGACTTCGTCGATTACGTCCGGCGGACCGGCAAGAAAAAGAACGTCCTTGGTCAGTACCATTGCACGGACCTGGATCGGCAAGTCGGGCTTGATCCAATGATACTTCAACGCCGTCAACTGTTCGGGCCCGTACAAGCGGCCGCGGCTGAGCCATTGCGTCTGATTCCATTCATATTGCGGGTGTTCGGAAGCCGATTTCTTGACCCGGGCCGGACCGTCGACGGCTGGACGACGGTCGGCCTTGTACAGTTGATATTCGATCGTCGGCGCCTGGGCCAGGAACTGTGGCTTGCGGGCGAAACCGTAGATCGTTTCATCGTCGAACGAGAGGATACGGCCCGACGGGGCATGCTTCGCCGCCTCGAACCATACGTGCCAGCCGTAGACGGCCGTTACGCCGTACGTCCAGTAGCTGCGGTGGTGCCAGGCGTCGTCGAGCAATCCGACGGGGCTGAATAAGTGAGCGTCGTCGCGATCTTGCCGGGCGACGTCCAAGTCGGGTGCGATACGCAAACGATTACCATCCAGGTCGAACGGTTGGCTGCGCATGAAGATGCGTTTCCCGTTGCTGGTCAAGATATCGGCGTTCGCCACCGGCATGGTCAGGCCGATCCATCCGGCTTGCAGTTTCTGAAGATTTTCGCCGGTTTCCGGGTGGTTTTCGTCGATTTTGCGCATGGTGAGCAACTCACCCGTTTCGGCGTGGAGCTTTATAAAGCGAAGACCGCCGTCGAGAAACGCGTTTCGCCCGGCGACGCAGTAAACGGCCTCGCCGATCACCAGCACACTGCCGTGGACGGGCCACACCGATTCGACCTGGCCGTGGGAAACCATCCGCTGCCGGTTCGGCGCGGCCAGGAACCGCCACACCAGTTCCCCGTCGCTCGCGCGCAGACAGTAGACCCATCCGTCGTGCGATCCGAAGATGAGCTGGCCACCGCGGAAGGTCGGCGGTGAGTCGATGCGGCCGCCGCTGGTGAATTTCCAGATCCGCTCTCCGCTGGCGGCGTCCAGCGCGTGCAGCGTATGGCTTTCCGGCGTGACGGCGATCACGATATCAGCGGCCGATACCAGGCTGCCGAGTTTGCCGCCGACGCCCCCACTTGCAACCGGCCTACTTGCAACCGGCGTTGCCCAGAGCTTCTTCAGTTTTGCGGGAACGCTGATCGGTGCGTAGCCGCTGCGGGCCGCGTCGTGTCGATACATAGGCCACGCCGACGACGCGTCGAGGCTCTTGGCGGAAACCTCACCATAGGCCGGGCCGTTGCGGCGGCGATCGGAGTCGGATATTTTGTCGGGGGCATCCCCGCCGCGGCGCGCCGGCGCCATTGCGAGGAAGCCCGACGTCTTGGTCTCCAGAAGGCAGGCGCAGGGGTGAGGCCCCGTATAGATCAGCCCGTTGGCCGGCATGATCCCGTAGAGGCACGAACCTCGCGTCCAATGATTGACGTCGACCTTCTCGTTGCGTACGTCGACCACCTCGATGCCGGTTCGCGACGCCAGCAGATACCGCGAAGTGGCCTTCGAGCGATAGCAGCGAGGATGGAACCAGGTCATCTTGGGCGGCGCGAATTCCGACTTCACCTCGCCCGTATGAATGTCTTTGCCGACGAACGTGTTCTTGCCCATGCCGGCCGACCAAACCAGGCCGCCGATGACCAACGCGTCGCCCGGCGATACGTGGCCGGAGCGCGGATGAGAGGTTTTCCAGAGCAGCGTGCCGGTCTCTCGGGAGTATCCGCTGATGTTCGGGTGGTGTTGATAGAGGAGCACGTCGTCGTAGGAGACCAGCGTGGGCGGATAACGCGTGTTGAGCGACTGGAACTTGTTCACGTCGTCTTGCCGCCATCGCTGTTGGCCCGTCTTGCGATCCAGACACATCAGGTGCTCGCCGGTGTGGAAGTAGACGCTGTCGGCATCCACGGTAAGTGTAAGCCGGGCAACGGGCGACTTGACTCGCCATAGTTTCTTGCCGGAGTCGGCCTCAATGGCCGCGATGTGCTGTCTGTCGCTGGGTCTCCACAGTCCGATCGTGCCCATGGCCCGTTTCGACTCGGTCCAGCAGTGTTCGCTCTGGGGTTTGAAGACGTCCGGCTTGAAATCTTCGTTCACGCGGACAAACAGCACGCCGTCGGCGACGAGAATCTCTTCGGTGCCTTCGGTGTCCTTGTATGTTGCGGCCGTCTCGCCGGTGGCGGCGTCCAAGGCGGTCACGGGCTCGGCCAGACCGAGCGTCACGTATACCTTATCACCCACGGCCACCAGGCGGCGCGGTATCGTGGCCGGTCCGGCCTTCAGCGGCCAGAGGTGGGTGTGCCACAAGGGGATCTCGCGCCGCCAGAGGACCACGCCGTTGAAGGCGTCGCGGGCGACGAGTTTCCACTCGGGTGGCAACTGCACCGAGCAGCTCGGCCCCTCGTCCATCACGTAGAAGAGCCGGCCGGCGGCGGAGACCATGGCGTTCATGCCCGACATTTTTTCGTGCGAGCGGGTCCATTTGGGGCCGCCGTTCCATTGCAGTCGGCGAGGCGAGTCGACCACCGTATCATCGGCCACCGCGTTGTTGTCGGGACCATGCATAAAATGGGTCCACTCATCGATCTCGTCGGGCCACGGCTTGACGGTCTTCGTCCACCCATCGCCGGTTTTTGTGTAGGCCACGCCAAGCGGGGCCAGCACCCGCATTAGCTCGCCGGACGGCACGTCGTAGCAGTCCTCGGCGACGATCAAGTTCGCGAGGTTGTCAATGTAGGGAAGGTGCTTTCCGTCAAATTGAGCGACGGAAACCGGGCCGTAGACGCCAAGCGACTGGATGTGCGCGCGGGCCTTGGCGACCTGATCGTCATCGCTGTCGAGGCCATGCACGAGATAGCCGTCGCCGGCGTGCAAGGCGGCCGTGAGCCGCCCGTCACCGCATCCGAGGTGGACGATCAACCCACCCCGGACGCCCGTCTCGGCAAGAATGCGGGCGGCCAAGGCGTCAGAAGCGTCGGCGTCGGGGCAAATCAAGCATGGCCCGCAGCAGATCACAAGAAGAGCCGGAATATGGGATACACTTGGACGATTGCGGGAACGCATGGTCGAGTCTCGCTTTCTGCTGGACTTCTCGATCGGTGATACGGTCTGGTCGCTTGAAGCTATCCGCAACAGAGCTTCAGTTTAGCGGAAGCAACTCGGCGGGGAAAGCAGAAACACACGTTCGGACGGCCTGAGTCCGAGCAATCGTCGGGCCGATCACGCATCCTGCCTCAACCTTGGCACTCAATTTCCGTAATCCGTTACCTCGCCTCCCGCGCGAGTGCTTAGCGATCGCCACGCGTCCAGTGGAATAGTGTCGGTGATAAAACGAACGCTGCCATCGGCAAACAAGACGTTCACGCCTCTTGGGTGGTTGCTGCGAGCGGAGAAGAACCCGGTTCCTTTGGCGTACATGTCGGGAACGGGAGTATTGGGACGCATGTACGCTGAGAAGGTGGTAGTGGATTCGCGCCCCCAGATCCAAGTTGCGCCCCGAACGCCGCGCCAGCAGTTTGCGCTGGCAAGGAGGTTCTGCAGATCAGGATTGGTTACCCCAACCAGCCCGGGACTGCTGGGATTCAGCGAGAACTGGTTGCACATGCTGGCCATTTGGCGTTTCGGGTCCCGAGGCTCGGGACCATACGTATCACAATCCGAGCCTAGTAGCGACTCAGACATCATGATGGTGCAACTCGTGCCATCGGTCAGACTTTTGAACCGAACGGCCGAATCGTTCCAGAACATCCCATCGCTGGGGAAACGCAGGTCGTAGTTGGTGTCGGTTCCTGAGCCGCCGCAGACTACGTAGTTGGTGCCGGCTGACAGGCCCCCGCCTCCCGGGAAGTACAGGAGGCTGGAGAAACGGGGACTCCCACTGTCGCTTGGGCACAAGAACACCGAGACCACCATCTGCGCCGCGCTCGCCTGCACAGGATTGACACAGACGCTATTACCGCCACCTAGCATCAGAGGTTGGCCGAAGTCGATCGAATCGCTCAAGGATTTCTCTTCCAGGTACGGCAGGATTCTAGCGTGTACTGAGAAACTCGTGTGCGGTTGCGATCCAAGGCCAGGGAAGTTGCCACGGGTGCTGGCACGATTGTGCAGCGCTAACCCCAGTTGTTTAAGATGATTGGTGCAACCCGCGCGCCGCGCAGCTTCCCGGGCTGCCTGCACCGCCGGAAGCAGCAAGGCCAGCAAGATGCCGATGATCGCGATGACGACCAACAACTCCACCAACGTGAAAGCATCGCGGTGCTTTTCGCCACGCCTGCACGCAGGCCAGACTGTCCTGGTTGGTGGACAACGGAATTTTGCTTCAAGCATCGCAGTGTACCTCTCGATCTCGTGATCACGCGAGGGAGTATATTAGTGTCCCCGGCCTGGACCGCCCCGAAATACTTCAAGGGCGGCGATCAGGCCAGAGGGACGACTCAGGTCTCTCAGGATCCCCTCCGCCACCACACGGCGAGAAACGCCGCGGCTGTCAACAGGAGTGTCGTGGCCCCCGGCTCGGGAGTATCCACGCCACCAAAAGCATCGAAAAACATGCCTGTTTGTGGGCCAATCGCAACACGCTCCACCTTCACGTAGGAGATGTCGGCCCCGAACCGCGCGTCGAAGTCGAAGGATTCTTGCCGGAATTCCAGGGGTATCCCGCCATCGAGCGTGCCGATGTTGGTGAAGGTGCTACCATCAACGCTTGCCAAGACATTAGCCACGGCAGAGGGCCCGCCGTACAAGTGAATCATCAGATCGTCGCCCGGCAGATCGGGGATGGCCGTCTCCCAGTGCATTACGATGTACTCGTTTGGCGCATTAAACCGCCAGCCGCCCACGTAATCGCCAATATCGCCGTCGGGCGGGCCGGTCAACCACCAGGTGGTCGACTCGTCCATCATGATGCTGGCGTAGTTCTGGATACTCGAACTGTAATCCTCCACGTCGTCTGCCCAATCGATCATGGCGGCCCCGGCAACCCGAGCCGAGGACAACACGGCCAAGGCGATACTCAGCAGCGTCAATAAGAACTTCATTATCTTGACTCCTCTTTCAAATGTATGTGTGGGCTCAAGTGCTTCGCCCAAGTGATTGAAACGGACTAACATGACATTTTTCCCAACTGGGCACGTTTTCGCCCCGGCCGGCTCCGGCTGGAAACGATTGCTTGATCGGCGTGCGGCGACACGCGCAGCGAAACCGTCGGATATCCGCAACACAACGGTGTAGCCACAACAGGAGCGCGTGAGATTAACGGCGCGCGCCTATGGCCGCACCGGCGGGAAAAGACCAGACGAGCGGGGGAGCCCGCGCTTGGAAGGGACAGCCAGTCGCGCCGGGTACGTCACATAGAACGACTGCCGGCAGGTCATTCACCAAAGGCGTGACCAAAACGAACTGGACACAATCGGCCGACGTGCAACTCTGCGCGACGGCGGAGCAGATCGCACACAGGTTCTCATCCCAGATCGGGATGTCCTGACCTTCGGGCCGCTCGACGTGCCGCCGACAGTCGGTCGGCTGTTTGTTCTCCGGCAAGCTGATGCCCAGCAGGAGAACCCGGTTGCCAACCTCGACGCCATGCCCACAACCGGGAATGCAGTGCAGCCCCTCGCCTACCCCCGCCAGTATTACGAGCGTGACGACGCACAGCCAAGTGATCGGCCTTTGAATGACAGAGTACATCCCGGAGTGGTGGCACCAAAGAAAGGAAGCTGTATAGGTTGGGTAACTTGAGATTGAGACTGCGTCTCAGTCCTGATTCTAACATGCCACGGTGTGGACGCAACCCATCTTTGAGATTTTCTCGACAATCCTGAATAGTAATGGCATTACGCATGCCATCTGCCGAGACCCGGGTGCCCAAGGAGGTCGGCCGCCCCGGAATTGTTGTCATCACACAAGTCGGGAAATCGGTCTGCTGGGCTCAGAATGACGCACATTCAATCCCTGGTACCCCTCTGGGGCCGGGGAGAAACTGCAATGTGACTGGCAGCAGTCCTCCACAGTGATTGACCCTCTTGTTGGGGGCCGGAACGCAGCAGATCGGCCATTTCACGGGGAATTCTGCCTCACCTCGCGAAGCCATGCCGCAAGAGGTTTTGACGGAGCTTCTTTCGCCATGAGCCCGTGGCGGTGCAGCAGGTAGAACGAATGATCACGGATTTCGGCCTTGTGCCCACCCGGCTCCTTCCGGTCGTTGGTCAACTCGGGAAACAAAACGGTGACGTTCTACTTCACCGTCATGTAATCGAGCCCGAACAAGTAGGTGCCGACGCTCAGGGCCTTGACGTTTTCGTTGCAGCCGATCGCCTCGGCGCGAAGCGTGTGCTTGCCTTTCTCGAGTTGGTGCTTGCCGAGTGAAATTGCGTCGGCCGGCACGACGTTCGAGTCGTAGAGGTCGATCGGGCGGCCGACCTTCTTCTCGTCGAGATAGAGTTGAAAGATCCCGTAATCGCATGCCTTGGTCAGGCGCAGCTTGATCTCTCGCTCGCCGCTCTCGGGCACGTCGAACTCGATGGAAATCGACTGGCCTTTGGCGCCGCCGGTCCAGATCAGGTGCTTGTCTCCGCTCCACTTGCCGCCCGAATAACCGCCCATGCCTTGAATCCAGTGGCGTCCGCCGTCGCAACGCACGACCTTCAGACTTTCGCCCTCAATGGCGTCCGGGTCGAGCGGTTTTGGCGGCGGGGGCGTTTTGACCGTCGGGCGAGGATGCACGCGGCCTTCCAACGCGAGGGGCTTGTACGGACTCTTCGAGCCGGGCATCGCGTACCAATAGACCGTCGTGTCGAACAGGCACGGCTTGCCACCACGATCGTAGTTCGGCACGTACTTCTCGATCACGCCCTCAAACGATTTCATGAACGGCACGTCGTCGCAGACGTGGAACCGGTTGACCGACGTGTCC
>Ga0180431_10006970_pt1 | contig 13292 bp, 9 predicted proteins | sample SS_ome_11_FD_132459 | JGI IMG/M metagenome (GOLD analysis project Ga0180431, IMG submission 132459) | Hypersaline lake sediment archaeal communities from the Salton Sea, California, USA - SS_1_MS_1 metaG | ecosystem: Environmental > Aquatic > Non-marine Saline and Alkaline > Hypersaline >... | reverse complement strand
GTCATCAATCAACTTCAGCCCAAACTACACAGAAAAACAAGGCTGGGAAGTGAAATTCTCATTCCCAGAGTTTTCCCCAGGAGAGTCAAAGACAATTACATACTCTGTTTCCTCATGGGTGCCCCCCTCAAGAGTAGAAGACTTCACAACTTATTCCATGGCTGCCAGCAAAGAACAAGCAGCAGTGCCAGAAATACCTGAAGAAGAGGCAGAGCCAGAAGCAGAGGAGCAAGTGCCAGGGGAGGAGACAGAGCCAGAGGCACAACCAGCAGTAACTCCTGATGAGCCAGTAGTAATTGCTGAGCCAGAGCAAGAGGAATCTACTGGCATTCTATCAGGAATAAGCCTGGCAGTAATTCTGCTGGCAATACTGATAGTTATTGGAGCAGTGTACTTCCTGCTGGTAAAAGGAAGGAAAAAACCATAAGGGTTTTTTCCTGCAGTGGAACGAGCAAAGCGAGTTCCACCCAAAGGAAAAAGCACTAAAGAAAAAGGGCTAACCAAGCCCTTATTTTTCTTTTTTCTTGAAAAACAGCCAGTTTTTACTGTCTTTTAGCTGAATTAGGCAGTATTTTCCCTTTAATTTACTGCCCTTTAGGTCAACAACCAGCTTACCTGGCTTTTTTTCAATAAGCCCATACTCTCCTTTATCCCAGATTTTCACTTTTCCTGCCCCATAATTTCCTTCTGGTATTTCCCCTTCAAAATCAGCATAAGAAAGCTCATGGTCATCAACAGAAACTGCCAGTCTTTTCACTTTTGGGTCTAAAGAGGGCTCTTTTGGCACAGCCCAGCTTTTCAAAACCCCCTGCATCTCTAACCTTAGGTCCCAGTGCAGGTTTTTTGCATGGTGCTCATGTATGACAAATTTCCTCAAAAATTTGTCAGATGCTAAATCAGCAGATTCTGCACTGATTACAAATATTGGCATAGAGTCACCCTGTTACATTAAGTGCAGACATAAGTTCTGCTTCCATATCAAAACCAAGTGAATTTAATAAGGAAAAGATAATCAGCTTTAGCAAATAATATATGGTAATAAACGAGAGAAGAATTAGAATCCACAGTGCCCATGCTGGCCAGTTTCGCAAAAGCGGAATGTTTTTTGCCGTTTTTTCCGAATATTTCCAGATTTTATCCCTCAGAAGCAGCAGGATTCCAAAAAATAGTGCAAGGATAAGGAGAAGATTAGTTGATACTCCCTGGCTATACAAAGCAAACAGGAGCAACCCAGGAAAGATTGCACGAATTTTCCAATCCATATTACCTCATCTCGCTTTTCCTCAACCCATTTTTTGGGCACAAGTTTGAAACAGGGCATTTGCTGCAAACCGGCCTTCTTGCAATGCAAATTGCCCTTCCATGGTGAACAAACAGGTCTGACATATTGCACCATTCCTTTTTTGGCAGAAGCTTCATTAAATCCCTTTCAATTATAACTGGGTTGCGGCTTTTTGTAAGCCCTAAAAGCCGGCTTATCCTGATTGCATGTGTATCAACAGGTATTCCCTCAATTACTCCATAGGCATTTCCAAGCACAATATTTGCTGTTTTTCTTGCAACCCCTGGCAATTGAAGCATTTTTTCCATGGTTTTAGGGACTTGTCCCTTGTGCTCATTTACAATAATCCTGCAAGCTGCCTTTATGTTCTTTGCCTTGTTCCTGTAAAATCCAGTAGACTTTATTAGCCCCTCAAGCTCTTTGATATCTGCCTCTGCAAATGCTTTGGCAGTTTTGTAACGGGAAAAAAGAGCAGGAGTAGTCATATTCACCCTTTTGTCAGTGCACTGTGCTGACAATACAGTTGAAACAAGGAGCTGAACCGGGCTTTTGTAATTTAAGGAGCATTTTGCGGTCGGATACTGCCTTTTCAGGCCTTTTAGTATTGCAAAGGCCCTGTTTTTCTTTGCTGAAGAAGATTCAGGCATATTGGGAAATTGTCCTTTATGCTTTATAAGTATTTGAGAGGCAACTAAGAGCACGGGCCCGTGGCGCAGCCTGGATAGCGCAGCAGACTTCTAACCCTAAGGGGCATATGCATGTCATATGCTTCCCCTTGAGGGTTCATCCCCGGACGGCGACCGAAGTTCGCTGGATGGATTCTCTGAAGGGGTTCACCCCCGCGTTGCAAAAGAGTATGGCGGTGGTGAAGAAATCTGTTGGTCGTGGGTTCAAATCCCATCGGGCCCGTTTCACTTCGTTCAACGTGCCGATGTTTGGCGCAAGCGCCAAATCTGTCGCAAACTCAGTGGTTTGCTCCATCCCATCGGGCCTGTTTTTTTTCAATTGTTATTTAAATCTTCTCTATCTAAGAAGTTGGCTTTTCAATGGAAAACACCTTTAGCCGGAAGTGTGGGCATGGAAACAAAAGTCGAAGAAGTAATAGAGCTCATAGAAGCTGTTACAGCAGATACATCAGTCCCAAAGAACATAAGAAGGGCGCTTGCAGAGGCAAAGGAAAAGCTCAAAGGTCCAGAAGAACTTTCAACTAGAGTGGGCGCAGCAGTCTATTCAATTGAAGCAATAAGTGAAGACATAAACATGCCAATGCATGCCAGGACCCAGATATGGACAATATTGTCAGCGCTTGAGTCAATAAAGACAAATTGATGGGGCCTTGTGGAGCAAGGTTCCGTTGAAGGACAGCAACTCTGCCTGCCGAATTAGGCATTAAGGCAGATTGGTGATTTCTTGAAGAAAGACATAAAGCTGATTTATGAAAAAAACATAAGGCTCACCCCAGAGGCCTATGAATTTCTTGAGAAAAATGAAATTGATGAACTTGTGATTAGCAAGATAATCTCATCAGGCTCTCTTTTTGTGGCAAAAGAAATGATTGAAAGCTTTATGGCTGAGGATGAAAAAATACCTGTGCAGGCAACTGTGAGCAGGTCGCCTGACTTCAAGCCAATTGCAAAAGAATATGAAGCAGACTTTCATGTAATTGGAAGCTCAGATGTGACAGGAAAGTCAAAGTGCACAGGGAAGCTTGAGGATTTTGTTGCGCATTTCAGAAACCGCTTTGAAAGGATATCAAAAGTGCTGAGGGGAAGGATAACCCCAAACCCGATTGTGACTGCAGACAGGCTAAAAGCAACCCAAGGCTCAAAGGTCAGGCTCATTGCAATGGTTTCAGGGAAAAGGATGACAAAAAAGGGAAACTATCTGCTTGGGGTAGAGGATGAGACAGGCGCTGCAAAAGTGGTAATACCAAAGGACACAGACGGCTTTAAGTCAATTGCAAGGCTGCTTGTTGATGACATAGTTGCATTTGACGGCAAAAACGCTGATGCTCTTTTCATATCAGATACAATCACCTGGCCTGAGATGCCAATAGCAAAAGAGCAGAAAAAAACAGAAAAAGACCTTGCAATTGCCTATATATCTGACCTTCACTTTGGAAGCAAGAAATTCCTTGAAAAGGAGTTTTCACGCTTTTCAAGCTGGCTGAATGGCTCTGAAGGAAGGCAGGAGCTTGCAGGAAAGGTAAAATATTTGCTTGTTTGCGGGGACATAGTTGACGGAATTGGCATTTACCCAGGGCAAGAGCAGGAGTTGGCAGTAAAGGACATTTACAAGCAATATGAGCTTTTTGACAAGGCGCTTGAGGAAATACCTGATTACATAACAGTTGTGGTTGTGCCTGGTAACCATGATGCAGTAAGAAAAGCAGAGCCGCAGCCATGCATAGCAAATGACCTCATGAAGTCAGAGGTTGTAAGGTTGGGAAACCCGTCAAATATTGAAATAGAGGGGCTAAAGCATCTTTTATACCATGGAGCATCCTTGGATTCCATAATAGCAGGAATGAGCGGGCTTAGCTACTCAAAGCCAGAAGATGCAATGATGGAGCTTATGAAAAGAAGGCACCTTTCCCCTATTTATGGCGACAATGTTATTGTGCCAGAAGAAAATGACTACCTGGTTATTGACAAAGAGCCAGACATAGTTCACATGGGTCATGTTCACAAGAACGGGTACATGCTTTACAGGGGAACCTTGCTTGTGAACAGCGGAACTTTCCAGGACAGGACAGATTACCAGGTAAGGGTTGGGCATTTGCCAACCCCTGGCATTGTTCCTGTACTTGAGGCAAAAAAAGCAAAGCTTCACCACATAAGCTTTATGGGTGCATAAATGGAACCTGAAAAAACAGATGAAATCAAGCAATACTTTGCCTTAATGAAAAAAGAGCTTGACCAGGCTTATTCTGTGGCAGAAAAGGCAAGGCAGCAAAAGTTTGATCCGTCCCTTGATGTTGAGATAACTCAGGCATCAGACGTTGCAGCAAGGGTTGAGGGGATAGTCGGCCCCCCAGGAATACAGGAAGTTATACGCTCGCTTGAAAAAGAGGGAAAAAGCAGGCAGACAATTGCCCATATTGTTGTGAAAAAAATAGTTGCAGCCCAAATGCCAGGTCTTGAAAAGATAAAGGGAAAAAAGCAAAACCTGATTGGGCAGGCTGTAAGAACAGGGGTTGGAATACTCACAGAAGGCGTTTTGGTAGCTCCAACAGAAGGGATAAGCAAGTTTGAAATAAGGCAAAACCCTGACGGCAGCGATTATTTGGCAATCTTTTTTGCAGGCCCAATAAGGTCTGCTGGCGCAACAATACAGGCTCTTGCAGTTGTATTGGGGGATGTTGCAAGAAGGGAATTAGGAGTGGGGGATTTCAGGCCAACAGAAACTTTGATTGAAAGGTATGTTGAGGAAATAGGGGTTTATGGAAGCCGCTCAGCCCACCTTCAGTACAAGCCACCTGATGATGACATAAGGCATATAGTAAAAAGCTGCCCGGTTTGCATAGACGGCGACCCGACAGAAGTGCATGAAGTGGCAGTTCACAGGGACATGAAAGAAGTGCCAACAAACAGGGTACGAAGCGGCATTGCCTTGGTAATATGCGAAGGAATAGCACAAAAGGCTGCAAAAGTAAACAAGTACACAAAAAAAATCAAGCTTGACTGGGGCTGGATTGAAAAGCTTGTAAAAGTGGCAAGAAAAGAAGGCAGCTTCCAGCCAAAGCCAAACTTCAGGTACCTTGAGGAGTCAGTTGCAGGAAGGGCAATATTCTCATACCCATCAGCAAAAGGAGGCTGGAGGCTGCGCTATGGCAGGACAAGGGCAACAGGAATAATGGGAAAAGCAGTGCACCCTGCTTCAATGGTTGCCTTGGACTCATTTCTTGCAATAGGGACACAGATGAAAATTGAAAGGCCTGGAAAAAGCTGTGTTGTTACTCCCTGCGACTCAATACTTGGCCCAATAGTAAAGCTAAAGGACGGCTCAGTGGTTGAGCTGACTTCTTCAGAGCAGGCACAGGACTTGCTGCCAAAAACTGCAAAAATACTTTTCCTTGGCGATTTATTGATCTCAGCAGGCGATTTCATAAAATCAAACCACCCTCTTCTCCCTTGTGCATGGTGTGAAGAGCGCTTTGAGCTTGAGGCAGAAAAAGCAGGGGTAAAAGGAGTAAAGCACGACTTGTCTGCAGGTGAGGCTGTTTCACTTTGCAGGAGAAAAAAGCTTGCCTTGCACCCCCGCTATACATACTTTTGGCATGACATAGACCATGACCAGCTTCGCGAGCTTGCAATATGGCTCAAAACAGGAAAGCCGCATTACGGGATACTTAAGCTAAATGGCTTTGAGCTTGAGTCATCCCCTGCAAAATCAGTCCTTGAGGACCTTTGCATTCCACACACAGCTGAAAAAGGCAAAATAACAATACCAGGAGAGCATGCATATGCTCTTTTGAAGACAATGGGAATAATGGTTGACAAAAAGATAACAGGCGAGAAATTCGATTCCCTTTTTGACGAAAAAAAGCCGGTGCTTGAGCTTTTGCAGCACATATCGGGAATGAAAATAATGCCAAAGGCCCCAACATACATAGGGACAAGGATGGGAAGGCCGGAAAAGGCAAGGGAAAGAAAAATGAAAAAGAGCGTAAATTCCCTTTTCCCTGTCGGGGTGCATGTTGACAAAAATGCAAGTGTAACAAAAGTATACAACAGGATGAAAGCCAGGGGCGACAGGGAAGGCCAGGGAATAGATGTTGAGATTGCAAAGCTTCGCTGCAGGGCATGCGGCAACACAACAATTTCAACTGGCTGCATATGCGGAGGCCACTGCGTTTTGCAGCGCACCTGCTCGCGCTGCTCAAGGCCCTCAAGGGCTGCAACCTGCTCCTGGTGCAATGCAAGGACAAACCTTTGGGACAAAAGGACAATTGACATAGTGAAATTGTTTGAAAGGGCTGCACAAAAATGCGGCATAAAGCCTGAAGAGGCCCTTGACGTAAAAGGTGTGGAGGGAATGTTCTCAGAGTCAAAAATGCCTGAGCCATTGGAAAAAGGGATATTGCGCGCAAAGCACAAGGTATTTGTATTCAGGGACGGAACCTGCAGGTTTGACGCAACAGACATACCTCTCACTCACTTCCGCCCCTCAGAAATAGGCATAAGCATTGACCAGGCAAAAAAGCTTGGCTATGAAAAAGATTTGCAGGGAAAGCCTCTTTCAAAGCCAGACCAGGAAATAGCACTAAAGCCGCAAGACATAATTCTTTCAAAAAGAGGCGCAACATACCTGTTTTCAGTTGCAGCATTCATAGATGACGAGCTTTCCAAGCTTTACGGCCTTGCTCCCTTTTACAAGCTGCAAACAGAGCAAGACCTTGTTGGAAAGCTGGTAATAGGCCTGTCGCCTCACACTTCTGCAGGGGTATTGGCAAGGATAATAGGCTTTACCCAAGCACACGTGGGATTTGGCCATCCCTATTTTCACACAGCAAAGCGCCGCAATGCAGATGGAGATGAAGACACAGTAATACTTCTTATGGACGGCCTGTTGAATTTCTCAAAAAAATTCCTTCCGGCAACCAGGGGCGGCACAATGGATGCCCCGCTTGTGCTTACAACTGAAATAAACCCAAGCGAAGTTGATGATGAGGCGCATGCAATGGAATGCTGCGCTTCCTACCCACTTTCGCTTTATGAGCTTTCTGACAAGTATTCCCAGCCATCTGAACTTGAGATTGACACAGTGAAAAAGCTTCTTGGCACTCCCTCGCAATACAGCTCCCTCCCATTCACTCACAAAACCTCCTCAATTTCCTCAGGACCAAAGCAAAGCACTTACTTAAAATTCAAGGACATGCACGAGAAAATAAATGCCCAGTTTACCCTTCAGGAAAAAATCAGCGCAGTAGACGCGGCAGATGCAGCTGAAAGGCTTCTCCTCCACCATTTCCTGCCAGACTTGTATGGCAACCTTCGCTCATTTTCCCAGCAAGAATTCAGGTGCCTGGACTGTAAAAGAAAGTACAGAAGAGTGCCACTCACAGGAAAATGCAATGAATGCGGAGGAAAGCTTCTTTTGACAATTTACAAAGGCGGAATAAAAAAATACCTCAAGCACTCAGAGGAACTGGCAGAGCGCTACAATTTGCCGCTTTACATGAGGCAAAGAATAAAGGTTTTGAAGAATGACATAGAAAGCGTATTCACGGAAGAGCCTGAAAAACAAAAAGGCCTTGCAGATTTCATGTAGTCCTATCCCCAGAAGCCAAATTTCTCCTGGTCTCTTTTTTGTTCCCTATAGCGTCTAGTATATGGTATTGTCACAACAATCTCTTCACCATCCACCTCAAGGCCTAAATTAGCGTACCATGCACTTTCTCTTAATTCTTTAATCCTTTTCTCATCAATTTTAACATTTGTGAACCTAACCCGGCATACGTCACCACATAATGTGGGAGTCACTGAGTTGCTTTCAAATTTGTTTTGTGCATAGTATTCCATCATCTTTTCTGTGAACATCTCAAAATGGTTAAAGTCAATGAAATAATAGCCCTCATCTACTTCATTTTCCCCAAGCCTCAATCCGCACCAATCAGCCTCACGGTTTAGTTTATAGTGCACATCTTTTCCGGAAACAGGCTGCAGATGTCCTCTGTTCCTTTCCACTGTCATCGTAAGGCCGACTAAATATTCGCCCTGTTTACTCATTTTATCACTTACAAGTTCCATGCTGCTTCCATCAATCTCCTTTTCCAGCTTTTGCACTGCATTTTCCCTGTCCAAGCTGGAACTGCATTTAAAATCAATACGGGTTATTCCCCGTTCACGCGATTTATCATACTTGTAATGGATACTGATTTTGTCACTCAAAACATATTTGCCAACCAGTTTAAATGCTTCCTTTATGAAATTCTCAAGTTTTTCTCTGTCAATTTCATGGAATTTTGCAGTTGCTGAAGTCGAGAAGTTCAGGCCATATCTCCCTCTCCTATTAATCTTGCACATCATTTGCATTATTTCTTCTGACGAAACCAGTTCCAGAGACTCCTTTGCTTCATTCTCGCTCCCTATTTGCGGGCTATCTTCAACAAAGGGGAGAGTTACAATAGCTCTATCCATGAGATCCATTATGGTGAGTTCACAGCCAATTTCTTCTGCCCTTTTCTCTGCTCCAAGCAAATTCGGAGAGGAATCATACCCAAACTCAATTCTAGCTTCGCCATCCTCTATCACACACCATACATTGTTAGCTGGGTAAAGTAATGAGAGAAGACTCATAAACTGATCTCTGGTTAGTGCAAATTCAGATTTCTCAAAATCTTGAGAATCTTCCATAACTTCAATATCAAGCCCACCTAAAATCAGCATTATTTCCTTTCCATCCAGTTCGCTTTTTTCTTCATCTTGCTTTTCATCTTCTCCAGGTTCACGCTCATCATATATCTTGTTAAGCTTATCTTGTAACTTATCAATTTCCTTAGCTGTTTCACTCTTTTTTTCCTCAACAACATTTTCTTCAACCAGGGGCTCTTTTTCTTTGATTTTTTGCTTTTCTTCCCCAACATTATAATGGAATTTAATCGTGCTTGGCTCACTTGCCTTAGCTTTCATTGCCTCCTCAGAAGGCATTTTGATTACAAACCTGTCGCTCTGGTTGATATAAAACTCAAGACCAAAATCATTTGCATTTTCTTTAATAAGTTCATATGTTTGCTTTTCGAACCTTTTTTTCTCCAATCCTGAAATCTCAAGTGTCAGGCATGTGCTGCCATCGTCAAGAACAAATGCGGTTGTGTTGATTGTGGTTTGCACATCCCTCAGGCGCGGCATTCCATGTTTTGGCTTTATGAAAGAAGAATTGGCTGGTTGAATCTTGGAAAACAAATACTCTGCAAAATAAGACAGCATTTCCTTTTGAAAGCCAGTTAAGCTTCTACCCATGTCCATCATTGCATCTGCTTGCTTTCTCTTTTCTTCATGCTTTGCTGCTTTATCATAATCATAGCGATTTTGCCTTATCAGCTGTCTCTTTTCTTTTTCGTCAAGTCCTGCCATGTACAATGTTGTGTTTCTGAACAGTTCATCTGGAGGAGTGGACAGCTTTATTCCTTTGTCCTTTGCTGCTTTCTGAAGGATAGATAAAGCGCCTGTTTGATTTTTATGCTGAATTTGTTTCATGTTTTCCCCTCAAAGTCCGCGTTTCAGTCCGCCCCTCTCATAGTCCCACAGTGGATCCCTTTTCTCCCAATATGGCAATATGAGGGAAAAACCATCTAGGCCGCGACTCACTCTTGCGCCAGTTTCAAGGGTTTTGAGATCCATTTTGTTAATAAGCTCTGTTTTCGCATCAGGAGACAGGTTTGAATATACAAAATACAAATTGCCTCCGCTTGGCTTCCTGAATCCAAAAATCTCGAGCTCACTTTTTCCTCTTTCCCCTATTACCTCATTGAGAAATTCAGAAAAATTGCCATAAAACAGGTATTTGGAGCTGAGAAAGCCCTTCTGGAGATTAACATGCGCAATATCAGGGGTTTCAATTCTTCTCTCATTGATTACACTGCTTATCCCCAAGCCGGTAATCCACCCTTTACCAAACTGGCCATCTGAAGAGATGGGCTCGGCTTGCTTTTCACCAAAACGAAATGGGATAACAAGAGTAGCTATGATCTTTATTGAGTTGTTAGTGGCTACAGAATCAGTCTCTAAGATGCAACCAGGTATTTTTTTTGTTTTTTTCTCCAGTTCAGCAATCTTAAGTTTTACATCGACCTCATCATAACAAAGCTCTGGAAAATCCGAGAGAAACCCTAATTTGCCACCGCCCTTATCCGCAAAACAGTTCATTTTCTGGATATTGAACTCATCATTCAGGTACTCGGCAATGTCATGTAGCTGACCCTCACTCAGCTTGAAAAACGAGTGTTGGAATCTTGAAGAAAAACTCGAAATACGTAGACATTCAAAACTTGAGATGATTTCTCTTGTTTTTTTCCCTGTTAGCACTCCTTTCTCAGTGCCATCCAGGATATTTTCAAGAGTCTCCCACGGGGCTTCCTTCTTCTTGCGCTCCTTGCCATATTCATAAATATAGAACGAAACATGCTTATTGTCACCATGCACATCCGAATCAATTCCAAATCTGTTTGCAATGTTTCCCAGTTTCTGCGTCAAATCCCCGTCCTTATCTTGGAAATCAAGGGCAATTCCAGTGGCATCTCTCTCCCAGTCGCGGAAAAGGGAAAAGCCGGTTTGCTGCTCTGCTATGTCAATTGCCCTAACGACAGAATTCATGAATGCCTCAAAATTCTTCCCATCCACATTGTAAGTGCGGTTGTCCGGGGATTTGCCCACCTTCTTCATCCATACGTAATCGCCTTCCTTCTTTTCCAGTATTTCACAGAGCTTTCTGCCTGAAAGCTTGCCTTTAGGTAAATCTTCCCTAATTCCTTCAGTTTTTACTTCCCGGGCAGTTTCGCATTTTATCTCAAGAAGATAGCCTTTGCTGTCAGCTTCGTAAAACTTCATACCATTGTTTTTGGCAACTTTTTTCATATGGCTAAAATATGACTGCATGAAGCGCATGTTCTCCCCGGGAGGAAGTATTTCGAACAAAATCTTGAGCTCTGAGCCGTCTTTGCTGGCGCTGACTGACACGTGCCTGTCCCATCTTCTCATATTCGCAGGGTTTATATTTTCAAACAGTTCTGCTGCAAAATTAGCAACATTCCTTTTTTGCCTGTTAGGTATTGCAAGGCCGAACGCTAATTCTTTAGAGCCTCCTTTCACATCTAAAATTATATCTTTCTTCACAGCTGCTATTATTTGTAAAACACCTTTGCCATCTATTGGAATGTTCGAGTAATTTTGTATTTGTTTCATGTTTTCCCCTCAAATCATTCAGTAAATCCATTGTTGATTTCATGTGAGAGCTATCATGACTCTCCCTGTCTGTTCTTGCGAGGATCTTTCGAGTCAAGCTCTGTTCCTAACCTGTTCCGGTAATGCTTGGTATGGGTGGCATAGATTCCAGTATATAACGACGAGCCTCCGCCGCAGCATTCTTGCCCAGTGTCAAAGCCAAGCCCAGCCAGCCGCGCAAGTCGTCCCAGTTCTGCAATCACCGGGTCATCCAATCCCTCTTTTACTGTAATAAGGGCAGACATATGAGTTCCGCCGCGTGTTGAGTGAACTTCTATTGGCTTTTTGCCATAGATATAAAGAATGTCAAGTGCAGAAACCAATTTTTCTGCAAAGGCAGGAAGGTTCCTTTTGGCTAATTTAAATTCTGTGCCATAATCCAAAGACAGAACTTCACGGTTTGCAGCTGCATTAATTAACTCTGACAACTCATCCCCCGTAACCTCAGATAATTCTATTTTCAAAGGCTTTATCTGCAGGCAAAGTGTAAAACTATTCTCTAAACGGCTGGTTTCTAACCAAATGTCTGTGCCTTGGAGAAGAGGGTCAAGCACCTTTCTTATTTCCTTCTCATTGATTGAAATATCCTGTCCTTCTATTGGCGGGCGGAAATCGACCTTAAGGATGCCAAAATCAAGTTTTATCCAGATTTCAGGATTCTTGTACGTCTCATCATCTTTGTTGTCTGCAAGCAGTTTCACCGCCGTGTCAAACAACTCCTCTAATACTGCCTTGCTGTATCTAAGCTCCTTGCCTCTTGCCTGCCAGGAAACGTTTATCTTTGGAGGAAATAGGTCGTATTTTCCGTAAGATATATCTTCTAGCATGCGCTCTATGTCCTCAGTTGAAATTACGGGTGTCAAGTGCTGATCTGGGTCAAAATCTGGGTCAAAATCACTGCATATTTCAATAAACTTCTCTTCCACCTCTTCAAGTATAATATCTTTGTCTCTCCTTGTTTGCTTTTCATCAGCACTAGTATCAATTTCCTCAATTTTGGGCTTTTTTTCATAGTTTGGCAGGATTTTTATCTGCCATATGCCATCGCAAGCTTCAATCTTAATCCCATGTTCTTCTGCTTTTTTCTCCAGTTCCTCAAGGTTGCTGCCAAGTGCCATATCTTGCGTTGGAGGCACTAAAAACTCGAAAATCTTGGTTTCGTTTTCAGACTTGGCTCCAATTTCAATAGGATTGTTTGTTTTTCCCATTTGCTGGAAAAAGTAGGCCATAAAGCTTCTGAGCCTGTCTTCAACGTCAGGATTCTTGTTCTTCCATCTTTTTCCAAATCTAGGATCTGTGCCTTTCATTAATTGCAGGTTTGTTATGTTCCATTGTTTGGCAACATCAAAGATTTTCTTTATTATGCCTTGCAGAGTATTATCATGTCTAATCCTGTTGTGCTTGTAACTCCTTGCCATGCACCTTCCACCTTGTTCAATTTCTGTTTAGAAGTGTTTAAAAGGCATTTGTTGTGGGGAAAAGAGCCAGGTGCACGCACTTAAATAAACCTGTGCATACATCAAAAAGTTGAGGGAGCATTATGCAGATAGTGAAAATACCTGCACAAAGGGTAGGAACACTTATTGGGGCATCAGGCCAGACCAAGGAATACTTGGAGCAAAGGATGAAAGTGACCCTTGATGTTGACAAGGACGGGGCAGTTGAAATTGAAGGGGAAAGCCTTGAGGAGTACATTGCAAAAGACGTAGTAAGGGCAATTGGAAGGGGGTTTGAGCCACAAGTTGCCCTAAAGCTTGTTTCAGAGGAATATGCATTCAAGGTAATTGACCTTCGCGACTATGTGTCATCAAAAAAGGCGCAGCACAGGATACTTGGGAGGATAATCGGGGAAAAGGGAAAGACAAAGGAAATAATAAAAGAAGAAGTAGGTGCAGACATATCAATTTACGGGCACACAGTTGCAGTGCTGGGAAAGCTTGAGACAATAGACTATGCTTTAAACGCAGTATTCAAGCTCATAGAAGGCTCAAGGCACTCAACAGTTTACTCTTACTTGGAAAAATGCAGGAAAAGGATAAAAGAAGACGAAGTCTCAAAGATGCTCT